>OLRD01001304.1_pt1 | contig 15187 bp, 9 predicted proteins | sample 1672051 | NCBI WGS metagenome assembly OLRD01 (sample SAMEA3136640, study PRJEB25190) | human gut metagenome | biome: human gut; feature: human-associated habitat; material: faeces | place: Austria | collected 2013 | reverse complement strand
AAGACAGCGGCCTCTCACGCCGTTAACGTGGGTTCGATTCCCGCACGGGTCACCAGGAAGAGCACTTTAGCGTAAGCTAAGGTGCTTTTTTGTATGTCTAAAACCACTCGCTAGGCGAGTGGTTCGATAAAGATTATATCGATGAGTAATGAAACTCAAAGGGGCAATTCCAGACTGGGTTATTGGCGTATCGCCGGTAGTCCTGTATTAAAAGGTTCCATTGCAAACGAAAGACTCGCAGAAGCAGGATATTTTAGTATCCTCAGGCGCTACTACGAGTCCTTGCACTTACGCGGTTGAACCGCCGTGTACCGGTCGGTACGCACGGTGGTGTGAGAGGTCGGCTCTTTAGTTAAGAGAGCCTCCTACGCGATTCTTTTAGGTAAAAAGCAAACAAACAGAACACTTCATTCAAATGCATATAGCGGCTATTTATTTCATACAGAGACAAATAGCGGCATAGAACAGATATAATAAAAGAAGCTATAAAAAGCAGGTATTCACGTGGAGGACGATATCGTTTCTACATGAACACCTGCTTTTTTATTTATTATTTACTGGTGGAATAAATAGTGGTAGCCAAGTATTCATCACTGACCCAACCATAAATCCCATTGTAATATACAACAACCCAGTCAGGCACATTGCTGCTATAGCCGCATTCCCATACGATGATACCGTAGGGGATATTATCCATTTTTTCATAATTTGTACCGGGACCTTTACGCATAACCAGCCCATGATCAGCAGTGGTGTAGGTACAAAGGCTATCAATTCGGCTAAGCGTTACATCTGGTGCAACGCATCCATCCGGCAGAATAACGTTGGCATTGTTTTCGGTATAATCCTGTACTTGCAGCAAGCCCCAAAGGCCATTCTGTTTTGCCCATACGCAGCCATCGCGCGCGGGGGCTAAATCTTCATATTGCCCAGCGGAAATTATCTCATTGCCGTAAACATCCAGAACCAGCTTTTGTCCGGATTGGGTTTTCACAACTACCATGCCGGATAAGTCTGCGTAAGGATATTCAACAGTTTCGTTCATGATGGACAAACTCATCTGCGGCTGATAAATGCAGGGGATTACTAAAGCACCGCTTTGGTCGCAATATCCCCAGTTACCGGCTGCATCCTTTACCGCGATTAAAGATTCACCGGCCATGCAGGCATCCTGGTAGTCGAAATCGGTTAAAATTGTACCGTTTTTATCCGCAACGGCAAAAGGTGCAGAATTGTCAACAAGATAACCGGCATATTCATCATCCCAAATGCCTTGCTGGATGCCAACCAAATCAGGAGCATACACCTGTTCGATGGGCGTGCCACTAAATGTATAGACACCAATAGCAGAACGGTAAATCTGGCTGTCACCTAAAATCCACTGGATGCCATACCCGCCGTGCCCGCCCAGCATGGTTGTAAAAGGCATTTGTTGGGCAACCAGCTCCTGGTTAATCTGTTCTTCCAGGGCATTCAGCTTCTGGTAATCGTATGTATCATCTACCCCAATGGAGAGCTCCTGCTCACCATACAGGTACGGGATGCTTTCTGACAAATCTTCCAGAAAAGCATTACAGTTGGCAGCATTAAACAGGCTCCAGCGTTCGCCCTTGCGCACAGCGTACAGATTTCGGGCAGCGGCGTAACCGGCAGTGTGGGTTTCGCGGGAGAAGAGAGGAATCATCTCGTCAAAATCATATTGCGGCGGTAACTTCCAGTTGGCATTGCTAGTGGATGGTATAGCTGTGGCAACAGCTTCACTGGTCGGGGAAAGAGCAGCGGAGGAAGCAGGTTTATTTTCTGGCGCTGCAGCACAAGCGGTAAGCATTATTGCGGTGATAACACTGGCGAAAAATGAGAATGACTTCCTTTTCATGACTTTTCACTCCTTGCGTAAATGATTTTTCGGTAAGATGAAGAAGTAATATAAGAAAGTGAATTCATAAACCCTATAATATCTTATTTTATCAAAAATATCTGCTAATGGGAATAGCTAACAATTCTACATGGATAAATTTGGATAGTATGACAAAGATTGCAGAACTGGAGTGAAAGTCCGAATTATGGGATGAGTGATCTGCTATAATAGAAAAAAGCAAAACAGAAGGGAGTTTGATTATGCACCAGGAGAAAAAGATGCTGGCTCATATCAGTGAAGACGGAACCCGCGTCCAAACGGTAGCGGACCATTTGCAGGGAACGGCAATCCTATGTGGGCAATTTGCAGCAGCCTTTGATGCCCAGCAACAGGGAACTTGGCTTGGATTACTGCATGATATTGGCAAATATAGTACAAAGTTTCAAAAGCGTCTGCAAGGTGGAGAGAAAGTGGATCACTCAACGGCTGGTGCACAGGTGGCTGCTCGATATGGTCAAATCCCACTGGCTTTTGCTATTGCGGGACACCATAGCGGCCTGCCGGATGGAGGAGGCCGAAGCGATACCGCGCAGGATGCGACAATGTTTGGGCGATTGAAAAAGAGCGTTGAACCCTATACCCAATGGACGAATGAGATTAAACTGCCGTCCATACCGCCCCAGCCGGAAATGATGAAGGAAAATCGTTTTACACAGGCATTTTATACCCGGATGTTGTATTCCTGCCTGGTCGATGCGGACTATCTGGATACGGAAAATTTTATGAGCAGCCCTAAACCGCGCGGACAAGGCCAGACAATGGATGAACTGCTGAAAAGGTTGAACCAATATACCGCAAAATGGAGCCATCCCCAGGGAACCTTGAATCAGCGCCGCAGTTCAATTTTGAGTGCCTGTACAACGGCAGGGCAAACAGGGCGGCGCGGCCTTTATTCCCTGACCGTTCCTACAGGCGGGGGAAAAACGGTAGCGTCATTGGCATTTGCGCTTTCGCTAGCTGTAAAGAACCATATGGACCGGGTTATTTATGTGATCCCTTATACATCCATTATTGACCAGACCGCGGATGTGTTTTCGGAAATATTAGGAGCAGAAAATGTTTTGGAACACCATTCAGGGGTGGACTACTCTGTCAAGGAAGATGATGAGCCGGCAGCCTACCGCAAAGCATTGGCGGCGGAAAACTGGGATGCTCCGGTGGTGGTTACCACATCCGTGCAATTCTTTGAATCACTTTACGGCAACCATGCGTCACAATGCCGTAAATTACATAACATTGCAAATAGCGTGGTCATTTTTGACGAAGCACAAAACCTGCCGGTTCCTTATTTGCGCCCCTGCGTTGCGGCAATCGCGCAGCTGGTACAGCATTACCGCGCAGCAGCGGTGCTTTGCACGGCCACACAACCAGCTTTGCAGCCCTTGTTTGATGAACTGGCGCCTGAGCTGCAGATGACGGAACTTTGCCCACATCCCAAAGAGCAATATCAGGCATTCCGGCGTACAACGCTAAAAATGCGCGGAGAGTTGGAACAAAGCCAGCTTGGCGCAGAACTGGCAGCGCAGGAACAAGTGCTGTGTATTGTAAACCGGAGAAAAACAGCACAGGAATTATACAATAACCTGCCCAAAGAGGGCAGCTACTGCCTGACAACATTGCTATACCCAGCCCATCGCAAACAGTTATTGCAGGAAATCCGGGAACGCTTAAAAGATGGGCTGCCCTGCCGTGTGATAGCAACTTCTTTGATCGAAGCGGGTGTTGATGTGGATTTCCCGGCTGTGTACCGCGAGGAAGCAGGTTTGGATTCCATTTTGCAGGCGGCGGGGCGCTGCAATCGAGAGGGAAGACGCCCGGCGGAGCAGAGCTTGGTACAGATTTTCACATTGGAAGGGCAGCATGTACCGCGCATGCTGGAACAGAATGTATCCGCAACGCAAAGCGTCCTGAAAAAATATGCAGATCTGGCATCTCTGGAAGCAATCGAAACATACTTTCTGTTTTACCGTACCTTAAAAGGAGATAAAAGACTGGATGAACAGCAAATTCTGCAAGGGTTCGAGCAGGATATGGAAGGGCGCATTTTCCCCTTTGCAACAGCGGCAGAGAGGTTCCGCTTAATTGAAACACCTGCCGTGACCGTATACATTCCCCAAGGGAAAGGGGAACATTTGCTTGCACGATTGCGTGCAGGAGAGGTAAGCAAAACTTTGTTCCATCAACTGGGGCAATATGGTGTTCCGGTTTACCCGGATCATCTGAAAACGCTGGAGAATGCCGGGGCGGTTTGCCAAATCAGTGAAGGCATATGGGAATTAACGGACGGAAGCCTTTACGATAACAACACGGGCCTTGCTATGGAAGCTGAAACGGGAGAAGCCTGGTTTGCATAAAGCAAAAACGGCAGGGAGCCTGCCCTGCCGTTCTTGTGCGATAAAGTAAAATCAACTATTTCTATCCACGGCATAAGCTGCCGACGCAACTTATTATAAAAGAAAACCGAATGAAAAGCAAACAAAAAGTATACATGATAAAAGGATTGACATTTGGTGCCAAGTAGCGTATATTGAAACTATAGCAAAAGTGTAAATTAAAAACAACTGAAAATAGAAATGCAAAGGAGTTGATGCAGATGATCCAGCTGGAAGTATGGGGGAATTATGCTTTGCTCTCGAGGCCTGAGCTAAAAGTCGAAAGGGTTTCATATGAAGTCCTCACCCCTTCCGCGGCACGCGGCATAGTAGAAGCAATCTATTACCACCCCGGCTTACGGTGGAAAATCCGGAAAATCTATGTTATGAACCCAATCCGCTTTACCAACATCCGTCGGAACGAAGTAAAAAGCAAAATTCTTTGTTCCGATGTACGCAGCGCGATGCAGGGAACAGGGAAAGAGCTTTACCTTGCCACGCCCCAGCAGATCGTTCAGCGTGCAGCCATGGTGTTGCAGGACGTTCATTATGTGATTGAGGCAGAATTTGAGATGACTGACCGTGCGGCACCGAGCGACAATCCGGGAAAGTTCCAGGATATTGTTACCCGGCGCATGTCCAGGGGCCAGTGTTTTCATACCCCTTATTTTGGGTGCCGTGAATTTTCTGCCGCATTCCGCGCATGGCCCGGCGGGCCAATCCCGACCATTGAGGAAACACGGGATTTGGGATTCATGCTATATGACTTTAACTACACTGACCCGCAGAACATAACCCCGATGTATTTCCATGCAAAATTGGAACATGGTGTGTTGAATGTGGCAGACTGCGAGGTGTACCGATGATTTTACAGGCTTTGGTACAATACTATGAAGATTTGCTGGCCAATGGCAAAATCACGCGCCCCGGTTGGACAAGCGCAAAAGTCAGTTGGGCTTTGGAACTGGATGAAAACGGCCAACTGATGGCATTGCACCCCTTGCAGCAAGAGGAAAAGCGCGGTAAAAAAACAGTGCTTGCTCCATGTCAGCTGCAAGTTCCGGAACAGGTTAAACGCTCTAGTGGTGTGGCAGCCAATTTTTTGTGTGATAACAGTGCTTACATGCTCGGCATTGACGGAAAAGGCAAACCGGAGCGTGCAATGCAGTGCTTTGCCGCTGCAAAGGAGCTGCATCTTGCCATTTTACAAAATGTTCCCGGTCAGGCGGCACAGGCAGTGCGGAACTTTTTTATAAACTGGGACCCCAAGGCGGCGGAGCAGAATCCAGCGCTGGAACAAAGTCTCAAGGAACTTTACAAGGGTGGCAATCTGGTATTTCTGATTCGGGAAAACCATGTTCAGGACGATCCGGAAATACAGGAAGCCTGGCAGCGGCAGTGTGATAAGAACACGGATGCACCGGAAATTCGATGCCTGGTTACAGGGCAAAAGGCACCGCTTGCCCGCCTGCACCCGGCGATTAAAGGCGTGACCGGGGCACAGTCTTCCGGCGCATCGATTGTTTCTTTTAATGCGGACGCTTTTTGCTCATACGGACATGAACAGGGGGGCAATGCGCCGGTTGGCAGTTATGCGGCCTTTGCCTATGCACAGGCATTAAACTATCTGCTGGCAGACAGGGAACATGTTCAGCGCGTGGGCGATACCACCATTGTCTGCTGGGCAGCAGGTGGTGAGACCGCCTACCAGCAGGTAGCAATGGATGCATTGTTTGCCATGGATGCGCCTGTCAGCGAAAGCGATGTGCGAAATGCAGTGGACAAGCTGGTCCATGGACAGAGTGTAGAGTGGCAGAACGTGACACTTGACCCACAAAGGCACTTTTATGTGCTTGGCTTGGCCCCTAATGCGGCGCGCCTCTCGGTTCGCTTTTTCTGGCAGGATACATTTCAAACGCTGCTTGATAATGTGCAGAAGCATTATGACCGCTTAGAGATTGTGCGCCCCGCTTATGATAAATTCCCGCGGCTGGGGGTGTATTGGTTGCTGCAGGAAACTGTCAACACCAATTCCCGCAACCCATCGGCAGCACCGCAGCTGGCGGGCGATGTTCTGCGTGCAATCCTGAATAATACAAGGTACCCGGCAACCCTGCTGGATGGCGTTATGATGCGTATCCGCGCAGAGCAAAAAGTAACACGCGGCCGTGCCGCTATTATAAAAGCATACTACCTGCGTAATGAAGATCCCCGTTGCCCAAAGGAGGTATTAACTGTGGGAAATAACAAGGAAACAAATTATCAACCGTATGTTATGGGGCAGCTTTTTGCTGTGCTGGAAGCAATCCAGATGGCGGTAAACCCGGATATCAATACAACCATCAAGGACAGGTATTTTAATGCAGCGGCTTCCACGCCGGCCACTGTGTTCCCAACAATTCTGATGCTGGCGCAAAAGCATATGCAAAAAATGAGCAAGCCACAAAAGATTTATTACGATAAGCAGATCGCTGCGCTGGCGGGCGGAAAACTGGAAGGAAGCTTTCCCGCACGGCTGACCTTGCCGGAACAAGGCGCTTTTATCCTTGGCTATTACCATCAGACACAGGAACGCTATACAAAGAAAGTGGAGGAATAACAATGGCACAGGCAATCAAAAACCGGTATGATTTTGTAATTCTGTTTGACGTTGAAAACGGAAATCCGAACGGCGACCCGGATGCAGGCAACATGCCGCGCGTTGACCCGGAAACGGGATATGGCATTGTTACAGATGTCTGCTTAAAGCGTAAGATTCGCAACTATGTCGAAGTGGCCAAAGAAGATGAAGCGGGATACCAGATTTACATTAAAGATCAGGTTCCCCTGAACCGCAGCGACAAAAAAGCATTGGAATATCTGGGCGTTGAAGGAGATTCCAAGGAGGCACTGAAAGCTGCCAAGAAAGATGACCCGGAACTGGACCGCAAAATCCGGGATTTTATGTGCCAAAATTTCTATGATATCCGTACCTTTGGCGCTGTTATGACAACTTTCGTAAAAGGCGCACTGAATTGCGGGCAGGTACGCGGCCCTGTTCAGTTGAGCTTTGCACGCTCGGTAGACCCTGTTCTCCCGCAGGAAGTGACCATTACCCGTATTGCCATTACGACCGAAGCGGATGCAGAGCGAAAAGACACTGAGATGGGCCGCAAGTATGTGATACCGTATGGTTTGTACCGTGCAGAGGGTTACATTTCTGCCAACCTTGCCCGCAAAACTACAGGATTCTCAGAGGATGACCTGCAGCTGCTGTGGCAGGCAATTCTGAATATGTTTGAAAATGACCACAGCGCAGCCCGCGGCAAAATGGCAGTTCGGGAACTGATCGTGTTCAAGCATGATTCGGAGCTGGGCAATGCGCCGTCCTATAAACTGTTTGATGCAGTGCATGTCACGCGTGCCGAAGGGGTAGCCTTCCCGCGCAGTTACCATGACTATGTGGTAACGGTGGATGAAAATCTTCCCGCAGGGGTAACGTGCGAGAGGCTGTCGTAATGGCTTCCCCAGATGATTACCTGCTGATGTCCGGTATCCAGCATTTCAGCTTTTGCCGCCGTCAGTGGGCGCTCATACACCTGGAACAACAATGGTCCGAAAACCAACGCACCGCCGAAGGACGTCTGCAGCATACCCGCTGCCATGATGTTACCCTGACGGAAAAACGCGGCGATTTGCTGATCGCCCGCGGTATGAGGGTCGTCAGCCACCGCTTAAAACTGACCGGCGACTGCGATGTGGTAGAGTTTCACAAGGATCCAAACGGCGTGTCATTGCAGGGCCGCCGCGGCCTGTGGCAGCCCATGCCCGTGGAATATAAGCATGGCCGCAGCAAGGTAAACGATGCCGACCGTTTGCAACTCTGCGCACAGGCCATGGCGCTGGAAGAAATGCTGGTGTGCGAGGTGCCGGAAGGGGAAATCTTTTATGAAGAAACCCGGCAGCGGGAACATGTTTCCCTGACACCGGAACTGCGCAGCACCGCGCAGACCATGGCGGATGAGATGAACCGCCTGTTTGCGCGCGGCTATACCCCAAAAAGCAAACCCGGCAAGCATTGCAATGCCTGCTCACTGAAAGAGCTTTGCCTGCCGGCGCTGTATCAGCAGGCAGACCCGGCGGCGTATCTGCGGGAGCATATTGAGGAGGGCGCGCCATGAGAAAGCTGCTCAACACCCTGTTTGTCATCAATGAGGACGCTTACCTGACATTGGATGGCGAAAACCTTGTTGTTACCCGCAATAAGCAGGAAACCCACCGTTATGCCCTGCATACGCTGGAAGGCATCGTCTGCTTTACTTACGCGGGTGCCAGCCCCGCTTTGATGGGAGCTTGTGCCCGGCGGGGCATTGACCTTTGCTTTTTTGACCCGTATGGCAGATTTCAGGCCCGTACCGTGGGGGAAGAACGCGGCAATGTGCTGCTGCGTCAGACGCAGTACCGCGTGTCGGATGACCCGGCCCAGAGCTGTCGCTATGCCCGGAGCTTTATCCTTGGTAAAGTGTATAACGCACGCTGGGTGCTGGAACGCGCAACCCGCGATCATCCCCAGCGTGTCCCGGTCGAAAAAATGAAACGCACCTCCACCCAGCTGGCCGCCGCGCTGCCGCTGATACAGACCAGCGATGATCCGGAACAGCTGCGCGGCCTGGAAGGCGAGGCAGCCCAGCGCTACTTTGACTGCCTGAATGACCTGATTCTGCAGCAAAAGCAGGATTTTGTGTTTGAGGGCCGCAGCCGCCGTCCACCGCTGGACAATGTGAATGCGCTGCTTTCGTTTGCCTACAGCATGCTGGCGCGGGAGTGTGCATCCGCCTTGACCGCTGTGGGCCTGGACCCTTATGTTGGCTTTATGCACCGCCCGCGCCCCGGCCGCAAAAGTCTGGCACTTGACCTGATGGAAGAACTGCGGGCGGTTTATGCAGACCGGCTGGTCATCAGCTGCATCAATCAAAAGATCATCACGGCAAAACACCTGCAAAAACAGGAAAATGGTGCCGTACTGCTGACGGATGATGGCCGCAAAGCTTTCCTGACCGCATGGCAGAACAAAAAGAAGGAAGAGATCACCCATCCGTTTTTGAAAGAAAAACTGCCCTGGGGGCTGGTGCCCTATGTTCAGGCGCTTTTGCTGGCCCGTGCTCTGCGCGGCGACCTGGAAGTGTACCCACCGTTTTTCTGGAAGTGAGGTGCCGTTATGTTGGTGCTTGTAACCTATGATGTCAACACCGAAACAGCCGCCGGTCGTCGCAGGCTGCGCAAAGTAGCAAAAGTCTGTGTAGACTACGGCCAGCGGGTGCAAAACTCTGTATTTGAGTGCCTGCTGGATGCCGCGCAATACACGATGTTCAAAGCAAAATTGACCGAACTGATCGATTCGGAATCGGACAGCCTGCGCTTTTATCAACTGGGAAACCATTACAAAAGCAAAGTCGAGCATGTGGGTCTGCACCCGGATTTTGATCAGGATGGAATCTTGTTTGCTTAGTGCGAGGGGAAGGCAATCATAAAATTCCCGGTTCCTTCGCACCAGAAAATATGGAAAAAACAGGGGCAGAAAGGGTAAAATACAGCCTTGCCTGTCAGCATGAAGATGCAATCTCCATAAAATTTGTTTCATATGCGCAAAAGTGCCCCACTGTTTTGTGCACTTTTGCTGTCGCTCTCCGCAAGGAGAGCGTGGATAGAAATTGGGCCTTTTGCGTCCATGCTTTGGTGGGATGGTTGTCGCTCTCCGCAAGGAGAGCGTGGATAGAAATAGGAAGACTGGGCTAGAGAGCTTAATATTTCGTCGTCGCTCTCCGCAAGGAGAGCGTGGATAGAAATTCTTGTTGATTCGATCGATTACGTTATTGACTATGGTCGCTCTCCGCAAGGAGAGCGTGGATAGAAATTTTATAGAACTTTTGCTCTGGGGGGGCTGGGGGGGTCGCTCTCCGCAAGGAGAGCGTGGATAGAAATGAAATCAGGATTGCACCCATTGATAGCGTCATTGGTCGCTCTCCGCAAGGAGAGCGTGGATAGAAATTCGAAGTTACTCGCAACGCACATACTAGTACATAGTCGCTCTCCGCAAGGAGAGCGTGGATAGAAATTCCTGCTGGCTGTTGGCGTGATGCTCGGCGCGCGTCGCTCTCCGCAAGGAGAGCGTGGATAGAAATCTCGTTTTTCTGACATTGATTATTGTGAAAAGGAAAGTCGCTCTCCGCAAGGAGAGCGTGGATAGAAATTTCAACGCAATGCAGATTGTAATTGTCATAATGCAGTCGCTCTCCGCAAGGAGAGCGTGGATAGAAATCATAAAGACTTGACGCAGTGGTTTCGCAATTACGGTCGCTCTCCGCAAGGAGAGCGTGGATAGAAATAGGGGGATAAGCTCCAAAACGGCAGAAATGGCCGTCGCTCTCCGCAAGGAGAGCGTGGATAGAAATGATAATGGAAACGCCGTGGCTTTGGCGGATTTAGGTCGCTCTCCGCAAGGAGAGCGTGGATAGAAATTGCCGAAAGAGCTTGACGGAGCGCCGCCATTGACATGTCGCTCTCCGCAAGGAGAGCGTGGATAGAAATCTTGTCTGCGGTAGTAACAGAACTATTGATATTAGTCGCTCTCCGCAAGGAGAGCGTGGATAGAAATGACACAATGCAGGTTGTAGTTGTCATAGTGGACGGTCGCTCTCCGCAAGGAGAGCGTGGATAGAAATTAACACACGCAACCAGCCAAGCAAGCCCAAAGCCTTGTCGCTCTCCGCAAGGAGAGCGTGGATAGAAATATGGTATGTGCCTCCGTTTGTTTTGTTTGTGTGGGTCGCTCTCCGCAAGGAGAGCGTGGATAGAAATCAGCATGGGCATTGTAAGTACATTCTAACACACGTCGCTCTCCGCAAGGAGAGCGTGGATAGAAATGATGTGATACGTCCGGCTATCGATGTGTTTCTAGCGTCGCTCTCCGCAAGGAGAGCGTGGATAGAAATTTTATCTGACATTGCATCAAACTGGATGTATCATAGTCGCTCTCCGCAAGGAGAGCGTGGATAGAAATTTTTTTGTGTTGTATCATTAAATTATAAGGAGGTGGTCGCTCTCCGCAAGGAGAGCGTGGATAGAAATTCCTGCTGGGTGCTGGCGTGAATCTCGGCGCGCTTGTCGCTCTCCGCAAGGAGAGCGTGGATAGAAATACCTTCAGAACGACGCTCCGATGCGGGTTTTCCAGGTCGCTCTCCGCAAGGAGAGCGTGGATAGAAATAGGGCGTGCATTTTGACAATTTTAATTTGCATTGCGGTCGCTCTCCGCAAGGAGAGCGTGGATAGAAATCCGGGCACGAATATAATATTGTCCATAATCGCTGTCGCTCTCCGCAAGGAGAGCGTGGATAGAAATTGAATCAGTGTAAGCATACTATTCACCCTCTCCAAGTCGCTCTCCGCAAGGAGAGCGTGGATAGAAATTAATATAATATACTTGTCCTTTTTGCATTGGGCCAGTCGCTCTCCGCAAGGAGAGCGTGGATAGAAATGCTTGAATCGAAGCAAATTGACCCTTCCGTGATGCGTCGCTCTCCGCAAGGAGAGCGTGGATAGAAATCGCCTGGTTGTTGGCTTCCGGATCACTCTTGGTGGGTCGCTCTCCGCAAGGAGAGCGTGGATAGAAATCTCATTCTGCCGCCATCCGGCTCGCTGTGTTGTCTGTCGCTCTCCGCAAGGAGAGCGTGGATAGAAATAGAAGCTCCATCAAGCGCGCCATAGCTAGAATTAAGTCGCTCTCCGCAAGGAGAGCGTGGATAGAAATTTTACTTTATCCCCAGTATCGGCACTTTCCGCAAGTCGCTCTCCGCAAGGAGAGCGTGGATAGAAATTATATTATCAAGATAACGGAAATCTGGGGGGCTGTCGCTCTCCGCAAGGAGAGCGTGGATAGAAATTCGTGATCTGGATGGTGCTTACATTGTTGATTCGAGTCGCTCTCCGCAAGGAGAGCGTGGATAGAAATATAATTTAAACCTCCCATCCAAGCCCATAGAGAGTCGCTCTCCGCAAGGAGAGCGTGGATAGAAATCCGCCGATGTGTACTATCAAGCCAATGCCGTTGACGTCGCTCTCCGCAAGGAGAGCGTGGATAGAAATGGATGTTAAGGCCGCTACTGGGTTATTTACATCGTCGCTCTCCGCAAGGAGAGCGTGGATAGAAATATGAGGTTTTTGCCAATTTCGAGGGGTTTTACTGGTCGCTCTCCGCAAGGAGAGCGTGGATAGAAATTACACAGAGACGCGATTTTAAGGCTTTGGGCTTGGTCGCTCTCCGCAAGGAGAGCGTGGATAGAAATCTCGACGCAGTGCAGATTGTAATTGTCAAAGTGGGTCGCTCTCCGCAAGGAGAGCGTGGATAGAAATTCGGCTTGTTGATATGTCCGCCGCGTGGAATCGTGTCGCTCTCCGCAAGGAGAGCGTGGATAGAAATGCTTGAATTGGCTCCGTACAGCTGGCATTGAAGAGTCGCTCTCCGCAAGGAGAGCGTGGATAGAAATGCCTGTGTCGGCTTCCACTAATCACGCTGCCTGGTCGCTCTCCGCAAGGAGAGCGTGGATAGAAATAGAAAATCGAAAACGGAGAAGCCAAAACTGAAAGTCGCTCTCCGCAAGGAGAGCGTGGATAGAAATACGTTGTTTTTGTCGTGCCGTCTGGTTGCTGGCTCGTCGCTCTCCGCAAGGAGAGCGTGGATAGAAATATCATGTACTTGCTGACTGCTTCAGGGTTTTTTAGTCGCTCTCCGCAAGGAGAGCGTGGATAGAAATCCGGTTGTCCCTGCCGAGCTTACAACGCTTGTTAGTCGCTCTCCGCAAGGAGAGCGTGGATAGAAATTAGCTTGTTTTGTGGGCGCTTTGGACTGTGCCGGTCGCTCTCCGCAAGGAGAGCGTGGATAGAAATTCCTGCTGGGTGCTGGCGTGATGCTCGGCGCGCGTCGCTCTCCGCAAGGAGAGCGTGGATAGAAATTTGGCTGTTTGGGCTGTTGAGCAGGCTTCTAGCGTCGCTCTCCGCAAGGAGAGCGTGGATAGAAATTTACTTGACTAACTATCATTTTACGGTTATTTTGGTCGCTCTCCGCAAGGAGAGCGTGGATAGAAATGTCCGGCCACCGGCAGGCCCGCACGTCGCCCACAGGTCGCTCTCCGCAAGGAGAGCGTGGATAGAAATACCAAAATAACCGTAAAATGATAGTTAGTCAAGTGTCGCTCTCCGCAAGGAGAGCGTGGATAGAAATTAGCTTGTTTTGTGGGCGCTTTGGACTGTGCCGTAGTCGCTCTCCGCAAGGAGAGCGTGGATAGAAATACAGAACATTTAGGAATTCTGCATTCATCATCATGTCGCTCTCCGCAAGGAGAGCGTGGATAGAAATAAAAAATTGCTCACCTGTGCCTTACTCCGTTAATTGTCGCTCTCCGCAAGGAGAGCGTGGATAGAAATCTGTTATCTTGATAATATAGAAATAACTCAAGCCAGTCGCTCTCCGCAAGGAGAGCGTGGATAGAAATTGTGGCCCTCAAGGCTCCGGGAAAACCCTGTCAATGTCGCTCTCCGCAAGGAGAGCGTGGATAGAAATCTGCATAGATGATTTAGAGCCATCCAAAACACGCGTCGCTCTCCGCAAGGAGAGCGTGGATAGAAATGATAATGGAAACGCCGTGGCTGTATCTGATTTAGTCGCTCTCCGCAAGGAGAGCGTGGATAGAAATAGTGCTTCCCGGATTGGCAAAAAGATTGAAAACGGTCGCTCTCCGCAAGGAGAGCGTGGATAGAAATCGTTTTACGCGGTTGGACGCTGAATATTAACGGGTCGCTCTCCGCAAGGAGAGCGTGGATAGAAATGGTATCTTATCAATACGTATCATAGGATTTTTGGGGTCGCTCTCCGCAAGGAGAGCGTGGATAGAAATAAGGGATCGGCGCCATTGGCAGATGGGGCACAGCCGTCGCTCTCCGCAAGGAGAGCGTGGATAGAAATTGCTGGGCAGCCCGCGCACGGGTTGCCCAGGATGGGTCGCTCTCCGCAAGGAGAGCGTGGATAGAAATTTCGGTGCTTGTACCAGCGCCGCTGGGTCTGGGGCGTCGCTCTCCGCAAGGAGAGCGTGGATAGAAATCCGGATATCATTCATTGCTTTCATGCTCATTGTTAGTCGCTCTCCGCAAGGAGAGCGTGGATAGAAATTTCTATCGGCAGCGGCAATGCGGGCAAGGTGCGTGGTCGCTCTCCGCAAGGAGAGCGTGGATAGAAATCAGGCCCAGGCGGCAGCGCCGGCGGCGCTCTCGCGTCGCTCTCCGCAAGGAGAGCGTGGATAGAAATTATGCAGCTGTACTGCTGGTGGTAGGTCGGGCTGCGTCGCTCTCCGCAAGGAGAGCGTGGATAGAAATCAATACTGGGCAACCCGTGCGCGGGCTGCCCAGCGTCGCTCTCCGCAAGGAGAGCGTGGATAGAAATTATTTAAAAAGGAGACAACCACTATGAAAGTAAAAGTCGCTCTCCGCAAGGAGAGCGTGGATAGAAATCATATAACCCGGCTGTAGAACTGCAGAATGGGCAAGTCGCTCTCCGCAAGGAGAGCGTGGATAGAAATCCCGCCGTTAGGAATGTGAAACAACATTTCCAGCGTCGCTCTCCGCAAGGAGAGCGTGGATAGAAATCATTTTCCCGGCTTGCAGACGATTACAAGAGCTTAGTCGCTCTCCGCAAGGAGAGCGTGGATAGAAATATCATGCAGGAGGGTATGAGCTATGACGACATCTGTCGCTCTCCGCAAGGAGAGCGTGGATAGAAATGTGCTTGGTTACAAGGGTTACATTCAGCTGGCGCGTCGCTCTCCGCAAGGAGAGCGTGGATAGAAATTTTCTGCGTTGTACGATAACG
>OLRD01001302.1_pt1 | contig 15212 bp, 15 predicted proteins | sample 1672051 | NCBI WGS metagenome assembly OLRD01 (sample SAMEA3136640, study PRJEB25190) | human gut metagenome | biome: human gut; feature: human-associated habitat; material: faeces | place: Austria | collected 2013 | reverse complement strand
TGCAGGCAAAAAAGCGGTTGTTTTTGAACTGCAGGGAAATATTGTTCAAAAAGCTCTCCATGCCATTTTCCCGCAGGAATTTGCGGCAGAGGTAGTCCTGTGTGTTAAAGAAATCGGTAAACACCTGGGGCTGGGCTTTCATCAGTTTTTCCACCGCCCGCCGGCCCACGTCCTGGTCCAGCCCGGCGGAATCAATTTTGCTGATAACCACCGCAAGAGGCACTGTGGACATGCTGCTGTCAGAAAGCCCTGTGACCTCTCGCAGCTTATTGAGGAAGGAATCAATGACGTCGTTTAAATCAGCCCTGCCAATACCTGCCAGATCCTCTGGGGAAAGGAGCTCCTCATACTGGAAACGGACCTCCGGGATGGCAAAGGGGTCCAGGATAAAGACAATACCCTGGCAGTATTCGTACTGCTGCTGCACCTCATTTTCATCGTTGTTCGTGAACACCTCTCCGGCGATATCATAGATGTGCACCAGCCGCTCGGGAGAGAGGCTGGCGTGCTTTACGAAAAAGCTGAAGGACACGGCGCTGGCCAGCTTCACATCTTGGGGGCGGTCTGTTATGCGGGTGTTCCCCGTTTGAAAATCCTGCACAATCTCCTGGTAGATTCTTTCTTTCCTGTCATTATAAAACTCTGTCTCCAGCCCCTTCTGCGGGGCCACGGTTTCAAGGAACTCTTTGGAGAATGCGGTGATGAAGGCCGTCTTTCCCACCGAACGGCCTCCCACCACAGGGATGCAGAGTGGACGGCTTTCCCGATCGGCAAGGCGGTGCCCACAGCGAGGACACTCGGCCTCCAGGTTTTTTCTCCCGTTAAAAAAGGTGGTGGGGAGCTTTTCCCCACAGCTGCATGTGCGCCGCAGAATCCCATATACGCCAGGGGTCAAATTGGTGTGCTTTGCGCCGCACCTGGGACACAGGTAGGTGGGGATCAGACTTTTCTTCTTACACTCATGGCAGGCGGTAAAAATCCGTTTATGTACCAGATAGAGGCGGTCCACCGCCCAAATTGCGGTAAAGCCCAGGTAGAGAACGGCCATAAAGACCACCAGCACCAGCACATTTACCAGGGTGATGGCCGCCGTAATCAAAGAGCCGCACACCACCACAGCCGCCATAGCCAGAATGTTGGCAATGGCTAAAAAGACCCGAGCCGTTACACCCTTATCCCCTAAGCCATTCAGATGGTCTCGATACCGCTGGATCGAAGCGCCGTTTCGGGTCCAGGCGCCTTTGATGGTAGCTGCTATATCCTGATATCCTTTTTCAAAAAAATAACTTTTTCGCGCTGGCTGCGCCGCTGCCGCCATGGTTTTTCCCCCTTTTTGCAGGCAATAAAGAATATCGCCGTATCCCAAAGGGCTACGGCTGATATTCCGTCAGCTGGATATTACAGCTTCTTGGTGTTGCTGTCGATCATATTTTCTTTAAAGGACCTGCCGTAGTTGAGCACCGCTGTGCCGCCGCCCCACAGGATTCCCGCCCCGCCAGCCACCATGGCCAGAAGGGAGGCAATCATCACAATGCAGTAAACCACAACCACAATCAAAACGATCACGAAAATCACAGCGATGATACCGCCCCAATCATCCATAGCGCTCTCCTCCCTTCATCCGCCGCAGAAAAGCGCGGCGGGCCCAGTTCACTTCCCATTCAATCTTTCGGTCAAGGACATCTGCAAGACAGCTGCATGCCGGGCGCGCGCTCCTCTGGAGCCACCCCATCCATCTGGCGCTCTGCGCTGCGAATCCGCGAAAGGGTGACCGGGGTCATCCCCAAAAAGGACGCCACATAGTGATGGTTCACCATGTCTATCACCCCGGGATACTTCCCCAGAAACCACCGGTACCGGTCCTTTGCAGAATATTGGGAAAGGATCATCTTGCTCTCCCAGTGGCGGCGCAGGGCCCTGCTTAAAAACTGGACGTAGAACCGCATCACAGCGGGGTGGTCCAAAAAAGGCATCAAGCGCGCCAACGGCATGGAGACCATAACCGTCTCCCGAAGGGCTTCCATGCTGATGACAGAAACCTCATTGAGCTCAAAGCTGGTCATCAGAGGGATCCCCGGGGAAAACTCAAAGCAATCTGTGATGTCTTTTCCGGTGCAATCAGGAAAAAAACCGCGAACCAGCCCATGGACCATAATGTCCAAATTGGGGTTTACCTGCCCCATGCGCTGGAACACCTCGTTTTTAGGAACCAACCGCACTTTACTGTTTTCCACCAGGCAGGACAACAGCCTTTCATCTCTTACATAAAAGTGTTCTTGATAAAACCCAGATAAATCCATCTCCATAAGGCTGCTCCCCCTAGCCAGATACAATTCCCTAAAAATTGGATAATATGGTCAAATTCTGTCCCATATTACGCCGCTACTATACCCAAAAATTATACATCCACTCCACGGAAAATTCATTAACAAAAGATAAGCATAGACAATCTTTTTGTAAAAAAATTCAATTTTATAGCGAAAAAGGATATTTTTATTCTAAAAACTCTCTGCTGCCGCCGCGCCGCATCAACCTAAATTATTCCCCCAGAAGGCTGTTTTTCCCATCAAAAAAGCTCTGGTCCATTTGGGCCAGAGCCATGCGGTTTGATTGGATGGGTTCCTCACCAGGGAAAGCCCGCTGCAGGGAACAGCCTTTAAGCCAGCAGCCCGCTGGCCCCTATGTATTGGGCAATCCGGGCCAGCTCCTGGGGCGGGCGCACCAGGGCAAAGCGCACATACCCCTCTCCCAAAGAGCCAAAGGCGGCGCCCGGGGTACACACCACGCCGCAGGCGTCCACCAAAGCCTCGCAGAAGGCCGCAGAACGGCCTTCCCAGCGCTTTGGCAGCTTGGCAAAGACAAACATGGTGCCCTGGCTGTCCTCCACCGGCCACCCCGCCTCTCGCAGGCCATTGCACAGGGCGTCCCGGCGCTTGCGGTACTCCTGGCACTGGTCCAGCACGTATTGCCGCGGAACGCGGAGGGCTTCCACTGCCGCCAGCTGCAGGGGCAGGAAAATGCCAAAATCCAGCTGAGAGCGCAGCAGGCTCAAAGCGGACACCAGCTCCCGGTTTCCCACAAAAAAGGAAAGCCGGGCGCCCGTCAAGTTAAAGGACTTACTCAAAGAGAAGAACTCCGCGCCCACCTCTTTTGCCCCGGGAATGGACAGGAAAGAAAAGCCGCTGCCCTCTGTGAACACAATATCGGAATAGGCGTTGTCGTTGATAATGTAGAAATGATAGCGTTTGGCGTACGCAATCAGTTCCTCATAGAAGGAACGGGGGGCGATGGCGCCGGTAGGGTTGGAGGGATAGGAGGTGACGATGTACTTTGTCCGCCTCCAAGTCTCCGGAGGGATGGCCTCCAGCCGGGGAAGGAAATGGTTCTCCCGGGTCATGGGGTAGAATTGCAGGTCCGCCTCCCCAAGCCAGGCCCCCGCCTCAAAAACAGGATAACCAGGGTTGGGCAGCAGCACCACGTCGCCGGGATTGCACAGGGCCATGCCCAAATGCCCCATCCCCTCTTGGGTGCCGTGAACGGCCACCACCTCTGTGCTGCCGTCGATGGCGGTGCCATAGCGGCGGAGGTAGTACTCTGCCACAGCCTGCCGCAGCTCTGGGTAGTCCCGCAGGGTATAGCGGTAGTTCTCCGGCTTCAGCGCCGCCTGAGAGAGCACCTGCATCACCTGCTCCGGCGGATGGAAGTCCGGCGTGCCCACGGAAAGGTTGAACACCTCCCGCCCCTGCTGCTGATATGCCACCACCTTGCGCTCAATGGAGGAGAAGATCCCCTCCTCAAAATGATCCAGCCGTTTTGCCTGTACCGACATGCTTTCTGCCTCCTATACCGACATGCCGGGATCCAGCGCTCCCTGGAACCCCGGCGGGATTCTGTCCTTTTCTCGGGACGCTTTCTTTCTTAGGAAAGTGTACCCAGTTTTTTCAGGGTTGTCAACCGCTTTGGATTGGGTCCCCCTCCCCCCAGCCGGGTGCATTAGCGCAAAAAAAGGACCGCTCTGAAAAGCGGTCCCTTTAGACAAGGTTTTCTGCAGCTGTTTACTCTTTCGTAGAAACCAGCGTTTTCCTTCCCGCCAGCAGGATCGCCTCTCCCACCAGGAACAGGATGGCCAAGCTGATGACGCCGATGGAGTCCCGCCCGGTGAACTGGGTGAACAGTCCCACCAGCAGGGGCCCCAGCACCGCAGCGAACTTGCCAAAGATATCGAAAAACCCGAAGTACTCGTTGGAGCGCTCCGCGGGGATGAGCTTGCCGAAATAGCTGCGGGACAGGGCCTGGATGCCCCCCTGCACTGTGCCCACCAAAAAGGCCATGCACCAGAACAGGACCTGAGACAGAGCCAGGGCGCTTTCACTGTCGGGGTTCTGCTCGATGTTGAATCCCATGAAGAAGCCCACCACCGTGATGACAAAGTACACGCCCACAGCCCCCCGCAGCAGCTGAATGGCGCCCACCTTCCCTGCCAGCCTGCCGAAAAGGATGGAGAAGGGCATGGCCACAATCTGGGTGACCAGCAGGGCCAGGATCATGCTCACTGTGTCCAGGCCCAGTTTCGTGCCATACGAGGTGGATACGGAGATGATGGTGTTCACCCCGTCGATGTAGAAGAAGTAGGCCAACATGAACAAGAACACCCCTTTATGGGTAAAAATGTCCTTGGCGGTGGCCCACAGGTTTCGGAAGGTGGAACGCACCAGGCCTTTTTTCGCCTCCACATAGTGGACTTGGTGAACATTTTTCAAAAAGGGGATGGAGAACACCAGCCACCACACGCTGGTGAGCAGGATGACCAGCTTAAAGGCCACCGGATTCTCCATGCCCATGACAAACAGGATGACAATGGCCAAGATAAAGGGGATGGTGCTGCCGCCGATATAGCCCATGGCGTAGCCCCAGGCGGAGACCCGGTCCATGCGCTCCCGGGTGGTCACGTCGGTTAAAAAGGCGTCGTAAAACAGGCAGGAGCCGGAAAACCCAATGTGGCTGATGACATACCCCACCAGCAGGCCCCGGTAGTCGTCTGTCAGGGCGGAGAACAGGGTGAAGGCCACACCCAACACCAGGCAAGCCACGAACAGCCGCTTCTTATGGCCCTTGTGGTCGGCCAGAGAGCCCAGCACCGGGGCCAGCACCGCGCAGAGGAAGGTGGCCGCCGAGGTGCCGTAGGACCACAGCACCAGGTTGTCCGCCCCAGCGGCGGCGCACACATTGCCAAAGTAGATGGGGAACAGCACCGCCATAATGTTGGTGGCGTACACCGAGTTAGCCCAGTCGTAGAGAATCCAGCTCTTTTCTGTTTTTGTAAATTTTTTCGCGTTTTCTGAAGAGCCTGTTGCCATGAGACTTCATCCTTCCAAACAAGATGGTTTATACATATCATGCCATAGCTCCGTAAAAAACACAAGAAATTTTTGTAAAAACCGCGCTGTGGGATGGGGAGGCTTTCCAAAAGCTGGGGGCACTTGGCAGCTTGAAAACAGGAAATAAAAAAAGAGAATGCCCACGGCCTTTCCCGCGGGCATCCCCTATCGCAGCATGTACTTTTTCAAATCCTTCCGATTCTCCACATCCAGCTTCCGCATTGCCTCGGAGATATGGTTTTTCACCGTGTTGACTGAAATATGCAGGTGCTCCGCAATCTCCTGGTTGGTCCAGCCCCGTGCCGCCAACATGGCGATTGCGAACTCGGTGGTGGTCAGGTCATCCGCTACATCATGGCCTGTCTCTGGGTTGTGCACTTTGCGCCAGCCCGCGGAAAAGCGGTAGGTAATCGCGATGATCCGCTTAAAATCCTCCGGCCATTTCGGCTTGATCACCGCCTCCAGCATGGCGCCTAAAAGCCCATGGTGCTCCCCAAAGCCCTCAATCAAGTCATCCGGCTGGGCAATCTTCCACGCCGCCAGCAGATGGGCCTGCGCCTGGTCCGGCTTTTTCAGGCTCATGTAGTCCATCACCGCAACCAAATGCAGGTAGATTGCAGGAATGGGGTAGCTGGCCGCCCCCATGGCAAGGGTGGCCTCCACCATGCCGGCGCTGGGGCCGTACTCCTCCTTTAGGTAGAGGTAATGAGCCTGCACATACAGGGCAAAGGCCCGCAGCCCGGGGGGCAGCAGGGGAAGAAAGCTCTCCACGTCCGGCATTTGTTCCGGCAGCGGCAGATGGAGCAGCACCGCAGCGGCGGACGCCACAAAGGCCGAGGCTGCCCGGAACTGGGACAGCTGTTCCCCCGCGGCAGACAGGGAGGCCCTCAACTCCCCCAGGGCAAACCGGGCCCGCGAAATCTCCCCAAGGGACAAGCTGGCATAGGCATAGATCAAACAGGCAGAGAGCCGCGCCCCCATATCGGAGTGCGTCAGATAGGCCTCCGCCTCCTGTGCCGCTGCCCCAGCCTGTCCGCTGAAATAGTGGTACTCCGCCAACGCAATGTCTCTTTGTGGGCCGGCAGGCATGGCCTCCACCGCTTCCAGGCAGTGTCCCGGCTGGAAGGAGGTGTTCATCAAAGGCATCAAACTCGTGTGATCCAGAAGGCCGCTTACAAGGCTTGCTGCGCCCTCCGCAGCCTGGCCCTGGAGCTTGCGGGGGTCCTTGGGCTTCTCCGCATTGGCAGGAACAGCCCAGGACTTTCCAAATTTCTGCGCGCCCGGAATGCGCCCCTGCACACAGAACTGCTGCACCATACGGTCCGAGAGGTTCCACTTTTCGGCGGTTTCCTTCACGGTGAGGTATTCCATACCCTCATTCCTCCCTCTTTTTTCTAAATTATTATTATATGGATTCTAGTCCATTGCCGCAAGGGAAGATTTTCACAAATCTTCCTGCTCCAACCAAAGCAGACTGCTACCAGCGGCCTCTCACAAGGAAAAAATCCCTATCGCAGACGCCGGAGAAACAGAAACCTCTCATCGAGCCGCTCCCGTTGCTGCATCCTGTTCCCCCACATAGACCTGCACCTCATAATTCCACTGTAAAATTCCCGACACGACAATGAGCTGCACGGTAAAGGATGGCTCTTCCCCATACTCCTCCCGGGCCAGGCGCAGCAGCTCTTCCAAGGCTTTTGTTCTGGTCTCCTCGGTGCAGTGGGCGCACAGGTAGCGCCCCTCCGGCAGCGTCTTGAGCCCCTCCAGTTCCGCGTAGCGGGTACAGACCGCAAACAGCCTGGCCCTTTCCCCCTCGGTGTAAATGCCGGCCAAATCCTCAAAGGCAAACTGCTCCTTTAATCCAGTGGGAAGTTTCTCGTAGAAATGGTTCAGATAATTCCAAAGATTTTCCAGAGTGGGCATCTCCAGGGTGTCCGAAAGCAGAATCACCCGCTGGGGGTACTCTTTAAGGAAGGCGCTGCGGGACTGGCGCTGCAATTCCAAATTCCGCACATAGTCCGCCTTGGCCAGCTGGATTTTCGCCTTGCTGAACTGCAGCGCGGCAATTTTCTCATCGGCCCTCTTCTCCGCCTGCTGGAAAAAGGCGATGATTTTCTCCAGGTCATCGTACTCCAGCACCTTTTTGATTTCCTGCAGGGGCAGGTCCATCAGCTGCAGGGCCCGCACCGTGTTCAGGCGGACGATATCCTGCTCGGTATAATACCGGTAGCGGGTCCATTCGTCCTTTTTGCTGGGCTTTACCAGGCCGATGCGGTCATAGTGGCGCAGGGTTTCGGCAGTGGTATTGGCAGCCTTGGCAGCCTCTCCCACGGAAAAATATTTTTTCACGGTTGCAAAAATCACCCCTTGACCTTTGTGCAGCACAAAAGTTTATACTCCATTTTAGCATCAGGCACCACAAAACGCAACGGCCAATTTTACGCCGCACAGGAGGATACGCTTGGGTTTTCCTGTACCAGCGGCCGGAAAGCCATGCGGATACCGCCACCCTCTGCCGCTTTATGGTGGACGGCCGGTTCCGGCGGGAGGGGCTGGAGGAAAAGCCCTGGAGCATATCCTGCGGGGGCTGAAAATCCAAGGGGTAAAGCAGGTGGAGGCCCTTTTGGAGCAGGAGGGCGGGCGCTCCCGGGCGCTGCTCCTGGCCTGCGGGTTCCGCCTGATGGAAGAAACCGCACACACCACGCGCTATGTATGTCGCTTTGAAACACAGAATTGGAGGGAATAGTATGATAAAGAAAATTGCATTTACCCTGTGTTTGGGGCTGGGATGTCTCGTTCTGACGGGCTGCTCGGGCAGCAGCGAGCCCTTTGAGGCCAAAACCTACACACCGGAGGGGCAGGTCCAGGGCGTGCGGCTGGATGTGGAGGACCGAGAGGTGGAGGTGGCCCTTTCCCCCGATGGGCAGGTCCACCTCCAGTACGGGGAAAACAGCGAGGAGTATTACGAAATTGCCCTCTCGGACGAAAAGGTGGTGACCATGACCAGCGCCACCAACAAGGAGTGGACCGATTACATCGGGGTCAGTGCCGGCGGGGAGGACAGGAAAATCACGGTGCAGGTGCCCGACGGCCTCTTGGACAGCCTGGAGATTTCCACCACCAACGAGGATATCACCCTCCCAGAGCTGGCGGTGACGGGCAGCGTTTCCCTCTCCTCCAACGGCGGCAGCGTGCGCTTTGGCACTCTGTCCGTGGGAAGCAGCCTGCGCCTGCACGTCAAAAACGGGGACATCTTCGGAACAGTAGCGGGGAGCTATGACGACTATTCCATACAGTGCTCCGTCAAAAAAGGGGAGAGCACCTTGCCGGATTCCAAAGCCGGTGGGGAAAAGACGCTGGACGCCGCCTGCAACAACGGCAATGTGGAGATCGCCTTTGCGGGGGAGTAGCCCCTGTCCCTCACCCTTGACAACCTCCGCAAACTCCGCTAGGCTGTATACAGGCAAGCCGCGCAAAGGAGGAGTTGCTGTGAAAACCATCGCCATCATTGAGGACGACCAGGCCATTGGGGATTTGCTGGAGGAGGTGCTGCAAAAGGAGGGCTATGCCGTGCGACGGGCCTACTCCGGGACAGAGGCGGTATACCTGCTGTCTCAGCAGCGGCCTGATCTGGCCCTGCTGGATTTGATGCTGCCCGGCCTCTCCGGGGAGGAGGTGCTGCCCCACCTGGAAGGAATCCCGGTGATTGTGGTCAGCGCCAAGGTGGGCGTGGACGACAAGGTGAAGCTGCTGCTGGGCGGGGCGGCGGACTACCTGACCAAGCCCTTTGAGATTCCCGAGCTGCTGGCCCGCATCCAGGTGCAGCTGCGGAAAAGCGCTGCGCCCCCCTTCCCTGTGCTGCGGGCCGGGGACGTGGAGCTGGACACCGCCAGCCGCCAAGTCACCGTGAGAGGCACACCCGTCCACCTGACGAAAACGGAGTACGCCATTTTGAAGTTACTTCTCCAAAACCCAGGGCAGGCGGTGGCAAAGTCCGTGATTTTGGAGCGCATCAGCCTGGACACGCCGGACTGCACGGAATACTCCCTGAAGCAGCATGTGAGCAACCTGCGGAAAAAGCTGCGGGAGGCCGGGGACAAGGAATACATCCAGGCGGTGTGGGGCATTGGGTTCCGGCTGGACGGAAAGGGAGTAGAAAAATCTTGACGGAATCTTTACCCTTTTCTTGACCGCTTTCTTGACGTTTCTCCGGTAGGATACTCCCATACCGAAAAGGAGGTATCTGAAAATGGAAACTGTATTGCGAACCCAGGGCCTGTGCAAGCACTACCGGCGCTTTAAGGCTCTGGACGGGCTGGACATGGAGGTTCCCAAGGGCGCCATCTACGGCCTGGTGGGAAAAAACGGCGCGGGCAAGACCACCCTGATTCGGGTGGTGTGCGGCTTGCAGGCTCCCTCCGCCGGGAGTTACTCCCTGTACGGGACGACACTGGGCGAGCCCCGGCTGAACCGGACTCGCCGGCGCATGGGCGCGGTGGTGGAGACTCCCTCCCTGTACCCGGACATGACGGCCCAGCAAAACCTCAAGCTGCAATACCGGGTGCTGGGGCTGCCGGACGACAAGGGCATCCCGGAGCTTTTGGAGCTGGTGGGGCTCTCGAACACGGGCAGGAAAAAGGCCGGGCACTTCTCTTTGGGGATGAAGCAGCGGCTGGGCATTGCCATCGCCCTGTGCGGGGACCCGGACTTTCTTGTGCTGGACGAGCCCATCAACGGCCTGGACCCCCAGGGCATTGTGGAGATGCGGGAGCTGATTTTAAAGCTGAACCGGGAGCGGCAAATCACCGTGCTGATTTCCTCCCACATTCTGGACGAGCTTTCCAAGCTGGCCACCCACTACGGGTTTATCGACGGCGGGCGGATGGTGAAGGAGGTCAGCGCCCAGGAGCTGGAGGCCGCCTGCCGCAAGTGCGCCCGGGTGGAGGTGTCCTCCACCTTGCCCCTGACCCGGGTTTTGGACAAAATGGGCCTGGAGTATCAGGTGCTGAACCAAACCGGGGCGGACATCTACGGGGAGCTGAACATCACCGCCCTGGTGGACGCGCTGCGCAAAGAGGGCTGCAGCCTGCTTTCGGTGAAGGAGCGGGACGAGAGCCTGGAGAGCTATTATATCAACCTGGTGGGAGGTGAGCGGCATGAGTAACCTGCTTTCCGCCGGGGTGTACCGGCTGCTGCGGAGCAAAGTGTTTTATGTATGTCTCGCCGCCATGTTCCTGTTGGAGATATTTTTCCTGCAAGGCGCTGCAGGTGACCGCACATATTGGAATGAAGGCCTGGAATCATCTTATTTTTTATATACCCTCTTGCTCCCCCTTGCCGCCGCGGCATTTTGCGGATTGTTTTTCGGGGCGGAATACAGCAGCGGTACCCTTCGGAACAAATTCACCGCAGGGCATGGTAAAATAAAGGTATACCTATCTAACACACTGCTTTCTATGCTGGCGGCCCTGTGCTTCATAGCGGCGGGCGCTTTGGGGGGCCTGCTCTTCCAGGTAATTTCGGGAGAAGAATTCCACTTGGAAACAGTTGAGCTGGTACAGGCCTTTGCCTGTTCCCTGGGGGTTGGGATCGCCTCCGCTTCCCTGTGCACGTTACTGGCCATGCTGATTTCCAGCCGCTCTATTGGTGTGGTCATCAGCTTGCTTGCAGCTGTTTGTACTCTCTATTTTGCACCCTTTGTCAACACCTGCTTAGAACAGCCGGAAACAATTCCCCAAATCAAAAAAACAGAAACTGTGATAGACGGAATGACTGTATATGGCGGAGAAATAGACGAGAGCCTGCCGGAAATCCCGAACCCGGACTATCCCTCCCCTGCCGTCAAAGCCGTCTATGAATTTTTGTGGGATAGTGTCCCTGCCTGCCAAGGCTATCGTCTGACAAACGAGTTCCGTAATGGATTCAAAGAAGAAAGCGAGCCCTATGATATGCTTGCCGGGGCCGCGGTGTTAACCCTTATATCCACCGCTGCCGGTCTTGCCATCTTCCAGCGGAAGGATGTAAAATAAGGCCATGGAATGGCTTTGCGGCGGGGCGGTGATGGGGCTGCTGCTGGCGCTGGCTGTGGGAGTCCGGCTGCTGGGGCGCCGGCGCAGATAGGAGGATGGCTATGGTTTGGGTGTTGGCGGCTGGTTTGGCCCTGGTGGCGCTGGGGCTGGGCTTAAAGGTTGCCCTGCTGCGCCACGGGATGAAAGCCCTGGGGCGGGACCTGGTGGAGCGCCGGGGGCAGGACACCAACACGCTGCTTTCCCTGCCCTACCGGGACAGGGAGCTGCGGCAGCTGGCCAGCGCTTTGAACCAGGAGCTGCGGGCCCTGCGGCAAGAGCGGCTGCGGTACCAGCAGGGGGACAAGGAGCTGAAAGAGGCGGTGGTGAACATCTCCCACGACCTGCGCACGCCGCTGACGGCCATCTCCGGGTACTTGCAGCTGCTGCAAGGCCAGGACCTGCCCCCGGACACCCGGCGGTATCTGGAGCAGATTGACGGCAGGGCCCAGGCCATGAAACGGCTGACCGAGGAGCTGTTCCGGTACTCGGTGGTGGTGTCGGAGGAGAATTTGGCCCGGGAGCCGGTGGATCTGCGCCGGGCGGTGGAGGAGGCGCTGCTCTCCTTTTACGGCGCCTTGGAGGGCCGGGGGATTGAACCCCAGGTGCGCCTGCCGGAAACACCGGTGATCCGCCAGCTGGACCCGGCGGCTGTGAACCGGGTGCTGGGGAACATCCTCACCAACGCCCTGAAATACAGCGCCGGGGATTTGGAAGTCACTTTGGAGGAAAGCGGGCGGCTGACCTTTTCCAACGCCGCGCCGGGGCTGGACCCAGTGGCGGCAGGGCGGCTGTTCGACCGGTTCTACACCGTGGAGGCGGCCCGGAACTCCACGGGGCTGGGGCTTTCCATCGCCAAGGAGCTGACCCAGCGCATGGGCGGGGAAATGGGTGCAGAGCTTCACAATGGCAGACTGACGGTATGGCTGGAGCTTTAGCCCCGCTGTTCTCTCCGCGCAACCAGCCAGTCAATCCCATAAGCAAAGAGGGCTCCTGCCTTAAAATGGCAGAAGCCCTCTATTTTTTCCCAAAATGGTTCTCGCGGTTTTTCGCGTTGTCTGATTTTCCCGGCTGCCAGCCGGCTTCGGGGCCTACTCCACCGCGCTTTCACTAGCAGGCTCCTCCGACGCCGTCTCCTCCGCGGAAGTGGAAAGGGCAGAAGAGGAGGAAACCTCCTCCTGGCTGTCCTCCCCGGAGGCCAGGCTGGCGGCGCCCCATGCGCCCAGGCACAGCAAGACGGCCAGCGCTGCCCCCACAGAAACAAAGCGCTTTCTCTTTTTGGCCCGCCGCTCTTGGATGGGCAGGCATATGATGCCGGGGCTTGATGGGGTGGCTGTGCTCAAGCGCCTGCGGCAAGAGGGTATTGGCACCCCGGCCCTGTTTCTCACCGCCAAAGCAGATGTGGAAGACCGCGTGAAGGGGCTGGACGCCGGGGCAGACGACTACCTGGCAAAGCCCTTTGCCGTGCCGGAGCTGCTGGCCCGGGTGCGGGCCATGCTCCGCCGGAAGGACACCTTTTCCCCCGACCTCCTCCAGGCCGGCCCCCTCACCTTAAACCGCTCTACCTATGAACTGTGCTGGAACGGCAGAACCCAGCCGCTCAGCGGGCGGGAATTCCAGGTGATGGAGATGCTTATGGAGCGCCCCGGCTGCGTGGTGCCCTGCGACGACCTGCTCTTTCATGTGTGGGGCTGGGACAGCCCCGTCGAGGTGAGCGTTGTGTGGGTACACATCTCTAACCTGCGGAAAAAGATGGAAAAGCTGGGAACCTCTGCCAGCATCCGCTTCCTCCGGGGCGCGGGCTATGTGCTGGAGGTGGGGGCATGATCTACCGGCTGCGCCGGAAAATCATCCGGATCTGCACCTTGTCGTTTTTAGCGGTATTCGTCGCCCTATTTCTTGGCATCTATCTGGTGACCTATTTTCAAACCACCTCTTCCCTGGATCAGCTGGCAGACATTGTCTCGGAAAACGGCGGGCATTTCCCCTCGTTCCAAGCCCCAGGCCTCCAGGAAAGCTCCCGGCCCGCGGAGCAGGACCCGGAAGCGCCTTTCACCACCCGGTTTTTCACGGTCTTTTTCAACGCACAGGGGGAAACGCTCTCTACAGACGTGGGCTCCATTGCCAGCGTCACGCAGGAGGAAGCGGCTGGGCTGGGAAAAGAAGCCTTGGAAAAAAGCGGCCCCCGGGGCTGGGTAGAGGGCTACCGGTACAAAATTTGGGAAACAGAAGAGGGCAGCGCCGTGGTGTGCATCAGCGGCGCCATGATGCTGGACGCCAACCGGGCCTTTCTCACGGCGGCCTGCCTGGTCTTTGTGGGCGGCAGCCTTGCGGTACTGCTGCTGGTGGTGCTGTTATCCAAACGGGCCGTGGGGCCTGTGGCGGAAAGCTGCCAGCGCCAGCGGCAGTTCGTCACCGACGCCAGCCACGAGCTTAAAACCCCATTGACTCTGCTGCAGGCCAACCTGGACATTCTGGAAAGCGAAGCCGGAGAAAACCCCTGGCTTTCTGACATGAAAGAGGAGACCTTTACCATGACCCAGCTGGTGCGCCGCCTGGTGGATTTAGCCCGCTTAGACGAAGAGGCGCCCCTGCAGTCCAGCTTCTTCGACCTGGCCCAGGCGGTGTGGGAAACTGCCGCCGCCTTTCTTCCCGCCGCGGAACAAAGCGGGAAGCGCCTTACTTGGGAAGGCCCCCCTTCCCTGCTGTGGAAAGGGGATGAGGGCGCCCTCCGGCAGCTTACCTCCATCCTGCTGGACAACGCCGTAAAGTACTGCGATCCGGAGGGGGCCATCCAGGTGGGGCTCTCGGGGAAAAGGCACCCTGTCCTCACGGTGGACAACAGCTGCCAGGCAGTGGACAGCCTTCCCCTTTCCCGCCTGTTTGACCACTTCTACCGGGCTGACTCTGCCCGAACCTACGGCAGCAGCTTTGGGGTGGGGCTTTCCATTGCGAAAGGCATTGCAGAGCGGCACGGCGGAAGCATCTCCGCCGCAAAGCTGGAAGGGGGCCGCATCCGCTTCCGGGTAAAACTGTAATCAAAAACGCCCCGAGGGAATCCCTCAGGGCGTTTTTCGTGCCGGCCCACACCGGCGCATAGGCTGGCGGCGCAGCTCTTTCAGCCGCGCACCGCCGCCAGCAGGCCTTGGCAGCCTGCCAGGACATCTCTCCAAGTGGCCTCAAAATCCCCGGTGTACCAGGGGTCTGCCACCTGGCCCGGGCAATGGGTGTAGTCCAGCAGCAGATGGAGCTTGCCTTGGGGGTCTCCCCCACAGATGCGGCGCATGTTGCGGAGGTTGGCCTCATCCATGCCGATCAACAGATCGTACTCCTTGTAATCCCCCGCTGTCATCTGCCGGGCCCGCTTTCCCTCGCAGCGGATGCCGTGCTCCCACAGCTTCCGGCGGGCAGGCGGGTACACGGGATTTCCCAGCTCTTCTGTGCTCGTGGCCGCGGAGGCAATCTGAAACTGCCCTGCAAGCCCCGCCTGCCTCACCAGGTCTTTCATCACAAACTCCGCCATCGGGCTGCGGCAGATATTGCCGTGGCAAACAAATAAAATCTTTGTCATCTTTTTTATATTCCTCCCTGCGCCCTCAGGCCGTAGGTCTCCAGCTCTCAGGCATTCTTTTTTGCGGCCCTCTTCATTTTATATCGGGCAGTGAAGGGCCTTCCCCCATCCAAATTTCCCTGGACGAAGAACTTACAGATAAAAATAAACGCACCCCACCATGCGTGGGGTGCGCGCTTCCGCAGCGGCGGCTGCCGC
>OLRD01001294.1_pt1 | contig 15309 bp, 9 predicted proteins | sample 1672051 | NCBI WGS metagenome assembly OLRD01 (sample SAMEA3136640, study PRJEB25190) | human gut metagenome | biome: human gut; feature: human-associated habitat; material: faeces | place: Austria | collected 2013 | reverse complement strand
CCTTCCTTTCCATTATATCTCGTTTCTTTCTGTCCATCAATTCGGGAAGGGGGCATACACCAAATTTAGTAAGTGGACGTGGATATGGTATAACTATGTGGAAAGAACTGTTCAATGCACGCCAACTTACTTCTTTGACCACGTTTAGTACTTTAGTTTCCGTGGCGCAGAAAAAGGTTGAAGAAGATGCAGTGAATTTTGGATTAGCCAATGACCATATCCCACTACGCAATGGTGGGCAAGGAGCCAGAGCCTATGGAGAGGCGGTTGGTGTTTATTTGGGATTTGCATTGGATAGAGCAGCAGATGCTTGGTCAGCTATGGTAGGGTGGAGAAATTCAGTAGAAGCATCGCGAAATACATTTGCCAGGCAAGCATTACCAATGGTGTGGGATTGTGCGGAGGTAAACCCCTTTAGCAAATCCTGTGGAAATTGGACTGATGCTTGTATAGGGTGGGTTGAGAAGTCTGTCGAAGAACTGAGTGGCCTTATTGAAGGAAGTGCTATTCAATTTGATGCACAAAGTGACTGCGGCTTGCGAAATATCATGATTTCTACTGACCCGCCATATTATGACAATATTGCCTATGCGGATTTGTCAGATTTCTTCTACATCTGGTTGAAGCAGTCTTTGAAAGATACTTACCCTGAACTATTTGGAACCTTGCTGGTGCCAAAAGCTGAGGAATTGGTTGCAACACCATATCGACATGAAGGAGATGTGGATGCTGCAAAGGGTTTCTTTGAGAAAGGAATGCTTTCTGCTTGTAAGCAAATGTATTGTTATTCCCGGGAGGATGTCCCTGTAACAATATATTACGCCTATAAACAAAATGATGTAGATATTGACGGCACAGCTTCTTCTGGTTGGGAGACCATGTTAAGTGCTGTAATTAATGCAGGCTTTTCTATAACTGGGACATGGCCAATGAGAACCGAACGCACAGGGAGAATGATTAGTAATGGAACGAATGCTCTTGCCTCCTCTATCGTCCTGGTCTGCCGCAAACGGTCCGAAGATGCGCCTCAGACCACCCGTCGCAATCTTATCAACATCCTGCGCCGGGAGCTACGTCCAGCCCTGAAAAAGCTACAGGACAGCAATATCGCCCCGGTGGACCTGGCCCAGTCGGCCATTGGCCCCGGCATGGGAGTATTCTCCCGCTTCAAGCAGGTGCTGGAGGCCGATGGGACGCCCATGTCGGTGCGGGCGGCGCTGAAAATCATCAATGAGGAAATCGACCTGTACTTCAACGAGCAGGTGGGCGACATGGACTCCGCCAGCCGGTTCTGCGTGGACTTGTACACCCAGAATGCCTTCAACGATATCAAGTACGGCGAGGCAGAGATTCTGGCCACCGCCAAAAGCACATCCATCCCCATGATGGCTTCTCGTGGCATTCTCTACGCCAAGGGCGGCATCGTCCACCTGTTTGATCGCTCAGAATTGCCGGAGACGGTGGATACCGGGGAAAGCTGTGTCTGGATGCTGACCCAGCAGCTCACACAGGCTATGGCCAAAGGCGGCGTGGAAGCCTGTGCGAAAATCGTGGCAAATATGTTCGGCTCCAACGGTGAACGGGCAAAGGATTTGGCCTACCGGCTCTACACCATTGCTGAGCGTAAGAATTGGGCGAACGAGGCCTACGCTTACAATGCGCTCGTTGTGTCGTGGCCAGATATTCAGGCCAGAGCTGCTGTGCTGAAAGAAATCGAGCCGGAGCAGTTGGATTTGTTCTCCACCGGGCTGTTAGAGAAATGATTTTGATAGAGAAAGGGGAGTAGCCTCCCATGGGTAAATACATAGAGACTGCGCTCCCACTGGCAGAAATCAACGATGCGGCCATTCGGGAGAAGGCAGGCAAGCGGGGGCACCCCGCAAACCTTCATATGTGGTGGGGGCGCAGCCCGGAAGCGTCCTCCCTCGCTGCTTTGGCCGCTGCTGTAATGGATTTCACAGCAGAGACCTCTGAGCGTGATTTGGCGTTGATTGCAAAGACCGCTTCCGGCGATAAAGAAGCGTTAGAGACAATCCGCAGCAGCCTGAAGGAAAGAGCCAGCTTGCCAACGGTCTGGGATGCCTTTGCCGGGTTCGGCGGAATCCCCATTGCCGCACAAAAGCTGGGATTGCGCACGGTCGCCAATGACCTGAACCCTGTGGCAGCCATGCTGACCAGAGCGGCGGCAGACATCCCTGCCCGTTTCGCCGGTCAGCCGCCAGTGCATCCGGGAAAGCCAAAACGCACGGCTTATTCCGGCGCACAGGGACTTGCGGAGGATGTGCAGTTCTACGGCGAGTGGCTGGAGAATCAGGCTTTGAAACTATTGTCGGATGCTTATCCCCAGACAGAAAGTGGAGAAATTCCATTTGCATGGCTTTGGGTGCGGACGGTCAAATGCCCCAATCCCGCCTGTAACTGCCGTATCCCACTTGGCAGCTCCTATGTTCTGAGTAAATCCAAGTCGGCGGCCTACTGGGCAGAGCCGCTGGTGGAAAATGGAGAGCTTCGCTTTGAGATTCACGAGGGTGACTGTCCGGGAGATAAAGGAAGTAATAAAGTTGGCGGCAATGGTGCCAGGTTCCGCTGCCCGGCCTGCGGTGAGATTACCACAGACGAATATATCAAGAAAATGGGCGCAGCCCATGCGCTTGGTGCGCAGATGCTGGCCGTCGTGACGAACACCGGCGGGAAAAAGCGCTTCCTTGTCCCCAGCGAAATACAGAAGGCGGCTGCTGAGGTGGAGATGCCGGAAGAAATTCCCCCGGGAACGATTCCAACAAACGCGCACTGGTTCTCGCCTCCGGGCTTTGGCATTACAGAATATGCGGATTTATTTACCGCGCGGCAGATGAAGATGCTGTGTACGTTCAGCGACTTGGTACGCAAAGCGCAGGATATGGCTGCTTCTGCGGCACTGGCGGCAGGCATGAGTGAGACCGGCGGTTCGCTGGAGGCCGGAGGAACCGGCGCATTTGCCTATGGTCAGGCGATTGGCGTTTACTTAGCCTTCGTGGTGGACAAAATGGCGGACTATAACAGCTCCATGTGTTCCTGGCGGACGGCTGGCGGCAATATCCGCAGCACATTTGGCCGTCAGGCTATCCCGATGGTCTGGACTTTTGCGGAGGGGAATCCCTTTTCCAGCGTGTCGGGCAATTTCAAAACGATGCTTGGCAGCGTGGCCGAGACCGTTGAGCACTTGGGTTGTGGCAGCCCGGCAGTCGTTTCACAGGACAATGCACTCACGATGGAGCATCCACGGAACGTCATGGTCTGCACGGAGTTGCCCTATTATCGGGACATCGGATATGCGGACTTGTCGGATTTCTTCTATATCTGGCTCCGGCGCAGTTTGAAAGATACCTATCCGCAGATGTTCCTGCCGATGGTCACATCCAAAGAGGAACTGTCCACAGCTTCGACCTACTATGGCGTATCGAAAGAAGAAGCCGAGGAAAAGTACCGTGCTGATATGAAAGCGGTCTGCGAAAAGCTGTATGCCAGCAGCTCCGCGGAGTATCCGGCCTTGCTGTTTTACTGCTTCCGAAAAAACGATTTGGAGTGCATAAAGCTCGGCAGCGCAGGCGGTAATCAATCTGCGTGGGAGTTTATGCTGGACAGCTTGCTTTCTGCTGGATTTGCAGTCAGTGCTGTGTGGCCAATGCGTTCCGAGCCAGTGTCAGAAAAGGCTGATTCTACGAGGGTGCTGATTGTGGCAAGGAAGGGAACTGACCGCCGGGGGCAGATAACAAGGCGCGGCTTTATCAATACGCTCAAACGAGAGTTGCCTGAGAAACTGTCTAGGCTATGGTTTGGTCACGTTCGGCCAGAGGATGAGCTTCTATCCTGTCTGGGACAAGGCTTGTCGGTTTTCTCAGCCTATGAATCCGTGTTAAATGCAGACGGCTCCGCAATGAGTGTACATGACGCATTACAGGTTATCTATCTAGAATGCGAGGACTATATCGAACAAAGAAAAGCGGCATTTTCCGAAAATGCTGCTGAATCAAAGGAGGAGTAAGGTATGCTGGAGAACTATGAATTGGTGCAAAAAGGCTTCCGCGTTTTGCATCCTTTGATGGCCGGATATATCGGTCAAGAGTTTAGCCGTGTCTATAAAAACGACTGGTGGCAGGAAATTCTGAATGCGCTCAGTGACCAGTATGATTTGCCAACATCCGGGGACTACGGCGAACTGATTGATTCTCTGGATGTGATGAATTGCCTCCGTCTGATTGACCGGCGTTGGAACGAAGTGTTCCGCACGAAGCTGTCATTGGATTATCGCACATGGTCGAAAGAGCTGGTAGGTGTTCGCAATAAAGCAGCACACATTGGCGGGCAGGATTTTTCCAAAAGTTATGCGGAGAGAGCTTTGGACACGATGGCGCTTCTCTGTGAAGCCTTTGACGCCGATGGCGTAGAGGAAATCCGCGCTCTTTATCGTAAGCTCCGTTATGGCTCCGAGGAAGGCTCCGTAGCGGCAGCAACGGTTGCTGCTCCTACACAGACCAAGACGTCCAAAGCCAAGGCGAACGATGGTGTCATGACGCACTCCTTCGGGCAGCATCTTCCAAGCTGGCGTGACGTTATGCAGCCCCATCCTGATGTTGCGGAAGGGCGTTACCGTGCCGCTGAGTTTGCAGCGGATTTGGCACAGGTTTCCCGTGGCGAGGGAGCTATTGAATATCGAGACCCTGTAGAGTTTTTTGCCCGTACCTATGTGACGGAAGGCATGGCTGGGCTGCTGGTAGAATCACTCCAGAGGATTTCCGGCCAGGGCGGCGAACCGGTTATCCAGCTTAAAACTGCATTCGGCGGCGGCAAAACCCACAGTATGCTGGCGCTCTATCACATGGTGCGCGGAGGGATTCGGGTTGACCATATTCCCAGTTTGAAGCCGATTATGGAAAGAGCTGGACTTCAAACGCTGCCGAAAGCAAATGTAGCGGTGCTGGTTGGTACGGCGCTCGACCCGACCCGCAAAAAGAATCCGGCGAACCTTCCCAAGTATACTGTAAACACGATTTGGGGTGAGATGGCCTATCAGCTTGTTACTTCTGCCGGAAAGCCTGACCTCTATGCCATTGTGAGTGATTCTGACCGGAGTGGTGTCTCTCCCGGCTCTGAGGCGTTAAAGACCCTGCTCAACTCCTGCGGTCCTTGCCTGATTCTGATGGATGAGCTGGTTGCGTATGCCAAGAAAATATATGGTGTTGATGGACTTCCCGCTGGCTCCTATGATAACTTTATTACATTCATTCAGGAAATCACGGAGGCGGCCAGAGCCAGCGAAAACAGCATCGTAGTTGCGTCTATCCCGGAATCAGATATTGAAATTGGCGGTGACGCTGGTAAGACGGCGTTGGAAACTATTGAGCATACATTTGGACGAATGGAATCTATCTGGAAGCCTGTTGCAGCAAATGAGGGCTTTGAAGTTGTACGCCGCAGACTGTTCCTCGACTGTAAAGACCCGGATGCCAGAGATATGGTCTGCAACGCTTTCAGCAGTATGTATCAGGAGAATGCCTCTGATTTTCCTATGGAGGCTAAGGAAGTGGAGTATAGGAACCGTATGGTATCCTGCTACCCGATTCATCCCGAGATTTTTGACCGGCTGTATGGGGATTGGGCAACGCTGGAGCGCTTTCAGCGTACCCGTGGCGTTCTGCGCCTGATGGCCGCTGTCATCCATGAGCTTTGGATGGCGAATGATTCCAGTCCCATGATCATGCCTGGGTCGATTCCTCTGAATGTGCCGAATGTACGGGATGAATTGGTACGCCATTTGCCGGATACTTGGAACAGCATTATTGACCGTGAGGTAGATGGTAAGGATTCTATCCCCTATCAAAAAGATAAATCTACTGCCCGGTATGGTCATAAGCTGGCTGCCCGCCGTGTGGCAAGAACCATTATGCTGGGCAGTGCGCCGAGTACATCTGCGCTTCGCGACCAGACGATTCGGGGATTAGAGGCATCCAGAATCCGCTTAGGTGTCGTTCAGCCGGGCGAAAGTATTGCTGACTTTAACGATGCGCTGAATACGCTTCATGGCTCCCTGTCGTACCTGTATAATAATCAGAATGGTACACGTTACTGGTATGATACGAAGCCTACTCTCAGAAAAACTTCGGAAGACCGCGCTTCACAGGTTTCTGAGGCGGACGTTGTGGTGGAGATTGAAACGAGGCTTAGAAAGCTGCGCAGAGAAAATCCGTTCTCCGGCCTGCATATCTGTCCGGTATCTTCTAACGACATCCCGGACGAACAGGCTGCAAGATTGGTCATCCTCCGGCCGGAAGACAGCTTCAGACGTGCCAACGGGAAAGACAGCGGCAAAGCTCTGACTACAGTTGTAGAGTTTCTGAATACGCGAGGAGCTTCCCCTCGTGTGTATCGGAATATGCTTGCTTTTGTTGCTCCTGACCAGGATAAGCTCCGTGACCTTCAGACCGAAGTGAAGCGATTTATCGCATGGAAGTCGATTCTTTCTGATAAGGACGATTTGAATCTGGATGGAGGCCAGATCCGGGAAGCGGAAAGCAGCCTGAATCGAAGCAATTCATCAGTGGAGACCCGGATGAAGGAAACCTATTGCTGGCTGTTGGTGCCGTTTATCGACCAGTACGAAGATATTAAAACCATACAGTGGGAAATCAGCAATCTGGGCGGCGGCGACGATGAGATTGTTTCCAAAGCTACGAAGAAGATGATTCAGGGCGAACAAATCATCACTACATGGGCACCGGCGTTGCTAAAAATGAGCTTGGACGAGCTGCTCTGGAAGGATTCTGATGACATAACTATCAAGAAACTGTGGGAATATCTTTGCACTTATTGCTATTTGCCAAGGCTTGCAAGCTATTCTGTCTTGGAGGATGCGATTGCGAAGGGCGTTCATTCCACGGAATTCTTTGGCATTGCTGCTGGATATACTGGCGAACGCTATCTTGACCTGAAACTGAATGAGACGGTGTTCTCCATTAACCAGTCAGATTTGCTGGTTAAGCCGTCGATTGCCATGAAGCAGATTATGGAAGAACGGAAGCCGGACGCGCCGGACAGCAGCAGTATGCCTAACAGCAGTGGCGGTTCAAGTGAAGTCGGCGGTTTTGGGGGTGGTCAGGGGCGGCCTCAGTCGGGCGGCACATCGGCTCAAACAGACGGCTCAGACGCGGCCGCTCCGAAAAATACACGGTTCTTTATGTCTGCCAAGCTGGATAATACCCGTGTGAACAAGAACGTGAACGACTATCTTACCGAGGTTATTCAGCATCTGATGGCAGTGGACGGCGCGGACGTTGAGCTGACATTGGAGGTTAGCGTTAATGCACCGGGAGGGATCCCTTCTACGACTGTAAGAACGGTATCCGAGAACTGCCGGACTTTGAAGATTCAGAATTTTGGATTTGAGGATAATTGATACTGTGATGGGGAGCCAGTACCTCGTCTGGCTCCCCATCACACAAATTTGCTTTCAGGAGGTAAGGAATGGCCAAACGTATTAGTACATCACAGTTAAAATCCAAACTGCGACAGGCTGAACGGAAGATACGCAAAGATGTGAATGATTACAATCGTGCTGTAAATAAGTATAATTCACAGCTCAAAAGGGCGGTTGATGCCTATAACCGCTTTGTTAGAGAATATAATTCATCTGTGCGAAAAAACAAACCGCAAATTGCAAGTGCAAGTTGGACACCCGCACGGTAAAAATTAGTTAGCTGACAGAAGCGGCGTAGACAGAATCCAGGAACTTCTCGTACAGTTCCTCGGGGGTACGGTAGCCGAGCTTCTTCCGAGGGCGTCCGTTCAGTTCGTCAGCAGCATACAGGATGTCCTCTGGGGAGTAGTCCTCAATGGATGCACCCTTGGGAACAAAGGCACGGAACAGGCCGTTGTGACGTTCGTTCTGGGGACGCTCCCAAGAGGTGTACGGGTGAGCGAAGAATACTTTGCTGCCCCAGCTCTCAACCTGAGCAAAGCCGGAGAACTCGGAGCCGTTGTCCACGGTAATGGTCTTGAATACCTGGCCGAAGCGGTCGCCGTACTCCTCTTTGAGCTGCCGCATAGCATCCAGCACGGAAGCGGAGTCCTTTCCGGGGATGCGCATGGCGATGTAGTTCTCGGTTTTCTTCTCCAACAGGGAGAGAACAACCGCCTCTTTGCCAGCCCTTTTGCCAACCACGGTATCGCCCTCCCAGTGGCCTTCCTCAATGCGTAGAGCGGCGATTTCGGGGCGCTCGGAGATACCGTTGCCATAATTCTTCTTGTTCTCACGAGCCAAAGAAGCCTTGTGCTGCTTGCGTTTCAGAGCCTCCGGCAGTTCTGTCGCAGTCAAGCTGAGTTTGCCAGCCCACACTTCATTGTAGAGGGTATGGGTGCAGACCATTTCTTCAGGTGCAAACAAGCCGTGCAGTCTGGCGTAGCCGACACAGGCATCCAGAGACCACTTATGGACTCGTACTTGCGTTGTAGTCCAATTCAGAAAGCAGGTGCAGGACAGTATCTTGTGATTACGCTTTGAACGCACTCTATTTGCCTTGTAAACGGCCTCTCCTCGCTTTGCAGAGTAGCCGGGGGGTCTGCCTTTGTTGCTCTTACGAGGCGGTGTGCCTCGGCGCAACTCGTTTCCGACGGTGGTGGGGGAACAGCCAAGTTCTCTGGCTATGGCTCTGTTTGAAAGCCCATGCCGCTTGAGATACTGGATAGCTCCTCTTTCTTCTCGCCCGAGATGCTGTCCCTTCTTGCGTTCTGCGGCAACTGTGATATACTGTGTGCAGTCCATAGTGATTGCGCTCCTTCTGGTGAATGTGGTGTGGGAACTTCATTCTACCATACGAGTAAAATCACTATGGATTTTCTTTTCTCAAGTGTCCAACTTCATTATGCAATCAACCCGAAAAAACAAACAGATAATTTCAAGAGAATTTAGAAAATTGAACGCATCTTCGCATAGTACATATTACACGTCTGTTCAAACTATGCAGCAACATTATTTAGATGTTAGCTCCCTCTATGCGGAAGGTTGCCCTGTTTCTTCTGAGCAAGATGAAATCCTTAATCTGATTGAATCAGAACAGGCTAATAGCATCATTACTGCGAACGCCATTGAAAACAATGAATATCCTGATGAGAACACCGAAGACCAAGAGATAGGCGACAAGTTACATCTTGTTTCGGTTGATTTAGACAACAGATGGAAGGGGGCCGTTTTTGCATTAAATCCCAACAATCCAGACGCTGCTCGACATTTCTGCACAAGCGCAAGAGAAATCTTTACTGAGTTTATTGAAATGAAGGCTCCAGACGATGCTGTTTTTCGCTTTAATCCATCGTGCGCACGAACAGACCGTGGAAATGCAACAAGGAAAGAAAAAATAAGGTACATGATGCGTGACAAGCAAATGGAATCTTGTGTGATTGATTTTGCCGATGAAGACATCAATAATATTCTGGAACTATTCCATGTCTTGAGCGATGGCACACATGGAGCAGCCGGTCGTTACGAATTTGATAAATTGCTTCAAGTCAAGAAACGTGTTGAACAGGGTATCAATTTTCTCTGTACTATATCCAAATAAATAGAGGATGACAACCTCAGCGCTAACACTAATGTGTGAGGATTTTAAGTCCAGTTCAATCTATTGGCATCAGAAACCGGAATAGCTCATAAAATCGACATAATACTAAGTAAGACACCACATCATTCGCTGACGTTCAGTGGACGGTGTGGCGTCTTTTTAGCTTGCATTTGAAATATATCGAAATTTGATGCGAAGTTGATCGCCGGTTGGCAAATCATCCATGGTTTCAATATCAGATCATCTGAAAATGCTTCAATGCCTCCATAATCGCCGCTTCCTTCTCCGGCGGGCACTGCGGCACTTTAGCGTTTTCTTTCTTCGACAAATTATAGTTCTGCCCCACATCCAACCCGCACTTCCGTTTGACCTGGGAGATATACAGACTGGACACCTTCAGGCCGTGCTTTTCCAGCACATACGCCTTAATCTCGTCATAGGTAGCCTTGCTCTCCGCCGCTGTCAAATCCAGCTCGTCCAGATTCAGCTCCACCTCGATATGTTGCTTTGTATTAAGTTTGGACAATAATACTACCGTCTCCACATGAGCCGTTCCCGGGAACATATCCACTGGCATGGCCTCCACCGGAGGGTAGCCCAGCTCCGCGAACAGTTTCAAATCCCGGGCCAGGGTTGCCGGGTCGCAGGAGACATACACGATGCGCTTGGGCCCAAACTCCGCCACCGTGCGCACCAAGTCCGGAGAGCACCCCTTCCTAGGCGGGTCCAGCACAATGACGTCGGGCCGCTCTCCCCGCTCCGCCAGCATCCGGGCTGCCTCTCCCGCGTCCCCACAGAAAAATTCCGCGTTTTCAATGCCGTTGAGCCGGGCATTCTCCCGGGCGTTCTCCACCGCCTGGGGGACGATCTCCACCCCCAGCAGGCGCCGGGCCATCCCGGCCATGGAAAGTCCGATGGTTCCCGCGCCGCAGTACAGGTCTAACAGCAGCTCTTGACCGGTCAGCCCGGCGTACCTTGCCGCCACTTCGTAAAGCCGCTCCGCCTGGGTGCGGTTGACCTGGTAAAAGGAGAGGGGAGAGAGTTTGAACCGCAGGCCGCACAGTGTGTCCTCAATGGTGTCCATGCCATAGATGGTCCGGCATTTTTGTCCTAAGGCCACATTGGTCCGCTCCCGGTTGGAATTGATGACCACGCTGGAAAGCCCCGGCACTGCCTGTTTCAGGGCCTGTACCAGCTCTGTTTCGTGGTGCAGCCCATTGCCGTTGACCACCACACAGGCCAAAATCTGGCCGGTCATTTCCCCTTTGCGCAGGTACAGCCGGCGCATCCTTCCGGAATGCGTTGCCTCGTCGTACACAGGATCTCCGTAAGCGGCCGCCCACTCCCGAAAGGCGCCCATAGCCCGGTTGAACTCCTCCGGCTGCAGGCGGCAATCTTCACAGTCCACAATGCGGTGGGAGTTCACGGCGTAAAAGCCCATGGAAAGGCTCCCGTCTTTCTTTGTACCTAAGGGCAGCAGGGCCTTGTTTCGGTAGCCGTCCCGAGAGTCTGCTCCCAAGATGGGGCGCACAGGAAGACTGCGGAAGCCCCCTATCCGGGTCAGGGCATCTTTAACCCGGGCCTCCTTAATCCCCAGTTCGGCCTCATAAGTGATGTGCCGGTAGCAGCATCCTCCGCACTGCGCAAAGCAGGGGCAGTCCGGTTCCATGCGGTCCGGAGAGGGGGAGACCAGCTCTTCCAGCCGCCCGTAGGCGTAGTTTTTCGCGGCCTTGACAACGCGCACCCGCGCCACGTCCCCTGGCGCGGTTAAGGGCGTAAAAACCGCCATCCCCTGATAGTGCCCCACTCCGGCGCCCTGGGCGGTCATCCCCGTGATCTTCATTTCTACGATCTCGTTTTTTTGAACCAGTGCCATTGGCCATCCCCCCGTCATTCACTGTCCATGATTGTAGCACACACGCTCTAAAAACTCAAGCAGAATGCGGGTTTGCGGGTTTTTCGTTGTGCTGATTTTACAAAAAGGGGGGGAGGGGATAGGGCGGATTAGCAAAAAAAGAGATTCTCCGTGAAACCGTTGACAAGATGCCTCTGAAATATTATAATTGTACCGTAATCAAGAGTACAAGTCTAGCGGCAGAAAGCCGCACTTTTCAATACAACTCCTCCCCAAAAGAAGGAAAAGGACCGGTTTACCGGTCCTTTTCCTTTTGCCTTCTTTTTTGTGAAACAGAGTGAGAATGTTTCTTGATTTAACGGCTTGCCAGTCAACGGGTCCCCGCAAACTGCCAGGGTTTTAATTGCCCTTTGCCGCGCGGTAGATGTTCTGGATGTCCTCCCTGTGGAGAACCTTGAACAGGCCGATGGTGCGTCCGCCAAAGCAGCACTTCTCCGCCAGGGTCTGGACCTGCTCCTCTGTCAGGTCGTACCCCAGCTCGTGAATGCTCACCGGCATCCCGATGGAGCGGTAGAAATCCTCCATGGCCTCAATTCCCTGAAGAGCGGTGGCCTTGGCGTCCCCGCTGCAGGGAATGCCGAAAATATGGTGGGCAAACTGGGCAAAGCGCTCCGGCTTCTCCTCATAGACATACCGGGCCCAGCTGCCCCACACAGCGGCAAGCCCTGCGCCGTGGGCCACGTCGAACATGCCGCCCAGCTCGTGTTCCAGCTGGTGGCAGGCCCAATCTCCCTTGGGGCCGCCGCAATTCATCAGGCCGTTGTGCGCCAGAGAACTGGCCCACATAATCTCCGCCCGCGCTTTGTAATTGTCCGGCTCCCGCAGGGCAATGGGGGCGTTTTTCATCACCGTGCGGATCAGGGCCTCTGCCATGCTGTCGGTGAGGGCCAGGGTGTCCTCCTGGACAAAATACCGTTCCATCACATGCATCATGATGTCCGTTGCCCCGCAGGCGGTCTGGTAAGAGGGGAGAGTGTAGGTCAGCTCCGGGTTCATCACCGCAAAGCGGCAGCGGCACAGGTCGGAATTGTATCCTCTCTTAATGCCCCCCTCGTCCTTGGTGATGACGCTGGAGTCGCTCATCTCGCTGCCCGCCGCGGCAATGGTCAGCACAGCGCCGATAGGGGCGCAGCCCTTGGCGGTGTTCTTGTGGTCGTAGAGGTCCCATACGTCAAAGCTGTTGGCAAGCCCGTAGCCGATGGCCTTGGCGGAGTCGATCACGCTGCCGCCGCCCACAGGCAGCAAAAAGTCCACTCCCTCTTTCCGGCAGAGCTCGATGCCCTCATACACCAGAGAGAGCCGGGGGTTGGGCTTCACTCCGCCCAGGGATACATAGGGGACTCCCGCCGCATCCAGTGAGGCATACACCCGGTCCAGCAGACCGCTTTTCTTGGCGCTCTGCCCGCCGAAGTGGACCAGCACTTTGGTGGCCCCCTGTTCCTTGCAGAGCTGTCCTACCTGGACCTCTGCGTCCTTGCCGAAGACAACCTTAGTGGGTGCTTGGAATGTAAAGCTGTTCATAGGATACTACCAACCTTTCTCAATGTTCTTTTCCCTATATAGTAGGCTGTAAAATGCTTTTGCCAGTTTGGAAAAAGGAAATCCGCTGTCATGGAAACGGGTTAGCTCACCACATTTTGGGGGCGTCCTTCCTGGTAGCGGCGCAGGTTTTCCGCCACGATCCGGATGAGGCGCTCTCTGGCCTCTTTCGCCGCCCAGGCGACATGGGGCGTGATGACGCAATTTTGAGCAGAGAGCAAGGGGTTTCCTGGCTCTGGGGGCTCTTGGGTGAGTACGTCCAGGCCCGCCCCAGCCAGCCGCCCTTGGCCCAATGCTTCTGCCAGAGCAAGCTCATCCACCAGGGCGCCCCGGGCTGTGTTGATGAGGAACGCCGTGGGCTTCATCAAGGCGAGCAGCTTCCTGCCCACCAGGCCCCGGGTTTCCTCTGTCAGCGGGCAGTGCAGGGAGACCGCGTCGCTCTCCTGGAACAGGGTCTCCAGGCCCACCCAGCGGCAGCCTGCCGGGGCCTGCTTTTCCCTGCGGCTGAAAAGGAGCACCTCCATTCCAAGGGCCAGCCCCAGCGCTGCCATGCGCTGTCCTGTGCTGCCATATCCCACAATGCCCAGGCGCTTTCCGGCCAGCGCTACTGGGGAAAGGGAAAGGTGGCTCTCCTCCACCGCTTGGGCCCAGTGCCCGTCCCGCACCATGCCAGCGGAGCGCTGGACCTTGTTGCACAGGCACAGCAGCAGGGAGAGGGCGTGCTGGGCCACTGCCTCTTCACAGTAGTGGGGAACATTGCACACGGTGATCCCCCGCTCCCGGGCCGCCTTAACGTCGATGGTGTTGTACCCCGTGGCCAGGGTGCCCACATAGCGCAGCTTTGGCAGCCGGGAGAATTCCTCCCGCCCCAACGAGAGGCGGTTGAGAATAACCGCCTGAGCGTCCTCCAGCCGCTGAACCGCCAACCCCTGGGGCGTTTGGCCATACACTGTCAGACGGCCCAAACGCTCCAAGGGCTCCCAGGAAAGATCCCCGGGATTGGTGGTGCCTCCGTCCAGAACCACAATGTTCATGGGCGTTCCCTCCTTCCTGTTTTGATTATACATCGCCCGGCCCTCCTTTGCAACCGGCGGCAGGGCAGGAGAGAGATCCTTGCTTGCCTTGCACGGCCATGCTACAATAGCAGTACCGGAAAAAGCGGGAGGCGATGCGGATGGAATATGGGATTACAGCGGCGGCCACATTGGCCAGCGCCTTGCTGGGCGTAGCTTTTTCCTTGGGGGCGGTGCGGCGGGAACAGGGGCCGGCCCGGTCCAGCGCCCTGTATATGCTGGCCCGAAGCCTGGGGCTGACCGCTTTGGCAGCCATCCCTGTTTGGTGCCATTCCGTGGGGATTTTGGCGGCGGCCACAGGGGCCATGCTGTTGGTGCAGGCGGTGGATGGCTTGGTGGGAATTTATCTGAAAAAGCTCTTCAGAGCGGCCGGGCCCTTTTTGATGGCTTCGGTCCACGGAGCGTGTCTGGCGCTGCTGTGCCTTCCCCATGGGTGAGAGGCTTTCCCCGGGGGGTTGATTCTGTCCGCGGTTTGTGGCATAATGCAAGATGGAAATTTTTTGGAAAGACTTGAGGTGGGACTTTTGGAAAGCAAGGCAAGGAAACATCCCAAGGGGCTGGTTCGCCGGTTCCTTCCCTATTTCAAAAAGTACAAGGCTGTTTTGTTCTTTGACCTGTTCTGTGCGGCGCTGACCACGGTGTGCGAGCTGGTGCTGCCCATGCTGGTGCGGTATGTGACCAACGCGGGTATCAACGACCTGGCCTCCCTGACGGTGGGGGTCGTTCTCAAAATCGGCGCCCTGTACCTGTTCCTGCGCCTGGTGGATGCGGCGGCCAATTTCTTTATGGCCTCGATTGGCCACATCATGGGCACGAAGATCGAGACCGATATGCGCACCGCCATGTTCGACCACCTGCAGAAGCTCTCTTTCAACTACTTTGACAACACCAAGGTGGGCCAGATTATGACGCGCATCACCACCGACCTGTTCGATGTGACGGAATTTGCCCATCACTGCCCGGAGGAATTTTTCATCGCGGGCATCAAAATCATTGGCTCCTTCATCATTCTGTGCGGGGTCAATGTGTGGCTCACCCTCATTATGTTCACCATTGTACCCTTCATCATCATCGCGGCCATCTATTTCAACCGGAAGATGAAAGAGCAGTTCCGCCGCCAGCGCGTCCAGCTGGGCGAGATCAACGCCCAGGTGGAGGACAGCCTGTTGGGCGTGCGGGTGGTCAAGTC
>OLRD01001292.1_pt1 | contig 15356 bp, 10 predicted proteins | sample 1672051 | NCBI WGS metagenome assembly OLRD01 (sample SAMEA3136640, study PRJEB25190) | human gut metagenome | biome: human gut; feature: human-associated habitat; material: faeces | place: Austria | collected 2013 | reverse complement strand
GGGCCGCCGCAGCACGGGCAGGTAGTGTTGACCCAGTCGGTCATCTTGGACAGGGGGCTTTCGCCGTCGTCGGTCGGCTCATAGCTCTCGACCTGCGGCAGAACGACGGGCAGCTGATCCTCGGGGACCGGCACCCAGCCGCACTTCGGGCAGGAGACCATCGGGATGGGCTCGCCCCAGTAGCGCTGGCGGGAGAAGACCCAGTCGCGCAGCTTGTAGTTGACCTTTTCGTGGCCCCAGCCCTGGTCGATAGCATACTGCTTCATGGCGGGGATGGCCTCTTTGACGGTCATGCCGTCCAGGAAGCCGGAGTTGACCATGATGCCGGTATCGTCCTTGAGGGTGAAGGCTCCCTTGGTGATGTCGCCGCCCTTGACGACCTCGACGATGGGCAGGCCGAACTTCGTGGCGAAGTCCCAGTCTCTCTGGTCGTGGCCGGGCACGCCCATGACGATGCCGGTGCCGTAGCTCATGAGGACATAGTCGGAGACGAACATGGGCACGACCTTGCCGGTGGCGGGGTTCGTGACCTCGATGCCCTCGAGGCGGACGCCGGTCTTGTCCTTGTTCAGTTCGCCGCGCTCAAAGTCGGACTTGCGGGCGGCAGCCTCTTTGTAGGCCTCGACGTCGGCCCAGTTGGCGATCTTGTCCTTCCACTTGGCGAGCAGCGGATGCTCGGGCGAGATGACGGTATAGGTCACGCCGAAGAGGGTGTCGACACGGGTGGTGTAGACGGTGATATCGTCTTCGGTGTTGGTGTGGAAGGTGACCTCGGTGCCGGTGGAGCGGCCGATCCAGTTGCGCTGCTGGGTCTTGACGCGCTCGATGTAATCCAAATCGTCCAGATCGTCGATCAGACGGTCGGCGTATTTGGTGATACGGAGCATCCACTGGCTCTTTTCCTTGCGGATGACCGGCGCGCCGCAGCGCTCGCACACGCCCTCGACGACCTCTTCGTTGGCCAGGACGCATTTGCAGCTCGTGCACCAGTTGACGGGCATGGTGGTCTTGTAGGCCAGGCCGTGCTTGTACATCTGCAGGAAGATCCACTGCGTCCACTTGTAGTACTCGGGGTCGGTGGTGTCGACGACGCGGTCCCAGTCGAAGCTGTAGCCGAGCATTTTGAGCTGGCGGGTGAAGTTTTCGATGTTCCGCTTGGTGACGATGGCAGGATGGATGTGGTTCTTGATGGCGAAGTTCTCCGTCGGCAGGCCGAAAGCGTCGAAGCCGATCGGGTTCAGGACATTATAGCCCTGCATCCGCTTTTTGCGGCAGATGATGTCCATCGCGGTGAACGGGCGCGGATGGCCGACGTGCAGTCCCGCGGCCGAGGGGTACGGGAACTCGATAAGGCCGTAGAACTTGGGCTTTTTGTCGCCGGTGACAGCGGCGTAGGGCTTGGTCTGCTCCCACTTTTCCTGCCATTTCTTCTCGATGGCTGCAAAATCGTATTTCATAACAAACTCCTTTGTCTGATAATTCTGACGTTAAAAACGCCCCTGACCATCCGGTCAGGGGCGTAAACTACGCGGTACCACCCTGCTTCGGCTGCAGACGCAGCCCTCAAGCGGCCTCTAACGCGGCCATCCGTCTGTCCTTACTGCGGTTCGGAACAGCGGCTCCGGGGCGAGAGCCGTCCGCGCATCCTTCCCGGCTCGCACCGGCCGCCGGGTCTCTGAGAAATTCGCGCGGGGCATTCCCCTTCTTTGCCTTTTACCGGGTTATTGTACTACTTTTCGCGGATTTGTCAAGCGTTTTCGCCCAGAACGGACGAAAGATTCACCTGATGGCCGTCCTGCCAGAGGCGTTCGAGGTCGTAGAACTTCCGGGCCTCGGCCGTGAAGACGTGGACGACGAGACTGCCGAAGTCCATGAGCACCCACGTGCCGCCGCGATGGCCCTCGCGGGAGAGCATCGGCTCGCCGGCTTCGTCCATGGTCTCTTCGACGGCGTCGCAGAGCGTCTTGACGTGGGTGGAGCTGGTAGCGGTGCAGATGAGGAAATAATCGGCGAGGGTCGAGATGTCGGTGATGCCGATGAGGCGGATGTCCTCGCCCATCTTGGCGTCGAGCGCCTTTGCCGCGCGCGCGGCGACTTCTTTTGCACTGAGCATAGTTTGCTTCCTTTCTATTCTTCAGGATCGGTGTCTTCCCAGAGCGCGTCGCCCGCGAAGGGGTCGTCCGGGAGCGGCTGTTCCGGCTGTACGGGGTCGGCGGGGTCCTCCGCGGGATCTTCCGCGGGAAGGTCCGGGGTCTCGTCGGGGGCTTCGGTGGTTTCCGGCGTTTCGGGGATCTCCGGGGCGGGGTCGGCCTGCTTCTGGTAGGAATAGGCCGTCTCCGGCGTGATGACGGTCAGGCTCCCGGCGCTGATGGGCGTATCGTAGGGGTTGAAGGCTTCGTTCACGACGCTCAGCAGCTTTCCGGCGTAGAGGGGGTAATAGGACGCACCATTGATCATCGCGCCCTCGCCCTCGGCGGTGTAGGTCTTCATATTGTCAAAATCGCAGCTGAGCAGTTCCTTGCCGAACCAGACCATGTTGCCGGTCGTGAGGTTCGTGGTGACGTATTGGGAGAAGATATCCGCGAATTCCTTGAGCTTCGTCAGGCTGCTGACGGACAGGCACTGCTTGGCCAGGGCCTTGAGGAACTGCTGCTGGGTCTGGGTGCGCTGGATGTCCTGCGTGGCGTAGCCCTTGCGGAAGCGGACGAGGCCCATGGCCTGTTCGCCGTCGAGCGTCTGCAGGCCCTTCTGCAGGTGGATATAGAGGTTTTGCGAGGGGTCTTCGTAGTTCATGTCCATCGGCACGTCGAATTCGACGCCGCCGACAAGGTCGACGGTCTTTTGGAACGCCTCGAGGTCCACGAGCACGTAGCCGTCGACCGGGAAGCCAAGCAGGTCTTTGAGCCTGGCGGCCAGGCGCTCCATGCCGTCCTTGCCGCCGCCTGCGTAGACGGAGTTGATCTTCATGAGTCCCCCGCCGCCGGTCGCGACCGGCGTGTCGCGCGGGATGGACAGGAGCGCGACTGTATGGTCGTTCGCGTCGAGATGGGCGATGATGATGGTGTCGGTGCGGGTACCGTCGTCGTCGGTGCCGCAGATGAGGATGTTGTAGACGCCGTCCTGCAGGGCCTTGGGCTGCTCGGTGGGGACGTCCGGCCCGGGTTCCTCCTCCGGCTGCTCCGTCTCATGCGGTGTGACATGGATGACGGAGGGCTCGGCCTCGTCCGGCTCGGATACCGGCTCCGGATCCGGCTGGGAGAGGCTGGGGCGCTGCACAGGCTTTACGAGCAGCTTCCAGGCGGCGAACACACCGCCCGTCAGCGCCAGCACGACACACACGGCGATGATCGCCGCCCGCGTGCCGCGCGGGAGCTTCTGCCGCGGCGCGGCATGGGCTGCGCGGCGGCGATTGCCAAACAATTTCATTCAGAGTTCCTTTCGGGCTTGCAGGAGCCAGTCACGCGCGTGGATGGAAGTCTCGCACACGGCCGCCCGCTCTTCCTGCAAAAAGGCGATGGTCCGCTCGAGCGCGAGCAGCACGCCCGCGTCGAGATCGCGCGCCGCGGCTTCGCGGATGGTGTCCACGCCGGGATAGGTGCGGTTCGGCTCGATCATGTCGGCCAGATAGATGATCTTTTCGAGCGCCGTCATATCGGGCTTCCCGGTCGTGTGGTACTTGATGGCGCTGACAACGGCGTCGCTTTCGCCGAAGATGCTCTGGGCGGCCGCCGCGCCGGTCTTGGCGTGCAGGAGCTGCGGATTTGCGCGCTCAAACTCTGTCACGGGCAGCTGCCAGCGGCCGATGAGCGCTTGCTGCTCGCCGGGCGTGAGCGCCTTGGTGACGTCGTGGAGGATGCCCGCGCGGGCGGCCAGCTGCGTGTCTGCGCCGTATTTCTGCGCGAGCTGCACGGCTGTGTCGGATACGCCCTGCGTGTGTGCGCGGCGCTTTTCTTTATGGAGGGAGAGGCTGACGCGGCGCAGGTCTTCAAACGGCAGGCCGCGGTAGTCGCTGCCCACACCGTAGAGCTTTTCCCGCTCGATCTTCGCCAGCACGTCCGGGTGCAGAAGCCCGTCCGCGATGCCGAAGAAGAGCAGCCGCCGGGCCTCGGTGGAGGAGATCTCCAGACACTCGTTCTGCAGGACGATGGGACGGACGCCGAAGGCGGTCTCAACGGCCTGCGATTGCTGCTGAAGGGCGGCGGAAAGCGCGGCATCGGCGCGCACGCGGGCCATGCAGACAGGCGTCGCTAATTTTGCGATGGCCTCCGGCTCGCGCCACTGGAAGAAGGAGAGGAACATGTCGGTCCCCATGAGCAGAAACAGCTCGTCCTGCCCATAGCTTTCCCGGAGCGCGCGCAGCGTATCCACGGTATAGCTCGGGCCGGGGCGGTCAAGCTCGATGCGGCTGACGGACATGCCGGGCTCGCCCGCAATGGCGAGCTTGGTGAGCGCGAGGCGCGTTTCGCCGTCCGGCGAGCCGCCGGCCACGGCCTTATGCGGCGGGATGGCCGCCGGGATGAAAAGGATCTCGCCCAGCTGCAGAAGCGCGCGCGCGTTCCGCGCCGCCAGCACGTGGCCCAGATGCGGCGGATTGAAGCTGCCGCCGTAAATGCCGATCCGTCTCATATCCAGCTCCTCCCCTGCACGTTGTTAATCCTGTTCTTCCTTCTGCTGGCGGCTGCGCTCGATCGCGGCGGCGACCGCCTTGTCGTGGAAGTACTGCTTGCGCTGCTTGCGCTGCTGCTCGGCCGCCTGCTTGCGGGCACGCAGGCCGGCCTTGACGGGGTTGTCGTTGCCGGATGGCTTCTTTTTGGCGGGCTTTCTGGCCGCGGCCTTTTTCTTTTCCTGCGCGAGCTTTTCCGACTTGCGCCAGATCACGAACTTCGTGCCGACGCAGGCGATGCCCTCGGCGCCGAGCGCTTCGCAGAGCATGTCGGACGCTTCGCGGGCGGTGAGTCCGGCGGTCTCGAGGACGCGGCCCTTGACGAGCTCGTGGCTGTCGAGCAGGATGACGGCCTCGTCCAGAAGGGTCTGGGAAATGCCGCTCTTGCCGACGATCAGGGTGACCTCCAGCGGATTGGCCTGCGCGCGCAGCGCGGCGCGTTCTTTACTTGTCATCATGTTCCAATTCCTCCTGATAGATTCTGCAGAAGGCCTGCAGGGCCCGTGCGCGGTGCGAGATGGCGTTCTTTTCCGCCGGGGTGAGCTCAGCGTAGGTCTTGCCGAGCTCCGGCAGGAAGAAGACCGGGTCGTAGCCGAAGCCGCCGGTCCCCTGCGGGGCAAAGAGGATCTCGCCGGGGCATTCGCCGCGGGCGACGATCTTCCGGCCGTCCGGCCACAGGCAGGTGATGACGCAGACGAACTTCGCCGCGCGGCTGCCCGCCGGAACATCCTTCAGGTTTGCAAGCAGATAGCAGATGCGCTCGGCATCGGAGTTTTTGTGGCCGTAGCGGGCGGAATAGACGCCCGGTGCGCCGTCCAGGCTATCGACCATGAGGCCGGAATCGTCGGCCAGGACGGGCAGGCCGCTGGCCTTCATGACGGCCTCGGCCTTGAGAAGAGAATTTTCCTCAAAGGTCGTGCCGGTCTCGTCGACATCGATATCGAGGCCGTATTCGGACTCGAGCGCGATCTCAAAGCCGAGCCCGGACAAGATCGCCGATAGCTCGGTGAGCTTATGCTGATTTTTGCTGGCCAGGATCACTTTCATATGAGCGCCTCCGCGAAGCTTTTCGCGTCGAAGGGCATGAGATCGTCGATCTGCTCGCCGACGCCGATGAATTTGACCGGGATCTGCAGCGCCTGCGCCACGGCGATGACGACGCCGCCCTTGGCCGTGCCGTCGAGCTTGGTCAGCACCATGCCGGTGACGCCCGCGCACTCCTGGAACTGTTTGGCCTGCAGGAGGCCGTTCTGGCCGGTCGTGCCGTCGAGGACGAGCAGGACCTCTTTGCTGGCGTTCGGCAGCTCGCGGTCCAGGATGCGGGAGATCTTGTTCAGCTCGTTCATGAGGTTCTGCTTGTTGTGCAGACGGCCGGCGGTATCGCAGATGATGACGTCGCTGCCGCGGGCCTTGGCCGCGGCGATGGCGTCATAGACGACGGAGGCGGGGTCGGCGCCCTCGTGCTGGCGGATGATGTCGCAGTGGGCGCGCTCCGACCAGATCTCGAGCTGGTCGGCCGCGGCGGCGCGGAAGGTGTCGCCCGCGCACAGGAGGACCTTTTTGCCCTGGTCGCGCAGCTGGTGGGCGAGCTTGCCGATGGTGGTGGTCTTGCCGACGCCGTTGACGCCGATGACGAGGATGACCGACGGCTTCGTGTCGAGCCGCAGACCGGAGTCGCCGACGTTCAGCATGTCGGCGAGGATGGCGCGCAGGGCGATCTTGGCCTCGTCGACGGTCTTGATGTGCTGCTCGCGGACGGTCTGGCGCAGGCGGTCCATGACGGTCTCGGTGGTGTCCATGCCGAGGTCGGAGACGATGAGGCTCTCTTCCAGATCGTCGTAGAAGTCGTCGTCCAGCTCGCTGGCGGTGAAGACGCTGCTGATGGAGCTGGCAGTCTTGCTCAGCCCCTGCTTGAGTTTTTCAAAAAATCCCATGTATCTGAATCCTTTCTGGATGGTTTGGCAGTGGAAAAGGCAAAGCCCAAGGCTCCCCTGAAAGGGGAGCTGTCAGCCGCAGGCTGACTGAGAGGTTGTCGCAAATTTGAAACGACCTCTCCGTCCCGGCTTCGCCGGGCCACCTCCCCTGGGAGGGGAGGCTTTGGAACGTGATATCCGTCTTACGCCGTGATGCCCAGCTGTTTGGCGAGTTCGTCGAGGCTCAGGCGGAGGATCTTGGAGACGCCCTGCTCCTGCATGGTGACGCCGTAGAGGACGTCGGCGGCTTCCATCGTGCCGCGGCGGTGGGTGATGACGATGAACTGGGTCTTGTCGCTGAGGGTATGGAGGTAGCTGGCGAAGCGCTCGACGTTGCGGTCGTCCAGCGCGGCGTCGATCTCGTCGAGCATGCAGAACGGCGTGGGCCGGACCTTGAGGATGGCGAAATAGAGCGCGATGGCGACGAAGGCCTTCTCGCCGCCGGAGAGCAGCGTGATGGTCTTGACCTGCTTGCCGGGCGGCTGGACGCGGATCTCGATGCCGCATTCGAGCGGCGCGGACTTATCTTCCAGAATGAGCGAGGCCTTGCCGCCGCCGAACATCTCGGCGAAGGTCTTGCCGAAATACTCGTCGATGCGGGCAAACTCGCGCACGAAGATCTCCGTCATCTCGGTCGTGATGGAGGCGACGATGGTCTCCAGCTCCGATTTGGCGTGCTGCACATCGTCGCGCTGGGCGGTGAGGTATTCGTAGCGCTCGGACACGCGGGCGTATTCGTCGATCGCGCCGAGGTTCGGCGTGCCGAGGGCGGAGATCTTCCGCCGGACCTCGCCGATGCGCTTGTTGGCGGCGGGGAGATTTTCGATCTCGACGATCTCCTTTTCGGCGGTGCCGGGCGTCAGCTCGTAGGAATCCCAGAGGCGATCGACGATCTGCTTTTCCTCGAGCTCGCTGGTGGCCTTTTTCTGCTCGAGACGGGCCGTTTCGCGTTCGAGCTGGAGGATGGACTGGTTTTTCTCCTGCGCCTGTTTTTCGGTCTGGTTGCGTTTGGCCTCGAGCTGGGCGCGGGCGTCGACGGCGGCTTTGAGCGTCTGCTGAGCCTCGTCCAGCTCGCGCTCGCCCGCCGCGAGCGCGGCGGTCTTTTCTTCGATCTGCGCCTCGAGCGCGGCGATCTGCGCCTCGTATTCGGCGATCAGGTTCGTTTTCTGGGTCACGTCGCCCTGCATGGCCTCGCTGAGGGCCTGCAGCTGGGCGATGGTGGTCTCGGAGGCGCTGCGGGCCGCCTCGATGGCGGCGGTCTGCAAACGCAGGCGGGTCATCTCGTCCGCGGACTGCTGCTGGCGGGCGGAAAGGGCGGACTGCTCCGCGTCGAGCGCCGCTTCCTGCTGCGCAAGGGCGGACTGGGCGTCCGTCTGCTGCCGCAGCTGGTCCTTGAGGGTCTGGAGCTTGCCCTCCTCGCCGCCGGTGCGGGTGGTGAGGCGGGTGAACTCGGCTTCGAGATTCTGCAGGTTCTCCTCGACCGTCGCAGCCAGGAGCTGGACCTGCTTGGCTTCCTCGGTGCGGCGCAGGACCTCGTCCTCCGCTTCGCGGAGGCGGCCCTGGACGGCGGTGATCTCAAACTCGGTCTTCGCGGCGAGCGAGGCGGCTTCGGCTGTCTGCTGGCGAAGGGTCTCGGCGCTGGTGGCGAGCGCTTTGCGTTCTTCCGCGAGGCGTGAGAGCGTATTGGCGCGGGTCAGCACGCCCGCGCTTTTGGCGGCGGAGCCGCCGGTCATGCTGCCGCCCGCGTTCATGACCTGCCCGTCGAGCGTGACGATGCGCACGCGGCTGCCGCTCGCGCGGGCCATGGACACGGCGTGGTCGAGCGTGTCGCAGATGACGGTGCGGCCGAGGGCGTTTTCCACGACGGCGCGGTACTGCGCGTCGCAGGAAACGAGACTGGAGGCGATGGCGATGAAGCCCGGCTGGCGCTGGCAGACGGTATCCTGCAGCGTCTGGGGCCGGATGGTGGTGAGGGGCAGGAAGGTCGCGCGGCCGCCGTCGCGGCGCTTGAGCATCTGGATGGCGGCTTTGCCGTCTTCCTCGGAGGAGACGACGATATTCTGCATGGCCGCGCCGAGCGCGGTCTCGATGGCGGTGGTATAGCGGTCTTCGACGCGGATGAGCTTGGAGACCGGGCCGTGGACGCCGCGCAGGCGTCCGGCGCCCGCGTCCTGCATGACAAGGCGGACGGCCTTGGAAAAGCCCTCATAGTCGCGCTCAAGCTCCTGCAGCATGCGGATCTTGGAATCGAGGGTATCGAGCTGGACGCTGGCGGCGCTCGCCTGCTTCTGCAGGGCGTCGCGCTTGTCCTGCCGGGTCCTGAGCCGGAGCTCGTAGCCGGCGATGGTGTTTTTCGCGCTCTGCGCGTCCTCCTGCGCCTGGGCAAGGCTCTTTTTGCAGGCGGACTGCTGGTCGGCGATCTGGGCTTTGCGGGCGCGGGCGGCGGTCAGGTCCTCTTCGAGGACCACTTTGCGGGCCTGCACCTCTTCCATGGAAGCCTCCATGGAGGCGATCTGCGCCTGGGTGGAGGCGCTCTGCGTCTGCAAAAGCGCCTGCTGGGCGTGCAGGGCGGTCAGCTTCTGGCCTGCCGCGGCAGCTTCGCCGGAGAGGGCGTCCGCCTGCGTCTGCGCCTGCGCGAGAGCCTGTTCGGCCTCGGAAAGCTCCTGATCATTTGCCGCGATCTTCTCCTGCTCGGCCGCGATCTGCCCGGCGATGCCGCCGCTGCGGGTCTGCTGGTCCTGCAGCTCCTGCTGCACGCGGGCGATGTTGGTGCGGTGGTGCTGGATCTCGGACTGCAGGAGGGTGATATCGTTCTGGGTCTGCTGGCGGGCGGTCTCGAGCTGGCCGATGGTCTCGCGCTGGTGGTCGAGCTGGAGGGTCTGCTGGTTATACTGCAGGCTCAGCTGCTCGGAGCGGCTGTAGAGGGTGGTCAGCTCGTCGTGCGCCTGCTCGAGGATGAAGGCGGCGGAGGCGTAGTCGGTCTCGGCCTTGCGGGCAGTCTCGGCGATCTTTTTGAGGTTTTCGAGCCAGACCGTGACCTCGAGCCCACGGAGCTCGCCGCGGAGCGTCAGATATTTCTGCGCCTTTTCCGCCTGCTCCTTCAGGGGGCCGACCTGCAGCTCCAGCTCGGAGATCTTGTCGCCGATGCGCAGGAGGTTATCCTCGGTGTTGGCCAGACGGCGCTCGGTATCCTCCTTGCGGTGGCGGAATTTGGAGATGCCGGCGGCTTCCTCGAAGATCTCGCGGCGGTCGGTCGATTTGAGGGCGAGGATCTCGTCGATGCGGCCCTGGCCGATGTTGGAATAGCCCTCTCGGCCAAGACCGGTGTCCATGAACAGCTCGTTGATGTCCTTGAGGCGGGCAAGCTGCTTGTTGATATAGTATTCGCTCTCGCCGGAGCGGAAATAGCGGCGGGTGATCATGACCTCGGGGGTCTCGATGCGAAGGCTGGCGTCGGAGTTGTCGAGGACGAGGGTGGCCTCGGCGTAGCCGACGGCGGGGCGCTTGGCGGTGCCGCCGAAGATGACGTCTTCCATCTTCGCGCCGCGCAGGGCGCGGGTGCTCTGCTCGCCTAGGACCCAGCTGATGGCGTCGGATATATTCGATTTTCCGCTGCCGTTCGGCCCGACGATGGCGGTACAGTCGCTGCCGAACTGCAGAAGCGTCTTGTCCGGGAAGGACTTGAAGCCCTGGATCTCCAATGATTTCAGATACACGCGGATACCTCTCCAATTTATTCTATCAAGGTATTTTAGCATTTTTCTGCGGGAAATGCAATCATAGAATACGAGGAGCGTGGAGATGGGGCGCAGATCCAAAGCCTCCCCTCCCAGGGGAGGTGGCTCGGCGAAGCCGGGACGGAGAGGTCGTGCCGGGAAGAGACAACCTCTCAGTCGCCTGCGGCGCCAGCTCCCCTGCAAGGGGAGCCTTGTATGGTGCACATCCCCCAGGCTCCCTTTACACAAGGGGGCCTTTGGGCGGTGGTCGGGCAGGGGTGGGAAAATGACTGTTGTTTTTTGGGGCGGGGCGCGGCATAATATTATTATAAAGAATGAAAGGAAGCTTTTTTATGGGATCCATCCGGAGTTATTTCAAGTGCCTGAAGTGGCGCAGTCTGATCATCGCGTTCAGCGCGATTTTGATCGGGCTGCTGTTTATTCTGACGCCGCAGACGTCAGCGGACGTTATCTGCTATGTGGCGGGCATTCTGCTGCTGGCCTCCGGCATTGCGGCGGTGGTGAGCTATCTGGCCTCGGGGCGGCTGTTCGGGTCGTACGCGCTGGTGTCTGGCATCGTGCTGCTGGTGTGCGGCGTGTTCTGCCTGCTGCGGCCGGAGGTCATCCAGGGGCTGCTGACCGTCATTTTTGGCGTGTTTCTGGTCATCGACGGCATGGTCACGCTGCAGGACGGCATCGACTGCGCGCGGGCGAAGCTCGGCGGCTGGTGGGTGCTGGCGGCGCTGGCCGTCATCACGATCGCGCTCGGGTGCGTGATCCTGTTCGGCAAGTTCGGCTCGATCATGCTGCTGGCCGGGATCTCGCTGATCGTCGACGGCGTGTTCGACCTCGTTGCGACGCTCGCGTTCTCCAAGCGCGTGCGCGAGGCGCGGCAGAAGCTGCACATGTATATGGGCGGGCCCATCATCGACTCGGAGAAGGTCGACGACTGAGCCGGGCGGCGTGCAAAAATCTTTCAGCCGACGCAAAAAAAAATTTTGTCTGCTGCCGGGAGACATATTGACAGGTCTTCGTAAGTCCTGTACAATGACAGTGGGATTTTTATCCCCACAATCATACAGATTGAACATGATGGAGGAACAAACATGAAAAAGATCATCGCATTGCTGCTTGCAGCGATCATGGTGCTCGGTCTGGCTGCCTGCGCATCCAAGACGGAGCCCGCCGCCGATACCACCACTGCCGAGCCTGCAGCGGAACCGGCGGAAACCACTGAAGAGACCCCCGCTGCCGCGGAAGAGACCCCGGCCGCTGAGGAAGAGGCTCCCGCTGCGGACGACGTGAAGCACGTGGTCTACATCGTCAACGGCAACCTGGGCGACAAGTCCTTCTTCGACTCCGCGCAGGCCGGCATCAACAAGCTGATCGACGACGGCCGCATCACCTGCGACACCATCGAGCTTGGCGGTCTGGACGAAGACCAGCCGAAGTGGCTGTCCACGCTGTACGACGTTTCCGAGTCCGGCGAGTATGACCTCGTCATCTGCGGCACCTACCAGATGCCTGACTACCTGAAGGAAGTCGCCACGCAGTATCCCGATCAGCTCTACCTGATCTTCGACGACAACACCTATGCCGGCAACAACTCCAACGTTGTAAACATCACCTACAAGCAGAACGACATGGGCTATCTGGTCGGCACCTACGCCGCCTGCATGACCACTGACACGAACCTCGACAAGATCAACGAGGACGCAGTCATCGGCTTCGTCGGCGGCGTTGACTCCCCGGTCATCAACGACTTCCTGACCGGCTTCATTGAGGGCGCTCTGGCCGTCAACCCCGACATCAAGGTCGACACCCGCTACACCAACGACTACGTTGACACCGCCATCGCCAAGGAGTTCGGCTACTCCATGATCAACGACAACAAGTGCGACATCATCTGGGGCGTTGCCGGCAACGCGGGCAACGGCGCGGCTGAGGCTGCTCTGGAGACCGGCAAGGCATGGTTCATCGGCGTCGACTCCGACCAGGAGCTGACCTTCTCCGACGACCTTGCAGCGCTGACGCTGACCTCCGGCCTCAAGAACATCGGCAACTCCATCATCTGGATCTTCGACCAGTGGGATGCCGGTAAGACCTACTGGGGCACCGAAGTCCAGCTCGGCCTGGCCGAGGGCGGCGTCGGCATCGTGACCGACAAGAACTACGACAAGTACGCTTCCGCCGAGACCAAAGCCGCCGTTGAGGCTGCACAGGCCGGTATCATGGACGGCAGCACCAAGGTCGACACCGCGTTCGACGCCAACTTTGACGTCGCCGCGCTGCGCGACTCTGTCAGACCGTAATTTCGGTTCTTTCCGGGGAGACTCTCTGAGTCTCCCCGGAACATGCGGTAAAAAGTAATAGTGAATAAGGAATAAGCGACGTGGCGCATTCAGCGCGGCAATTTTGTCGCTTCTTCAGGATTCACTATTACTTATTGCTTTTTATGCGCACAACTTTTTCTGAAGAAAGAGAGGAACATATCGTATGCCAGACGAAAAAACCGGCCGTCCGGACGAGCAGTATGTCGTCCAGATGAAAGGAATCACCAAGGTGTATCCCAACGGTGTCGCGGCCAACCAGGGCGTGGACTTCTTCCTCCGCAGAGGCGAGATCCACGCGCTGATGGGCGAAAACGGCGCCGGCAAATCGACGCTCATGAAGATGCTCTTTGGTCTGGAGCAGCCGACGAGCGGCGAGATCTGGGTGAACGGCGAAAAGCTGTCGCTCACCTCCCCTACCGTCGCCATCTCCCACGGGATCGGCATGGTGCACCAGCACTTCATGCTCGTGCCGAGCCTGACTGTGGCGGAGAACATGGTGCTCGGCATGGCGCCGCGCAAGGGTCTTTTCATTGACCACGCGAAGGCCGTCGCCATCACGAAGGAATACGCGGAAAAATACAACCTGCACGTCGAGCCGGAGGCCAAGGTCATGGACATCCCGGTCGGCATGAAGCAGAAGGTCGAGATCCTCAAGGCGCTGGTCCGCGGCGCGAAGATCCTCATTCTCGACGAGCCGACGGCCGTTCTGACCACACAGGAGACGGTCGAGCTGTTCAAGGAGCTGCGGAATCTGAAGGAGCAGGGCTACACGATCGTCTTCATCTCCCACAAACTCAACGAGATCATGGAGATCACCGACCGGCTGACCATCATGCGCGGCGGCCGCTCGATGGGCGTGTACAACACCTGCGATGTGACAAAAGAGGAGATCTCCCGGCTGATGGTCGGCCGCGACGTCATTCTGAACGTGCAGAAGGACAAGGCGCAGCCGACGGACGTGGTGCTGCGCGTGCGGGACGTGGAATACGTCAACGAGTGGCACAAGAAAATGCTCGACAAGATCTCCTTCGACGTGCGCCGGGGCGAGATCCTCGGCATCGCGGGCGTCGAGGGCAACGGCCAGAAGGAGCTGGTCGACATGCTCTTCGGCTTCCTGACGCCGAACGCGGGCAGCGTCACGGTGCAGGAGGAGAACATCCTCGGCCTGCCGCAGCAGAAGCTGCGCAGCAAGGGCATCTCGCTCGTACCGGAGGACCGGATGCTCTACGGCATCGCCGCCTCCGCCTCGATCGAGGAAAACCTCATCTCCGACCGCTCGGCGGAAAAACGGCTGAACCACGGGCCGCTCTTTAACATGAAGGCCATCCATGAGGAGGCCGACCGGCTCATCGAGGACTATACGGTCCTTTGCAAGTCGCGCAAGCAGCAGGTCGGGATGCTCTCGGGCGGCAATATCCAGAAGGTCGTCGTCGCGCGTGAGTTCTCCGGCGATCCGGTGCTCATCCTTGCCGACCAGCCGACGCGCGGCATCGACGTCGGCGCGACGGAGTTCATCCGCAAGAAGCTCGTCGAGCTGTCGCGGTCCGGCATCGCGGTGCTGCTGATCTCGGCGGATCTGGCCGAGGTCATGGAGCTGTCCGACAGTCTGATCGTCATGCACGGCGGTAAGATCGCGGCCTATTTTGAAGATACCTCCACCCTCACCGACGATGTGATGGGCGAATACATGCTCGGGCTCAAGCACCAGAGCGACGAAGAGATCCGGAGGGTTTGCCATGACTAAAAAACGTCAGATCCTGTTTTCGGTGATCCGCGGTCTGCTCGCCATTCTGATCGCACTGCTGGTGGCGACGCTGCTGATCTTCCTGTCTGCCGACGGCGATAGCTTTGCCGAAAAGCTCGCGGCCACGGGCGGCGCGCTCAAGCAGCTGCTGGTCGGCCCGCTGTTCCGCATGGGCCGCAGCGGCACGAAATTCGACTTCAAGCGCCTGACCGACATCCTCGCCTCGATGATCCCGATCATCTTTACGGGCCTGTCCGTCTGCGTGATGTTCTCTGCCAACCAGTTTAACCTCGGCTCCGAGGGCGGCATCATGCTCGGCGCGTTCTCGACGGCCATGGTCGCGGTCTATGTGCCGATGGCGGCCGCCATCCACCCGATCGTCGGCGTGCTGGCGGGCGGTCTGGCCGTGGCGGTGATGATGCTGCTGCCGGCGCTGCTCAAGACCAAGCTCGATGTGAGCGAGATGGTCTGCTCGCTGATGCTCAACTACATCGTCATGTACTTCATCAAGTACCTGATGAATACATACCTGGCCGACAAGACCAAGGGCCAGATCCAGTCGTATGAATTCCTCGAAACGTCCAAGATCGCGCCTCTCATCGACAACGGCTCGAAGCTCTCCTGGGGCTTCGTCGTCGCCATCGCGTGCGTCGTGCTCATCGGGCTTTTCATATACAATACCCGCTGGGGCTACACCATCCGCATGATCGGCATCAACCAGGCGTTCGCCAAGTATTCCGGCATGAAGGTCGCGACGGTCATCGTTCTGTCGCAGGTGCTGGGCGGCTTCCTCGCGGGCATCGGCGGCGGTATCGAGATGCTCGGCCGCTACCCGACCTTCTCGTGGAGCTCGCTGCCGGGCTACGGCTGGACAGGCATCACGATCGCCATTCTCGCGGGCAACAACCCGTGGTTCGTGCCGTTCGC
>OLRD01001285.1_pt1 | contig 15482 bp, 18 predicted proteins | sample 1672051 | NCBI WGS metagenome assembly OLRD01 (sample SAMEA3136640, study PRJEB25190) | human gut metagenome | biome: human gut; feature: human-associated habitat; material: faeces | place: Austria | collected 2013 | reverse complement strand
TGTGCACCTGGCCCTTCACCACAAATTTGTCATAGTTCAAATCGCGCCCGTCGGCGCTCACGCGGTAATAACCGCCCATATCCTCGCTGCGCACGCGCTCTTCGCGCGTCATCAGTGTTTCAAACAGCTTTTCGCCGTGGCGCGTGCCAATGACCTGCGTGCCCGTGTCGCCAAACAGCTGCTGCACGGCTTTGGCCAGGTCTCCGATGGTGGAGGCGGGGCTTTTCTGCACGAACAAATCGCCCGGCCTTGCATGCTCGAAGGCAAAAGCTACAAGGTCCACCGCCTCGTCCAGATTCATCAGAAAGCGCGTCATGTCCGGATCTGTAATGGTGATGGGCTTGCCGGCCTTGATTTGGTCGATGAACAGGGGGATGACGCTGCCGCGGCTGCACATCACATTGCCGTAGCGTGTGCAGCAGATGGTAGTGTCCTCCGCCTTTACGGTGCGCGCCTTGGCGCCTATCACCTTTTCCATCATGGCCTTCGAGATGCCCATGGCGTTGATGGGGTAAGCGGCTTTATCGGTGGAAAGGCAGACAACCTTTTTCACGCCTGCGTCAATGGCCGCCGTCAGCACATTGTCCGTGCCCTCGATATTGGTGCGCACGGCCTCCATGGGGAAGAACTCACAGCTCGGCACCTGCTTCAGTGCGGCGGCGTGAAAGATAAAATCCACCCCGCGCACGGCGCTTTTCACGCTGGCCGGGCTGCGCACGTCGCCGATATAAAAGCGCAGCTTGCCCGCAAGCTGCGGGTGCAGCTGCTGGTATTCGTGGCGCATGTCGTCCTGCTTTTTCTCATCGCGCGAAAAAATGCGAATCTCGCCGATGTCGCTGTGCAAAAAGTGCTTGAGCACCGTGTTGCCAAAACTGCCTGTGCCGCCCGTGATAAGCAGCGTTTTTCCCTTGAAAAATTCTGTGTTCATGGCCTTGCAAAACTCCTGACATCATAAAATGAGCGGCGCGCGCCAGCGCACGCCGGAAAAATGTCCAATAACCTTACACATTATAACATGATTCTCTCTGCAAGAAAAGGGCTAATGTCTGTGCGGTGCGCTGCTTTGCCGCAGATGGTTTGCCGTGCGGCATGCCGCATGCTAAAATAGGGAAAACCATGGGGCCGGGGGTGCTGGAACATGAATGCGGCTTTTCTTTTGCTGCCCTTCCTGGCGGTGCGGTTCGGGCTGATGGCCGCGCTGGGCCGGGATGCTTTGCAGCGCGCGGCCCACTTTGCCCCGATGCAGGGCGCACAGCGGGTGGCGCTGGTTGTTTATCAGGTGTCGAATGGGGCAATTTTTCTGGGCCTCTTTTTCTTTCAGGTGCAGCCGGCCGCCGCCTGGTGGTTTTTGGGGGGCGCAGTTTGCTATTTGGCGGGGCTTGGCCTGTGTGCGGCCGCGGTGGCCAGCTTTGCCTCGCCGGGCCGCCTTGGGCTGAACACGGCCGGGGCCTACCGGTTTTCCCGCAACCCCATGTATGCAGCTTATTTTATTTGCTTTCTTGGCATGGCGCTGCTGGCAAAATCGCTTTTTCTGGCAGGGGCTGTGCTGGTGTTTCAGCTTTCCGCCCGCTGGCTTGTGCTTGCGGAAGAGCGCTGGTGCGAGGAAATATTCGGGGAAGAGTATAGGCAGTATAAAAAACAGGTGCGGCGCTGGCTTTGAGCGGGCGGCCGGGCGCCGGCTTGCCTGCGGGAAAGTGCGGCCCGGATGCCTTGACGGCGGGGCCTGCGGCGTGCTACCATCGAAAAAAAGGCCGCCTTGTGCGCCCGCATTTGGGCGGGCCGGGGCAGGAAAGGAAGAGAAACCATGCGTGCAGTGGAACGTTTTTGCCGCTATGCGGCGTATGACACACAGTCCAGCGAGGTGTCGGGCACTTCGCCCTCTACGGAAAAACAGCTTGTGCTGGCAAAGGCGCTGTGTGAAGAGCTGACGGCGCTGGGTGCCGAAAACGCCCATGTGGATGAATACGGCTATGTGTACGGCTGGGTGCCTGCCGCGCCCGGCTGCGAGGCGGCGCCCGCGCTGGGCCTCATTGCCCATATGGACACCGCCCCCGCCTTCAGCGGCACGGGGGTGACGCCCGTGTTTCACGAGCATTACGACGGCGGCGACGTGCCCCTGCCCAAAGCAGGCCGCACCATCCGCGTAAAAGATTTCCCCCAAATGAAAGCGCTGCGCGGGCGCACGCTTATCACAGCGGACGGCAGCACGCTGCTTGGGGCGGACGACAAGGCCGGCATTGCCGAAATTATGACGCTGCTGGAGACGCTGGCCGCCACCGGCGCGCCGCACGGCAGGCTGTGCATTGCCTTTACGCCCGACGAAGAGATTGGCCAGGGGGCCGACCATTTCGACGTGCAGAAATTTGGCGCAAAGTACGCCTACACCATGGACGGCGGCGCCGAGGGCGGCGTGGAATATGAAAACTTCAACGCCGCGGCGGCCCGCTTTGACATCACGGGCGTCTCGGTGCATCCGGGCTCTGCCAAGGGCGTTATGGAAAACGCCCTGCTCATTGCCATGGAGGTAAACGCCCTGCTGCCCGCGCAGGACGTGCCCGCCAAAACAGAGGGCTACCAGGGCTTTTTCCATGTGACGGCCCTTTCGGGCACGGACGAGAAGGCGTCTGTCGAATACATTGTGCGCGACCACGACGCCGAAAAGTTTGCGGGCCGCTGTGCGCTTTTGCAGCAGATTTGCGACAGGCTGCAGGCCGAGCACCCCACGGCGCGCATCCGCCTGAAGCTCAGCGAAAGCTACCGCAACATGGCCGAACAAATTGCCCCGTGCATGCACCTTATTGAAAACGCGCGCGCAGCCGCGCGGGCTGCGGGCATCGAGCCCTACACCGAGGCCATCCGCGGCGGCACAGACGGCGCACGCCTTTCCTTTATGGGCCTGCCGTGCCCCAACCTTGGCACGGGCGGCCACAACTTCCACGGGCCGTACGAGTGCATTACCGTGGAGGCCATGGACGCCGTGGTGGAGATGCTGGTACACCTGGTGGGCCTGTATGCCCATTTTGAAGAAAAAGGGGAAAAGGCGTGACGGCCCCGGCGCGCGGCCTTTCGGCGTGCCATAACCACACGCAGATGAGCGACGGCGCGCTGGCGCTGGACGACATGGTGCGCGCCGCCGTCCGTCAGGGCTTTTCCGACATCGGCATCTCAGACCATTCCTGCCTGGCGGCAGAGCCGCCGCATGCCACGGGCGACGAGGCGGGCTACCTTGCCGCTTTGCGCGGCGCCAAGGCGCGCTTTGCGGGCCGGATCTGTGTGGCCGCGGGCCTTGAGCTGGACGCGCTCTCTCATTTTTCTGCCCGGCACGAGCTGGATTATGTCATTGGTTCGGTGCACTACCTGTACGACAAGACTGCAGGCCGTTTTTACGGGGTGGATTGGGACGAGGCCACAGCCCAAAGCTGCATCAAAGAGATGTTTGGCCAAAACGGCCTGGCCTATGCGAAGGCGTATTACGCGGCCGTGGCGGAAAACGCCCTGCGCACCAGGCCGGATGTGATTGGCCACTTCGATTTGGTGGTAAAGCCCAATGCGCGCGGCGCCCTGTTCGACGAAGAGAGCCCCGCCTACCGCGCCGCCGCGCTGGAGGCGCTGGACGCCTGCTGTGAGGCGGGGGGTATTCTGGAGGTGAACACGGGCGGCGTGTTCCGCGGCTGGCGCAGCACGTTTTACCCCGCGCCGTTCCTGCTGCGCCGCGCGGCGGAAAAGGGCATGCGCGCCACCGTCAACGCAGACGCCCACTGCGCCGAGGCGTTGTGTTTCGGCTTTGCACCCGCGCGCGAGATGCTGCGGCAGGCCGGCTTTTCCAGCGTGTGGGTGCTGCGCGGCGGCGCCTTCTGCGAAGAGGCGCTGTAAGGCAGGGTGCGCCGCCCAGCGCGCAAAACGCCTTGCGAAAACACGCGGGCGGTGTTATGATGAAAAAAGAAACGGCCCGCGCCGCCCTTTGCCCTGCCGGGCAGGGGATGCATGCGGCGGGCCTGAAAAGGAGTTGGAAGCGCCATGTCAAACATTTGGCACGATATGAACCCCTCGCGCATCAGCCCGGACGACTTTATCGCCGTCATTGAAATTGAGAAGGGCTCGAAGAAAAAATATGAGCTGGACAAGGAGACGGGCCACATCATTCTGGACCGCATCCTGTATACCTCGACGCACTATCCGGCCAACTATGGCTTTATACCCCGAACCTATGGGGATGATCTAGATCCCTTGGATGTGCTGGTGCTATGTTCCGAGACGATTGAACCGCTGACCTTGGTGCGCTGTTACCCAATTGGGGTGATGTCGATGGTTGACAATGGCAGGCAGGACGAAAAGATTATCGCCGTGCCTTTCCAAGATCCCAACTATAACAGTTACCGGGATATTGACGATCTGCCGGAGCATATATTTAGCGAGATGCGCCATTTCTTCAGTGTGTATAAGAATCTGGAAGGCAAGACCACGGTGGTGGACGAGGAACAGGGGCCGGATGAGGCGAAACGCATCATTCTGAACTGTCTGGACAATTATATCGAAAAATTCTGCCGCTGAACCCGACAAAATGCATGCCCCGGCGCTGCCCGCGCCGCGGGCTTTTTTGTGCTTTCTTGGATTTATTTGCGCTTTGCAGCGGGCGGGATTGACAGACCAAAGACATACACTTATACTTTTATAACAAACTTATAAAAGAGAATAACGAAAGAGGTGCCGCTGGTGGAAAACTCCCATGCAAGCCCGGGCCTGCTGAAGCAGGCCAACAGCTCCGCGTTGCACAGAGCGCTGCGGGAAAAAGGCGCGGCTACCCGCGCGCAGCTTGCTGCAGCAGCGGGCATAAGCGTCACGACGGTGCGCGCGTTGCTGGAGGAGATGCTGCGGGACGGCGAGGTGGAATGCACCGGCCTGAGCGCCTCCAGTGGCGGCCGCAGAGCGGCGCAATACAGTCTGCGCAGGGACAAATACTATGGTGCGGCCGTGTGTATCACAGACGGGCAGGCTCACGGCCTGTTGGTGGATGTGCACGGAGAGATTGTCCGGGCCGTTCCTCTGAAGGCCGGAGCAGACGGCCTGCGAACGCCCGTGCTGGCGTTTTTGGATGGCCTGTTCGCGCAAAGAGATATCCGCTCCATTGGCTTGGGACTGCCCGGTGTGGTGCGGGAAGGATGCTTTTGGCATGCAGATAAAGAAGGCGGACTGCACAGTGTGGCGGTGGAGCCTGCTCTTTCGCGGCGTTACGGCGTGCCCGTCGTGTTGGAAAACGACGTCAACGCGGCCGCCATCGGGTTCGCCCGGTGCTACGAAACGGAATTTCCGGGCGAAGACCCGGCTGAAACGAACATGGCATATTTGCATTTTGACAGAGGTTGTGTCAGCGCGGGTTTTGTGGCGGGGGGCCGCGTGATTCGCGGCTGCGGCCATTTTGCCGGGGAGCTGGGGCTGGTTCCCACAGCGGACGGCAGGCTTCTGGACGAATGCCTGAACGACCCGCAGGACGGGCGGGAATACACAGCCCGGGTGCTGGAGGCGGCGGTGTGGGTCTGCGGCATCCTCAACCCACGCTATATTGCTTTGGGCGGCCCGGCGCTGCGCCGGGAATGCATTGGGCCGGTGAACGACGGCCTGAGTGCGCTGCTGCCCGGCCCCATGTGCCCTGAATTGCTCTATACGGCGGATATATGGGGTGATTACCAGATCGGCATGGCATGGCTGACGGCGGAAAAAATATTCCACATGGTGCAGATCATCAAGAAATAAAAAGAGACGCGGCATGCATTGCATGCCGCGCCTCTTTTACCGTGGGAGAATGAGGAGGGAAAAGAAAATGACGAAAGACGTCAGTTTTCCTGATTTTCGACAAAGGCTTTCAGCAGCAGAATCGCCATTTCGCGGTTGACGCTGGCTGTGTTCAGGCAGAGGTCGTAATTTTCCATGCGGGCGAATTCCTGCCCTGTGTGGCGCTTGTAGTAGCGGGCACGCTCTTTTTCTGTTTCGTCGATAAGAATGGTGGCGTCCCCGCGGGAGAGCTGGTATTTCTGGGTGATGTGGTCCACGCGGGCCTCGTAATCGGCATAAAGGAACAGCGAGACCACACCCGGCGTGCCGCGCAGCACATGGTCCGCGCACCGGCCGATGATAACGCACGGACCTTCTTTGGCCAGCCGGCGGATGGTGGCGGACTGCCAGGCAAAGGTGGTGTCTGAGGTGACGATGGTGGAATAATCCACCGCGCCGGTCAGCATGCTCAGGGACGGGGCGCTCAGCGCAAAAGATTCCAGCACGCGGCTGGGCGCGGTCTCGTCATTGCGCTCCATCACGCTCACGGGGATGCAGTATGTCCGGGCGGCCTCTTCCAGCAGCTCCCGGTCATATACGGGCACCCCCAAGGCGGCGCCCAGCGCTTTTCCGATCTCGCGCCCTCCCGTTCCGAACTGGCGGCTGATGGTGATGACATAGTGCCGTGACATACAAAACATCTCCTTTCAAAAACGGTGAAGGAAAACTTTCCCTGTTTTTATTATAACACAGGAATACGGTGAAATAAATAAAATAATAATGAATGTTAGCGAATATTATATACAAAAAGCACAAATGCGCCTGTTTGCGCAAAAAACAGGAATTTCTTGCAAGCGCGTGAAAAATATAGTATACTGATAACAACAACACCGATAGGCGGCACAGCGCCGCCCATCCTGCGGAAAGGAGTTGGCGCACATGAAAAGAGGCAGCGCATTTCGTATCGTAGGTTTTGTGCTTGGCATCGTCGGCACCGTGGTCTCCGTCACGGCGATCGTCTTCAGTGTCGTCGGCCTGCTGCTGGCGAAAAAGCCTGTTAAGCCCCATATCCGCTGAGGAGCAAGGACGATAAGCCTGCCTGCGCCGTACGTGCGCAGGCGGCGGAACAATGCAGCATCAAGCCGGAGGCAGCCGCTTCCGGCTTGATTTTTGAAGCGGGAAGGAGGGCGCGATATGCGTATCATGGAGCCTGTCCTGCCCCGGGAAATGGAGACGGCGATCCCGCTGGAAGAAGCGCTGGCTATGGCGGCGGCTTATGAGGAGCCGGTGTACGGTTACGCCTTCGCGGGCGGCAGCGCGGCGGGACACCAGCTGGAAAAGACGGAATACAAGGCGTGCATATTTACGAACTGCCGCTTCACCGGGGCGGCGCTTTCGGGCGCGTGGTTCCAGAACGCGGTGTTTGAAAACTGCGATCTTTCCGGAGCAAAGCTGCTGGAGGCTACGCTCCAGAAGGTGCGCCTGCGGGGGTGTAAGCTCTCGGGGGTGAATTTTGCGGCAGCCGTGCTTTCCGATGTGACGCTTGAGGAATGCGTCGCGGAGGGCGCTGTGTTCAGCGAAGCTGTGTTCAAAAACGTGATCTTCCGCAAAGACAATCTGCGGAGCGCCGTGTTTTGGGATGTAAAGCGGCGCAGTGTGTTCCGCTTTCAGGATTGCTGCCTGGTACAGGCGGAGTTTTTGCACACCAGTCTGAACGGACAGGATCTGACGACCTGTGATATCGAGGGCGCGGGCTTTTCCGGCGAGGAAGAGCTGCGCGGCGCGAAGGTGACGCCGGTGCAGGCCTGTGAACTGGCCAAACTGCTGGGCGTGATCATCGAATGAGCGCGGCGCGTCAAGGAGGTTTTCAAAATGAAACAATTTATCGAAGCGGGCGAATTCGTCACCACACACGGCGTGATGGGTGAGCTGAAGCTGTACCCATGGTGCGACGGACCAGAGTTCGTGGCCGCGCTGCCGCGCTTGTTCTTTACGCCCGAGGGCGGCCGGGAGACGAAGGTGGAGGCTGTGCGTGCGCACAAGGGGATGTGCCTTGTGAAGCTGAAGGGTGTGGACAGCATCGACGCGGCACGGCCGTACATCCGCAAGGTGGCATATTTTTCCCGCGCGGACGTTAAATTGCCGGAGGGACGCTATTTTGTGCAGGACATCGTGGGCTGCACGGTGAAGGACGCGGATACCGGCGTGGAATACGGTGTGATCACTGCGGTGGAGCATCCGGCAGCCATTGACGTTTACACGGTGGAAAACAGCGGGGGCGAGACGTTCCTCTTCCCCGCCGTGCCGGAATTTCTGGATACGCTTTCGCCGGAGCAGGGCGTGGTGACGGTGCGCCCCATCCCGGGCATGTTCACAAACGATGGGGGAAATGACGATGCGGATTGATATCGCCACGCTGTTTCCCGAGATGTGTGAGCGCGTTTTGAGTGAAAGCATCATCGGCCGTGCGCGCCAGCGCGGGTACATCGAGCTTGCCTGCCATCAGATCCGGGACTACACAACGAACCGGCAGAAGCAGGTGGACGACTACCCCTACGGAGGCGGGCCGGGTATGGTGATGCAGGCGCAGCCCATTTACGACTGCTGTGTGGATGTCATCCGCCAGATGGAGGAAGCGGGCCATGCGCGGCCCCACGTTGTTTTCATGACGGCTGCGGGCACGCCGCTTACAGAGGAAAAGTGCAAGCAGCTTGCCCAAAAGGACAGCCTCCTGCTGGTGTGCGGCCATTACGAGGGCATCGACGAGCGCGTCATTGAGGCGCTGGCGGACGAAGAGATCTCGATTGGAGATTACGTGCTCACGGGCGGCGAGCTTGCGGCGCTGGTGGTGGCGGACAGCGTGTGCCGCCTGTGCCCGGGCGTGCTTTCCAGCCCGGAAGGCTACGAGGAGGAGAGCCATTACAGCGGCTTGCTTGAGTATCCCCAGTACAGCCGCCCGGAGGAATGGAACGGCCGCCGCGTGCCGGAGATCCTGCTTTCAGGCCACCATGCAAACATCGCAAAATGGCGGCATGAACAGGCACTGGAGCGCACGCGCACCCGCCGTCCGGATCTATACGAGAAATACGAAGAAAAGTCAATGGCGAAAATAGATAAATAAAACTTCAGCGTTTTGTATAATGCGCCGACTATGTTGAAAACTAATTGGTGATTATAGCCAAAGAAAGGGGAAGGCGGGTCGGCTGTTTGTGTCATTGTTGCAGAAAATTGTGCAAAGCACCCAAAGTTGTTGACGCAACTCGGGTATTTGGTATAAAATAGGTGCAAAGGTAAGTTGGGTTTGGTATTTTTTAAGTAATATTAAACAATAGGAGCGTTTCGTTATGTTTGTGAAAGAAGTTACCGTGGAGAATCAGGTTGGTCTGCACGCACGTCCCGCAACGTTTTTTATCCAGAAAGCCAATGAGTTCAAATCCTCCATCTGGGTGGAGAAGGAAGAGCGCCGTGTGAACGCGAAAAGCCTGCTGGGCGTTTTGTCCCTGGGGATCGTGGGCGGTACGACGATTCGCATCATCGCTGACGGCGCGGACGAGCAGGCCGCTGTCGAAGGCCTGATCAAACTGGTGAATTCCGGGTTCAGTGAATAAGTGAAACGGGGAAAGCCGACGGCGAAGTCATGCAGTTTTGTGCAGCAAAGCGCAGGCCGCACGACGAACGCCTCTAAAAGGGCGGATTCCCTTTTCATTCGGAATCGTTGCGCGCCGTGCGCGTAAGCGGTTTCGCGCGCGGCGCAAGGCCGACGGATCAAGCCGGTGAAGTCTGGTTTCAGCGAATAAATTTCCTTGCGTGAGGTGCGCCGCCCGTTGGGCGGCGCATATTTTTTTGCGGCGCACGGGGCAAGCTATCCGCAGAGTATTTGTCAGCAATGTAAAAAAGGAGGCCGCGCATGACGAAGCGTGAGCTTTGGGAAAAAGCAAAAATGCTGCCGCTTTTGCCGGGAGTGTATATCATCCGCGACAAGACCGGCGAGATCATCTATATCGGCAAGGCCAAGCGTCTGCGCACGCGTGTCTCGCAGTATTTCCGCGAGGGCGTGCCGCATGACGCCAAGGTGACGAAAATGATCCAGAACGCTTTTGAGTTCGATGTGATCGTCACGCAGAGCGAGTTCGAGGCACTGGTGTTGGAATGCAGCCAGATCAAGCAGCATAAGCCCAAGTACAATATTTTATTGAAGGACGACAAGGGATACAGCTATGTGAAGGTGACAAGGGAAGCATACCCGCGCATTTCGGCCGCGCTGCAAAAGGACGACGACAATGCCGATTACATCGGCCCGTATACCTCCAGCTTTGCCGTGCGCGAAATGGTGGAGACCGCATGCAATGTGTTCCGCCTGCCGCGCTGCAGCAAAAAATTCCCCCAGGATATCGGCAAAGGCCGTCCCTGCCTGAACGCGCACATCGGCCGATGCATGGCCGTGTGCAGCGGAAAAATCTCCCGGGAGGACTACAATGAAGCTGTGCAGAGTGCCGTGCATATGATACGGCGCGGCCAGGGGGAGATCCTCAAGCTGCTGCGCGAGCGCATGGCTGATGCAGCCGAACGGCTGGATTTCGAACGTGCAGCGCTCATCCGGGATCAGATCGCAGCCATTGAAAAGGTGAGCCGGGGCCAGAAGGTGGTGCGCAGCGAGGTGGACGAGCAGGATGTGGTGGCCTTCGCGGGCACCGCGTCGGCTGTATGCGCGGCCATTCTGCGTTTCCGAGAGGGACGTCTGGTGGACAAAAGAGAGTTTTTGTTTCACGACACCCAAGACATCCCCGCCCTGCGGGAGGAGTTTCTGCCCCGCTATTATCTGGAGGACAACGAGTTCATCCCGAAGAGCATTGCCGTGGATGAGCTGCCCGCGGGTTCGGGCGAGCTTGCGCGCCTGCTGGGCGAGACGCGGGGCAGCAAGGTGCGGCTGTATGTGCCTCAGCGGGGCGATACCGCCCGTCTGGTGGAGATGGCGCGCACCAATGCCGTGGAACGTTTGGCACGGGAGAGCGGACGCTATGCCCGCGAACAGAAACATCTGGACGAATTGGCCGCGCTGCTGGGCCTGAAAGAGCCGCCCAGGATCATCGAGAGCTACGACATCTCCAACTGGGGCGACGGCACAAGCGTGGCGGGTATGGTGGTGTTTGAGGACGGAAAACCCAAAAAAGCGGGCTACCGCCGCTTCAAGATGAACACCGTGGCGGGTACGGACGATTATGCTTCCATGGCCGAAACGCTGGCGCGCCGCGCCGCCGAATACGAAAAGGGCGCAAAAGGGCAGTTCGGCATAAAGCCGGACCTGCTGCTCATCGACGGCGGGCGAGGGCAGGTAAGCGCCGTGCAGGCCGCGCTGGCGGGCACACAGCTTGCAGATGTTCCCATGTTCGGCATGGTGAAGGACGACAAGCACCGCACGCGGGGCCTTGTGAGCGCCGCAGGCGGAGAGATCATGCTGGCCATGCACAGGGGCGTATTCACGTTTGTGACGTCCATTCAGGACGAGACGCACCGCTGGGCCAACGATTACCGCAGGCGCATGCAGAAAAGCCGCGCCTATTCTTCCACGCTGCAAAGCGTGCCGGGCGTCGGCCCGGCCACCAGCCGCGCGCTGATGGCCCATTTCAAAACGGTGTCTGCCGTTAAGGAGGCCAGCGAGGAACAGCTTGCCGGGGCCAAAGGCGTAAGCAGGGCGGCGGCGCGGGCCGTGTATGCCCATTTTCACCCGCAGCCGGAGCAGCCTTCCGCCGAGACGTAAAGAAGCACGGAGCGGCACGTTGGAAAAGAGCAATTCTGTAACCGGCAGGAAGTTGACAAAACGCCTGCAAACGGCGATAATGAGTAAAGAAATCAAGGCTTGTCCCGCACTTGCCCGCGCAGCGGCCGCAAAAGGCGGAAAGAAAGGATGTGCGGTGCGGCGGCAAGGCCGCCCGTGCGTATAAGGAGAATGAGATGCGCGTTATTTCCGGTACCGCGCGCGGCACAAGGCTGGCCGCGCTGCCCGGTGAAGAGATCACACGGCCCACGGTGGACCGTGTCAAGGAGGGCATGTTCAGCGCCGTCCAGTTCCTTTTGGCGGGCGCCCGTGTGCTGGACCTGTTTGCGGGTTCGGGCCAGCTTGGCATCGAGGCGCTCAGCCGCGGCGCTGCGCGCTGTGTGTTTATCGACAGCAGCCGGGAGGCCTGTGCGGTGGTGCGGCAAAACCTGAAGGCCGCCGGCCTGTTTGAAAAAGCCAGCGTGGCGGAAACGGCCGCAGAGATGTATCTGGCCGCATGCCGGGAACGGTTCGATCTTGTGCTGCTGGACCCGCCGTACCGTCAGGGTACCGTAGCCGCGCTGCTGCCTGCTGTGGCGGCCGTGACGGCCCCGGGCGGGACGGTGCTGGCGGAAACGGAGCACGGCGCGCCCCTGCCCGAGCGCTGCGGCACGCTGACGCTGAAAAAACAATACAAATACGGCACAGTGGCGCTGGCGCGCTACGAGGCCGACGCGGAGTTCTGAGCGCTCTGCAATTCACAGAAAAGGAGGGCGTGCGCATGCGCATCGCCATCTGCCCCGGCAGCTTCGACCCCGTTACCAAAGGCCATTTAAATATCATCGAGCGCAGCGCAAAACTGTTTGACGCGGTGACGGTGCTGGTGATGGTGAACCCCAATAAAACGCCGTCCTTCACGGCGCAGGAGCGCGCGGATTTTCTGCGGCGCGTCACAGGGCATATCCCGAATGTGAAAGTGGACGTCTACACCGGCCTGCTGGCCGAATATGCCCACAATGTCGGCGCTTGCACCATCATCAAGGGCCTGCGCGCCGTAACGGATTTTGAGTTTGAATTCCAGCAGGCGCTCACCAACAAAAAGCTCAACCCGGAGCTGGAGACCATGTTCGTCATCACCGATCCGGAATATATGTACCTTTCGTCCAGCATGGTGCGTCAGGTGGCCAGCTTTGGCGGCGACGTCACCGATTTCCTGCCGGACGGCATTTGTAAAGACATCGTAGAACGCCTCACACAGGGGCGAGCAAAGGAGTGACCATTATGAACATCGACGAATTGCTGGATGTAATGGATGAAACGCTGGAGGAGGCCGTCAATCTGCCCTTCACCGGCGGCAAGCGCATGGTGGATGTGGAGAAGGTGCGCGATATCATCGACGATATCCGCTTGAACATGCCTGCGGAGATCCGCCAGGCCAAGGCCATTGTACAGGACCGTGCGGATATCGTGGAAAGCGCGAAGAAGGAAGCTGAAGCCATTGTCAAGCGCGCGGAGGACCGCGCCCGCGCCATGGTGGCCCAGGAGGCCATCGTAAAGGCCGCCCAGCAGAAGGCTACAGAGATTCTGACCAGCGCCCAGAGCCAGAGCCGCGAGATGCGCACCACGGTTACCAATTACTGCGAAAGCATGCTGCGCCATACCGAGGAGCAGCTTGCCAAGAGTATGACGGAGGTAAAGACCGTGCGCTCCACGCTGCGCCAAAGCGGTAAAAAAGCTACGGTACGTCCCGCCGCCCAGCCTCAGAAGCCCGAATAATGCGCTGTGCAGCGCCCGCCTGCTGGAGACCTTCCGGGGCGGGCGCTTTTTTATTTGACGCCCCTTGGGGGACGGCGGAAAAGGAGGATGCGTATGTACATATTCGAAACTGCCGTGCTGACGCCGCGTCAGACGGAACAGGTGCGCGCGCTGGAGCAGGCCGCCTGCGCACCCGAAGCGTTGGAGAACGGGGCATGGCTGTCCAACGAGCTGAACTTTGACCGCGCGCTGCCATGCTTTTATCTGGCGTGGCCGCAGGACGCGCCCGGCCCGGAGGATGCACCCGCCGCGTTTTTGACATTGTTTCTGCCCACGCGGGAACAGGCGGAGGTGGTGGCTTTTACCCATCCGGCCCACCGGCGCAGGGGATACTTCAAGGCGCTGTGCGCCCGTGCCGCCGCACGGTGCCGGGCAGCGGGCATTCCGGAATTTTTGTTTGCGGTGGAGCCGCGCTCCGCAGGGGGGCGCGCCGTGCTGGAGACAACGCCCGGCTGTGTATGGAGCCATTCGGAATACCGGATGGAATATACAGGTCCTGCGCCGGTGCCTGCGGGACGGTTGGCACTACAACGTGTGGACGCGGACGGCGCGGAACCCTACCGCCTGTTTCTGGAAAATGATATGGGTGAAGCGGATGTGGACAACTATGTGGCGGCATCGGTGGAAAACCCGGAGCGCGCGGCTTATCTGGCCATGCTGGACGGCGCGCCCGTGGGCATGTTTCACATCAACCTGGGGGAGCATCCCGGCCAGGCGTTTTTGTATGGTGTAGGCATTTCGCCCGGACGGCGCGGCCAGGGGCTGGGGCAGGAGCTGATGCTCCTTGCGCTGGCGGAGGCCCGGGCCATGCGGGACGGCGTAGTGCTGGACGTGGATTCCGGCAACGCACCCGCTTATCATATCTACCAAAAGCTGGGCTTCTGCGTGACGTTCCAGGTGGATTACTTCCGTGCGCCTGTGCGTGCCGGATGAGAAGCGGGCGCGGAAAATAAATTTGCAGTTTTGCTTGACATTTTATGCTAAATAGTATAAAATATCAATAAAGAATCATATCCTTCCCTTGAACGAGGGAGTAAGTAAGGAGCCCATTATGGAAAAACGCAACACCATCCAGAAGCAGCTTGTGCTGGACGCCGTGTTTCGTCTTGCCAACCATCCCACAGCGGAGGAGGTCTATGCCGAAGTGGCGCGCAGCCATCCCACGGTAAGCAAGGCGACGGTATACCGCAACCTCGGCAGCCTGTCTGAGGATGGCCTGCTGCGGCATATCAAGATGCCCGGCGGCGCAGACCGGTTCGACCATATGCTTTTGGAACACCATCACATCATATGCACCCAGTGCGGCTGTTTCGCAGACGCACCCGCGTCCGGGAGCGCTGCGCTGGACGAGGCCGTGGCACGCCAGACCGGGTACTCCGGTGTTTCTCACGACATTGTGTTCCGCGGCTTGTGCCCGGAGTGTGCCAAAGCGGGCAAGGCGTAAGTCCGCGCTGATTTTGCCGGAAGCCGCGCTGCGGCTGTACATAAAAATCACATGATAGAAGAAGGAGCGTAATAAGATGGAACTGAAAGGAACAAAAACCGAAAAAAATCTGTGGACCGCGTTTGCCGGTGAGAGCCAGGCCCGCAACAAGTACACGTTCTATGCATCCAAGGCGCGCAAAGACGGTTATGTTCAGATTGCAAAGATCTTTGAAGAGACCGCTGCCAATGAGAAGGAGCACGCCGAGCTGTGGTTCAAGGCGCTGCACGGTGACGCCATTCCCGGCACGGCCGACAACCTGCTGGACGCCGCCGAGGGCGAGAATTACGAGTGGACCGATATGTACAAGAGAATGGCTGAGGAAGCCAGAGAAGAAGGCTTCGAAGAGTTAGCCATTAAATTTGAGTTTGTTGGAAAAGTGGAAGCTGCTCATGAGAAACGTTACTTAAAGCTTCTTGACAGCTTAAAGAACGATAAGACCTTCAAGGGCGACGCTCCTCTTGGCTGGAAATGCCGTAACTGCGGATACGTACACGAAGGACCGGAAGCTCCTGAAGTATGCCCGACATGTGCACATCCGAAGGCTTATTTTGAAAGAAAAGTTGAGAATTATTAATTCATAATCCATAAAGATACTCCCTGTGGAAAAGGATCGTAATAGAAGGATCCATTTCCACAGGGAGTTATTTTTTGCCTGCA
>OLRD01001281.1_pt1 | contig 15518 bp, 10 predicted proteins | sample 1672051 | NCBI WGS metagenome assembly OLRD01 (sample SAMEA3136640, study PRJEB25190) | human gut metagenome | biome: human gut; feature: human-associated habitat; material: faeces | place: Austria | collected 2013 | reverse complement strand
TCTCTCTACTTTCAGCAGGATCGGCGGCGGGTCGCCCGCTGTGAGAACTGCTGGCGGTATTTTGTGCCCAGGACCGAGGCGGAGTCCCGGTATTGTTACGGGGAGATGGACGGGAAGCCCTGCAAGCAGGATGGGGCCAGGCGTATGCGCCGGTTCCGGGCGGATACGGACGAGGCGCTGGCGGCCTATGAGCGTCTGCGACGGCGACTGGAGGAACGGGCCAACCGGCTGGAGCTGGCGGATCCGGGAGGGGAAAACCACCTGATCCCCTTCGGCAGAACACAGTATGAGGCGTGGCTGGACGGAGCGCGGGAGGCAAAGAAAGCATATCAGGCGGGCGGTATCTCCGCCGAGGAATTCCTGCGGCGGATCGACGTGGACGGGGAACTGGACGGCTACCATATTGACATCATGGACGGCCACTACTGCAAAAACATCACCCTGAGCCCCGATTTTATGAAAGCGTGCGCCCGTGTGGCCAAAAAGCCCATGGACGTGCACCTGATGACCACGAACCCCAACGACTGGATTGACGCCTGCGCCGCGGCCGGGGCTGCCATGATAAGCCCGCATGCAGAAACCATCAACACCGATTGCTTCCGCACGCTGAACCGCATTCGCGCCGCCGGCTGCCAGGTGGGTGTGACGCTGAACCCCGCCACCCCGCTTTCGTATTGCCAGCACTATTTGAACCGCATTGACGTGCTGACGCTGATGACGGTGGACGTGGGCTATGCCGGCCAGCCTTTTATTGAGGAAATGCTGGAAAAAATTGCGCAGGCGGCGCGCCTGCGCGAGGAAAACGGCTGGCACTACAAAATCATGATAGACGGCTCGTGCAACCAAAAAACTTTCCGGCGCCTGTATGAGGCCGGGGCCGACGTGTTTGTGATGGGTTCTTCGGGCCTGTTCTCTCTGGATGCCGATTTGAAGGCGGCATGCGATACAATGAAAAGGCTGTTCGCGCAGGAAACCGGCGTGAAGCTTTGAGGCAAGGGGGCGTCATCATGACGACATTACAGCACCCGGTGCTCGGCATCGACATCGGGGGCACCAATATGCGCTTTGCCCTTGTGGACGGGGCGCTTCACCTGCGCGCGTACGAGAAGCTCAGCACGCAGGCCGTGTTTGCACACGGGGCGCAGCCCACACAAAAGCTGGCACAGCAAATTCGCGCCTACTGCGCGCGCCATTTGCAGGGCGAGGCGCCCGCGGCAGTTTCCATCGGCTTTCCCTCCACCATCAACCGTGCGCGCACGGTGGTGCTGCAAACGCCGAACATCGAGGGCATCCCGGATAATTACGCCGTGGTGCAGGAGCTTGGCGGCGAGCTGGGCCTGCCTGTGTATATCAACCGCGATGTGAACAACCTGCTTTTGTTCGATTTGGAAGACCTTGGCCTGACGGACTGCGGCTGTGTGACGGCCATTTACTTTGGCACCGGCCTTGGCAACGCCGTCATGCTGGGCCAAAAGCTGCTGCTTGGCTACCACGGCGCGGCGGCCGAGCTGGGCCACCTGCCCGTATACGGCAACCGGCATGTGTGCAAATGCGGCAACCCCAGCTGCCTGGAGACGGTTGTCTCGGGCCTTGCGCTGGAGGGCATCCAGGCCGAACACTTCCCGCAGACGCCCATTCACCAGCTGTTTGCCCGGCACATGGGCACCGCGGTGATGCAGGATTTTCTGGTGGGCATGGCCCAGGTGGTGGCGCTGGAAATCAACCTGTTCGACCCGGACTGCATGGTGCTGGGCGGCGGCCTGCTTCAGATGGAAGGCTTCCCCTGCAAGCAGCTGGAAGCGCTGGTGCACCGCTATGCGCGCAAGCCCTACCCCGAGCGGGACCTCCGGCTGCGCTATTCGCGCCCCAACCAGGAAAACGGCCCCGTGGGCGCGGCCATTTATGCCTGCAAACGCATGGCAGACCCGCAATATCTGTAACACACCCGGGCCGCCCTTCTGCGCGCGGCCCGCGCTTTTGGCGCACACCGCCATGCCCCGCCCAAAACCGGCGCCGGGGCATGGCGGCCGTTTCGCACACTGAAGCATTTCACAGGAGGTTTTTATGAAACTGGCAATTGGAAACGACCATGTGGCCGTAGAGATGAAACGAGAGATCAAGGCCTATCTGGAAGAAAAGGGCATTGAAGTGCTGGACGTTGGCACAAACAGCACCGAGCGCTTCCACTACCCCATCAGCGGCTACCGGGTGGCCAAGCTGGTGGCGGCCGGCGAAGTGGACGGCGGCGTGCTTATTTGCGGCACCGGCGTGGGCATCTCGCTGGCTGCCAACAAGGTGCACGGCATCCGCGCCTGCGTATGCAGCGAGCCGTACACCGCGCGCTTATCCAAACAGCACAACAATTCCAACATCATCGCCTTCGGCGCGCGCGTCATTGGCATTGAGACAGCCAAAATGATTGTGGACGAATGGCTGGCGGCCACCTACGAGGGCGGGCGCCACCAGACGCGTGTGGATATGATTAGCGAAATTGAACAGACGGGCGCCCTGCGCGCCGCAGAGGAATAAGCTGCGCTGCAAAAAATGTGCCCGGCCCCAAAAGGGGCCGGGCACATTTTCTTTGCCTTCGGGGCGCTATGCCTGCGCGCCGCGCCAGGGCAGCGCGGCCAAAAAGGCGCACAGGCGGCGCACATATTCTTTATGCGCCACGGCATAGCTCATGGCGTGGCGCGCGCCCGGCACCAGCCAAAGCTGCTTTGGCGCGGCGCAGGCCTCATACAGCGCGCGGCCCATCCAGGTGGGCACAAAGGCATCCTCTTCGCCGTGGATGAACAGTACTGGCACGCGGATGTGCTGCACGGCGGCCAGCGCGTCGGCCTCACGGTAGTCATAGCCCGCTTTGCGGCGGCACACGCGGTTTGTAAGCGGAACAAGCGGCCAGGGCGGCACATGCGCCAGGGTGCGCACCTGATGACGGAACTCATCCGCGGCGCTGGTGTAGCCACAGTCTTCCACAATGCCGCGCACACACGCGGGCAGGGCCTCGCTGCCCCCGGCCAGCAGCACGGTGGCCGCCCCCATCGAGATGCCGTACAGCGCCAGCTCGCACCGGGGGATGCGCCGCTGCGCCTCATAGGCCCAGGCAAGGCAGTCCCGCTGGTCGGTGGCGCCAAAGCCCACATATTCGCCCTCGCTTTGGCCGTGGGCGCGGCCGTCCGGCAAAATAAGGTTGTACCCCGCCTCGCGCAGCGCGCGGGCCACGGGCGAAAACTCCCGCCGGCCGGTGGAGGTGTAGCCGTGGATGCACAGCAGCGTGCGCGGCGTGGGCACGGCCGCCGGTATATATTCCGCCACCAGCGAAAGCCCGTCAAAGCTTTGCATGCGCCAGAATTCGTGCGGCACACTGTCAAGGTAGGCGCGCCCCTCAGCGCGCAGGGCGGCGCGCAGGCGCACGTCTGCCGCGTCCTCCCCGCCATCCGGGCTTGTCTGCTTTCGCAAAATGGCCGCGTCAAACACTTTGTTCGCGCCCAGCCACAGCCCTGCCGCGCAAAGCCCCGCGCCTGCCGCGGCAGATGCCGCCGCCAGTTTCCATGCCTTCATGCAATGCCCTCCCCCGCCCGGCGCGCACACGGCCGCGCCCGGCTTTTGTTCATAATACCACACATGCCGCATACGGGGCAAGGCTGTAACAGAACCGCTAAATCCAAACTTCTTTGTTGCTGCACAGGCTGTGCTCATGTACAGCCCGGTACTCCCCCTGTACACATCGCATGTAAAAGGGCCCCGGTGCTGAACACCGGGGCCCTTTGTATCTTCGTTCGGTGTGCTTTCACACGCCGGTTTTGGGGTTCTGCTTCTGCGCGGGGGCGGGCGTGCTGTCTGTCTGGCCTGCCACTACCTTTTCATCGGTGTAGGTTTTTCCGCCGAACACGGCGCTGGCCGTATACACCGTGTCATTGCCGCGCTTTGCGCTGTCAACTGCCGCCTTCACCTCAACGGTGTGCGATGCGTCCTTTGCACAGGTGAAAACAGCCATGGCGCTGGAATGGTCTGCCGCCCAGCTCCATGCCGGGGCGCCCCAGCTGTGCAGGCACGCCGCAGCGGTGCCCGTCAGGGGCTGGCCGTCCGCAGAGACAAAATACGATTTCCCGTCTTTTGTCTCCACATCTGCGCCCAGCACGCTGACGCCCTCGCCAAAGGTGATGCCGGTGCTTTCGTCCTTCATCACGCCTTCAAACGGCCTGCCGCCCTTTGTGCTCACTGCAGTAACGTCGGCGCCCAGATGAATGCCGCCGTCCCTAAGGTTGCGGATAACGGCTTTATTCTCTGCAAGCTCTGCATCCGATGTGGCTGTGACGCTTGTCTGCGCGCCGGTGGCGCAAAAGGCGCCGTCACGGGCCAGAATGGCGCTGTTCTGCGCAGAGTGCGCCTTCACCGTGCCGCCCGTAACCTGCACGCCATCCCAGCCAAGCAGGGCTACGTCTGTGGAGGAAACGTCTACGCTGCCGCCCTCGATTTTCAAAATTCCGCCCTCTGCAACAATCCCCATGCCGTCGTCTGACTGCACGCGGGTATGTTCGCCGCGGATGGTGATGCCGCCTGCACTGTACAGGCTGTACCCCTCCAAGTCGGCCGATTTGTTGGTCTTGATGGCAAGCACGGTGTCCTCCACCAGAATGCCGCCTGTGCCGCAGTATACCCCCTGCATTTCGCCTGCAGTGGTGTCAATATCCACCGTGCTGTTCTTCAGCGTGACAGAGGAGGGAATGTCCCCATCTGAAGCGCTGTCATAGGTTTCCGCGTACAAGCCGCATCCCTGCGCCCGGATGGCGGCCTTGGCGGAATCCAGCGTAATATTGCCGTGAAGAGAACAAATTCCGTGCCAAACGGAAGCTATCTCGGCCTCAAGCCCGCCGCTGAGCACAATATCTCCCTGTGCACAAACAGCCGGCATCATATCTCCCCCACCCGACTGTTCGGTGACAGCTTTCAAGCTGCCCGGGCCGGAAACATTCAGCGCCCCGTCAGCACAGTAAATGGCATTCGCGTTCTGTGCACTCAGCGCAAGCGACGCGCCCTGCTGTATCTGCACATTCAGTGCAGACACACCGAATGCGAACATGGCAGAGTCTGGCCCGTCAGATGTAACAGAATTTTGCCCTTTTACAATTACCGCAAATGCACCGGAGGCATCAATTTTCACATAACCGTTCACAGCCACATTTTCCAGCGTCAGCGTGCCTGCCGCACTGTCCAGCGTGGCGGTACCCCCGCCGATGCTGTTTGCGCCCTCGCTCAGCGGCGTGCCGCCGACTGTGACCGTGACGCCACCCCCCGCCGCAAAGGCCGCCGCGGGCAAAAGCGTCATGGCCATCAGGGCCGCCAGCAGAACACAGATCCATCTTTTTCTGTTCAACTTTATCATCCTCCTGCTTTTTTGAATGCAGGCCCTCAAGCCTGTTCTCCGGCACGCCGGAGAACAAGAAAGGGGCCCCTTTCTTTGCGCCGCATACAGCGGCATCCAATATAGCTTTATATTACCCTATTCGAAACGAAAAAGCAAGCCTTCTTTCGGGAAAGCAGCACGCTCTGCCGAAACAGCGCCGCGCCTCGCTTCGGAAAACCGCACCTTATCTGGATAGAACCTGTGCAGTGCGGGCACCGGTACACACAAAAGCCGCCGCACCCAAAAGGCGTGCTGACATAAAAAACACTGCCTCTGAAACAGGAATTGAGGCGCGCAGCATCGGCAAAGCGCCTTGACAGCCAAAAAGGACGCCTGCGGCACTTTTCCCTGCTCTGCAGCCCCAATTTCAGCTTCAGAGGTGCAAAGCAGTTTCGGCCCGGAAATTTTGCATGAACAGCAGCGTAAAAAAGCGGCACTCCTGACGGATTGCCGGGCTTTTTTGAATGCGCTAAACGCAAAAATTGTCAGCCCAAAACCAGTGTTTTCTTTCGTCAACGCACCCAATGTCAAAGCGGCCCGCGCGCCTGCTTGGGCCTATTTGAATAGAGATTTTACGCAAAGTTGACGCTGCCGCATATTTCGATACGTCAGGCGCCAGTGCGCATAAAGGCCGCCGCACCCGAAGGCGCGGCGGCTTTTCTGTGCTTTTCAGCTGTGCGGAATTTGACGCACTCAGCACGCGGCGATGCGCGCAAAAGCCGCCAAATCAGGCCTGGCTGGCGGCCACGGCGCAGGCCACCGTCATGCCTACCATGGGGTTGTTGCCCGCGCCGATAAGGCCCATCATCTCCACGTGCGCAGGCACAGAGGACGAGCCCGCGAACTGGGCGTCGCCGTGCATGCGGCCCATGGAGTCCGTCAGGCCGTAGGAAGCGGGGCCCGCGGCCACGTTGTCCGGGTGCAGGGTGCGGCCGGTGCCGCCGCCGCTGGCCACAGAGAAGTATTTTTTGCCGTTCTCCATCGCCCACTTTTTATAGGTGCCGGCCACCAGATGCTGGAAGCGGGTGGGGTTGGTGGAGTTGCCGGTGATGGAGACCTCCACAGCCTCTTTCTTCATGATGGCAACGCCCTCCAGCACGTCGTTGGCGCCATAGCACTTCACGGCGGCGCGCTCGCCGTCCGAGAAGGCCTTTTCGCGCACCACTTTCAGCTCGCCGGTTTTGAAGTCGTAATCTGTCTCTACATAGGTGAAGCCGTTGATGCGGCTGATGATATAGGCGGCGTCCTTGCCAAGGCCGTTCAGAATGACGCGCAGGGGCTTTTTGCGGGCCTTGTTGGCGGTGCGGGCAATGCCAATGGCGCCCTCGGCAGCGGCGAACGATTCGTGGCCTGCCAGGAAGGCAAAGCACTCGGTTTCGTCGCGCAGAAGCATGGCGCCCAGGTTGCCGTGGCCCAGGCCCACCTTGCGCTGCTCGGCCACAGAGCCGGGCACGGTGAAGGCCTCCAGGCCCTCGCCAATGGCGGCGGCGCAATCGGCCGCGCTTTTCAGGCCGCGCTTCACGGCAATGGCGGTGCCCAGGGTGTAGGCCCACACGGCGTTCTCGAAGCAAATGGGCTGCACGCCCTTTACAATGGCTTCCACATCAATGCCCTTCTCCAGCAGCATGGCGCGGCAGGCGTCGAGAGATTCGAGGCCGTTGGCCGCCAGGCATTCATTGATTTTGGGCATGCGGCGTTCTTGACTTTCAAATGTAGCCATGGTTTCGTCCTCCTTTACTCTTCACGCGGGTCGATGTATTTGGGCGCGTCCGCAAAGCGGCCGTAGGTGCCCACATTCTTCTCGTAGGCGGTTTTCGGGTCTACCCCATGGCGGATATCCTCCATCATTTTGCCAAGGCGCACGAACTGATAGCCAATGGCCTCGTTGTTCTCGTCCAGCGCCACTTTGGTGATATAGCCCTCCGTCAGCTCAAGGTAGCGCACGCCCTTGGCCTTTGTGGAGAAAATGGTGCCCGTCATGCTGCGCAGGCCCTTGCCCAAATCTTCCAGCGAGGCGCCCACGGGCAGGCCGTCCTCGGAAAATGCCGTCTGGCTGCGGCCATACACAATCTGCAGGAACAGCTCGCGCATGGCAACGTTGATGGCGTCGCACACCAGGTCTGTATTCAGGGCCTCCAGAATGGTTTTGCCGGGCAGAATTTCGCCCGCCATGGCGGCGGAGTGCGTCATGCCGGAACAGCCGATGGTCTCCACCAGGGCCTCCTCAATAATGCCGTTTTTCACGTTCAGCGTCAGCTTGCAGGTGCCCTGCTGCGGCGCGCACCAGCCCACGCCGTGCGTGAGGCCAGAGATATCCTTGATCTCATACGCCTTTACCCAGCGGCCTTCCTCCGGAATGGGTGCCGGGCCGTGGTGCGGGCCTTTCGCGATGGGACACATTTGCTCTACTTCATGTGAATAAGTCATAGCGATGCTCCTTCTCCTTTGCTCCGATGATCTGCGGTGTTTTCTTTGATAGTTTTTTAACAACACAGGCTGTTTTCATTATATCCTTTTCCGGCGCATTTTTCAAGGTGCCGCGCCGTCTTTTTTCGCGCCGGGCACAGGCCTTTTTGCCGCCTGCGGCGCGCGCTGCGGCCTTTTGGGGCAGCGCTTTCAGCAATAGGCATAAAACGATTCCCCCCGTTGCGGCAGATTCGTACAAAACCGAACAAAATTCATCCCAAAAGCGGTTGTATTTTGCGCGCGATACCTGTTATTCTAAAAATATGAATTTACCATATATGCCCGCGGCCTGGAATCGTATCAAGGAGGGGAATGTCATGACGATCGGTATGGCTGTGCGCGAGAGGATCCTGCAGTTGTGCCGGGAGCGCGGCATTACTGTGAACAAGCTGGCAGTTCTGAGCGGCGTGACGCAGTCCACACTGAACAACATCGTGGGCGGCCGCAACCACAGCACAACGGTGTCCACCCTTCAAAAGGTGTGCGACGGGCTGAACATTACCATCACCGAATTTTTTGCCAGCGACATTTTTGCCGAGATTGAGCAGGAAATACATTGAGCGCACGGGCCGGGCGCCTTCCTTCGGGAGGGTGCCCGGTTTTTTGCGTTTGCCCGCGCGCCATTTATTCACGCCCCGTTCATTGACAGGCTTTGCCTTTTAGTAGTAGTATAATATGGTATCCACCGCGGAAAACGCCGTTTTCCCCGGCGGGCAGCGGTGTGCCGCCGCTTTCAGATGAAACATACGAGGTGCGAGACATGTCCCTTTTTGAAAAGATGTTCGGAACGTTCTCTTCCAAAGAGCTGAAAAAAATAAAGCCCATTGCCGGCAAGGTGCTGGCGCTGGAAGACGAGTTTGCCGCCAAGACAGACAGCGAGCTGCGCGCCATGACGCCCGCTTTGCGCGCGCGGCTGGACGCCGGCGAAAGCCTGGACGACATTTTGCCCGAGGCGTTTGCCACCTGCCGCGAGGCAGCCTGGCGCGTGCTGGGCATGAAGCACTTCCCTGTGCAGGTGGTGGGCGGCATTGTGCTGCACCGCGCGTGCATTGCCGAGATGAAAACCGGCGAGGGCAAAACGCTGGTGGCCACCCTGCCCGTCTACCTGAACGCGCTGACGGGCAAGGGCGTGCATGTGGTGACGGTGAACGATTACCTTGCCAAGCGCGATTCGGAGTGGATGGGCAAGGTATACCGCTTTTTGGGCCTGACGGTAGGGCTGATTGTGCACGGGCTCACCAACGAGGAGCGCCGCGCCGCCTATGCGGCGGACGTCACCTACGGCACAAACAACGAGTTTGGCTTCGATTACCTGCGCGACAACATGGTGACGTATAAAGAGCAGATGGTGCAGCGCGGGCACTATTACGCCATTGTGGACGAGGTGGACTCCATCCTCATCGACGAGGCGCGCACGCCGCTTATCATCTCGGGCGAGGGCGATAAATCTACCGACCTTTACAAAATAGCCGATAACTTTGCGCGCACGCTGAAGCCCGTGGTGGTGGCCGAGCTGGACGACAAGGAAGACCACGACGAGCAGGTGGACGGAGACTATGTGGTGGACGAGAAGAAAAAGACGGCCACCCTTACCGCGGCGGGCGTGAAAAAGGCCGAGGCGTATTTTAATGTGGAAAACCTGGCCGATGCCGAAAACATGACGCTGCAGCACCATATCAACCAGGCCATCAAGGCGCGCGGCGTGATGAAGCGCGATGTGGACTATGTGGTGCGCGACGGCGAAGTGATTATTGTGGACGAGTTCACCGGCCGTTTGATGGTAGGCCGCCGCTATAACGAGGGCCTGCACCAGGCCATTGAGGCGAAAGAGGGCGTCACCGTGGCGCGCGAAAGCCGCACGCTGGCCACCATCACCTTCCAGAACTTCTTCCGCATGTACGACAAGCTGGCCGGCATGACGGGCACAGCCCAGACAGAGGCCGCCGAGTTTCAGGAAATTTACGGCCTTGCCGTGGTGGAGGTGCCCACAAACAAGCCCGTGGTGCGCCAGGATATGAACGACGCCGTGTATAAAACCGAGCGCGGCAAGTTCAACGCCGTAATTGACCAGGTGCTGGAATGCCACGAAAAGGGCCAGCCCGTGCTGGTGGGCACCATCTCCATTGAGAAAAGCGAGCTTTTGAGCGGCATGCTGAAAAAACGCGGCATCAGGCACGAGGTGCTGAACGCAAAGCACCACGAAAAAGAGGCCGAGATTATTGCGCAGGCGGGCAAATTTGGCGCTGTGACCATTGCCACCAACATGGCGGGCCGCGGCACAGACATTATGCTGGGCGGCAATGCCGAGCACATGGCCAAGGCAGATTTGCGCCGCGAGGGCTTTTCGGAAGAGCTGGTGGCCGAAAGCACCGGCCACGCCGACACCGAGGACGCGGACATTCTTGCCGTGCGCAGGCGCTATGCCGAGCTGGAGGCCAAGCACAAAGAGGCCATTCGCGAAGAGGCCGATAAAGTGCGCGCCGCGGGCGGGCTGTTCATTGTGGGCACCGAGCGCCACGAAAGCCGCCGCATTGACAACCAGCTGCGCGGGCGCGCAGGCCGCCAGGGCGACCCCGGCGCCAGCCGCTTCTTCATCAGCCTGGAGGACGACCTGATGCGCCTGTTCGGCGGCGAGCGCGTGCAGACGCTGATGAACACACTGGGCGTAGAGGAAGACATGCCCATTGAGAACAAAATGATAACCGGCGTCATTGAGAACGCGCAGAAAAAGCTGGAGGCGCGCAACTTTGCCATTCGCAAAAGCGTGCTGCAGTTTGACGATGTGATGAACGCCCAGCGCGAAATCATCTATGGCCAGCGCCAGAAAGTGCTGGCGGGCGAGGACGTCTCGGCCAGCGTGCGCGGCATGATGAAGGAATCTATCGAGGCCAACGCCAAGCTGTTCCTTGCGGGCGAGACGCCCGACGACTGGGATTTTGCCGGCCTGCGCCAGCACTACCTGGGCTGGCTGGCAAAGCCGGACGATTTCCAGTATTCGGCCGACGAGCTGAACCGCCTGACGCCCCAGGATGTGACGGACGTGCTGGTGAAGCGCGCCGAGGCCGTGTGTGCCGACAAGGAAAAGCGCTGGGGCTCGCAGCTGATGCGCGAGTTCGAGCGCGTGGTGCTGCTGCGCAATGTGGATATGAAGTGGATGGAGCACATCGACGCCATGGACGAGCTGCGCAAAGGCATTTACCTGCGCAGCTACGGCCAGCGCGACCCGGTGGTGGAATACCGCTTCGAGGGCTTTAACATGTTTGACGAAATGGTGGAATCGATCCGCGAGGACACCACGCGCATGCTGCTGACGATGGAGCTGAAAACCAACGAGCAGCCCAAGCGCGAGCAGGTGGCAAAGCCCACAGGCGAGGCAGGCGCGGGCGACGCGGCCCCCGCCAAAAAGCAGCCCGTGAAAAAGACGGTGAAGATAGGCCGCAACGACCCCTGCCCCTGCGGCAGCGGCCTGAAGTGGAAAAAGTGCACCTGCGCCCAGTACCACCCGGACCAGGCACCCAAAGCATAACGGAAAGCCCGCCCGTGCGCAAACCGGCGGCCCTTTCCTGCGCGGGGCGCGCCCTTTTCGGGGCGTGCCCCTTTTTCATCCGTTCGCAGCGCAGCGCGGCATGCGGCGCTTTGCCGCGCGGCTTTTTCAGCATTTGAGGGGGAACTATGGAACCGACACAGCAAACCGCACAGTTAAAGCAGAAGATACCGCCCGGCTTTCGCAAGCAACTGCTGGCCGGGCTGTTCCGCGGGCTTTGGCGCTGGCTGGCGCTGGGCGTGGCGGCCACCGCCATTTCCACCGTCACGGCATACCTCGTGCCGCTTGTCATCACCTTCACGGTGGACAGTGTCATTGGCACAAAGCCCATGGGCCTGCCGGGCTTTTTACAGCCGCTGGCAGACGCCTTTGGCGGGCGCGCGGGCCTTGCGGAACATTTGTGGCTGATGGGCGTTGCCGTGGTGGCCGTAAGCCTTGTAAACGGCGCGTTTTCTTACCTGCGCGGCCACGCCATGGCCTTTTTTGGCGAGGGGTTTTCGTGCCGGCTGCGCAACCGGCTGTTCCGCCACCTGCAGGCCGTGCCCTACGCCTATTACAAAAATGTGCAGACGGGCGATTTGGTGCAGCGCTGCACCAGCGACGTGGAGACGGTGCGCCGCTTTGTGCAGATGCAGCTGGTGCAGGTGGTGCGCACGGTGTGCATGGCCGTGACGGCCTTTGCCATCATGCTGCCCATCAGCGGCAAAATGACGGCGCTTTCCTCGTGCTTCTTCCCTTTGCTTATCGCGGCCAGCTTTGTATATTTCCGCCGCGTGCAGGCCCGGTTTTTAAAGGCAGACCAGGCCGAGGGCGAGCTTTCCACCGTCATACAGGAAAACCTCACCGGCATGCGCGTGGTGCGCGCCTTTGCGGCCGAGCGCACGCAGCTTGGCATCTTTACCCAAAAGAACGAGACGTTCCGGCGCACCATCACCCACCTGAACACGCTGATGGGCATGTTCTGGGGCGCCACCGACACGCTGGGCTATCTGCAAATAGCCCTCAGCCTGTGCTGCGGCGTGTGGTTTGCCGCAAACGGCGAGCTGACGCTTGGGCAGGTGATGCTGTTTTCCACCTACACCTCCATGCTCACCTTCCCCATGCGCCAGCTTGGCCGCGTGCTGGCAGACCTGGGCAAGGCCGACGTGGCCCTGACGCGCCTGGAGGATATTTTGTGCACGCCAGCGGAGGCCGAGCCCGGCAGGGCCCTTGCGCCCGCCATTGACGGCAGCATCGAATTTGACGACGTGTGCTTCGATTACGGCGACGGCGTGCCTGTGCTGCAGCACATCAGCTTTCGGGTGCAGCCCGGGCAGACGGTGGGCATTTTGGGCTCTACCGGCTCGGGCAAAAGCACGCTGGTGCAGCTGATTCAGCGGCTGTACACGGCCACCTCGGGCCATGTGCGCCTTTCGGGCGTGGACGTGAACGACATCGAGCGCCACCACTTGCGGCGCAGCGTGGGCCTTGTGCTGCAAGAGCCGTTTTTATACAGCCGCACCATTGGCGAAAACATTGCCATTGCACGGCCTGGCGCCGCCATGGACGACATCACCGCCGCCGCGCGCACAGCCAGCGTGCACGACGTGATAGAGAGCTTCGAGCACGGCTATTCCACCGTGGTGGGCGAGCGCGGGGTGACGCTTTCGGGCGGGCAGAAGCAGCGCGTGGCCATTGCGCGCACGCTGCTGCAGGCGGCGCCCATCCTTATTTTTGACGATTCCCTCAGCGCGGTGGACGCCGAGACGGACGCCGCCATCCGCGACGCGCTGTGCGCGCGGGCCGGGGGCACCATGCTGCTGATTAGCCACCGCATTGCCACGGTGCGCCGCGCAGACCTGATTTTGGTGATGGACGGCGGGCGCATTGTGCAGATGGGCACGCACAAGACGCTGTGCCGCGAGGCGGGCATGTACCGCCGCGTGTGCGAATTGCAGGCCGAGCTGGACGAGGCCGTGCCGCAGGAAGGAGGGCGCTGAAGATGGACGCCGTGACAAGGCCGCTGGACCAAAAAGAATATTCCAGCGAAAAAATAGACCTTCGCGTGTGGCGCCGCCTGATTGCCTATGCCATGCGCCGCAAGGGCGACGTGGTGCGCCTTGCGTGCGTGCTGCTGGTGGTGTCGTCCATCGACATCCTCTACCCGCAGCTTACGCGCTATGCCATCAACCATTTTATTGAGGGCAACACCACACAGGGGCTTTGGGCCTTTGCGCTTTTCTATGCCGCCGTCATTGCCGTGCAGGGCTTTGGCGTGTTTTTCTTCGTGCGCGGGGCCGGGCGGCTGGAAATGAACATCTGCTACGACATCCGGCAAGACGCCTTCACCCATTTGCAGGAGCTGAGCTTCAGCTTCTACGACACCACCAGCGTGGGCTGGCTGATGGCCCGCATGGGTTCGGACGTGGCGCGCCTTTCCGACATGATTGCCTGGAGCCTGGTAGATTTGTGCTGGTCCGGCTTTTTTGTGGTGGGCATTGTGGCGGTGCTTTTGTGGATGAACTGGCAGCTGGGCCTGCTGGTGCTGTGCATTACGCCGGTGCTGGCCGTGCTGTGTGTGTTCTTTCAGCGGCGCATTTTGCGCCAGCAGCGCCTGGTGCGCGCGGCCAACAGCCGCATCACATCCGCCTTCAACGAGGGCATTATGGGCGCGGTAACCACCAAGACGCTGGTGCGCGAAGAGGCAAGCTGCGAAGAGTTTTACGCCCTTACGGGCACCATGCGCCGCGCCAGCGTGCGCGCCGCTTTGTGGAGCGCGCTGTTTCTTCCCCTTGTGGTAAGCCTTGGCAGCATCTCTACGGCGCTGGCCCTTGTGCGGGGCGGCAACCTGGTGTTTGCCGCCGTGCTGGATTTTGGCACCCTGGCCGCCTTTCTCAGCTACACCACGCAGCTGTTCGACCCCATTCAGCAGCTTGCCAACATTCTGGCCGAAATGCAGGCCGCGCAGGCCTCGGCCGAGCGCGTGATAGACCTTTTGGACACAAAGCCCGACATTGTGGACACCCCCGAGGTAATCGCCCGCTTTGGCACGGCCTTTGCGCCGCGCAAAGAGAACTGGCCGCCCATTGAGGGCAAAGTGGAGTTCTGCGACGTGGGCTTTCGCTACAAAACGGGCGAGCGCGTGCTGGAACATTTCAACCTCACCGTGCAGCCCGGCCAAACCATTGCCCTGGTGGGCGAGACGGGCGCGGGCAAAAGCACCATTGTAAACCTTGTGTGCCGCTTTTACGAGCCCACCGAGGGCTGCGTGCGCATTGACGGGGCCGATTACCGCACCCGCAGCCAGCACTGGCTGCACTCGGCGCTGGGCTATGTGCTGCAAACGCCGCACCTGTTCAGCGGCACCATTGCCGATAACATCCGCTTTGCGCGGCCCGACGCCCCCATGGAGGACGTGGTGCGCGCGGCCAAGCTGTGCGCCGCGCACGATTTTATTGCCGCCCTGCCCCAGGGCTATGACACGCAGGTGGGCGAGGGCGGCGGCCGCCTTTCCACCGGGCAAAAACAGCTGGTGTGCTTTGCACGCGTGCTGGTGGCAGACCCGCGCATCTTTGTGCTGGACGAGGCCACTTCCAGCATTGACACCGAGACGGAACAGCTGATTCAAAACGCCATTCACACCGTGCTGAAAGGCCGCACCAGCTTTGTGGTGGCGCACCGCCTTTCCACTGTGCGCACGGCAGACAAAATTCTGGTGATAGACGCCGGGCGCATTGCCGAGGCAGGCACCCACGACGAGCTGATGGCCCAAAAGGGCCGCTATTACAGCCTTTACACCCACCAGTACCGCAGCGAGGCCCAGCGCGCCTTCCGCGCCTAAACCGGGCCTTGCCGCACGGCAGGCCGCGGCCCGGCCCGCCTCTGTGCTCCCCGCTTCCGGCGTTTGCCGGGGCGGGGAGCTTCTGTTTTTGCCAGTGTTCTTCAACTCTTTTGTGCAATGTTTCAAACGCCACACGCACCGCATCCGTGTATGTAGGTGAGTCATTTATATACTGCGAGTACGCTGTTTCATAGCGCTTGGCGCAAGCCTGTGGCCAAGTTCACGGCAAAGCCCCCTTCGCCGTTCGGGCGAAGGGGGCCTTGTTGTATTTCGTTTTTGCC
>OLRD01001279.1_pt1 | contig 15537 bp, 17 predicted proteins | sample 1672051 | NCBI WGS metagenome assembly OLRD01 (sample SAMEA3136640, study PRJEB25190) | human gut metagenome | biome: human gut; feature: human-associated habitat; material: faeces | place: Austria | collected 2013 | reverse complement strand
AAGATGAATACGCCGACTTCACAGCGCGGCTTGCGCCCTATGGTATCAGCCAGTCGGAATTTCTCCGGCAGGCGATCCGGCGTACCACCATACGCCCCGTACTCCATGTGTCGTCGGTCAATGACGAACTGCTCTCCGCTGTCGGGAAGCTCGCAGCCGAGTACGGCAGGATCGGCGGCAACCTCAACCAGATTGCCCGGTATCTGAACGAGTACGGCGCACCCTACAATGCGCTGTCCGGCGAGGTACGCGCCGCCATAGCCGACCTTGCCGCCCTCAAGTATGAAGTCTTACAGAAAGTAGGTGACGCGGTTGGCAACACTCAAGCATATCAACTCTAAAAACGCCGACTACGGAGCCGCCGAACAATACCTGCTTTTTGAGCATGACGAGTTTACCATGAAGCCCGTCCTTGATGAAACCGGCAGGCTTATCCCTCGCGAGGATTACCGGCTGTCCACGCTGAACTGCGGCGGGGTTTGTATATCCGGGATGCTCAGCTCCGCAGGGCTTCGAGGATGGTGGGGAGGAGGGTATCGCGGTTTTCTTCGGATACCTCGATCAGGCGGACGCGGGGGTGGGAGCGGATGGCCTGGGCCAGCGGGGTGTCGGCCTTTTTCTGGACGACGCCGAGGATGGGCACGCCGCCGTCCAGCAGCGTCAGGATGCGCGCGGAATACGTGTCCGCCCGCCGCTCCATGCGGCCGATCTCGTCCATCAGAAGAAGGTCGCAGTCCTCCGCACCCGCCAGCGCGGCGAGGCCCGCCGTCTCGAATGCGGCCGGGAAGGAGACGATGCCGAGCCCCGGCCGCCGGATGCCGATGCGGTTGGCGCTTTCGTGCAGCTCGTCCGGGCTGCACGCGGGGTGCAGGTAGACCGGGCGGCTGCCGTCGGCCTGCGGCTGGGCCGAGACGGTCCGGAAGCCGCCGAGCTTCTGCGGCTGCAGCGCGTCCAGCGAGGCGCAGAGCAGGGTGCTTTTCCCGATCTGTACGGGTCCGGTCAGAAATACGTGCATGTCCTCACCTCTTCGACGGCTTCTTGTCGGTCCCGGCGCGCAGCGCGCGGTGGCGGATCATCTCCGCGGCGACGGAGACGGCGATCTCCGCCGGGGTCTGGCCGTAGATCTCCAGCCCGATCGGCGCGTGGACGCGGGAAAGATCCGCCTCCGGAATGCCGTTGGCCATGAGATAGGCGTTGGTCGCGGCAATCTTGTGGCGGCTGCCGATGCAGCCGATGTAGGTCGCGGGGGAGCGCAGGGCCTGCAGCAGGACCTCGCGGTCGGCCTGATGGCCGGGCGTCATGATGCAGACGTAGTCGTTTTCCGTCAGCGTCAGGTGCGCGCCGATGTCCAGATAATCGCCGAGGATGACCTGCTCGGCCGACGGATAATGGTCCGGCTTTGCAAAGTCCGGCCGGTTGTCATAGACCACCACGCGGAAGCCGACCGAGGCCAGCACCGGCGCGAGCGCCGTGCCCACGTGGCCGCCGCCGAAGATATAGGCGTGCCCGGCCTGCGTCAGAGGTTCGATATAGTAGCCGGGGTCGCCCTTTTTCGTGAACGCGTTGGAGAGCAGCATCGGCCGCAGCGCCTCGGGCGTGATGCAGTCCGTAAAGCGCAGGCCGTGGGCCTCATCGAACGTGCCCATGGCGCTGACGCAGCCGCCGTCCATCCGGTAGACGAGCCAGCTGTCATCGTCGCCCCGCAGCAGCTCCAGAATGCCCTGCAGCAGCGCCCGGCCGTTTTCGTCTGCCGGGTCAAAGTACTGGAAATAGACCGTCACATTGCCGCCGCAGATCATGCCGATGTCGGCGACCTGGTTGGGCGCGAGGCAGTAGCCCTGCACCAGCGACTGCTTGCTCTGCAAAACCTCCAGCGCCTTTTCACCGGAACATTTTTCCACAGCGCCGCCGCCGATGGTGCCGACCGTATGCCCGTCGGCGAAGACGGCCATTTTTGCGCCTGCGCCGCGCGGCGTGGAGCCGGACGAGGCGAGAATGCTGCACAGCACGACGCTCTGCCCGTCCGAGAGCGCCTGCAGCATGGATGTAAACAGCTCTTTCATAGTAGATCCTCCATCTTGATCGTCAGAATACCGAGCCGCTTGATCTGCGGCAGATAGTAGGGGAAAGCGTCGTCGCCGGTCTTCTGCAGGCGGGGAAGGACGGCCTCGGGCGTGACGGCCCCGGGTGCTTCGTCCTTGCTGTAGATGCGGAAGAACTGCACGGCCTCGTCCAGCGAGGCAAACGGCTGCCCGTGCTCGAGCTCCCGTGCGTCGAAGGTAAACGGGATGCCCATCGCGCGCAGCGCTTCGCAGGCCGCGGGCGCGGTCTCGCCGCGGATGGGCTGCGCGGTCAGGGAAAAGCGGTGCAGCTCGTAATTTTTTTTGATGATGACAAGCGTTTTGGCGCACTGCCTGCGCGCCACGGGCAGGATCTCCGCGAGACTGCCGAAAAAGCAGAAGACCATGCCGTCATACCGCGTCCGGTCTGTGCTCTGCAGCAGATCGCAGGGCAGGGGGGTGATATTGGTGAGGTTTTGCGTCCGGATGGTCTCGCGCAGCACGTCCAGCGCGGCGTCGGAGATGTCGGCGGCGGTGATCGCGTCAAAATATGGGCTCAGCGCTGCCGAGAGGCTGCCCAGCCCGCACCCCGCGTCGCAGAGCGTGCGGCAGCCGGCCAGCTTCGGTGCGAGGATGGCGGCGAGCTGCCGGTGATACTCGCTGCGCGCGTTGGCGTTCTGCATGAGCCGGATCATCTCCGGCGTCCACGTAAACATCAAAGCTCCTCCCCGCCATACGGCGTACAGACGGAAAAGCTCCGTCCCCCGGCCAAAACCTGCGTGACGGCGACCCGGACGCCGTAGAGCGCTTCGAGCAGCTCCGGCGTCAGCACGTCGGCCGGCGGCCCGAAGGCGAGGACCCGCCCGTTTTTGAGCGCGAGCACCTTCGTCGCGTAGCGGAAGGCCTGATTCGGCTCGTGCGTGGAGAAGATCACGCTGTAGCCTCCGGCGGAGAGCGACTCGATGCGCTGCATGACGCGGAAGCTGTTGCCGTAGTCCAGACTCGCCGTTGGCTCGTCCATGATGAGCGCGTGCGCGTTCTGCATGAGCGCGCGGCCCAGCAGCATCAGCTGCCGCTCGCCGCCGGAGATGCGCGTGCAGCCGCGCTCGGCCAGCGGCGCGATGCCGAGCTCCGAAAGGATCTGCATCGCGCGCGCCGCCTGCGCGCGCGAGGGCCGGTCAAAGGTGCCGAGCTGCGCGCTCAGGCCCATCAGGACGCTCTCGAGCACCGTATGGTCGAAGACCGGGTGGTACGACTGCGGGATATAGGCCAGCTCCGCCGCCAGCGCGCGGCGGGAATACGCCTGCACGTCGCGCCCGGCGATCTTCACGCAGCCGCGCTTCGGCTCCAGAAAGCCGAGCAGGCAGCGGAACAGCGTGCTTTTTCCCACGCCGTTCGGGCCGAGCACGGCGATGCGCTCGCCCTTGTCCGCGCAGAAGCTGACGCCCTGCAGCACGTCCGCGCCGCCGTAGGAGAAGACAAGGTCCTGCACGTCAATCTGCATCATGCCGCCTCCCTCCTTTGACGATGAGATAGAGAAACAGCGGCGCGCCGACGAAGGCCGTGAGGATGCCGAGCGGGATCTCGCTCGCGGCAAGGCAGCGGGCCAGATCGTCGACCAGCATCAGAAAGCTCGCGCCCAGCAGCATCGAGCAAGGCAGCAGCCGCTGCGTGTCCTGCCCGACGAGCAGCCGGCAGATATGCGGGATCACGAGCCCCACCCAGCCGATCATGCCGCTGATGGAGACGCTCGCCGCGGTCGCCAGCGTGGCGCAGAGGATGACGAGCAGGCGCAGCAGCCGGGTGTTGACGCCCATGCTGCGGGCCTCCGCCTCGCTGACGGACAGAAGATTCAGCCGCCACCGCAGAAAAAAAAGTGGGATCAGGCCGCACAAAATGGGAACCATGGCAAAGTGCAGATCGTCTAAACGAACAGCGGTCAATGCGCCCATCAGCCAGTAGGTGATGGCGGGCAGCTGGTCGGTCGTGTCGGCGACGAGCTTGATGAACGAGGTCCCTGCGGAAAACAGCGAGCCGACCATCATGCCCGCCAGCACCATCGCCAGTGTCGAGCGGATGCGGCTGAGCCGGCCGACCAGATAGGTGAGCCCCACGGCCGCAAGGCCAAAAAGGAACGAGCTGGCCGTGATCACCGCGTAGCTTGCGCCGAGCAAAATCGCCAGCGCCGCGCCGAAGCACGCGCCCGTGGACGCGCCGAGCAGATCCGGCGAGACCATGGGGTTGCGGAACATCGCCTGATACGACGCGCCCGCGGCCGAGAGTGCCGCGCCGATGAGCGCGGCGGAGAGGATCCGCGGCAGGCGGATCTGGACGACGACCGAGGCCTCCTCCGCCGTCCACGTGGGCGCGAGACCCCAGCGGCCGAAGGAGATGAGGGACAAAAACCGATCCGTCAGCAGCCGCAGCACCTGCAGGGCAGGGACGCGGTAGCGGCCGATCAGGAACGATAGGAAAAAGATCCCCGCGAGCAACGCCGCGAGCGGCAGGGCCCAGAGGCCCTTTTTTCTGGTTTTCATACGCAAACTCCGGGGCAGACGGCGCGCCGTCTGCAAAAAGCGTTGTTTTTTATAAGGTATCACCCGCACTGCGTTCCTGTCAAGCGAAATGAATGGGAAAGTATTCGAAACTGTCGAAACGACAGTCCCGCCCGGCGCAGCTTCTGCGCCAGGCGGGACCGGAAGTCAGATATTTTTCAGATGGCGGACATCAAGCGCTGCCGCGTCGTACTGCTCAAGATAGGCCAGCGTTTCCTCCGGCGTCGGCAGCAGCGCGTAGATCTGCAGGCAGGCCGGGCGGATGAAGCGCCGCTCCACCGCGGAGCGGACGAAGCTCTGCAGGCTGTCATAGAAGCCGCCGGTATTGAGCACGGCGATGGCCGGGTTGTGCCGCCCCAGCTGCTTGAGCGTCAGCACCTCAAAAAACTCCTCCAGCGTGCCGAAGCCGCCCGGGGCCATGACGAACGCGTCCGCATGGGCGATCATGGCGGTCTTGCGCTCGGCCATGGTGTCGGTCAGGAGAAATTCGGTGCAGTGGTCGAACAAAATGCCGTCCACCTGCAGAAACGTCGGCGCGATGCCGGTGATCTTCCCGCCCGCTTCATATGCGCCGCGGGCCGCGGCGCCCATCACGCCCTGCGCTCCGCCGCCGTAGACGAGCGTGTGCCCATGCTGCGCGAGCAGGCGGCCGAAGGCATAAGCGGCGTCCAGATAAACAGGATCGATCTCCGGGCTCGAGGCCCCGTACAGGCAGATATTCATGCTTGCTCCTCCCCATGCTCCAGAAGTCCGGCAATCTGCCGGCCGATCGGACAGACGTCCCGGTAATCGCAGCGCTCGTAGTCGCAGTCGGCCTCGCCGTCCTCCACAAGGACCATGCGCGAGGCGTCGATGGTGCGGCAGTAGCCGCTCAGATACGATTCCATGGCAAACCCTCCTATGCGCTCAATTATTTATTATATCGCATGTTTTGGAGAAATGCCAGCGATGAAACGCATTTTTTCGGGAAAAGCGAAATCAGACATTTTGTATCGAAAATCTATTGCGGAATCTTAACGGCTATGATAGACTGAATAAGATAAGTACGCTGGCGTCAGTTAACAAGAGCACACATGCCCGCAGGACGTTCCGGCCCGCCTTTCGCTGCGTTATCGTCCTTGACAGGCGCCAGCAAGGCCTCGGCCCAAAGGAACGGGCCTCGGCAGACCTGACGGTATGATGTCAGGCCCCTGCGTCCTCTGCCTTGCGAAAAACGCACCGGAGCGCCCGGCGGGTCTTCGAATTTTCCCGGAGCATGGACGGCGGCTGGCAAGGCAGACGAGGCAGATGGGCTGACACCCATCAACGAGGATAACGACGCCAGCTGCTGTCCAGGCCCGGGAAAACCATGTGTGCCCTTGTCAACTGACGCCAGTACATGAAAATAGATATAAACCATGTAATTTTTGATTTGGAACTGCGGCGTTTGCTTTTATAGAAAGCAGCGCCGTGTGTGCCATCCGGGAGGTGAGAGAATTGGCAATGCAGGAAATCGATGTGATCTCTGCAGCGGAAAAGCAGGCCCGCGCGTGCTGCGAGCAGGCCCGCCAGCAGGCTGCGGATCTTGCCGCGCAGGCGGAAAAAGACGGCGCGGCGCGTCTGCTGGCCGTATCGGCCGGCGCGCAGGAACAGCTGCGCGAGGCAAAGCGGCTGGCAGACGAACAGGCACAGGCGTTCAGCGCCGAGCTGAACAAAACCACGGCAGAGCAGTGCGCGGCGCTGGAACAGGCGGCAAAAAGCCACGCTGACGCGGCTGCGTCAATGATCGTAGAGAGGATCTGGGACAGCGAATGGCAATCTTAAAAATGAAAAAGCTGCGGATCTGCGGCGTTTCGGAGGAGCAGACGCAGCTGATCCGCCAGCTGCAGCTGCTCGGCAGCGTCGAGATCGGCGCGCCGTGCGCGCTGACGGATACGCAGGGGGTGCAGGTGTTCTGTGCCGGAGACGGGAAAAGCGCGGATGCGCTGCTCCGCACGTCCGCCCGGCTCACATCCGCACTGGAGACCCTCAAACACTATGAAACCAAAAAGGGCGGTCTGTTTGCCGCCCGGCCGGAGAAGACCATCGGCGAGCTGTTCAGCGACGAGGCCTATGCCGCCGCGCTGGACACGGCCCAGGCCGTTCTGGACGCGCAGGACGCGCGCAGCCGCCTGGCTGCGGAAAAAAGCAGGCTGACAGCCGTGCGCGAGAGCTTCGTGCCGTGGCAGCAGCTGCCGCTCCCGCTGGAGACTCTCGGGACGCAGCACACGCGCATCCTGCTCGGCACCGTCCCGGCGCAGACAGACTTGGAGGCGCTGCGCGCCAAGGTCTTCGAAGCGGCGGATGAAGTGCAGCTCGAGCAGATCAGCGCCGACCAGCAGAGCCTGTATCTGCTCGTCTTCGTCCACAAATGTGCGGCGGAGGCCGTGGGCGCGGCACTGCGTGAGGCGGGCTTCGCCCTGACCACGTTTGACGGCGTGCAGGGTACGGCGGCGGAGAATATCCGCCGGACCGACGAGGCCATTGCCGCCTGCGAACAGCAGGACGCCGAAAAGCTTGCGGAGCTGACCGCACTTGCCGCGCAGAAGCCCGCGCTGCAGCTGGCCTTTGACCGCTGCACGCAGGAGATCTCCAAGGCGCAGGCGGCCGACCGGCTGGTACACTCCGAGAAGACCTTCTGCCTGGGCGGCTGGGTGCCGTGCGAGGACGTGGGAAAGCTCGAGGCGCTGCTCTCCGGCTTCTGCTGCGCGTGGGAGCTGACGGACCCGGCGCCGGAGGAATACCCCGACGTGCCGGTCAAGCTCAAGAACAACAAGCTGACGTGGCCGCTCAACATGGTCACGGAGATGTACTCGCTGCCGGCCTACGACGGCGTGGACCCGAACCCCCTCATGGCGCCGTTCTTCATTTTGTTCTACGGCATCATGATGGCGGATATGGGCTACGGGCTTCTGATGATCCTGGCTTCCATCATCATCACGAAAAAGTCCCGGCCGAAGGGAACGAGCGGGCAGATGTTCGGCCTCATGTTCTCCTGCGGCATCAGCACGTTCCTCATGGGCGCGCTGACCGGCGGCTTCTTCGGCGACTTCCTGCCGCAGCTCGTCGGCATCATTGACCCCGACACCACGTTCAAGGCGCTCCCGTCGCTCTTTACCCCGCTGGATGATACCATCACCATCCTGATTGGGGCCATGGCCCTCGGCTTTGTCCAGATCGTGACCGGCATGGCCATCAGCTTTGTCGAGAAGATCAAGAAGGGCCAGATCATGGACGCGATCTGGGAGGAGCTCACCTGGTGGGTCGTGTTCGCGGGCATCGCGTGCATGGCGCTCGGCGTGACGAACATCGTTTTGTACGTGGGTCTTGCGATGGTCGTGGTCGGCTCCGGCTGGAGCGCGAAGGGCTTCGGCAAGGTCACAGCGATCTTCGGCTCGGTCTATAACCATGTGACGGGCTACTTCGGCGACATTCTTTCGTATTCCAGACTGATGACCCTGATGCTGGCAGGCTCTGTCATTGCATCGGTCTTCAATACGCTCGGCGCGATCCCGGGGAACGTGGTGTTCTTCCTGCTCGTGTCGGTAGCCGGCAATGGCCTCAACTTCGCGCTGAACCTGCTCAGCTGCTATGTCCATGACCTGCGTCTGCAGTGTCTGGAATACTTCGGAAAATTCTATCAGGACGGCGGCAAGCCGTTTGAACCCCTTGCGATCAACACCAAATACGTAGACATTCAATCTTAAGGAGGAAACATCATCATGCAAGCTTTTTTTGATGCATTCGGCGGTCTGGCTCTGGCGCTTCTGGGCGCAGGTCTCGCGGCGGCGCTGTGCGCCATCGGTTCGGCAAAGGGCACCGGCATGACCGGTGAGGCGGGCGCAGGTCTGCTGTGCGAGGATCCGGCCAAGTTCGGCAAGGTCCTGATCCTGCAGGTCATCCCCGGCACGCAGGGCCTGTACGGCCTCGTCGTGTGGTTCTTCGCCATCTTCCGCATGGGTCTTCTGTCCGGCTCGCTGCCTGACCTGACCATCACGCAGGGCCTGCAGTACTTTGTCGCCTGCCTGCCCATGGCGCTCGGCGGCATGATCTCCGCCATCGCACAGGGCCGCGTGGCCTGCGCGTCCATCAATCTGCTGGCCAAGAAGCCCGACCACTGGTCCAAGGGCATGGTGCTGTGCGTCACGGTCGAGTTCTACGCCATTCTTTCCCTGCTGGCTTCCATGCTGATGATCATCAATATCAGCAAGTAACCCTGTATAAGAGGGCGAAACGATGAACGGAATTGAAAAGATCTCCGCCCGCATTCTCGCGGACGCCGAAGCGGAAGCCGCCGCCATCCGCGGCCAGGCCGAGGAAAAGGCGGCGCAGATCGCGGCGGACTATGACAAAAAGATCGCGGCCGAGCAGCAGCGGCTCTCGGCGGAGGTCGAGGCCGAGGCTGCCAAGCAGCTCGAGCGCGACCAGGGCGCGGCCCGCATGGCCGCGCGCCGGCAGCTGCTCGAGACGAAGCAGGCGCTTGTCGACAAGGCCTTCCGTCAGGCCGAGCAGCAGCTGCGGTCGCTGCCGCAGGCAGAGTATGAGGCCCTCTGCGCCCATCTGGCCTGCGGCGCGAGCACGTCCGGCTGCGAGGAGCTCATCTTCTCCGCGGAGGACCGGGAGCGCGTCGGCGCAGCCGTCACGGCAAAGGCCAACGAGCTGCTACAGAAGGCCGGTAAGCCCGCGCAGCTGACGCTTTCGGCCGAAACGCGGCCGATCCGCGGCGGCGTGGTGCTGAAAAACGGTCTGATCGAGACCAACTGCTCGCTTGGGACGCTGGTCGACGGCCTGCGGCCGGAGCTTTCCGGCAAGGTCGCGGCCCGGCTGTTTGGCTGAGAAGCCGGGAGGCCGATGTGACGGAACAAACGAAAAAGAAAACCAGAGCGTGCAGGGATACCGACTATCTGTTCGTGTCGGCGTATCTGCGGGCGAAGGAGCCGCAGCTGCTGAGCCGGGAAAAGGCGGAGCGGATGCTCGCCTCCTCGGTGCAGGAGGCCGCGCGGATCCTGGAGGGCTGCGGCTATGCGGACGTGCTGAGCGTCGGGCTGGACCGGGCGCTGAATGACCGCCGCACCGCCGTGTTTGACGATCTGGAGGCGATCGCGCCGAAGGACGGCATTGTCAGCCTCTTCCGCATGCGCTACGATTACCACAACGCCAAGACCATCGTCAAGGCCGAGGCCATGGGCAAGGACCCGTCCGGCCTGCTGCTCGGCGGCGGCCGCGTGGACGCGCAGGCGCTCAAGACGGCGTATGAGACCGGCGAGGCAGGCCCCGCGCCGCAGGCGGTATTGGAGGCCATGACGGCCGCGCGCGACGCGCTGTCAAGAAGCGCCGACCCGCAGCTGGCGGACCTCATCCTGGACCGCGCGTATTTTGCCGAATACCATGCCGCAGCCGCGCAGGTGGGCAGCAGCTTCCTCATGGGCTATGCCGCTCTGCAGGCGGACAGCGCGAATCTCCGTGCTGCCGTCCGTGCCCGCCGGATGCAGAAGGACGCGGGCTTCCTGGAGGGCGTGCTCGTCCCCGGCGGCAGCGTCGACCCGGCGGAGATCTGCCGGGCGCTGGGGCAGGACGAGCCGTTTGCCCCGCTGTTTGCCGCTTCCGCGCTCTTTGCCGCGGCACAGGCGGGCGACGAATCACGGACCGGCTCTCTGACCGCGTTCGAGCGGCTGTGCGACGATACGCTCACGGCGTATTTCGCAAAGGCCCGGACCGTCGTCTTCGGCGAGCAGGTCGTGATCGCCTATCTCTGCGCGCTGGAGACCGAGATCGCCGCGGCGCGGATGATCGTGAACGGCCTGCAGATCGGGCTTCCTGCCGATACCATCCGCACGCGGCTGCGGGAGCTGTATTTTTGAGCGAGGTGCCTTATGTATAAGATCGCAGTTTTGGGCGAACGCGAGAGCGTCATGGGCTTTGCGGCTCTGGGGCTCGCCGTGTTCCCCGTGGAATCCGCCGAAGAGGCGGCGGAGGCCTTCCACCGCCTGACCCGGCAGTCCGACGCGTACGCCATCATCTATGTGACCGAGACCTACGCCGCCGCGCTGGCGCCGCAGATCGCAAAGTTCGAGACGAGCGTCACGCCGGCCGTCATCCTCATCCCCGGCGCTAACGGCAGCCAGGGGCTGGGCATGAGCGCGCTGAACGCCGCGGTGGAACGGGCCGTTGGCTCGAATATCATTTAACTATCCTTTAAATTTAGAAAGGATCCGATGAAATGTCAGGTAGAATTGTAAAGGTATCCGGTCCGCTGGTCGTTGCCGAGGGGATGGAAGACGCCAATATGGCGGACGTCGTCCGCGTCGGCCAACAGCAGCTGATCGGTGAGATCCTGAATATGACGGGCGGCTCCGCCTCCATTCAGGTCTATGAAGAAACGAGCGGCCTCGGCCCCGGCGCCGAGGTCACAACGACCGGCATGCCCCTTTCCGTGGAGCTTGGCCCGGGCATGCTGGAGGGCATCTATGACGGCATCCAGCGTCCTCTGACCGAGATCCGCAAACTCTGCGGCGAGACCATCGCCCGCGGCGTGCAGGTCCCGGCGCTGAACCGGGAAAAGAAGTGGGACTTCGTCCCCACCGTTCAGGCGGGCGACAAGCTCTCCGGCGGCGACGTCATCGGCACCGTGCAGGAGACGAGCGCCGTGCTGCACAAGATCATGGTCCCGCCCAACGTGGCCGGTACCGTCAAGGAGATCAAGTCCGGCTCGTTCACGGTCACCGAGACCGTCTGCGTGCTGGAAACGGCGAAGGGCGAGGAAAACCTCACCCTCATGCAGAAGTGGCCCGTGCGCGTGGCCCGGCCGTATGACCGGAAGTTCACGCCCTCGCAGCCGCTCATGACCGGCCAGCGCATCATCGACACCATGTTCCCGCTGGCCAAGGGCGGCACCGCCGCCGTCCCCGGCCCCTTCGGCTCGGGCAAGACCGTCGTGCAGCATCAGCTGGCGAAGTGGTCCGACGTCGACATCGTCGTCTACATCGGCTGCGGCGAGCGCGGCAACGAGATGACCGACGTTCTGATGGAGTTCCCGGAGCTGCACGACCCCAATACCGGCGAGCCGCTGATGAAGCGGACCGTCCTGATCGCCAACACCTCCGATATGCCGGTCGCGGCGCGCGAAGCGTCCATCTACACCGGCATCACCATCGCGGAGTATTTCCGCGACATGGGCTATGACGTCGCCGTCATTGCCGACTCCACCTCCCGCTGGGCAGAGGCTCTGCGTGAGATGTCCGGCCGACTCGAAGAGATGCCCGGCGAAGAGGGCTACCCCGCGTACCTCGCTTCGCGTCTGGCGCAGTTTTACGAGCGCGCGGGCTGCGTTGAGTGCCTCGGTGCGGACGAGCGCCGCGGATCGCTGACCGCCATCGGCGCGGTCTCGCCTCCGGGTGGCGATATCTCCGAGCCTGTCTCGCAGGCGACGATGCGTATCGTCAAGGTCTTCTGGGGTCTGGACGCCTCGCTGGCCTACGCGCGGCATTTCCCGGCCATCAACTGGCTGACGAGCTACTCGCTGTATCTCGACACGCTGCGCGGCTGGTGCGATGAAAATCTCGGCAGAAGCTTCATGCTCAACCGCGGCCGGGCCATGGCTCTTCTCCAGAAGGAAGCCGAGCTGCAGGAGATCGTCAAGCTCGTCGGTCAGGACGCGCTGAGCCCCGCCGACAATCTGACGCTCGAATCCGCCAAGATGATCCGCGAGGACTTTTTGCAGCAGAACGCCTTCCTCGAAAACGACCAGTATTCGTCGTTCGACCGGCAGGCACGGCTGCTGGAGCTGATCCTGCGGTACAAGGATCTCTGCGACGCGGCGATCGCGCGCGGCGCGGATATCTGGAAGCTCTACGCCATCGCGGCCAGAGCCGCCATCGGCCGTGCGAAGACCGTCCCGGCGGAAAGCTACCAGGACGTCTACGCGCAGATCGAAGCCGACATGGAACAGCAGATCGAAGAAGTGGCAAAGGAGGCTGAGGCTGAATGATCCGGGAATATCGTACCATCCGTGAGGTCTCCGGGCCTCTGATGATCGTCAAAAACGTCGAGGGCGTCACCTACGACGAGCTGGCAGAGCTCGAGCTGCCGAACGGCGAGGTCCGGCACTGCAAGGTCCTCGAGTGCAACGGCGATACCGCCGTCGTCCAGCTGTTTGAAAACTCCGCTGGCATCAACCTGAAGGACAGCAAGATCCGCTTCCTGGGCCACCCGCTGGAGCTGGCCGTGTCCGAGGATATGCTCGGCCGCGTCTTCAACGGCATGGGCCACCCGAAGGACGGCGGACCCGAGGTCCTGGCGGCCGAGATGAAGGATATCAACGGCCTGCCCATGAACCCCGCTGCCCGCGACTACCCCAACGAATTCATCCAGACCGGCATCTCCACGATCGACGGGCTCAACACCCTTGTCCGCGGCCAGAAGCTGCCGATCTTCTCCGGCTCCGGCCTGCCGCATGCGCAGCTGGCCGCCCAGATCGCCCGTCAGGCGAAGGTGCTGGGTGACGACGCGTCGAACTTCGCCGTCGTCTTCGCCGCCATCGGCATCACGTTCGAGGAATCGGAGTTCTTCATCCAGGAATTCCGCCGCACGGGCGCCATCGACCGCACCGTCGTCTTCTCGAACCTCGCCAACGACCCTGCTGTCGAGCGTATCGCAACGCCGCGTATGGCCCTGACCGCCGCCGAATATCTGGCCTTCGAATGCGGGATGCACGTGCTGGTCATCATGACCGACATCACGAACTACGCCGAGGCTCTGCGTGAGGTCTCCGCCGCGCGCAAGGAGGTCCCGGGCCGCCGCGGCTACCCCGGCTACCTCTATACCGACCTTGCCACGCTCTATGAGCGTGCCGGCCGCCGCATCGGCAAGAAGGGCTCCATCACCCTCATCCCGATCCTGACCATGCCGGAAGACGACAAGACCCACCCGATCCCTGACCTCACCGGCTACATCACCGAGGGGCAGATCATCCTCAGCCGCGACCTCTACCGCAAGGGCGTCATTCCCCCCGTCGACGTGCTGCCGAGCCTGTCCCGACTCAAGGACAAGGGCATCGGCCCGGGCAAGACGCGTGAGGACCACGCGGGCACCATGAACCAGCTCTTTGCCGCCTATTCCGCCGGCAAGGACGCCAAGGAGCTTGCGACCATCCTCGGCGAAAGCGCCCTTTCGCCCACGGACCGGCTGTACGCGAAGTTCGCCGAGGAATTCGAGCAGCGCTACGTCAGCCAGGGCTACGAGGAGAACCGGTCGATCGAGGAGACGCTGAACATCGGCTGGGAGCTGCTTTCCATCCTGCCCGAGACGGAGCTCAAGCGCATCAAGCCCGAGTTCATCGAGAAGTACCTGCCCAAAAAGCAGGCGTAAGGCGGTGCGCTCATGGCCAGTAAAACGATCAATCCGACCCGGATGGAGCTCACGCGGCTCAAGGGCCGGCTCCGCACCGCCGTGCGCGGCCACCGGCTGCTCAAGGACAAGCGCGACGAGCTGATGCGGCAGTTCTTCCTCATCGTGCGGGAGAACAAGGCGCTGCGCGCCAAGGTCGAGGCCGGCATCGAGGAGGCTAACCGCGCCATGACCGTCGCGTCGAGCGTGATGTCCCCCGAGATGCTGCAGCAGGCGCTGCTCTACCCCAAGCAGTCGGCGACGCTCGACATGACGTTCAAAAACATCATGTCGGTCTCCGTCCCCATCTATGAGTTCCACACGAAGAGCGAGGACGCCGCGTCCATCTACCCCTACGGCTTCGCGCAGACCTCCGGCGAGCTCGACGATGCGCTCGGGGCGCTCGCCTCCGTGTTCCAGGACATGCTGGAGCTTGCGCAGGCCGAAAAGAAGACGCAGCTGCTCGCCTCCGAGATCGAAAAGACCCGCCGCCGCGTCAACGCGCTGGAATACGTCATGATCCCCGAGATGGAGAAGAACATCAAATACATCTCCATGAAGCTTGAGGAAAACGACCGCGCGACCAAGGTCCGCCTGATGAAAGTCAAGGACATGGTGCTCAAGGACGCGCACAATTTCGAGGAATAACGCAAAAAATCCCCCTTCTGCCTTTGCAGAAGGGGGATTTTTTCAAGCTTACAGCATGGTCAGGATCGATTTGAGATCTGGCAGCAGGTAGTCGGGCTGCGCCTGCTCGCGCAGATATTCGGCCGGGAAGCTGGTGGCAAGGCCGATGGCCTGGATCCCGGCGGCGTGGGCGGCGCGGATGCCGCTCGGCGCATCCTCCACCACGATGCACTCGGCCGGGGCAAGGCCCAGGCTGGCCGCGCCCGTCTGATAGATCTCGGGGTCGGGCTTCGGGTTTTTGATGTCCGTGCCGGTCACAAGATGGTCAAAGAGCGTTTCCTCCGCGCCGATGGCGCCGAGGTTCATCAGCACCTTCACGCGGTCGGCCGACGAGCAGACCGCCAGCTTGTAGCCGCGGCTGCGCAGGGTGTGCAAAACTTCCAGCACACCGTCCGGAATGTTGGCCTCTTCCTTGACATGCTCGCCGTAGCACGCGTAGAGATAGTCCTTCATCTCCGTGCGGTACGGCACGCCGTATTTTTCCGCCACGCCGCCGACATAGCGGTTTTCCCCGCAGCCGACGAACTCGGCGAAGTCGCTCTCTTTTGCCTCGATGCCGTACTTTTTGAGCGCCCGCACGCCGGTCTTGGCCATGTATTCCTCCGAGTCGATGAGGACGCCGTCCATATCGAACAGAACTGCTTTCCAGGACATATTTTTCTCCTTTTTAATAGAAAACGGCCGCCATACGCATATGGCGGCCGTGAAATTTTCTTACAGAGCCTTCTTGGCGGTCTCAACGAGGACCTTGAACGCCTCGGGATCGGCGATGGCCAGCTCGCTCAGAGCCTTGCGGTTCATCTCGATGCCGGACTTCTTCAGACCGTAGATGA
>OLRD01001272.1_pt1 | contig 15619 bp, 6 predicted proteins | sample 1672051 | NCBI WGS metagenome assembly OLRD01 (sample SAMEA3136640, study PRJEB25190) | human gut metagenome | biome: human gut; feature: human-associated habitat; material: faeces | place: Austria | collected 2013 | reverse complement strand
GACGGCCGCCTTCTTCCTTGGTCAGCACGTACACCTGGCCGATGAAGTGGGTGTGCGGATGAATCGTGCCGGGCTTGGCCAGCACCTGGCCGCGCTCGATCTCGTTGCGCTGCACGCCGCGAAGCAGCAGGCCGATGTTGTCGCCCGCTTCCGCCAGATCCAGGAGCTTACGGAACATCTCAACGCCCGTCACAACCACCTGACGCGGCTTGTCCATCAGACCCACGATCTCCACCGTGTCGCTCAGCTTCACCACGCCGCGCTCCACACGGCCCGTCGCGACCGTGCCGCGGCCGGTGATGGAGAACACGTCCTCAACAGGCATCAGGAACGGCTGATCCGTCGCACGCTGCGGAGCAGGAATGTAGTTGTCCACCGCGTCCATCAGCTCGAAGATGCACTGCGTCTCCTTGGCGTTGCGCACGTCGGTGCCGCCGTTCTGCACGTACTCCAGAGCCTGCAGCGCGCTGCCCTTGATGATCGGAATCTCGTCGCCCGGGAAGTCGTACTGGCTCAGCAGCTCGCGGACCTCCATCTCCACCAGCTCCAGCAGCTCCGGATCGTCCATCATGTCCGTCTTGTTCAGGAATACCACGATGTAGGGCACGCCTACCTGACGGGCCAGCAGAATGTGCTCACGGGTCTGCGGCATCGGGCCGTCGGGAGCGGATACCACCAGGATCGCGCCGTCCATCTGCGCAGCGCCGGTGATCATGTTCTTGACATAGTCCGCGTGGCCCGGGCAGTCCACGTGCGCGTAGTGGCGCTTCTCCGTCTCATACTCCACGTGCGCCGTGTTGATTGTGATTCCGCGCGCTTTCTCTTCAGGCGCCTTGTCGATGTCCTCGTACTTCATCGCCTGAGCTTCGCCCAGCTGCGCCAGCGTCATCGTGATCGCCGCCGTCAGCGTCGTCTTGCCGTGGTCTACGTGACCGATCGTGCCGATGTTTACGTGCGGCTTGGTGCGTTCAAATTTCGCCTTGGCCATGGGATTCGACCTCCTGTTTTACGTTTGATATAATCCGGCAGGTTATCATGCGGTTGGAGCGGGTGATGGGAATCGAACCCACGTAGCCAGCTTGGGAAGCTGGAGCTCTACCATTGAGCTACACCCGCATGTCCGCATGCACCGCCCCAATACCAGACATAGGTTATTGTAATGTTTTTCCCCTCGCTTGTCAACAGCTTTTTTCCCTTTCGCCCTGATGAAAAGCGCACATCGTGTAAAATGCCCCGATGGAAGCGGGGGAATGCCGGCGTTTTTTCCATTTCGCTTCACCGCTCCGCAGGGGCCGGACGCACATACAGGCGCGGCGGATCAAAGTGGCGGCGCAGGTCGGCATAGGGGATCTGCGGCGGCGAAAGCAGCCACAGCTTTTTTACGGATTCGTCGTCCAGAATCACGGGCATGCGGTCGTGGTAAGGGCGCATCTGCTCATCGGCCTCGCGCGTGAGGATGGCGAAGCCGTCAAATCCGCCCGCGCGGAATCCGCCCAGAAATTCGCCATACACGCCCGCCAGGTACATCAGCCCCTTGTCTACCCCGCCCTGCGATTGAAAGGCGAATTTTTCCTTCGTTTTTCCGCCGGAGGGAGTGCGCCGCCATTCGTAAAAGCCGGAAACCGGCACCAGGCAGCGGCGCTCCCGCACCGCGCGCTGGAACATGGGGGTAAAATCGGCCTTTTCCGAACGGCTGTTGATGACCACGCCCCGGCCTCCAGCGCGCGGAAAGCCCCAGCGCATGGCGCGCACGCCCACGCCGCCCCCGTCCGCCACGATGACGGGGGCCAGCTGCGTGGGAAAGATCTCGCCCGTATGCACCTGCGAAGCCAGCGGATCGCCGCTTTCCAGAAGGCCGCGCAGCAGGTTCAACAGCCGCTCGTTCGCTTCTTTCGTATCGTCCAGAAAGTAGCGCCCGCACATGCCGCTTATGCCTCCGCCAGCTGACGGGCCAGGTCGGTGAGCGCCTCGCGCGTGTCCGCCGCCAGCGCCGAGCGGATGGTGGGCACCGGCTCCAGCACGCGTATGTTTTTCATGGAGCTCAGGATCTCGCGTATCTGTTTGCCTGCCGCCGGAGCCCAGGAGCCGTTCTCCACCAGCGCCACGGTGCGATCCTGCAGGGCGTGCGCCTTGAGGTCCAGAAGCAGCGTTTCCATGGCCGGGAATACGCCGAGGTTGTAGGTGGCCGAAAGCAGCGCCAGCTTTCCGAAGCGGAACGCGTCGCTGAGGATGTAGGAAGGATGGGTGACGGATACGTCATACATCGCCACATGCTTCACGCCTGCGTCGCGCAGGGCCATGGCAAAGACCTCCGCTGCGTTTTCGGTATGCCCGTAGATGGACGCGTAGGCCACCAGCACGCCGTCCTCCTCGGGCCGATAGGTGCTCCAGCGCTGGTATTTTTCCACAAACCAAGCGATGTCCCGACGCCAGACCGGTCCATGCAGCGGGCAGAGGAAGGCGATGTCCAGGGCGGCGGCCTTTTTGAGCAGCGCCTGCACGGGCGCGTCGGGGTAGCCGCAGTGCAGCCCGTAGCGCCGCGCGGCGAGGCCGTAGACATTGGCGGCGCGCACGCCGGGCGTACACAGCACGCTCGCGCGCTGCCGGAGCGCGCCGACCAGCTGCGGCAGCACCGCGCCCGCCGTGCTCAGCACCGGGACGCCGGCCGCTGCCGTAAGCTGCTCGCAGAAAATGCCCGCGCTGTCCGGCACGGCGATGACCGTGCAGCCGGAGGCGGCCAGCACCTCCGCCGCTGCGCGCAGCTTCGGCAGGGGCGGCTGTGTGGACGCTCCGCACAGATACGGTTCGCAGTCCGGCACGGCCGCCGGGCTCAGCGGCAGCAGGACGGCGTGTTCTCCGCCCAGCGCCTGCACGCGGCGCAGGAACTGTGTGATGGCGGCCGGGTCTGCGCCGAGCACGCCGATGTGAGGCTGATCCTGTATCTGCATAATGGACATCTCCTGACGAAAAAAGTCTCCGCGAAGCGGGTATGACCCCATCTTAGCGGAGACTGTGATCCGTCCGGCAACGCTTTGGCATCGAAACGGCATCATTGTGCGTTGAAATACAAAGTATTTTCCACGCGCCATGCCGGCAGGGAAAAGGCCGTGTCGGCGTCCGGGTCATAAAACTGCAGGTAGTCGGTGATGCTGCTGTCCATGCCGTCGTTGTAACTGCCCTCGTTTCCGGCGTTGAGCAGCTGCAGGGGAACGGTGTTTCCACCGCTTGCGCGCAGACCGAGCATTTTTTTCGCCGCTTCCGGCATCGGGATCTGCACCTCGTCGTACGGCACGCCGAGCGCGGCCGCGACCGTGGCGCCGACGCGGGTTTCAAACACGCGCAGCAGGTAATCCCACAGGTCGTTCTGCCGGATCTGGAAGGCATAGCTGTCCGAAAACGTATAACTGAGCGCCAGCACGCAGCCGGTCGCGTCGTCGAGCAGGAAGGACGCCGTGTCGCCGCGCGGGTTGCTCAGCGCAATGCCCCAGAGGACGAAGCCGCTGCCGTAGCTCGCGTACTGGACGGTCGCGCCCTCCTCCACGGAAAAGCCGCCGCCGAACAGCGCGCTGTCCTTTTCCAGCGCGCCCAGCAGCTCCTGCGCGTACTGCGTCATCTCGGCCAGCGTGTGCGCCGCGGCGCTCTCGTCGAGCTCGACGGGCTCTTCTGCGCCGTAAAACAGGTTCTGCATGCCGTCGGTCAGTTTCCGGCGCAGAACGGTGGCCGGACCCTGCTCGTCGCCGGTGCTGAGGGAAAACGCCGTGTCCTGATCCGCGCGGTCGAGCCGCGCGGCCACAAGGTTTGGCAGGAAAAATCCGCCCGCCGCGATCGCCAGCACGAGCACGACCGCCAGCGCGGTGCGCATCCACGGTCTCATACGCGGCCTCCTTTCAGCTCCACGGTCACGACCGTGCCGTTGCCGACGCGGCTCTCAAACTGCATCGTGCCGCCGTGCAGCTGCACAATCTCATTGCACAGCGACAGGCCGAGGCCCGCGCCGCCCTGTGCGCGCGAGCGCGACTTGTCCACGCGGTAAAACGCCTCCGTCAGGTGCGTGAGCGCCTCCGGCGGGATGCCGCGGCCGTTATCGAGCACGCGCACGCGGCAGCCGTCGGGCAGCATCTCCTGCCAGACATAGATGTAGCCGCCGTTGTCGAGCGCCTTGCGGGCGTTGTCCATGAGGTTGACGAGCAGGGTTTTAAATAGGTCCGGCTCCAGAAAGCACATGCCCTCCGCCGTGCGGTACTGCAGGGCGATGCCCTTCTGGGCGTACACGCGCTTGAGGTGCTCCAGAAGCCCTGCCACGAGGTCGGCCGGGCTCGCGGGTACGAGCTGGAGTTTCGACTGGTCGAGCGAGAGCATGTCCAGCAGCTTCAGCCCCAGCGCCTCGAGCCGTTTGCCCTCGGAGAAGATATAGTTTGCCGCGTCCATCTGTTCGTCGGGCGTGAGCACCTGACTGCGCAGCAGGTCAGCATAGCCGATGATGGAGGTCATCGGTGTTTTCATCTCGTGCGAGAAGTCGGCCATGAACCGCTCCTGCAGCGCCATGCTCTCCTGAATGCGGTTGACGTTCTGCTCGAGCTGCCCGGCCATACGGTTGAAGTCGGATGCCAGCTGCCCCACCTCGTCGCGCGAGCGCACGGGCGCCCGGTAGCTGAGGTTGCCGCGCGCCAGCTCCCGCGATGCGCGGGAAAGCGTGCCGAGCGGGCGCGTCAGCAGATAGGACGTGACCCACGACACGGCTGCGCCGATGGCGATGAGGATCACGAACGTCGTGTGGTACGCGCGCTGCTGTGTCTGGCGCACGGTATAGGCCTCCGTCACGTCGAACGCGAGCTGGACGGTCGTGCCGTCGGCCGTGGCGCCGAGCATGAGGTAGTGCCGGCCGTTGCCGGTGCGCACGATGCGCGTGAGCCCGTCGCCGCCGTCGGACGGCTCCGGCGCGGCGTCGAGCAGCGCGGTGTCGCCCGTTGTGGTCATCTGTGCGCCGGATCGGATGCGCGCTGCCGTGCTCGACCCGCCGCTGCCGAGCTTGTGCAGCACGAGCGCGACGGTGTTGGCCGCCGTGCCGGGCGAGGCGTTGTCGCCGAGCAGATCCAGCACGTCCACGACTATGCGGTAGGTCTGCACGGCGGCGTCGCGCTCGCGGTCGATCGACGCGGAAAACGACTGCGCGATCATCAGGCTCCCGCCGATGCCGTAGGTCAGCGACAGCAGCAGCACCATGGCAATGGTGAGCTTTGCGCGAAACTTCATGCGCTCATACCTCCAGCCGGTAGCCGACCTTGTTCACGGCCAGCAGCCGGTTTTCCCAGCCGACCTTTTTGCGCAGCCGCTGGATGTGCAGATCCACGGTTTTGCTGCCGTAGCTGTACTCGCCGCCCCAGACGTGCTCGTAGATCGTCTCGCGGTAGAGTGCAGTGCCGGGGTTGCGCGCGAAAAACAGCAGCAGGTCATATTCCTTGTGCGTCAGGCTGATCTCCTCTGCACCGCGCCAGACCTGCATGGCGCGCGTGTCGATGCGCAGCCCGCCGATTTCGATCACGGCATCGGTCTTGTTGTAGCGCCGCAGCACGACGTCCACGCGCGCGAGCAGCTCCACGACCTCGAAAGGTTTGACGATATAGTCCTCCGCGCCCATGCGCAGGCCGCGCACCCGGTCGTCGACCGAGCCGCGCGCAGTCAGGAAAATGACCGGGATGCCCAGCGGGCGGATATATTCCATGAGCTCGAAGCCGTCGGCGTTCGGCAGCATCACGTCGAGCAAAATGAGGTCAAATACATTCCGCTCCAGAATATCCGCTGCGGCCAGTCCGTCGTACACGCACATGCAGTGATAGCCGGCGCGGGTCAGGCTCATCTGGATCAGGTCGCAGATCGGTTTCTCGTCGTCCACGATCAGGATCTGGATCATGCTACCGCCTCCTTCGGGTCAAAATTACATTGTTTCGGCATCAAAACGGCATCCGCCGCCGGCACTTCAGGGTGATCTAATTATAAAAGTATGTGCGAGCGTGTGTCAAACCAAATCGACAGGGAAAATGTGCATGCTTTCCGTAATTTACATTTTGCAGCCGCGGTTTTGTTTCTACTTACCCTTGCGGGTAGAGTTAACCGCGGGAAACTTCGTTTTTTGTCCAAAATGGGGTTGCAAAATACTATACGTTGTGATACGATAACCGTGTTAAATTCTACCTAGTTTCAAAATGCGGCAATCGTGTTGTCGAAGGCAAGAATTTGCAACCAAAAAATTTTTATGGAGGAAGAAAGCATGTCCAAGAAAAGAACCCTGACAATCGTGCTGACGCTTCTGGTGGCAGTCTGCCTGCTCGCCACGACTGCTCTGGCGGCCGTTGTGCCGTCTACCCCGTCGATGCCGTCGGCACCGTCGGGTGCGACCGCGCCGTCCACCCCGGATGACCCGACCGCGCCGATCCTGCCGTCTCAGCCGAGCCAGCCGTCTCAGCCCTCTCAGCCGAGCCAGCCGTCTCAGCCGTCTCAGCCGAGCCAGCCGTCTCAGCCTTCTCAGCCGAGCCAGCCGTCTGAGCCCGAACTGAAGTTCATTGACGTGAACGAAGGCGATTGGTTCTACAATTCCGTGATGTGGGCCGTCAAGAACGGTGTGACCGTTGGCACGACCCCGACGACTTTTGAGCCCTACACCGCCTGCACCCGCGCCCAGATGATCGAGTTCCTGTGGAACGCTGTCGGCAAGCCGGCTGCGACCATCAAGTCCGTTCCGTTCACCGACGTTCCGGAGTCTGGTAGCGACGATTACTGGTACGAGGATTCTCTCCTGTGGGCCTACGAGGCAGGTATCGTTGCCGGCACGAATGACGGCAGCACGTTCAGCCCGGACCAGGTCTGCACCCGTGCTGAGATGATCAGCTTCATCGCCCGTCTGCTGTCGGACGGTGCAACCGCTGATATGCCGTTCGTTGACGTTCCGGCCAGCGCCTGGTACTACAACGAAGTGCAGTGGGCATGGGCCAACGGCCTGACTGTCGGCACCAACGATGGTACCACGTTCAGCCCGGACAACGCCTGCATCCGCGCGGAGGCTGTTGAGTTCCTGTACAACGCGTTTGCGGAAGTTGAGTAAATAGTCTGTGCTCAATTCAATGTTTTTCTATCAGAACTTCGGTTGCTAATAGACAAATCATAGGTCCCTAAAGCACAAAGAAGAGATGGGAAAACCTCATCTCTTCTTTTTTTAACATATTGAACTGACAAATTTAGAGAGGAAAACACAGAAAAGGAGTTGATGTGAGTCGTGAAAGCGACCCGATTCGCGAACAGAGCCTGGGCTTTTGTGCTGGCCGTCCTGATGACGCTGACACTCATTGCCCCGCAGGCGCTGGCTGCGAACACTGTAGACCCCGTCAAGCCCGCCGGCAACAAAATCGTTGTGAGCCAGACGGATTACACGCTGGTTGACGGCGTGACGGAATCTGATGTCTTTCTGAATACCAAGGAAGGCAATGCACAGATCGCCGGCTTTATGACGACGATCGCACCGGGTGCGAAGGCAACATTCAAGGCTTCGTATAACGGTTATTATACTGAAGGCAGCACGCCCGCGTCCCGCAAGGACAAGGCGGCTAACCTGGCCTGGAGCATGGAAAGAACCACGCAGCAGGCTGCCAACTACGTCAAGGCCACCGGCGGCAACGTCATCATGGCCATGAACGGCGACTACTACAACATGCAGACGCTGCAGCCGACCGGCTACCTGATCATGGAAGGAAATGTTATCCAGACAGGCAACGGTGGCACGTGGGAGCCGTACTTTGCGGTTTTGAAGGACGGTTCCTATGCCATTCGTGACGCCGGTGTGGATTGCTCCGACGTCCTGGAAGCAATTTCCGGACCGTTCTATCTGATCAAGGACGGGGTGATCCAGTATAACGGTGATGATCTTATGCCGCGTAACTCCATCGGCCTCAAGGCAGACGGCACGGTCGTGACCTTTATGGCCGACGGTCGTCAGAGCCCGTATTCTGTCGGTATGTCCCTCAATGATCAGGCGGAGTTTCTGGCGGCGCAGGGCGTGGTGACAGCGCTTTATCTCGACGGCGGCGGCTCTGCCACCTGCGCCACCAAGCGCGAGGGCACCAGCGACCTGACCATCCGCAACCGCCCGTCCGACGGTGTGGAGCGCACGGTTGCCAGCGCCCTGCTGCTGGTCTCCACGGCGGAGAACGACGGCGTGTTCGATCATGCCTCCCTCTCCCCGAACAATACGATCTACACGCCCAACAGCCAGATCCAGTTCTCGGCCATCGGTGTGGACGCCAACGGCGGCCATGCCGAGCTCCCGGAGAATGTGACCTGGACGGTCGCGGACGCCAAGAGCGGCACGATCGACGCCAACGGTCTGTTCACGCCCACGAAGAACTATAAGGGCGATGTGACGGCGCGTCTGCTTGTGGACGGTGTCGTCAAGGGTACGACGACCGCGAAGATTGCGGACGTTACGGATCTGTACTTTGGCAGTTCATCGGTCTCGCTGGACTTTGGTGCCACGTCGGATCTCGGTCTCGTGGCCAAGTGCAAAGGTATGGATATCGTCTACAAGGCCGGTGACTTCGATTGGACGATCAAGTCCAAAACGGATGGCGTGTCGGATAAGGATGTCGGCCACATGGACGGTAACACGTTCGTGGCCGGTACCGGCAGCAGCACGATGAACGCGGCTGTCACGGTTACTTACGCAAACGACCGCTCCAAGTCGGCGGAGGTCAGCGTGGAGATCGGCAAGGTGCCGGTGACGCTCATGGACTTTGAGCCCATCAACGGCCAGCCCCAGACCTGCGCGCACTACCACTGGGGCAAGGATTACTTTGTGGACCACGGTCAGAATCCCGATGGCGGCTATATTGGCAACGTGTCCCCGATCACGGTCACGACCAGCGGCACGTATTCCGACAATCCGACGACGGTGGAGCTCAAAGCGCCCTACCGCTTCACGGGCAACTGGGACACCGCTGTCCCGGCTGCGGACATTTTCCGCGCCAACGGCTATACCTATTATCTCTGGCCGAATGGAGCCATGGATGAGTATCGTTGCGGCAATTTGAAAACGACTACAGCAGCGGAAGGCGGACAGGTTCGCTTCGGCGAATACTCCTTGGAATTGGACTATGACTATGCCTCTTACAACGGGCAATCAAACGCCAACTACTACATCCGCTATTGCGGCGATCAAATAAAGATTGAGGGCTATCCTACAGAAATCGGTGTTTGGGTCTATGCTCCGGAAGGAACGCCGGATTATATTCTTGCTTGCGACGTTTACTACTGGGACGGAAGCGATTATAGCCTTAAGAATTGTTACTTGACAGCACAGAGCACCTCGCCAAAAATCACGTGGTCTGGCTGGATGTATTGCAAATCTACGGATATTCAGTCGCTTTGGCAGTATCAAAATCCGGAGCATCCCCTGAGCATCATCCCTGGCCAGGGTGTGCTTTGGCTGTCATATCAGCCGGCAAACATGCCTACGGGCAAACGCAATGGTACGGTGTACTTCGATAATTTGCGCGTTGTTTACGGCACAAACCTCGACGACCTGGATAACCCGGTCATCGATGAAATGACGGTCAACGGCCAGACACTCACGAGCGACGGCGTCACCGTCATCAACGCCAACTCGATCGAAGCAATCGCAAAATATCATGATGTGGACGGTCAGAACCGCTCCGGTATCAACGCACAGGCGACGACGGTCAAGATCGACGGCGAGCCGATCACGTCAGCGGATTGTTCCGACGCAAATGCGACTGTCCGTCTGAATCTCCAGAACGGCAAGCACACCATGACGGTCTCCGTGTCTGACAAGTTCGGCAACACGGTCGAAAAGACCATGGCCTTTGTCGTTGCCGGCGATATGCAGGGCACGGCCACGGTCAGTGTCAGCGGCTCGAACTTTGTCCCGCTCGGCGGCGACTATACGCTGACGGTTACGGCGGACGGCAAGGTCAAGTCCGCAGACATCACGATGCTGAACCTCAACGATGATATCGGCCAGCCGACGGTGGCCTATGCCAACGGCGTGACTGGCTCGTTGGAGTACACCAAGACTGGCTTTAAGAAAGCCATGCTCAAACTGCACCTCGAGGCGGCGGCCCCGGTCGAGGGCGAGCTGGCCACACTGGCCTTCAAGATTGACGCCGGCCTGGACACGACGGTCAACCAGTTCACGTACACGGTGTCCAACATTGCGCTCACCGCAGCAGGCGGCGAGACCTATACGGCCGCCCAGGCGGCTGCGCGTCTGCCGCTGTCGGCGTACTACAGCATTCAGCCCGGCCCGCAGGCGGTCGGCATGTCCAGCGTGATCGCGGTCTATGAAAAGGACGGCAGTCCCGCCGCCGGTGTGACCGTGTATCTCGACGGCAACGAGATCGGCAAGACCGATGCCAACGGCCTGCTCGAGACCGAAGCCATGAAGGCCAAGGAAGTCGGCACGGTCTGCACGCTCACGGCCATCGGCACAAAGGGCGTTGGCGAGGCGACGAAGGTCACCGTTCTGGCGGATGCCGCCGGCACGAGCTATACCGGCATCAATCTCAACGCATCCAAGAGCAGCAGCACGAGCCAGAACATCAGCTGGCTGTCCGGTCTCGGTACGGGCGGCAAGGCGGTCGTGCAGTACCGCGTCAAGGGCACGGATGCCTGGCAGACGGCCGATGGCGCCTCTACGCTCACCGGTTTCTCCACCTCCAAGGATGCGGCCTATGTCAACACCATTCAGCTCACGGACCTGACGGCCGGCACGGACTATGAGTTCCAGGTCGGCGACGGCAGCACCTGGTCGGAGACCCACGGTTTCCGCACGAGCGCTGCTGCGCAGGACACCACGTCCTTCGTCGTCATGGGTGACACGCAGATGACCGGCAATCCGGACAGCAAAGAGGACAAGGAAAGCATCGCGGTGCTGGAAAAGCTCGGCGATCTCGTCAAGGGCAAGCAGGTCGATTTCGGCCTCCAGACGGGCGACTATGTCGACAACGGCACCAACTACGCCATGTGGGCCGAGATGCAGGAGGCGTTTAACCACACGTTCCCGAACGTGGACTTCATCCACACGCTCGGCAACCATGAGTACTACGGCGACTTCAGCGGCAGCACTGCCAGCAATATCCTTCAGCTCCCGAGCAAGGACTACTACTCCATGGAGTACGGCGATGTCTATGTCGCCGTCATCAACAACGGCGCCGACCTGAGCGCAGCCTGCGAATGGCTCAAGCAGGACGCGGCGCAGAGCACCTGCATGTGGAAGATCCTGTCCATCCATCAGCCGCCGTATTACACGAACGCCAAGGGCGGCAGCGAGCGGTTCCATGAGCAGATCCCGGCTGCGGCAGAGGCTGCCGGTATCGACGTGGTCTTCTCCGGTCATGACCACTCCTATGCACGCATCATGGCCAAGGACGGCGAACCCGTCACAGAAAACGGCGTGACCTATTTCATTTGCGGCGACCTGGGCGAGAAATCCAAAAACCTCAACTATGCGATGACCTCCGATTTCTCGTTCGCGTACAAAGAGCAGGCTTACGATGGCCTGATCATGTACGTCACGGCCAACGGCAAGGAAATGACGATCACCGCTTACGACAGCAAGGACGGCCGCGAGGTCGATTCCACGACGCTGCAGTCCCGCTGCTCGAAGGGCCACCAGCTGACGACCTACCAGAATGGCAAGTCTGCCTGTGCGGTCTGCGGCAAGCTGATCGATGTCAAGGACGCGCAGTACACCGGCTGGATGACCGTTGAGGGCACCAACGAGCAGATGTACTTCCTGGCTGGCGACTATGTCACCGGCTGGCAGCAGATCGGCGAGAAGATGTACCACTTCGGCGATGACGGCATCGCCCACGTGACCGAGACGGTCGACACCCGTACCTGCACGAAGTATGGTTGGCTGGAGACCACCTGCAAGACCTGCGGTGCCGTTCATCACAGTGCATCTCTCTGGCCGGAGGGCCACAAGTGGGATGATAACCATGTCTGCACGAAGTGCGGCTTCGTAGGCAGGGATATCTCCAAGGCGGAAGTCAAGGCATATGACGCCGTTTACAACGGCGGCAGCACGCCGTGCTATGTGAAGGCCACCTATGAGGGACAGGCGCTGACGGTCAAGACCAGCGATGCGGGTGTTGACGGCTATGTTTCCTATTCCAACAATACGAAGGTCGGCTATGGTACTGTGACGATCCGCGGTATGGGCGATTATTATGGCACCGTGTCCGCCCAGTATAAGATCGTACCGCCTGTTGTCACCGGCGTTTCGGTGACGGATGTCGGCCAGAAGCGCCTGACCGTCAGCTGGAGCCCCGCGCTGGGTGCGGAAAACTACCGTGTGGAGATCAGCCGCGACGGCGGCACCACGTGGGAAAAGGTGGACGTTATCGCGCAGACAAGCATTGTGGTCACGGGCCTGAACCCGTCGACGGAGTACAGCTTCCGTGTGTATGGCTGCACGAAGATCGGCAATGATTGGTTCAAGTCTCAGCATTATTCCAGTGTCGTCAGCGCGACGACGCTCAACGCCGACCAGTACGCACCGTCCGAGCAGTTCAAGGACATCAGCGCGAAAGTCGACGGACAGACGATCTCCGGCATGCAGTCCGGTGCGGATCAGTATCTGTTCCTGCCGGCCAGTGCGGACCTGAGCAAGCTCGCTCTGACGGTCACGACACAGAACAGCGACGAGCTCAAGATCGAGCTGCAGGGTGCCAAGGGCACGCAGACGTTGGACGGCTCTGACGTGGACGTCACCAAGCTGGCGGATGTGCAGGACGGCCTGTATGACCTCACGGTCCTCGTCAACGGCCAGAAGGCTGCGGTCGTGCACATCGCACAGTCGGCCAACATCAATGCGCTCTACATCACGAGCGACGATCCGGCCGCAAAGGGCAGAGACTTTGTCGATGCCAGCAAGTCCAACATCGCGACCGGCAAGCTGCTCGTCGTAGACAAGGACGGCAACAAAGTGTATGATGATGCGCTCACGCAGCTCAAGGCGCGCGGCAACACCACCTTCACGAACGCCGAGAAGAAGTCCTATCAGATCAAACTGAACGGCAAGGCTGACCTCATCGCCTGCGGCGAGAAGGTCAAGACCTGGACGCTGCTCGCCGGCTCCCACGACGCAACGCTCATGCGCGACAAGATGTTCAAGGATCTTGCCAAGTCGCTCGGCATGCCGTACACGGCCAGCACCGACTGGGTGGATCTGTACTACGACGGCGTGTATCGCGGCACATACATCGTCAGTGAGAAAAACTCCGTCAACAAGACGGGCGTCAACATCACCGATATGGAGGATGCCTACGAAAAGCTCAACCCCGGCTACGGGGAGAATGCTTCCACGGCGCTGGCCGAGAACAAGTACGGCCAGACCTATCAGTACACCACGGGTCTGACCGAGCCGGAGAACATCACTGGCGGCTACCTGCTCGAGCTCAACGGTACGAAGATCGACGAAAGCTACAACCCGAAGTATGACGAGGCCAGCGGCTTCATCACCGGTAAGGGCTCCGCGATGAATGTCAAGAGCCCCGAGTATTGCGGCAAGGACGCAATGGCCTATATCAGCGAGTACTATCAGGAGTTTGAGGACGCCGTCTACGCGAAGGACGCCGATGGCAACTTCACCGGCTACAATGCGCAGACCGGCAAGTACTACTATGAGTACTGCGATCTGAACTCTCTGGTCAAGGCTTACCTGATGCAGTACCTGTCCGGCAATTCGGACGCATTCTACTCCTCGTTCTTCTTCTACAAAGACGTGGACGGCATCATGTACGCCGGCCCCGTCTGGGATATGGAACTGACTGGCGGCGGCGGCTGGTCCGGCATTATTACCTCGGACAACACCTTCATTAACGGCCGCTACCTCGCAGAGGCGCTCATCAAGATCCCCGGCTTCCGCGCCGCGGTGAGCAACTACTATCACAACACGTTCCTGGCGCAGGCACAGGCGCTTGTCGGCGACAACGGCAAGGTTCAGAGCTACTACAACCGCATCTCGGCCAGCGCTGCGATGAACTATCGGCAGTGGCCGCTGATTCGTGTCGGCAAGCCGAGCTCGGATAATCATTTTTGGCCCAGCGGTACGACTTATACCGATACCGTCACGGATCTCAACACCTGGCTGACCGCGCGCATTGCGAAGATGAGCGCAGAGTTTAATTACACCTGGGACAATGGTGTTGTGACGAAGGAGCCGACTTGCTCCGAGTACGGCGTTCGCACCTACACCTGCGAAAATGGAAACATTATGCTTGAGAGCATCCCGCTCAAGCCGCACACGCCGGAAGTGATCCCGGCGAAAGCCGCGACCTGCACAGAAACCGGCCTGACCGAGGGCAGCAAGTGCTCGGTCTGCGGTGAAGTGCTCACGGCGCAGGAAGTGATCCCGGCGCTTGGCCACAAGGAAGTGGTCGATCCGGCGAAGGCCGCGACCTGCACGGAGACCGGCCTGACAGAAGGCAAGCACTGCGAGACCTGCGGTGAAGTGCTGGTGGCGCAGGAAGTGATCCCGGCGCTTGGCCACAAGGAAGTGGTCGACCCGGCGAAGGCTGCAACCTGCACGGAGACCGGCCTGACGGAAGGCAAGCACTGCTCCGTCTGCGGTGAGATCCTCGTTGCACAGACGGTGGTCCCGCTGGCACCGCACACGCCGAAGGCGACACAGATCACTCCGGCGACCTGCACGAAGGACGGCGTAGCGGGCGGCATGGTCTGCTCGGTCTGCGGCGCGACGCTGGAAGGCCAGAAGCGCATTCCGGCCAAGCACCACTATGTTGACGGCTACTGCACGGTCTGCGAGAAGCAGGATCCGATGAGCATCCCGTGCACAGGCGACGAGCATTGCCCGGGCTATCTCTTCAGCGATATGCCGGCGGTCGACTTCTGGTCGCACGATGCGATCGACTTCGTCGTTGCGCACAAGCTCTTCTACGGCACGAGCGCCACGACCTTCGAGCCTGAGACCAAGCTCTCCCGCGCAATGATCGTTGAGATCCTTTACACGCTCGAGGGTGAGCCTGCCGTTACCGGTAAGAACCCCTTCAGCGACGTTGCGGATAACGAATGGTACACCAACGCGGTGATCTGGGCGGCACAGAACGAGATCGTGGCCGGCATTGGCGACGGCAAGTTTGACCCGAACGGCGATGCAACGCGTGAACAGACTGCGACGATCCTGCATGAATATGCGATGTTCAAGGGCTGCGATGTGGACGTGTACGGTGATCTGTCCGCGTTTACGGACATGGACAAGGTTTCCGACTTCGCGAAGGAGCCCATGACCTGGGCGGTCGCCGAGAGCCTGATCTCCGGCGCTGTCGTCGATCACCAGACGGTGCTCGATCCGCAGGGCGTGACGACGCGCGAACAGTTCGCGATGATCATGGCGATGTATGTGATGAACGTCCTCCCGCTTACGCCCGAGGAGCCGACGGAGCCGAGCGTCCCGACGGAGCCGAGCGTCCCGGCGGAGCCGAGTGTTCCGGCGGAGCCGAGTGTTCCGGCAGAGCCGAGTGTTCCGGCAGAGCCGAGCGTTCCGGCAGAGCCGAGTGCTCCCCAGGACCAGACGGCTATCGAGCATTCG
>OLRD01001267.1_pt1 | contig 15690 bp, 16 predicted proteins | sample 1672051 | NCBI WGS metagenome assembly OLRD01 (sample SAMEA3136640, study PRJEB25190) | human gut metagenome | biome: human gut; feature: human-associated habitat; material: faeces | place: Austria | collected 2013 | reverse complement strand
CATCGGCCGCTGCCAAAAAATCCTGGGTGCGAAACCCGGCAGCCAAATCCACCAACAAAACTCTGCGGCCCGTTTCGGCCAGTTCTGCGGCAAATACAGCAGCTGCACAGGAGACCCCTGTGCCGCCTTTTCCGGATGTGATGACAATTACGCAGCCCACGGCCATTCCTCCTGAAACTTCTGCTTCATTGTACCATAAACCTACAATGCTTGCAACCATTTTTTGTGCAAAGACACTAAACTTTTGTCTCCTTGATCTTGGTCCATTTCCGGGGATAGCTCCCAGGGGTGGGCCGGGCCTTAAAGACTGTGACCACCCGGTGATAGACCTCTGTCCCGGGGACCAGGTAATCCATGACAAAGGGCTTTTCTCCCCCCAAAGCCTGGATGATCTTTTCAGCTCCCGCGATCTCCTCATCGGTCTTGTTGCTCTTCATGGCCAGAAAGAGGCCGCCGGGCTTGACATAGGGCAGGCACAGCTCCGCCAGCATGGGCATGGCGGCCAGAGCCCGGGAGACCGCCACATCGTACTGCTCCCGATGGGTCTTTCGCCGGGACAGTTCCTCCGCCCGGCCCTTCAGCAGCACCACATCCGGCAGGTCCAGTTCCCGGCAGAGCTCTGTGAGCCACTCCACCCGTTTCCCCAGGCTGTCCAGCAGGGTCAGACGGATGGTGGGGTCCAGAATCCGCAGGACCAGGCCGGGAAACCCCGCCCCGGTTCCCACGTCGATGAGCTTTCTTCCCCCCAGGGCCCGGGTGGGCAGAAGGGCCGCGCTGTCCAGAAAGTGCAGGGTCATCACATCCGCCGGGTCCGTGATGGCGGTGAGGTTCATCACCTTGTTGGTCTCGATCAGCAGATCCCCATACCGGACCAGAGCAGGGATTCCCTCCACAGGGAGGTTCAGGGCGGCAAGACCCGATTGCAGGCGCTGTTCCATCATGTCCTCTCCTTCAGCAGGTCTCGGATCTCCGCCAGCAGCACTTCCTCCTGCGAGGGCTGGGGCGGGGGAGGAGGAGCGGCCTCCTTCTTTCGGTGGAAGCGGTTGATAGCTTTGATGAGGCAGAAGACCGCAAAGGCGATGATGAGGAAGTCCAGAATAGTGGAGAGAAAAGAGCCGTAATTGATGGCAACAGCGGCGCGCACTTCGCTGCCGCCGGCGTCATACACCGCCTCCCGCAGGACCCATTGCCATTGGGAGAAGTCCGCGCCGCCGGTGAGCAGGGAGAGCAGGGGCATCAGGATATCGTTGACCAGGGAGGTGGAAATTTTGCCGAAGGCGCCGCCGATGATGACGCCCACCGCCATATCCAGCACATTTCCTCTGGCAATGAATTGGCGAAACTCCGCCAGGAAGCCGGTGGTCTTTTTGGTAAGTTCAGTCATGGGACTCTCCTGTGTGAAATGAATGGGCGCCTGTGTACGTATGCTGTAACCATTGGAGCCCAAGGCTTTCAGAGATTTGACCCGAATGGAGCCGCTGGAGGGGCACCGAATGATCCGGAGCAGGGCTGCGCGCCGCTCCAACGGCTGGAAACGGGTTCAACGATTTGTATAAATAAAACAAAAAATTACAAATTGGATTTTTCCGCGGGGACCAGCAATTCCTTGCCGCCCATATAGGGCCGCAGGACCTGGGGGATGCGGACAGTGCCGTCGGCCTGGAGGTTGTTCTCCAGGAAGGCGATGAGCATCCGGGGCGGGGCCACCACGGTGTTGTTCAAGGTGTGGGGCAGGTAGTTCTGGCCGTCCTCGCCCTTGACGCGGATTTTCAGCCGGCGGGCCTGGGCGTCGCCCAGGTTGGAGCAGGAACCCACCTCAAAGTACTTCTGCTGCCGGGGGCTCCAGGCTTCCACGTCCAGGCTCTTTACCTTCAGGTCGGCCAGGTCGCCGGAGCAGCACTCCAGGGTGCGCACGGGAATGTCCAGGGTGCGGAAGAAGTCCACGGTGTTCTGCCACAGGCGGCGGAACCACGCCATGCTCTCCTCCGGCTTGCACAGGACGATCATCTCCTGCTTCTCAAACTGATGGATGCGGTACACGCCCCGCTCCTCAATGCCGTGGGCGCCCACTTCCTTGCGGAAGCAGGGGGAGTAGCTGGTCAGGGTGATGGGCAGCTTGTCCTCCTCCAGGATGGTGTCGATGAACTTGCCGATCATGGAGTGCTCCGAGGTGCCGATGAGGTACAGGTCCTCGCCCTCGATCTTGTACATCATGTTTTCCATTTCCGAAAAGCTCATCACGCCGTTGACCACTTCCGAGTGGATCATGAACGGCGGCACCACATAGGTGAAGCCACGGTCAATCATGAAATCCCGGGCATAGGAGAGGATGGCGGAGTGCAGCCGGGCCACGTCCCCCATGAGGTAATAGAAGCCGTTGCCGGAGGTCTTGCGGGCCGCGTCCAGGTCAATGCCGTTGAGCCGCTCCATGATGTCCACGTGGTAGGGCACCTCAAAGTCCGGTACCACCGGCTCGCCAAAGCGCTCCAGCTCCACGTTTTCGCTGTCGTCCCGGCCCACGGGCACGCTGTCGTCAATGATGTTGGGGATGACCATCATCCGCTTCTTGATCTCCGCCTGGAGCTCATCCTCCTTTTGCTCCAGGGTGGCCAGGTCGTCGGCCAGGGCGGCTACCTTGGCCTTGGCAGCCTCGGCCTCTTCCTTCTGGCCCTTGGCCAGCAGGCCGCCGATCTGCTTGGAAAGGGTCTTGCGCTGGTTGCGCAGGCCGTCCGCCTGCTGGCGGGATTCCCGGTATTCCTTGTCCAGGGCCACCACCTCGTCCACCAGGGGCAGCTTTTGATCCTGGAACTTTTTGCGGATGTTTTCCTTGACCCGCTCGGGGTCGTTGCGCAGCAGATTGATGTCCAGCATGGTTACGTATCCTCCTCTATGTTTTTTCCCTGTTTCGCCGGGAAAAAAGAAAAAGCCCCCCGTCCCTGCCTGGGACGATGGACCCGCGTTGCCACCCGGCTTGCCGCGTCCCGGAGAACGCGACCACTCATGCGCCGTAAGGGAGCGCCGCCCGCAGACTCCTCGCCTGCCCCTGGGGGAATGGAGCCACCGTTCCGGCCACCGCCTCGCACCATCCGGCGGCTCTCTTACGCGTCGAAAACGGATTGTTTTCCCCTCCTGCGGGAACTATGTACGCCTGATATTATACACCCGCCCGCGCACCTTTGGCAAGGGGGAAAAGCGGCCCAATCTGCCGCGACTGAAAAAACGGGAGCCGCCGTTTCTCCGGCCGCTCCCGTCTTGCAGGCTATCCCTTTACTTCCCTTCCCGAATCAGTTTGCGGATGTCCTCCACCAGGGCCGCCATGCTGGGGGTGGTTTTCAGATTCTTTTCCACCGTGTTGCAGGCATAGAGCACCGTGGAATGGTCCCGGCCCCCAAAGGCCCGGCCGATGCTGGGCAGGCTCAGCCCCGTCATTTCCCGGGTCAGGTACATGGCCACCTGCCGGGGCACGGTGATCTCCCGGTTCCGGCGGGAGCTCTTCAAATCCTCGGGGGTCACGCCGTAGTAGTCGCTTACCGCGCTCATGACCACGTTTTCGTCCACCCGCCGGGGGGCCTTCTGCTCAAAGACCTCCTTCAGGGCTTCCTCGCACAGGGCCACGTCAATGGGCCGCTTGTGCAGCGTGGAGAAGGCCACCAGCCGGGTGAGGCTGCCCTCCAGCTCACGGATGTTGCTCTCAATGCGGGAGGCAATCAGCTCCAGCACGTCGTCCCCCACCATGATGTTTTCGCTCATGGCCTTCTTGCGCAGGATGGCGATACGGGTTTCGATGTCCGGCTTCTGTATGTCAGCGATGAGGCCCCACTCAAAGCGGCTGCAAAGGCGCTCCTCCAGCCGGGCAATGTCCTTGGGGGGTTTATCGCTGGTCATTACGATCTGCTTGCCCGCGGTGTGCAGGGCGTTGAAGGTGTGGAAGAATTCCTCCTGGGTGGAATCCCGCCCGGCAATGAACTGGATGTCGTCCACCATGAGGATGTCCACATTGCGGAAGCGGTTGCGGAACTCCACGTTGCGGTTCTGCTGGATGGCAGAGATCAGCTCGTTGGTAAAGTTTTCGCTGGTGATGTACATCAGCCGCATTTGCGGATACTGCTGCTGCACATAGTGGCCGATGGCGTGCATCAGGTGGGTCTTACCCAGACCCACGCCCCCGTAGATGAACAGGGGGTTGTACGCTTCCGCCGGGGATTCGGCCACCGCCAGGGAGGCCGCGTGGGCAAAGCGGTTGCCGTTGCCCACCACAAAGGTGTCAAAGGTATACTTGGGGTTCAGGGACATGGAAGTAAAGCCCGCCGGGGCCTCCGGCTCCGCCTGGGACTGCTTCTTGTCCACCTCCGCCCGGGTCAGGATCTCCACCTGCATGGGGTGGCCGGCCACTTCGCCCAGGGCGTTGGCAATCAGCGTGGCGTACCGGCTGGCGATCATGGACTTCATGTACTCGGCGGAGGTGCACAGGGTGAGGCAATCCCCCTCCAGGGACAGCGGCTTCAGGGAGGACTGAATCCACGTGTTGTAGGAAATTTCGTTCATTTCCCCCTTGAGCAGCATACATGCCTTCTCCCAAAGCTCCGTCATATCCATGCGCTTCATCCTCCGCTTCCAAACACCCTTGCGCCGCCGCGCCTGCCGTGCCTGACAAATTCCCCGTTTTTCCCGGCAGGAAAAAGGGGGTGAAAAAAGCGTCCCGGCCGTTTTCGGGCCGTACGCTGTGGATAACCCGCTTGTGGAAAACCCTCGCAAAGATTCTCACTCCGTGCAATCATATCATGAAACGCCTGAAATATCAAGGGGTTGCGCCAAAGAAATCTCCCGGCAAAACTGTTGATAACTTTTTCCACAATCCGTTGTGGTGCGCTGCTGCCCTTCCACAAGACTTGCTCCATGTGCCAAAACGTGGTACACTATCCCTGGTATGAAGGAGGGATTTGCCATGGGATGCCTGCGCCGTTTGCTGGCCCTCACCCTTTGTGGGGGAATGCTGTTTGCCTTGCCCGCCCGGGCAGATGAAGAAGAACTGTCCCTGGGGGATGTGCTGGACCCGGAAACCTATACGGAGGTCACCGCCACCCCGGAACCCACCCCCGTCCCCGACCCCAACGATCCCGCCACCCTGGTGCCCGAGGAAATCCGCAACGTGCTGGACATCGCCTACAATGAGTGGGAAACCCTGGGCGGCAAAACCCTTTCCCAGAGCAACAAGTATACCTGGTGGCGCTGCGGCAAGGGCTGCAAGTTCGGCTGGTGCGGGGGCTTTGTGACCTGGTGCATGCTGGAAGGCGGCATCCCCATGGACGAATTGCAGGACATCCCCGAGCAGGTGGGCAGCGTGTACCATGTGAAGGAAGCCAGCGTGGGCAAGCTCCTCAAGGGCTACCAGCAGCTGGGCCGTACCACGCAGATTCCCCAGCCGGGCTACGCCGTGGTCTATGGCGTGCAGAAGAGCGCCAACAAAACCGTGCACGTGGGCCTGGTCTACGACGTGCAGGACCTGGGGGACGGCATCTACCGCCTCACCACCATTGAAGGCAACGTCTCCAACCGGGTGAAAATGTACATCTACGATTACAACAGCAACGAGGAGTTCGCCACCGAGAATATGAGCAAAATCCCCGAGGAGGAGCGGACCCTGGAGGCCAACGTGTACACCAGCTACAAGCTGCACACGGACAACTGGTACATCAACACCTTTCTCATGAGCTGGGTGCCGGAGGAATAACCGGCCCCGCTTTTTTTGCGGCTTATCTTTTACATAACACAGCCAGGGCGGCGCTTCTCCCAGGAACGGGGAAAAACGCCGCGCTTTTTTTATTTCCGCGCCGGGGCGTTCTATTTGGACCCGGCGGGCCGTATGCTCAAGTGTGAAGGCGCTGGGCGCGCGCGTTTTCACACTTTGTTTGTCGAACCCTGGCATATGCCAAATGTTGACTTCTTTCGTGCGTCATGTACCACATATAGTAGGTAAAGGAGGATGAGATCCATGTCCCAGTCTCCCGTTCACCTTCGGCCCAAGGCCAAGCGCGCCCTGAATTGGGACGCAAAGCCCCCGGAAAAGCCCCGCCGTGTGCGCAGGTGGGCCGCCGGCCTGGGGGAGCGGCTGAAGGCCTGGCGGCATCGTCCCGCCCTGCGCCAGGCAGCCCTGGCCCTGGCCCTGTGCCTGCTGGGCTGCTGTTATGCCATGATGCCCCCGGAGAGCGCGGCCACCAGCGTGCTGGCCACCAAGCGGATTCTGCCGGTGTACAGCGTGGAGCGGGAGGACCCGGTGATCGCCGTCACCTTCGATGCCAGCTGGGGCGCGGACAATACGCCCAAGCTCCTGGACATCCTGGATGAATACGACGCCAAGTGCACCTTCTTCCTGGTGGGGCTGTGGGTGGATAAGTACCCGGAGATGGTGCAGGCCATTGCGGAGCGGGGACATGAGATCGGCAATCACTCCGATAACCACCCGCACATGACCCAGCTGTCCGACGCGAAGATTCGCGAGGAGCTGCGCATGATGAGCGACAAGGTGGAAAAACTAACCTCCGTACGGCCCACGCTGTTCCGGCCCCCCTATGGGGACTATAACAACCTGGTGATCCAGACGGCGCGGGACGAGGGCTACGAGGCGGTGCAGTGGAGCGTGGACTCCCTGGACTGGAAAAACATCAGTCCTGAGGACATGATCCGCCGGGCCGGGGATGTGCAGAGCGGGGACATCATCCTTTTCCATAATGATTCCCAATACCTGCTGGACGCCCTGCCCACACTGCTGAAGAGCTACCAGGAGAAGGGCCTGAAGATGGTCAAGGTTTCCGAAATCCTGCTGGAGGGGGAAACCACCATCGACGTGCAAGGGAAACAGCACCCTACTGCTGTACAAGACACATCCAAGGAGAGGTGATACGTCATGGAGGAACTGGGGAACTACTTGCATCTTAGCGGCGTAATCAGTCAGAGCCCAACCTACGGCCATGAAGTGTTCGGGGAGAAGTTCTACTACGCCACGCTGTCCGTGCCGCGCCTGTCCGGCGCGGAGGACCTGCTGCCCATTACCCTGAGCGAGCGGCTCATGGAGGGCGTACCGCTGGAACTGGGCGCGCCCCTGACCATCGAGGGGCAGCTGCGCAGCTACAACAAGGTCATCGAGGGCGCGGGACGGCTGCTGATTACCGCCTTTGTCCAGCGCATCCTGCCCCCGGACAGCGAGGAAAACCCCAACCAGGTGCAGCTTCAGGGCGCGCTGTGCAAGCCCCCGAGCTACCGCACCACGCCCTTTGGCCGGGAAATCGCCGACCTGATGCTGGCAGTGAACCGGGCCTATGGCAAGAGCGATTACATCCCCTGCATTACCTGGGGACGCACCGCGCGCTTTGCCTCCCACCTGCATGTGGGGGATAAGGTGCAGCTCCTGGGCCGCTTCCAGAGCCGCGCCTATCAAAAGCAGCTGGCGGACGGTACGGTGGTCAGCAAAATGGCCTATGAAGTCTCTGTGGGCCGCCTGACCATGGCCGCGGACCCGGAGCAGCCCGTGTGCTTCCATGACCTTTCCGGGGAGAACTCCTATCTGGGTTCCCCGCAATGACACCCAGGGCGGAGCGCGTTTCCCGCGCGCTTCCGCCTTTTTTTTCATTTTTGGCGAAAAACCCCTTGACATACGGCGCAAAACGCGTATAATATCTTTTGCTAAGCAAGTTATGCACCATTAGCTCAGTTGGTAGAGCACCTGACTCTTAATCAGGGTGTCTAGGGTTCGAGTCCCTAATGGTGTACCAGATCAAGGCACCGTGCGCGTTCATCCGCACGGTGTTTTGTTTTGTATCCGTCAGGAAACATGGAAGGAGGCCCCCCATGCAGGTACAGTATGGCAGCGTCGCGATGATCCAGCCCTGGATGGCGCTGGTGGAGGAGATCCGCGGCAATTTCCCTGGCCTGGAGACCCAGCAGGCCCTGGAGGAGCACCGGCAAACCGTGCTGCGCTTCATGGAGCACCGGCAGGCCCTGTGCGTGCGGGATGGCGGCCGGGTCGCGGGCGTCCTGCTGTTTTCCCGGGGCCGGAACATGATCTGCTGCCTGGGCGTTTCCCCGGCGTACAGGCGGCGGGGGATTGCGTCCCTGCTCCTGGGGGAGGCCCTGGCACAGCTGGACCGCACCCGGGCGGTCACCGTGTCCACCTTCCGGGAGCAGGACCCCAAAGGCGTCGCACCCCGGGCGCTGTACCGGAAGTTCGGCTTTCGGGAAGGCCCCCTCACCCAGGAATTTGGCTATCCCAACCAGGTGATGGTGCTGCCCCCGGCGGAGTGACGCCCCACGCCTTGACTTGGCCCGGCGGGTGGCTTATAGTAGAAAAAAACCGCTGCTTGGGAAGGCATGTCAGCATGATCGAAAGATTCGACGTCAATGAAGCCTGGGCGCATTCCGGCATCATCAAGGCCGGGGATTTCTGCTTTCTGAACTACTGCGTGGGCAATGTGGGCGGCACCATCGAGGAACAGATCAACGGCGCCTTTGACGAGATGGAAAAGCGCCTGGCCATGGTGGGCCTTACCCTGGAACATGTGGTGCAGATGGATTGCTTGTTCCGGGACGTGTGGAACATCCCCGTCATGGAGAAAATCATCAAGGAGCGCTTTCACGGAAAGTACCCCGTCCGCAAATCCATTGAAACCAACTTTGCCCACGCCGGGGGAGAAAAGGGTCTGCTCTTTCAGGCGGATGCCATTGCCTATTGCGGCTGAGGCATCCGCCAGCAAGGCAGCGTAAGAACCCTGCATGCTCCCGGAATACCTGGCCGCCATTTTCCAGGCCGGAAGCGCGTGCCTTGCGCCTGGCGGTGCAAAGCACGCCCATGGCTCCCCGCAGATCAGCGGCGGGGGACAGAAACGCCTCAAAAATTTTTTGCTTTGCCTGTGTTTCTTTGCTTGACAGGAAATGAACAAACCGCTATAACCCCTTCTAGTACGAATGCACTAAAGCATCGAGGAGGCAATCATCATGGCAAAGAAGCTTGTTAGCCTGCTGCTGGCCCTGACCCTTGCGGTTGTGTGCGGCGCGGCCCTGGCAGAAACCACCACCACGGGCGTTGCTTACGGCGTGTACTCCAACGAGGGAGAGCATCCCGATAGCCTGATCCGCGTTACGCTGACCCTGGACAACGGCGCCATAACCGCCGCGGAGCTGGACGAGAAGCTGATCCCCGTGGCCATGGGCGGCGCGGCCGGCTGGGCTGAGCTCACCGACGAGACGGCGGCGCTGCTGGGCGACGCGGTCATCGAAGCCAACGACAAGAAGTACCCCGCGCAGTTCACCCTGGGTGACTACACCTGGACCGGCGCGGCGGATGAAGCCCTGGGCGTGGGTTACACCACGGAAATCAACGGCGAGACCGTGTCCTTCATGGACTACGTCGTCACCCTGGAAGGCGGCGACTGGTATTTCGCCCAGACCGAGGCTGTCCTGCTGAACGCTGCCGGTGAGAACGCTGTCACCGTGGAAGTGAACACCAAGGAAGGCATTGGCCACGGCGAGGATTTCTGGCCCAGCGACCTGAAGTACTCCGGCAACATCGCGGCCATCGAGGCGTACCTGGTGGCCAACGGCGTGGACTATGACCTGACCACCGCTGCCCAGGATGAGAGCGGCGTGTGGACCGTGTCCGACACCACCACCGGCGCCACCCTGGCTGGCACCACCAACTACCTGCGCATTGCCCAGGAAGCTTACGCCAACGCCCAGTAACATCCCATACAATCAACACCCCCGCTTTCCAGCAAGGAAGGCGGGGGGTTTTGCTATCTATGGGTTTCATCTCCATTTTCCCGGTTGAACATCCACAGCATGTGCTGGTAGTCCTTCACAAATTGTTCCGCGCTGATTTGATGGGTGCGCAGCCGTTCCCGCAGCTGATAAACCTGCGCGTCGGTGGTATCATACCGCCAGCGCTGCTGGTAAAATACCAGGTTAGGCGCAATGGCCTGATAGCTGGCAATGGCTTGGGGACTAACCTGCCATGGATCGTCCCGCAGGGCCTGCAGCCGCAGTTGCACTTCCTCCCGCTCAAGTTGCAGCGCCTCCACCTCCGGCTGCGCTGCCAGCTGCGTGTCCAGGGCGGACAGCTGTGCCTCCAGGGCGGCAAGCTCCTCCTCCAGGCCTGCCTTTTCCACGGGCTCGCCGCGCTGGGGGGAAAGGGCAACCCATGCGGCAGCATCCAGGTTTTCCGCGCAGAAAGCCAGGAACTCCAGGCAGCGCTCCGGCTGCCGCGTGCCGGCGTAGATCATCATGACCGGCATGGAGGCGGGCAGCAACGGGGATTGCTCCGGGGCGACGGACAAAACCAGCGGCCGGTAATCCTCCATGTCCCACAGGGCCTCCCCCAGCTGCACGCTGGTCATGCGGGCAAACAGCGCCTGGTCTGCCACGCGGTCCGCGTTGGCGTAGGCGCTGGCGTTTTGCTCCCACAGGGTGAGGAGCGCCCGGGCCACGTCCAGGTCCGCCCCTTCGCCCTGGAGCAGGGCAAGGTCCATGGTCTGCTGCAATAGTGCGTCGCTCAGGGGCAGCAGGGCATCCCGCAGCATGCCTACCTCCGGGGGCAGGGAGACTTCCGCGCAGCATCGCAGCAGCTCCTCCACCGTGGTGGGGACGGACAGCCCCAGCTCCGTAAACAACCGCTGGTTATACCACATGGTTTCCATGGAGAGCCCCAGGGGCAGGGCAAAACGCTGCCCGTCCCGGGTCACCTGATCCTGAATGGCGGGATACATGCTGTCCACGGCGTTCGCGCACCGGCTGTCCCCATCCAGGGGCAGGACGTACCCCTTTTCCAGAAGCGGCCCGTACAGTTCGCTGGCGGTAGATGTGATGATGATGTCCGCCTCCAGGGTGCGGTTGACCAGGGCCTGGGCGAAGGCGTCCTCCTGGCTGGAAAGTTCCGGGGAAACGGCCACCGCCACCTGGGGATACGCCTGCCGGTAGGCATCCAGCAGGGACGCGTCCGGAAACACCCCCGCAATGCGCAGCACTTCCTGCTGGGGCTGGCCCAGGGAAAGCGGCCACAGGCTCCCGTCGCTGTAAAAGCGCAGGTAGCATCCCTCCGGCGTCACCGCGCCGCTGCGGAAGTCGCCATTCTCGTAGTCCGGGGCATAGGCGGCTTCCCGCAGGGCGCCGCCCTCCAGGGCCAGGATGACGCCGTTGGCCTGCATGTAACACACCTGCGCCGCGGGATCGTAGGCAAGCCCCCCGGGCGTGTAGGCCTGGGTGGCCGGGGCGGCACATAGCTTCTGCGGCCCGGAGCCCATGCGCCAGGCGTACAGCCCGCCCTCCTGGCCAAGGGGCGCGCTGTATAGCAGCTGCTGCCCACCTTCCCCGCAGGTCATGTCCGCGGTGGCAGGCACGGGGCAATCCTCCTGCTGCCCGGTGGCCAGCTCATAGGCCCAGACGCCCCGGAAGGGAAAGGCCGTCTCCTGGGCGGTGAGCAGATACAGCACGCCCTCCGCCACCACGGCACGGTAGATTTCATCCGCCGTAAAGGGCAGCGGGTCCACCTTCCAGGTGGCCATGGCGCCATAGGGCGCGGCGGTTTCCAGCTGCGTCAGGGTCTGCTCCTGACAGGAAAACAGATATAGCCCCTCCAGGCTGTCCGCCAGCATATTCCCCGGCACCGGGGACAGCCCCGCCGGGACAAAGTCCTCTCCGGCGTTGTCGTAGCGCAGCAGTTCGCCCCGCTGCAGCGCGAACACCTGGCCCCCGGCCATGCCTACGCTCCCACAGGAAGCAGGCTCCTGGGCACAGGCTCCCGGCAGCACCCATAGCGCCGCCAAAACAAGAAGAACAAAGGCCATCCATCGCTTGTCAGCCATTTTGCACCTCCCAAGGTCCGCGGGTGAATTCAATTTTTTCTCTCTCTTTGCCTCTAGCATAGCATATGGCTGCCTGGATGTCCATGGCCTTGCGGCACAAAAAAAGGCCCGCGCTTCCCGCCCCGGGCAACGGGGGAAAGCGTGGGCAGCAGCCTGTGGCGCAGGGCAAGACGGGCCGCAGGCTTCACGGCTCCTCCTCCACATATTCCAGGATGTCCCCCGGCTGGCAGTGCAGCGCCTTGCAGATGGCGTCCAGGGTGCTGAAGCGGACGGCCCGCACCTTGCCGGTTTTCAGGTAGGAGAGGTTCACGTTGGAGATGCCCACCTGGGCGGCCAGGTCGTTCAGGCGCATTTTCCGGTCGGCCAGCACCCGGTCCAGACGAATGATAATCATAGGGTGTGATCCACCTCATCCTGCAGGCGAATGCCGTAGTGCATAATGGACGCGGCCACCACAAAGGCAAGGCTCAGCATCAGCTGGTTGAGCATCCCCGAGCCGGTGGAGATGGACACCTGGCTCTCCGCCAGCAGATTGGCCAGGGAGCACAGAAGCATCCGCAGAAAGGGCGCCACCAGCGCCACCGCCCCCTGAAGCAGCCCAAAGCCCAGCAGATACACCGCGTTCTGCTCCGTAAAAATCTTCCCGCCCTGGATATTGCCCAGCACGCGAACCAGCAGCCAATAGGCAATGATGGCAGGCACAGCCTTTACCGCGAACATCAGGGAAAGGGCAATCTGCGTCACCAGGTCCACCTGCCCCTGGGCATTGCCATGCACGTACACCGGGTCGTCCATGGAAACCGTCAGGCTGTGGGAGGCGTCATAATCTGCCCCCGCATAGATGGCGTTTTCCTGAACCCCCGTGCTGGTGTACAGCTGGAAGGACTGCCGCCCCAGGCAGCTGAGCACCAGGCAAAAAACATAAAAGAAGATCACCAGGTAGCAGAACCATTTGACAAGTTGCACCGCAGGCTGCGCAAATCGCCGGGACATAAGCTTTTCCAGCAGCTTCATAGGTATCACCTCGGTTCCCATGATACCATGGCGCTATATCCTTGTCAAGAATTATTTAATGCTAATCATTAAATAATTCACGTTTCATTGCGCGGCGCCACCATATGCCCGGCAAATGAAAAAAAGGACGGCATGCCCCCTGGGAAGCATGCCGCCCTCCGCCTCAGGTGGCGCTTTCCGCCTCCTGGAGCATCCAGTCAATATACAGCCCGTACCCCTGGGTGGGGTCGCTGACGAAAACGTGGGTTACCGCGCCGATGATCCGCCCGTCCTGCACAATGGGGCTGCCGCTCATGCCCTGGACGATGCCGCCGGTGATCTCCAGCAGCTCAGGGTCGGTCACCCGAAGCACCATGCTCTTGGGGGCCGGGGCGGTTTGCGGGTTTACCCGGGTGATCTCCACCTCGTACTCCTTCAGCCCTTCGCCGCTGACGGTGGAAAGGATGCTGGCCTTGCCCGTGTGCACTCCGGAGCGCAACCCGATGGGCAGCCCGTCGGGGTACAGGGTCTGCTGGGGCGCCTCATTCATGCTGCCGTAAATGCCCAGGATGTTGTTCCGCGCGATGTCGCCCAGCACCACGCCTTCCCGCAGAAAGCTGCCCTTGAGCTCCCCGGGCGCGCCCTTTTCACCCTTTTGCACGGAGACAATGTCAGCCTTGAGGATCTGCCCCCGGTCCACGGTGAGCACTTCGCCCGTGTCCCCGTCGGTGATGGCGTGCCCCAGGGCCGCATAGGTGCCCGTTTCCGGATCGTAAAAGGAGAGCGTGCCCACCCCCGCCGTGGAGTCCCGCACCCACACGCCCAGCCGCGCCGCGCCCGTGGCGGCGTCCAGCTTGGGCGTGACGGTGACCTGCATCAGCTGCCCGTCCCGCTCAATGGTCAGGGGCAGGTCCTGCCCGCCCGCCTGGGCCACCAGCAGGGAAAACTGCGCGCTGGAGGTCAGCTCCACGTCGTTGACCCGCCGGATGAGGTCCCCGGGCAGAATGCCGCTCACCCGGGCCGGGCTGGGCCCGTCTGCCCCCAGGTCACTGGTGCCCACCACCAGCACCCCGGAGGTGTGCAGCGCCACGCCGATGGCCATGCCCCCGGGAATCAGCCGCTTTTCCGGGCTGACCTCCACCTCCACCTTTTTCAGGGGCAGCAGCCCCATCAGGGACAGCAGCAGCTCCGAGGTGCCCGCCGTCTCGCTGCTCAGGGATACCGCGCCCTGGGCCCGGAGGGTTTCATCCTCGCTGGCGGACACCGCGGCGGTGCCCGCCTGGGTGGTCAGGGTCAGCATGGACCCCAGTTCCAGGGTTTGCAGCTGCCCGGCGGTGAGATGCAGGGTGTCGGGCAAGTTTCTCAGCGCCTGCTGGCTGGGGGAGAAATAACTCAGCGTCAGCAGCAGCGACAGCACCAGCCCCGTCGCCCGCCGCAGCGCGGAAGGAGATTGCCTGCGTCTTTTCATGTCTGCGCCCCGTTTCCTTACAAGAATCGTTTGCAGTCTGCGTTTTTTTGCATCGATTCATGCTGGAAATCTTTTGACGGACGCAAAACAAGGCCCGCACCGTTCCCAGGGGCCACAGCACTTTTTACATGTTTTGCAACAGGGACGCTTACTTTTCCGGGGAGCGCTGCGCTTGCAGGATCTCCTCCGCGCACCGGGTCAGCCGCTGCACCAGCCCGGGCACATCCAGGGCGGCAAAGTCCGTGGTGTCCAGGACAATCTGCGGCCCATTGGCGGTAAAGCTGTCCATGCCCCGGGCGCGAATGCCGTCCACAAACTGCTCATAGGTGAGGGGCGCTTCCGCGGGCTGTCCCGGTTGCTGGGGGTAGCAGGTGTTCACCACATGGCCGCGGTGGCGCTCCGGACCGGCGTTGCGCAGGAGAAAGCGCTCGTAGATGCGCCGGTAATCCCCCGTGAGGGTCAAGGTAATGGCCTGGTAATCATGGCGCTCCAACAGGCGCAGCAGCGGCTCCCGGGAACTGTTTTCAAAGTTGTTCTCCAGGATAAATGGTTTGCCCGCGGCCATGAGCTGTTCCGCACAGTAATACATGGCGTCCATGGCGGCCAGGCCCAGGCGGACCTTTTCCTCCCGGGAGCGAAAGCCCAGGCGGTCAAAAAGCAGCTCCTTGATGCGGTCCTTGGAAATCCAGGGCAGGTGCAGGGCACCGGCAATCGCCGCGGCCAGGGTGCTCTTCCCGGACGCGGGAATACCTGTCACCAAAATGCAGTACATGCTGCCGGCCTCCCTTCGTTCCTCGCAACAAAAAAAACGGCGCCGGCCATGGATGGGCGCGGCGCGGTATGGTTATAGCAGGGCGCACAGCTGCAACAGGGGCTTCACATCCCCCTGTATGCGCACTTTGCCAAAAAGCAGAGCCTTCATGGGACTGGTCTTGCCGTTAATGAGGTCCATCAGCTGCTTTTCATCGGTGATGATAATGCAGTTGGGGTATTCCTCCGTTTCCGGTTCCACGGTAACCAGGCCGTTTTCCAGGCGGATGAAGCACTGCCTGTGGGGAAGCTGAAATTTATACAGCCCGTGGTGATCCTTGAGCTTTTCTTGGGCGGAAAGGGCCAGCTGTGGTAGCCTGGCCAAGAAATCGTCCAAGGATTCGTAGGGCATGGTAGGCGCCTCCGTTTTTCACGGGCATGCATACCCGCAGATCGTTCTATATTGATAAAATACTTCACTTTTCCCCATCTGTCAAGCCGGGTTTTGCTGGAATTTACACTGTTTTTTGCCTTGTGGGGAAAAAACGCCCAGCGTGTCGAAAAAGTGGTTAAAACCACTTTTTCGAGAAAGCAAATTCGGTCAACCAGAGGTCGCCCGAATTTGTAAGG
>OLRD01001258.1_pt1 | contig 15789 bp, 17 predicted proteins | sample 1672051 | NCBI WGS metagenome assembly OLRD01 (sample SAMEA3136640, study PRJEB25190) | human gut metagenome | biome: human gut; feature: human-associated habitat; material: faeces | place: Austria | collected 2013 | reverse complement strand
GACCTCTCCGTCTCGGCTTCGCCGAGCCACCTCCCCTGGAAGGGGAGGCTTTGGGATCGCGCCTGCCAAGGCTTCCCCTATGAGGGGACGGCATTTTTCCGCTACATCCACAGCGGGAGGATCTCGACGCCTTGTTTGGCGGCGAAGCGGAGGGTGGAGGCGGTACCGCCGGGGGTGCCGTCGAAGACGGAGATGAGGAGGGAGGCTCTTTGCACCATGGCGCGGTTGCGGCGGAGCATGCAGCCGGGAGTATAGACCGGCTCGAGCACCTCGACTGCGCTGCAGGCGGCAAGGAGCGCGTCGTAGCGCGCCTGCTCCTCGGCCGACCAGCCGTCTTTCTGCGAGGGGCACGGGACCATGGCCGTAAGGATCGCCTCCGGCGCAGTCCCGGCGGCGCGGCAGGCAAGGACGGCCTCGGCAAAATACTGGTCGCAGCCTCGGGCCATGCCGCACAGGAAGGTCCGGAAGCCGCGGTCATAGACCTGCTGCACCGTGCGGCGCAGCAGGATCTTCAGCGCCCGGCAGCGCGGGTCGTCCTCGTCCCGGCCCCAGGGCAGATGCTCCGGCCGGTGGCCGGTAAAGGCGCAGATCATGGCGGCTCCCCTCCCCGTCGCGTTTTCCACAGTATAGCAAAAAAACAGCCTCTTTACAAGCGGCCCCCGGCGTGCTATGATGAGGGCGAAAAGTGAACAGATCTTCAGGGCAGGGTGCAATTCCCGACCGGCGGTAAAGTCCGCGAGCGAAAGCTGAACCGGTGTGATTCCGGTACCGACAGTACAGTCTGGATGGAAGAAGATTTTCTTTGGCGGGACCGGTGGAAAATCGGGCCGTCCGACTGCAGCACCTGAAGATCTCTTCAGGTGTTTTTCATTTTTATCGCAAAGGATGGTCTGTATGCACACATTTCTGGAAACCCTCTCTGAAAACGCCCAATTCGTCCTGCTCTGCCTGGGGATCACGGCGGGCGTCCTGCTGCTGGCCTGGGTCAGCGAAAAGCTCGTCATGCGCCGCCGTCACCGGCTGAACGCCGCGCACACGATCACCACGATCGCCATGCTGGCCGCCATCTCCGGCGTGCTGATGGTGATCGAGATCCCGCTGTTCTTCGCGCCGTCATTCTACAAGCTGGATTTCAGTGAGCTGCCGGTGCTGATCTGCGCGTTTTACCTCGGGCCGGTGTCGGGCGTGGTGTGCGAGTTTCTGAAGGTGCTCATCAAGCTGCTGCTCAAGGGCACGTCGACCGCATTCGTGGGGGATCTGGCCAACTTCCTGGTAGGCTGCTCGTTCGTGCTGCCGGCGGCGATCATGTATCAGAAGACGCTGAGCAAGAAGGGCGCGGTTGTCTCGCTCGCGGTGGGCACGGCGGTGATGACGGTGTTCGGGAGCTTCTTCAACGCCTGGTTCCTCATTCCCCGCTTCGCGGTCATGTACGGGATGCCGCTCGAGGCCATCGTCTCGATGGGCACGCAGATCAACGGGGCCATCACGAATCTCTCCACGCTGGTGCTGTTCGCGGTCGTGCCGTTCAACCTGCTCAAGGGCGTGCTGGTGTCGCTGCTGACGTTCTTTTTGTACAAACGCGTGGAGAAGCTGTTCTTCCGGAAAAAGCATACCGCGTGATTTCGGACAGAATTTTATTTCTGCCCAATCTTCATAAAAGTTTAACAAACGGAATCTTGTTTTTTTCGCGCGCATCGAGTAGTATTCTCTTTATCAAAGAAGGAGAACGAAGGATATGAAGGAAAAGTCCCGCCAGAAGCGTCTGCGGCTGCTCGCAGAGGCGAAGAAGAAGCCGGCCGTGTTCACGGTCTACGTCGTTTTGCGATTGATCGTCGTTGCGATCCTCGTTTCTTCGATCCTGCGGGGCGAATATGAAAACGCGGCGATCTGCCTGCTGGTGCTGTTTCTGTTTCTGCTGCCGCTGTTCGTGCAGCGGAACTTCGGCATCGAGCTGCCGGGCACGCTGGAGATCATCATCCTGGTCTTCATCTTTGCCTCGGAGATTCTGGGCGAGCTTGGCTGCTTTTTCATCAACGTACCGAACTGGGATTCGATCCTGCATACGACGACGGGCTTCCTCTGCGCGGCCTTCGGCTTTGCGCTGATCGATATCCTCAACCGCAACGACAAGATCAAATTCCAGCTGTCGCCGATCTACGTGGCGCTCGTCGCGTTCTGCTTTTCGATGACGATCGGCGTGCTGTGGGAATTCTTTGAGTTCAGCGTGGACCGGCTGTTCCACATGGACATGCAGAAGGACACGATCGTGCACACGATCTCCTCCGTCATGCTCGACCCGACAAACAAGAACATCCCCATCACGATCGACGGGATCACCTCTGTTGCCGTCAACGGCAAAAACCTGGGCTTTGACGGGTATCTGGACATCGGCCTGTACGACACGATGGAGGATCTGCTCGTCAACTTCATCGGCGCTTTGACCTTCAGCATCTTCGGCTACTTCTATATCAAGCGCCGCGGCAAGGGCCGCATCGCAAAGGCGTTTATCCCTACCATCACCACAGAAGACAAGGAGCTTGATGCACCTCATGAGCAACTCCAAGCACAAGACCGGCCGGAAGCCCCTGAAGCTCGGGACGGTTGAAAATTATCACCACCACTGGTATCTGCTGATCTGGCTCGTCTATCTGACGCTGTTCGCCATTGCGGAGCATGTTGTGACCGACAATTACTGGGTCTCCTATCTGCCGCTGGACGACAAGATCCCCTTCTGCCGCTATTTCATCATCCCCTACTGCCTGTGGCATCCGCTGCTGTTTCTGATGACGCTCTATCTGATGTTTTACGACGCGGAGGGGCTCAAGCGGTACATGCTCTATATCGGCCTCGGCTTCGGCGGGTCGATCCTGTTCTGTCTGATCTTCCCGAACGGGCAGGATCTGCGGCCGACAGAATTCGCGCAGCACGATCTGTTCACCTGGCTGGTGCAGCGCATCTATGCCGCCGACACCAACACGAACGTGCTGCCGAGCATGCACGTCATCGGCTGCGCGGCGCTGACACTCGCCTGCTTCGACTCCGAGCCGCTGCGCAGGCGGCACCTGCAGTGGGTCATGCTGCCGCTGGGCCTCGTCATCAGCATGTCGACGGTGTTCGTCAAGCAGCATTCCATCCTTGACGTTTTTGTCGCCATTCCGGTGTGCGTGATCCTGTATTTCATCATCTATCACCGCGCCTTTGTGAAGAAATTTGGGAAGGCAGCAAACCGGGACGCATAAATTTCAGAAAAAAGCGCGGGAATCGCGCTTTTTTCTTGACTTTCTCCGGAACCTGTGAGATATTAGCAAAACTTCTCTGTAAAGGCTGTGTAAGATATGAGTATTCTGGAAATCCTGCTGCTGGGCATCGGTTTGTCGATGGACGCGTTCGCCGTCTCGATCTGTAAGGGACTTTCGGCCAAGCGGCTGCAGACCAGGCATTATCTGATCATCGGCGCATGGTTCGGCGGCTTTCAGGCGTTGATGCCGACCATCGGATTTTTTCTGGGCTCGACGTTCGAGCAGTACATCACAGCCTTTGACCACTGGGTCGCGTTCGTGCTGCTGTCCGCCATCGGCGCGGGCATGATCAAGGAGAGCCTGTCCAAGGAAGAGTCCAACGGCAACGACTCGTTCAGCTTCAAGACGATGCTCCTGCTGGCGCTGGCCACGAGCATCGACGCGCTGGCCGTCGGCATCACGTTCGCGCTGCTGCCGGACGTCAATGTGCCGCTGGCGGTCTGTCTGATCGGCATAACGACGTTCGTCTGTTCCGCCGCGGGACTGAAGGTCGGCAATCTGTTCGGCCTCAAGTACAAGGCCAAGGCGGAGCTCGCGGGCGGCATCATCCTGATCCTCATCGGCCTGAAGATCCTGCTCGAGCACCTCGGCGTCATCAGCTTCTGAATCTTTCCCGCCGGCAGCAAAAACTGCCGGCGGGTTTTTCTGTGCTGGAAATCCGGTGGGAAATGTGCTATGCTGGATACAGAAAATATATAAATAAAGAAAGGGATACGCTCTATGATCTATAAAGCGTTTCAGGATCTGCAGCTGTCGCAGCTCGGCTTCGGCACGATGCGGCTGTCGCTGCGCGAGGACAAAAGCATCGACGAGGAACTGGCCGCGGCCATGACCGACGCCGCCATCCGGCAGGGCGTCAACTACTTCGATACCGCCTGGCCCTATCACTCCGGCAAGTCGGAGACTGTCATCGGGAAGATCCTGCAGAACTATCCGCGGGAGAGCTTCTATCTGGCGGACAAGTTCCCCGGCCATCAGATCGCGCCTACATATGATGTGGCGGATATCTTCGAACGGCAGCTGAAGAAGTGCGGCGTGGAGTATTTTGATTTCTATCTGCTGCACAACGTCTACGAAAACTCCATCGGGGTCTATGAGGACGTGCGGTGGAACATCATCCCGTATCTGCTGGAGCAGAAGAAAAATGGCCGGATCCGGCATCTGGGCTTCTCCACGCACGCGGGTCTGCCCGCGCTGGAGCAGTTTTTGCAGCGGCACGGGGAGGAAATGGAGTTCTGTCAGATCCAGCTCAACTATCTGGATTGGACGCTGCAGCAGGCGAAGGAAAAATGCGAGCTGCTGAACCGGTACAACATCCCCATCTGGGTCATGGAGCCCATCCGCGGCGGCAAGCTGGCGAATCTGCCCGAAAGCATGACGGCGGAGCTGCGCGCGATGCGGCCGGAGGCGTCGGCGGCATCCTGGGCGCTGCGGTGGGTGCAGCAGATCCCGGGCGTGACCATGATCCTCAGCGGCATGTCGGATCTGGCGCAGATGGAGGACAATCTCGCCACCTTTGACCATCCGCAGCCGCTGAGCAGCGAGGAGACCGCCTGCCTGCTCCGCTTCGCCGAGCAGATGAAAAACGCCGTCCCCTGCACGGCCTGCCGCTACTGCTGCGACGGCTGCCCGCAAAGAATCAATATCCCGCAGATGCTGCGCGTGCTCAACGAGATCCGCATTGCCCCGTCCACGAACGCGATCATGGCGGTCGAGGCTCTGCCGGAGTCGCAGCAGCCGTCGGCCTGTCTTGGCTGCGGCGCATGCGCCGCGATCTGTCCGCAGAAGATCGATATCCCCGGCTGCATGCAGGAGCTGACCGAGCGGATCGCAAAGATCCCGAGCTGGGCCGAGATCAGCCGCCAGCGCGCAGCCGCGCAACCGTGAATTATTTGTGAATTCTTCATTTGGGAGATGATTTTCGCGGCGCCTGCGCGTATAATGGGTACTTGAAATCTTAAGAGGATTTTCATAAAATCTTTATCAAATCTTCATCTTCGGCAGGTGTTCGTTGATCATGCTCTATGTATTTCTCGTGCTCGCGCTCCTCGCCAGCTGCGCGCTGACGTGGGTGGCGTCCGGGTTCGCTTCGCTGCACGCGCTGTGGCAGGTGCCGGTATTTTTCGCGGGGAGTTTTCTGGCGCTCGTGCTGCTGTTTTTGCTGGTCGTGCTCATCTCGTGTCTGTTTGTCGACCCGAAAAAGCTGCTGGAAAAGCCCAGCGGTTACTTCCGGTTCCTGCTCAACGAGTTCTGCCGGCTGGCGCTGGCACTCGGCGGCGTGCATGTCAATGTGACGGGGCTTGAAAAAGTCCCGCGGGACAGCCGCTTCCTGCTCGTGAGCAACCACCGCTTCGCATTTGACCCGCTGGTGTTCTATTCGTCCATGCCGTGGGCCGATCTGGCGTTTTTGTCAAAGAAGGAAAATTTCTCGATCTTCGTCGTCGCGCAGATCATGCGCAAGGTGCTCTGCCTGCCGGTCGACCGGAATAACGACCGCGAGTCGCTCAAGTCCATCCTCAAGGCCATCCAGTTCATCAAGGACGACAAGGCCTCCATCGCCGTGTTCCCCGAGGGCCGGACGAACCGGACGGCCGATCCCCTGCTCCCCTACCGCTGCGGCGTATTCAAGATCGCGCAGAAGGCCAATGTACCCATCGTGATCTGTTCGCTGGTCAACTCCCGCGCGATCCTGCGCAACATGTTCCGCAAGCATACGGAGGTGTGGCTCGACGTGCTGGACGTCATCCCGGCAGAGGAGCTCGCGGGCAAGACGACAATTGAGGTCGGCGAGCGTGTCCACGCGGTCATGGAGGCGGGCGTTGTGCGCCGCGAACAGGCGCAGGGGCTGCGCTGAGGCCGGTTTCTCTGAAAAAAGAACGCCGGATGCATTTTTTTGCTGTATCCGGTGCTTTTTTACTTGTTGTTTTTCCGATTTCATGCTATGATATACACAATTTAAAGTGTAAAAAAGAAAGAAAGGGAGTGTTTGCGATCGCACTTACCAATGCAAGCCTGCCGGCAAAGCGGCGGATCCTGAAGGTCTGCGTCAAGCTGTTTCTGGAGCAGGGCTACAAAAAGACGACCGTCGCGGAGATCATCCAGAAGGCAGAGGTCTCCAACAGCAGCTTTCAGAACATTTTCCGCGCCAAGGACGGCGTGCTGACCGAGCTGGTCGGCTTCATGTTCTCCAATCAATTCAGCGCCGCGAGGCAGGCGGCCGGGACGAAGCTGCCGCCCGTGTTCGTCTATGCCATTGAGACTGCTCTGCAGATCACGCTGACGGAGCTGAACGAGAATCTGCGCGAGATCTACATCGAGGCCTATTCGCAGCGCGAAGCCTCGGAATATATCTTCCGCGAGACAGCCAGAGAGCTGTATCAGATCTTCGGGCCGTACCAGCCGTCGCTCACGGCGCAGGATTTTTACACGCTGGAGCTCGGCTCGGCGGGGCTCATGCGGGGCTATATGGCCCATCCGTGTGATGAGACGCTGACGCTCGAGCAGAAGCTGGAAGCCTTCCTGTCGCTCAGCCTGCGCGGCTACTGCGTACCGGAGGACGAGCTGCAGAAGGTTTTGCAGTTCATCGCGGGAATGGATATCCGCGCGATCTCCGAAAAGGTCATGCAGGATCTGTTCCAGGCGCTGGCCATGCGCTACGATTTCACGCTGCCGGAAACGGTGTAACGACATAAAAGCTCCCCGATCCTTTGGATCGGGGAGCTTTTTTCAGCTTTCTTTCTGCACAGGCTGCTTTTTGCCGGCGGCTTCGCCGGAGAAAAAGAGCCAGATGCGGCCAAAGAAGGGGCGGTTGAAGTAGAACAGCCAAACCGCGAGCGCGCCGAAGCCGATCGTCAGCAGCGACGAAACACACACGTCCGAGAGGAAATGCGCGCCCATACGCAGTCTTGTAAAGGCGACGACGGCGGTCCAGGCTGCGCCGATGGCCATAAAGAGCTTTTCCTTGTCGTGCAGACGGCGGCAGATCGTCGGGATGAGGATCATCAGCATGGCGCAGGCGGCGCAGGCCGTATGACCGGACGGGAAGGAGCGGAACTCATCGGACGAGACGCCGTCGGCGACGAGCTTTTTCTTGAGTGCCGTGCCAGCCTGCCACCAGTTGGTGAAGTAGGTGTCGTTGCCGGTCGAGTAGATCAGGCGCATCCGCGCGCGGCCCCAGGGGACCTTGATGATGTTGATGAGCAGCATGATGCCGACGCAGACGAAGATGACCGTGCACAAAAAGCGCAGGAGCGTCTTGGCCTGGCAGCCGCGCGTCATAAAGAGAAAGGCGAAGGCCGCAAGCGCGTCGACAAAGAGCGTCACCAGCAGCGCGACCGCCGTGGGGAGCGCAGGGACGTTGTCCGTCGCCTCATGGATGGAGAGGAAGACGCTGCCCGCGATCAGGCAGACGCCGAAGGCCAGCAGGATCATGTGCAGCTCCGGGCGGAACTCGCCGCGCCGCACGATCAGCAACACGCCGCAGCTGGCCAGCAGCGCGAAGGCCGGCAGCTCGCCGAAGGCGGCGAAGAACTGGCCGAAGGAGCTCTCGTGGCCGGGATAGAGGAAGCGGGAGATCGGCAGGTCGGCAAACGACCCGGCGATCAGCAGCGCAAGCAGCACCAGCGCCGTCAGACCGGCGCAGCGCGTATAGGTTCGTTTCAGTTTTTTCATGGAATACCTCGGAATCTGGAAAATCGTGCTGTCAGTATAGCACAAAAAGTGGGCGCTGGCAAGTTGACGCGGGGAAAGAAAGCTGATATCATCGGAAAAAGAAATGAGGCGAGGATATGAAGCACGCGCAATTTGATTATGTTAACCAATTTCACTGTCTGGCGGGCGACTGCCCCGATACCTGCTGTAAGGACTGGCAGATCATTCTGGACGAGGACGCGCTGGCGCGCTACCGCGCCATGCCCGGTCCGCTTGGCGAGCAGGTGCGCGCGGCGCTGGTCACGGAAAACGGCGAGACACGCTTCCGGGAGGAGGGCGGCCGCTGCGTCCTGCTGCGGGATGACGGCCTGTGCCCCATCCAGGCGGCGTACGGTGCGGAGGCGCTCTGCCGGACGTGTTACACGCACCCGCGGTTCACAGAGGAATATGGGCAGACGGCGGAGCTGACGCTGTCACTGTCGTGTCCGGAGGCGGCGCGGCTGCTGCTGACACACGAAGCGCCGCTGCGGATCGAGACGCAGGACGACGGCGGGCCCGTCGTGCCGAATGAGCTGGACCCGGAGCTGTATCCGGCGCTGCTGGCGGCGCGGCAGGCGTTTTTCCGACTGGCGCAGGATCGGTCGCGGCCGATTGAGGACCGGCTGGCGCTCATTCTGCTGCTGGCGCGGCGGGTGCAGCGGCTGCTGGACGAGGGCCGCGAGGAGCTGGTGCCGGTGCTGGCGCGGCGGTTCTGCGGGCGCGGATATCAGGACCGGAGTCTGGTGCGCCTGGCGCGGCTGCGCAGCCGGGCGGGGCGGTTTTTCCCGTGCTGGATGGTTCTCAACAATATGGAGCACCTGACGAAGCGGTTCGAGTCCATGCTGGATGCCGCCATGCATCAGGATGCGCCGCCCGCGGCGTTCCGGGCAGAGCTGGCCGTGCCGTATGAAAATCTGCTGGTCTATTTTCTGTTCCGCTACGCACTCAAGGCCGTGAATGACCGGCAGCTGCTGCCGCGCGTCGCGGCGTGTGTGTTCCACCTGCTGTGCCTGCGCGAGCTGCTGGACGACGCAGGATCCGAAACGGCCCTCTGCGCGGCGGCCAGCCTCTACAGCAAGGAGGTCGAGCACTCGGAGGAAAACCAGCAGCTGCTCCTGAAGCTCTTCCGCCGGAAAACGCTGACGTGGCAGTACCTCGTGTCGGTGCTGGACGCGTGAGGGAGATAACCTCTCCGTCTCGGCTTCGCCGGGCCACCTCCCCTGGAAGGGGAGGCTTTGGACTTTGGCATTCTCATGGCTTCCCCTGTGAGGGGAAGCCATTTTTACGCTGCGGCGGATATAGAAAAGCCTCCCCGGGTGGGGAGGCTTTTGGGGTCAATGGTCGGATTTGAGACCGGCGCCGCACATGGTGAGGAGGGTGTCGGGGGTGGGGCCGTTGAGGCGGCGGTATTCGAGGTAGGCGGCGTAGTTGGCTGCGGTGGTATGCTCGCAGTAGACGCCTTTGCGGGCGAGGGCGGCGCGGGCCTCGAGAATTTTGTCTTCCGGGGCGTGGACGAAGCGGACGCCGTGCTTTTTGGCCAGCCGCAGGATCTCCTCGCCGCGCATGGGCTTGCCGATGGAGATGCCCTCGGCGATGGTGGGCGTGGGGGTGACGGCCGCGGGCTCCGCGGCCCCCTGCGCCGCGGCGCGCAGAAGCGGGTCGCAGTTCTGACTCTGCAGGGCGATGATCTGCGGGAAATGGTCGATGACGCCGCTATTTTGCAGGTGCTCGAGCGCGTAGATCGCGCCGAGGAAGAGCGTGCCGTTGCCCACGGGGATGACGAGGTTGGCGGGGATGCGGCCGAGCTGCTCGAAGACCTCATAGATATAGGTCTTCGTGCCCTCGTAGAAGAAAGGGTTATAGACGTGGTTTGCGTAATAGACGCCCTCCTGCTCGACCTTTGCGCGGCAGACGTCGGCGCAGTGGTCGCGCGAGCCGGGGACGATGGTGCAGGCCGCGCCGTGGGCGCGGATCATGTCGATCTTCTTGGGGCTGGTGCCCTCGGGCACGAAGATCTCGCAGGCGATGCCCGCCTTGGCGCAGTAGGCCGCGACAGCGTTGCCCGCGTTGCCGCTGGAATCCTGCACGACCTGATCGACGCCGATCGACTTGCAGTGCGCGATCAGCACGGCCGCGCCGCGGTCTTTGAAGGAAAGGGTGGGCATGAAGTAGTCCATTTTGAGCAGCACGTCCTCGTCCAGACGGACGACAGGGGTCATGCCCTCGCCCATGGTGACGGCGCGCCAGCTCTCGTCCTCCAGCGCCATGAACTTCCGGTAGCGGAAGAGGCTCCATTCATGCGTGTCGACGCCGGAAAGGTCAAACGCCGGCAGTTCAGCTTCCAGCTTCCACAGGCCGCCGCAGGTGCAGTGGGCGGCGCGGGTGGTGACGGCCTCTTTGCGGCCGCATCTGGTGCAGACAAAGTTCATATCGGTTCCTCCCTTTCAGTTTTTCAGTTCAGCGACGGCTTCGATCTCGACCAGTGCGCCGTGGTGCAGCGCCCGGGTGGGGACGACGACGCGGGCGGGCTTATGGCTGCCGAAGAAGGCAGCGTAGACCGCGTTGACCTCGTCCCAGAGGGCGATATCGGAAATGTACACGCGGCAGAGGACCACGTCTTCCCTGCCGCAGCCGGCGGCAAGCAGGACACGCTCGACGTTGTGCAGGGCGTCCTGCGTCTGCTGCGCAAGATCCGGGGCCATGGGTGCGCCGGTCTCATGGTGGACCGGGAGCTGGCCGGAGATATAGAGCGTTTGGCCCGAAATCATGCCAGGGACGTAATGCCCGGCGTTGGGCAGCTTCGATTCTAATGTGATGGCTTTCATCCGCGTTTCCCCCTGACTTCGTCCAGATAGCTGTAGATGGTGACTTTATTGACGCCGAGCTTTTCCGCCGCCTTTTCGATGCTGCCCTTCATGAGGAAAATGCCCTTGCTGTCCATGAAGCGGATCTTCTCAAGCCGGGCCTCACGTGTGAGCGGCGGCTCGTCGCCGATGATGCGGTCCATGAGGTTTTCGATCATCACCGCGACATGCTCCGCGCCGGTCTGCGGCTCGGGCGGCTCCGGTTCCGGCTCGCGCGGCTGCGGGAGCAGCGACTGCAGATAGGCGATCTGCTGCGTGAGGCGGGTAGTATCAAGATTGAGGCAGAGCGCGCCGGTCAGGCGTCCATCACCGTCGCGGATCAGGAGGGTCGAGGAGCGGATGCGCTTGCCGTTTGGGGCAGTAAAATAGTAATTGGCGACGAAATCCTCTTTCAGCTCATTCGAGAGGATGACCTGACGGACGAGCTGGTCGAAGCTCTGGCCGACTTTCCGGCCGGTGACAGACGGGTTTTCCACATGGACGACGGAATGCTCCGGGCAGTCCAGATCGTGCAGCACGACCTCGCAGTCCTGCCCGAAGGTCTGCGCCAGCATCCGCGCCAGCGGGACATAGGGCGCAAGCGCCGGTCTGATCTCCATAGGTTTTTCCTCCTTACTGCAGCTTTCCGCGCCCGGCGATCGGGAGCGTCTGCACCACGTCGTCGCCGGAAATCAGGTATGCCTGATCGTAGAGATTGCAGACGGGGCAGATATGGACGGGAATGACGCGGACCTTCTGGCCGATCTGAACGCGGTCGTGGAAAGCACGGTCGAGAATGATCGCGTGCTCGTCGAAAACCTTTTCGATGTGGACCTCCGGGCAGTCGTAGAGCGTGCCCTTCCCCGGCACGGCGCAGATGCCCTCGGTGCGGGACTGCATGGTCAGGCCCTTCGCGCCGACGTCCAGAATGGTGCGCGTGTCAGTGGGCTTGCTGATGACCGTCGCCAGCACGGTCGCCGCGCAGCGGTCCAGCGTGCCGATGGCGTGGCCCTGCGAGGCGTCCATCAGGGCGTAGGTGCCGGGGCGCAGCTCGGTGATGCCGGGGAGGATGGGGACGTGGTTCATAAAGGTCGGCGTCGCGCCGTAGCTGACGGTCCGGCAGGGCATACCGTGCGCGGCAGCCAGAGCGGCAAAGCGCAGCGTGCGGCGCTGCGCGCCCTCGGACAGAGCGAGGAGCGCAGGAAGATCCGCCGCGCCGTAGCTGTTGCCGTCGTGGGAGAAGATGCCGCCGAAGATAACGTGCGGGCAGGTGCGGAGCGTATCGAGAAGGGTCAGGAAATCCGCCTCTTCGATGACACCGGAGCGGTTCTCCCCGACCTCGATCTCGATCAGGACGGGGACGCTTACGTTCTGCGCGGCAAAGACCTGCTCGGCCTGCGTCACCTGGCAGGGCGTATCGACGCCGAAGGAGATCGTTACGCCGCGCGCGGCCAGCGCGGCGATGCGCCGCAGCTTCTGCTCGCCAACGATCTCATTGGCGATAAAGACATCCTGCAGGCCGTTTTCCGCCAGGACCTCCGCCTCGCCGGTCTTTGCAGCAGCGACGCCGCAGGCGCCCTGCTGCAGCTGCAGCTTGGCGATGGCGGGCATTTTATGCGTTTTGGTGTGCGGGCGGAGCTGCACACCATAGCTGTCGGCATAGCGCTGCATGTCCGCGAGATTTTTCAGCAGCCGCTCCCGGTCGATGAGCAGGGACGGCGTATCGAGCTGATCGAGCTTCATGATGGTTCCCTCCCGGTGATCTGTAATTTTTTCTTCTTGTATAAAAAATTATATGCACAGGTTTTTCATTTGTCAAGAGAGAATTATAAAAAATTATATGGTGTGGATAAATTCTTCTTTCCATTTGCAGATTGAATAGGCAGACCGCGTAATTTTTGTGAAAACTTACAATTTTAACAAACGAGTGCAATTTTTCTTGCATTCTTTTGATGATTATGCTATGCTAACATCAGAAAATCACAAGAGGATACCTGCCCGGAGTGTTGAGCATGGGGACAAGCGGACTAATCGTGCCGTCTGTTTTGCATGCTCTTTTTCATTTTTTCAGAAGTCAGATATTGGATAGAAAACAGGATTCCCGGAAGAAAGGCGGATCAGATTGGAACAACGACTCTATGAAGCCCTGCAGTCGAACCCCATCATTGCCGCGGTCCGCGACGACGAGGGGCTGGAGGCCTGTCTGCAGGCAGACGTGCAGACCGTCTTCGTGCTCTACGGCGATATCTGCGGCATCGCCGGGATCGTCCGGCGGATCAAGGACGCGGGAAAGATCGCCATCGTCCACGCGGATCTGATCACGGGCCTTGCCGCGAAGGAGATCTCCGTCGATTTTCTGCACAGCACCACGCTGGCTGACGGGATCATCTCGACCCGCACCAACATGATCCAGCGGGCGAAGGAGCTGCAGATGATCGCCATTCTGCGGGTGTTTCTGATCGACTCCATGGCGTTTGACGCGGCGCTGGGCGCGCGGAATCTCAAGCCGGACGCCATCGATATCCTGCCCGGGCTGATGCCATCGATGATCCGGAAGGTCCGGCAGATGACGGGCATCCCGGTTTTGACGGGCGGGCTCATTACAGAAAAACGGGAGGTCATGCAGGCGCTCGAGGCCGGTGCGCTCGCCATTTCCAGCACCGCGCCGGACGTCTGGCAGATGTGAGGAGGAAGCGCGATGTGCAGCGATACCAAGGAAAAGATCGCAGAAGCCGTCGAACAGATGATGCTGACGAAGCCGGTCAGCAAGATCACCGTCCAGAGCGTCATGGAACAGGCGCAGATGAAGCGCCAGACCTTTTACTATCACTATCAGGACATTTACAGCGTACTGGAATGGATCGTGGTGCGCGAGATCTGCACGCCGCTGCGGTATGACGAGAGCGTCAGCGCGGAGGACTGGTGCATGCAGGCGCTGACACTGCTGCGGGCCAGACAGCCGCTGCTGCGCAGGATCTCCCCTGCCCTCGGCCGCGAAAAGCTCTACCAGCTCACCGCCGGGATCCTCCGGCCGCAGCTGGCGCGCTTTCTTCCCCCGCCCGACACGCAGGACGCCGGGACGTACCGGCTCGCGCTGGATATGCTCTGCTACGCCGCGTTCTGCACGTTCGACAGTCTTGTCGTCAGCCGGACGCCGCTCAACGTCGAGACGTGCGCGCGGAACATGCGCGCGCTGTTCGTGACGATGCGGCAGGCGTCATGAATTTTACGGAAGCGCTTCTATTTTCCGGTTTTGCGCATACGATGTTATGTGCATATCAGCTATAAATCAATCGATAGAATTTTATTTTTTGGTGATTTTGACATTTCCCCAAGCTTGTCTAAAGACACCGGGCGGTTTTTCCGCTATACTGTTTTTTGAAGATACCACCATGGAGTGATCATAAAAATTTTCAAGAAAGATAAGGAGGACGTATTCATGGCAAAATACATCATGGCCCTGGACGCCGGCACGACTTCCAACCGCTGCATTCTCTTCAATGAGAGCGGCGAAATGTGCAGCGTCTCGCAGCGCGAATTCCCCCAATACTTTCCGAAACCCGGCTGGGTCGAGCACGACGCAAATGAGATCTGGGCCACGCAGCTAGGTGTCGCTGTCGAGGCCATGCAGAAGATCGGCGCAACTGCCGCCGACATCGCCGCCATCGGCATCACCAACCAGCGCGAGACCGCGATCGTCTGGGATAAGGTCACCGGTGAGCCCATCCACCACGCCATCGTCTGGCAGTGCCGCCGGACGAGCGAATACTGCGACTCGCTCAAGGCCAAGGGCCTGACCGATTCCTTCCGCGCCAAGACCGGCCTCGTCATCGACGCCTATTTCTCCGGCACGAAGGTCCACTGGCTGCTCGAAAACGTCCCCGGCGCGCGTGAGCGTGCGGAGCGCGGCGAGCTGCTGTTCGGCACGGTCGAGACGTGGCTCATCTGGAAGCTGACGGGCGGCAAGGTCCACGTGACCGACTACTCCAACGCCTCGCGTACCATGCTCTTCAACATCAACACCCTGCAGTGGGACGACGACATCCTCAAGGAGCTCGATATCCCCCGCTGCATGCTCCCGACTCCGATGCCCTCGAGCTGCATCTACGGCGAGACCGATCCGTCGCTGCTCGGCGGCCCGATCAAGATCGCGGGCGCAGCCGGCGACCAGCAGTCCGCCCTCTTCGGCCAGGCCTGCTACCATCCCGGCGAGGCCAAGAACACCTACGGCACCGGCTGCTTCCTGCTCATGCACACGGGGCACGAGGCGTGCGCGTCGAAGCACAACCTGGTGACCACCATTGCCGCATCGGCTCCGGGCGTGGCCACCGAATACGCGCTTGAAGGCAGCGTGTTCGTGGCCGGAGCCGCGGTGCAATGGCTCAGGGATGAGATGGGCCTGGTCAAGAGCGCGGCCGAGACCGATCAGGTGGCCCGCTCCATTCCGGATTCGGCCAATGTGTATGTGGTTCCGGCCTTTACCGGACTGGGCGCCCCCTATTGGGATATGTACGGCCGGGGCACCATTATCGGCCTCACCCGGGGTACCGGCCGGGCGCATGTGGTGCGGGCCACCTTGGAGTCCATCGCCTATCAGACCCGGGATGTGCTGGACGCCATGGCCCTGGACAGCGGCCTCAAGCCCACCTTGCTTCGGGTGGACGGAGGCGCCAGTGCCAACGATTTTCTGATGCAATTCCAGGCGGACATCCTGGGCAGCCAGGTGATCCGGCCCGCGGTCATCGAAACCACGGCCATGGGGGTGGCCATGCTGGCCGGCCGGGCGGTGGGCCTTTGGGACGATAGGCAGTTGGCCTCCCTTTGGAAGCCGGCCAGAACCTTTGAGCCGGCCATGGAACAGCTGGAGCGCGAACGGCTCTATCGCCTTTGGCAGCGGGCCGTGGAGCGCGCCAAGGGGTGGGCTCAGGAATGATAAGAAAAGCGCGGAAATCCTCGAT
>OLRD01001245.1_pt1 | contig 15946 bp, 17 predicted proteins | sample 1672051 | NCBI WGS metagenome assembly OLRD01 (sample SAMEA3136640, study PRJEB25190) | human gut metagenome | biome: human gut; feature: human-associated habitat; material: faeces | place: Austria | collected 2013 | reverse complement strand
CCCCCTTTTTAGACGCAACCAATACAGTTGGCCGCAGAAGAAATGCCTGTAAGGTGGACGGAAAATCGTTGGTGATGCTAGTTTACCTCGTCCCATGTGATGATGTGGGGAACATAGAGCCTGTCTGGGCGCCTGTCATTCACAAAGTCGTATACTTCGCCTGTTTGTGCATTAACTACTATGACTCCACGGCTACCATAGCCGCCTTGATCCACAACCACTTGATCAGTTTCTAAATCAAAAGGCAGATTAAGATCGGTGCGGGTTCTGCCTTTTGCCGCCCAAACGGGCAGCAGGAGAAATTCCTCGCCCTTTTTCTCTGGGTCGATGAAGGGCATATATCCAAAGCACACTTCGTTGAGCATATATGCATATCCGTCTACGACCTGCTGCTGGAGTACATTCAATATTTCCTCAAAGGGCAGCAGTGGTATATCCTCCATATCTACCCCGATTTCCTGGGAAGTATAGATATTTGCCCAAAATGAGCCGGGACGTTCGATGCGTATGGCTACCATGCTTGCTGGGACAGCCATTTTTTCTTTGCTATGGGGACCATATTCACTTTCGAGTCCGTGCAGGAAAATGCTGCCTCCCTTTAATTGTGGGATGCCATGATAAGTCGTATAGAAATAAAGGCATTGAAATCCTTTATCCTCTGATTCTCCATAAGACTGTTGAAAATAGCAGGTAAGCTCCTTGTCTCTCATAAATGGCAGCCATTTTTGGATCTCCTCAATGGCAATGGTCGGAGCATCCTCCCATGGCAGGGCAGGATCAAATGTCACTTTCCTTTCGAGCAATGGGAAGCGTAAATTCTCCGTTGAAAAATCGCGGCTCATTCCCTTTATGCCCCACCCATTTAGACTTATCGAAACAGATTCATCCACCCCCTCGGCAGGCGGTTCCCACGTGATGCGCACCGCAGGCACCGCATCCACCTCCGGCACCACGATGGGCACGTCTACAGATACCGTATCGCCTTTTTCCAGTTGCTTGTAAGCTCCGTTTTGCACGACATACTCGCCCACCCACCGTTCGGGGAGGCTTTCCCGAAGTTCTGCGATTGTTACATAGTCGCTTTCACACAGGGCATGCGTTGCAGCGGAAACAGCAACAAGCAAAGACATACAGAAAGTGACGATACGCAATGGCTTTCGCATAGGTTCGAGCCCCCTTTTTAGACGCAGCCAACATAGTTGACCATAGAAGAAATACCTGCAAGGCCAGGCGGAAAATCGTTGGCGACGCTAATTTACCTCGTCCCATGTAATGATGTGGGGAACATGGAGCCTGTCCGGGCGTTTATCGTTGAGCAAATTATAGGGTTGACCAGTTTGAGCGTTGATGATGATATCGCTCGAAAAATATCCTCCTCGATCCTTCACCGCCTGATCGGTTTTCAGGTCAAAGGGCAGAGAAAGGTCCTCCCGTGTCCTGCCCTTTGCGGCCCAGACAGGCAGAAGCACAAACTCCTCCCCCTTTTTCTCAGGATCAATAAAACACATGTAACCGAAGGAGACTTCATTCAGCGAATAGACATATCCGTCTGTCACCCATTGTTCCAGGACCTCCATGATGCGATCAAATGACAGCAGCGGAATGTCATCTATATCGACTCCCACCTCTTTGGAAGTGGAGATATTCGTCCAGAATTCACCCGGGCGTTTGATTCGCATGGCTACCATTGAGTGTGGAGCGACCGCGCCGTCCTCTACTTCGCCCAGTTCACTTTCCAATTCGTGGCGAAAAGGATGGTTGCCGATGAAATGCGGTATGCCATGATAGGTCGTATAAAAGTAAATACCCTGAAAGCCGTTTCCATTTGAATCGCCATAAGAGCCCTGGTAATACGGAGTAAGTTCTTTGTCTTTCATAAAGGGCATCCATTTTTGAAATTCCGCCATGGCAATGGCCGGAGCCTCTTCCCAGGGAAGTTCCGGGGTAAACGTCATATGGTCTTCCAGCACGGGAAAAGCCAACTCATCCGTTGGAAAATTTCGGGTGATCCCTTTCGCGGTCCAGTCATCCCTGACCACCTCCAGCGATCCATCCAATCCCTCGGCAGGCGGTTCCCACGTGATGCGTACCACAGGCACCGTATCCACCTCTGGCACCACGATGGGCACATCTACAGACACCGTATCGCCTTTTTCAAGCTGGTTAGGCGCGCCATGTTCGACAACATATTCTCCTACCCAACGGTCAGGCATTGTTTCACGTAACTGCTGAATAGAAACATATGTCTGCTCGCACAAGGCATGCGTTGCAGCGGAAAAAGTAACAAGCAAAAACATACAGAAAGTGACGATACGCAATGGCTTTCGCATAGGTATGGACCTCCTTTTTTAGACGCAACCAATACAGTTGACCATAGAAGAAATGCCTGTAAGATGGACGGAAAATCGTTGGTGATGCTAGTTTACCTCGTCCCATGTAAGGATATCCGGCACATAGCGCCGATTCTCCCGTCTGTCGCCTGTCAGATCATAGACTTCTCCGGTCTGCGCATTGATGACGATTGAATTGCATCCGTATGCACTGCGATCCTTTACCACCTGATCGGTCTTTAAGTCGAAGGGAATGGTAAGATCTCCGCGCGTTCTCCCCTTGGCCGCCCAAACCGGCAACAGCACGAATTCCTCTCCCTTTTTCTCCGGGTCGATAAAGGTCATGTAGCCGAAGCGGACCTCGTTGAGAGAGTACGCATGGCCGGCTTCAACCTGCCGTTCAAACGCCTTCAAAATTTCCTCGAAAGGAAGCAGTGGGATATCCTCGATCTCCACCCCGATTTCTTTCGACGTGGCTATATTCACCCAAAACTGACCCGGACGTTTGATGCACATAGCAACGTTTCCTGGAGGGTCAGTCAGATCATTAGCTCCAGCTTCGCTTTTGACGGTATGCAGAAAAGAACCATTGCTCAGCAAATGTGGTATGCCATGGTACGTTGTATAGAAATAAAGACATTGAAAACCGTTATTTTCCGACTCTCCATAAGAGTAATGAAAGTAACAGGTCAACTCCTTATCTCGCATCATGGGAAAGTATTTACTGAATTCCTCAATGGCAATGGCTGGGGCATCCTCCCATGGAAGTTCGGGATCAAACGTTGTCTTCTCTTCCATCAGTGGAAATGCCATTTCTTCCATTGGGAAGTTCCGGCCTATTCCCTTTGAGTACCAGCCATTACCACTTATATAAAATGATTCATCCAGCCCCTCTATTGGCGGTTCCCACGTGATGCGTACCACAGGTACCGCATCTACCTCCGGCACCACGATAGGCACGTCTACAGATACCGTATCGCCTTTTTCCAGTTGCTTGTAAGCTCCGTTTTCGACAACGTATTCTCCCATCCAGCGCTGCGGCAGCGTTTCCCGCAGCTCTTTGATCGAGACGTAGCCGGCCGCGGCCTGCGAATCCGAACACAAGGCCGTCAGTGTCATCATCAGCAGGACCGCGACCAGGATGCACAGGTGCTTTTTCATATGGCAAAACCTCCTCGGCAATCGGGCCGGACAGCATCATTGCTCTCTCTGTCTATTATGACGAAGCCGGGAGGCAATCGGTTCACGGAGCAAAAGATTTTTTCATTCTTTTTCCATACAGAAACGCCCGGCAGTCCGATCCGGCCGCCGGGCGTTTTGGTTTCCCAAAGGGAAGATTTACTTCTTGGTCAGATACTTGCGCATGTCGATGGCGCAGGCAATCAGGATGACCAGGCCCTTGATGATGTAGGTGGTGTTGCCGCTGATGCCGAGGAAGGTCATGCCGCTCATGATGAGCTGCATCAGCACCACGCCAAGCACCACGCCGCTGATTTTACCGATGCCGCCTACGAACGATACGCCGCCGATAACGCAGGCCGCGATGGCGTCCAGCTCGTAGTTGAGGCCGATGGTGCCGGTGGAGGCGCCCATGCGGGCCGCTTCGATGAAGCCGGTGTAGCCGTAGGTGACGCCCGCCAGCGCGAACACGCCGATGATGACCATCGTCACGTTGACGCCAGACACGCGGGCCGCTTCCTCATTGGAGCCGACGGCGAACATGTTCTTGCCGAAGGTGGTCTTGTTCCAGATGAACCACATGATGGCCGTTACGATGATGGCAAAGGCCACATAGCTCATCACCGGGGTGTTGCCCAGACGGAACATGGGCTTGATAACCAGGTCAGAGGTATAGCTCGCATCCAGATTGGAGATCTGCGCCGCGTTGCTCAGCGTCAGGTAGAGGCCATAGGTGATCAGCTGCGTGGACAGCGTAACAATGAAGGGATGCAGCTTGAACTTGGCCACGCAGAAGCCGTTGACCAGGCCCACGATGCCGCCGACCGCCATAACCACCACCAGCACGATCACGACCGGCCAGGGGCCCATACCCGCCAGGAAGCGGTTGGCCAGATCCGACTTTTGCAGCAGGATGGCCGAAACGAATGCGCCCAGTCCCACCACGCGGCCAGCCGAAAGGTCGGTGCCGGTGAGGATGATGGCGCCCGCAATGCCCAGTGCAATGGGCAGACGCGTCGCCGTGAGCTGGATGATGTTGACGATGGACGCCGTGGCCAGGAAGGCGGGACGCTGAATCTGGATGTAAATCACCATCAGCAGGATGATGATGATCATCGCATGGTCCAGCAGCCAGTTGCCAATGAGGCGCCAGCGGTCGCGCGCATCCATTTCGCGCAGTTGGTTTACCTTTTTGTTTACGTCGGGCTTGATTTCAGACATGCTATTCGGCCTCCCTTAGACGTATTTCGCAGCCAGCGTCATAATCTCTTCCTGAGTGGTGGCGTCGGCCTGTACCTCGCCGGCAAGCCGCCCGCCGGACATCACCAGTATGCGGTCGCACACGCCCAGCAATTCCGGCATTTCGGAGGAAACCATGATGACGGATTTGCCCGCGCGGGCCATATCCATGATGAGCTGGTAAATCTCATACTTGGCGCCCACGTCGATGCCGCGCGTGGGCTCATCCAGCAGGAAGATTTCGGGCTCGGTAAGCATCCAGCGGCCAAAGATTACCTTCTGCTGATTGCCGCCGCTCAGCGAGCGAATCTGCGTCTGCTGGGTCGGCGTTTTGATGTGCATGGCATTGATGGACCAGTTGGTGCGCTCCTGCATGGTTTTGTTGCTGAGGTACAGGTGATTTTTCAGGTATTTTTTCAGGCTGGAGATCACCGTGTTGTCGCGCACGGACATGATTGCGAAAATACCGGTGGCGCGCCGTTCCTCGGTCACCATGGCGAAGCCGTTTCGGATGGATTCCTTGGGGCTGTGGTTGTGAATGGGCTTTCCGTTCATCCACAGCTTGCCGCTTTTGCGCGTGGCGCTGCCAAAGATGTTTTCCAAAAGCTCGGTGCGTCCGGAGCCATCCAGACCGGCTACGCCCAGAATCTCGCCTTTCCTGAGCTCGAAAGACACGTCCTTGAGGCCGGAGTACATGGCTGTGAGGCCCTCCACCTTGAGCACCACGTCGCTGCCTACCTGATAATCCTTCGCAGGGAAGCGGTTGGTCAGCTCGCGGCCCACCATGAGGCGGATAATCTCGTTCATGGTGAGATCCTTTGCGGGACGGGTGGCGATCCACTGGCCGTCGCGCATGATGGTGACCTCGTCGGAGATGCGCAGAATCTCCTCCATCTTGTGGGAGATGTAGATGATACCGCAGCCGCGGTCGCGCAGCATGTTGATGATTCGGAAAAGATGCTCCACCTCCTGCTCGGTCAAAGAAGAAGTGGGTTCGTCAAACACGATGACCTTGGCATTGAAGGAAACCGCCTTGGCGATTTCCACCATCTGCCGCTGGGATACGGGCATCGTACTCATGATGGTCTTGGGGTTGACGTTGATGCCCAGCTCCTCAAAGACCTTCATGGTGTCATCGTACATCTGCTTTTCCGAAATGACCGGGGTTCCCTTGATTTTGGGATAGCGGCCCAGCCAGATGTTGTCCATTACGTTGCGGCGCAGGGCCTGGTTCAGCTCCTGGTGCACCATCGCGACGCCGTTGTCCAGCGCCTCGCGCGAGGAGCGGAAGTTGACCTCCTTGCCGTCCAGAAAGATTTTGCCGTCGTCTTTATTATAGATTCCGAAGAGGCACTTCATCAGGGTGGATTTTCCGGCGCCGTTTTCGCCCATCAGCGCATGCACCGTGCCCGCCTTGACCGTGAGGGACACATCGTCCAGCGCCTTAACGCCAGGAAAGCTCTTGCTGATATGCTCCATCTGCAAAAGCTCGCGCCTGGGGGCGCCGTCAGTGGTGCGAGTGGCCTGTTGTTCCATCTCCGCCCTCTCCTTCCTTGCTGAGTTTCCCCACGCGCACCGCTGACGGCACGCACACGCGCCGCCCCGAAGCGCGCGGGGATTGGTGATACCGAAGCGGAGGGGCTTTCGCCCCTCCGTCAATGGTTCGGCCTATGGTGTTCTCAGTTGCCGGTGTACACAGCATAGGGGATAACGACCTTCCAGTCGTTCTCAACGGTGAAGTTCTCGTTGAGGCCCTCGTACATGTCCTTTCCGGCGATCATGTTTGCGGCGATGGTGGCGATGGCTTCGGCCATGCCCTCGGCATCCTGCTTGATGGTGCCGGCCATGGTGCCCGCATCGATGGCGGCCACGGCGTCAGCGGTGGCATCCACGCCGAAAACGGGGATGGTGGTAGTGCCTTCGCCGTTGTTGTAGCCGGCCTGCTGCAGCGCCTGCATGGCGCCCAGGGCCATCTCGTCGTTGTTGGCGATAACCAGCTCAACCATGTTGCCCGCGTCCATGTTGTACTGGGCCAGGATGGTGGTCATGTAGTCCTGCGCAACCTGACGGCTCCAGGTGCCGGCCTGGTCCACGAGGTACTTCTGGGCGTTGCTCTCGTCGTAGAACTTGAGGGCGGGCTTGCCGGCGGCAACCAGCTTGGCATCGGCGTTCTCCTGGCCATACTTGGTGCGCGCGATGGCTTCCTGGTTGTCCTCCTGACCCTTGAACATCACGTAGCTGATCACGCCGTCGCCGTTGAGGTCGTAGGCGTCGTAGTTGGCCAGCAGGTAGTCGCCGATCATGTCGCCCTGCATGATGCCAGCCTGCTCGTAGTTGGTGCCCACGAAGCAGCACTTGTCATAGCTCTTGACCACGTCCTCGGAAACGGAACGGTTGAAGAACAGCAGCGGGATGCCCGCAGCCTTGGCTTGGTCTACCACGTTCTGAGCGATGCCGTCCGCGCCGGTCTCAACGATGTTCACGGCCAGCAGGTCGGTGCCGGTGGCGATAGCGGTGGTGATCTGGTCGGTCTGAGTGGTCTGGGTGGCGTTGCCGTCCTGGTCCACATAGGTGATGCCGGCCTCGTCCAGCTTGGCGTTGAGCGCGGTGCGCACGCTGGCGAGGTAGGTGTCGCTCATCGTGTACCAGAAGACCTGCGCATTACCTTCGGCCAGCGCGACGCTGCCCATGCCCAGGACCATGGTCAGAGCCAGAACCAGAGCAAGAACCTTTTTCATGGGAATCAGACTCCTTTGCTGTATTGAATTTATTTTCTCGCGGCACGCCGCGATCAAATCGCTTATGTCCTACATTTATTATATCGGATGAGGCTCATAAAAGCAAGATGATATGGAAAATCTTCAAAAAAAGAACGGAATATACCGCCTTCCCGCATCTGTCCGGATCAAGCCGGGGAAGGCATACGGGAGAAGCATTTGGAGCATTTCCTGTATAAACAGGAAAAGGACGCCTGAAACAGCCCTGCAAAAAAAAATCCGGGCGGCCAGAGAACATGACATTCTCGGACCGTCCGGAAAAACTACACCGCAAGGATTACAGGCGCATGGCCGGGGGCGTTACGCGCCGCAGCAGCGGAATGAGCATCGCGCCCAGCACTACGCCGCTGAAGCCCTGCACCAGATTGGGAACCACGGCGCCCGCGGCGGCGGCCAGCCCGTAGCCCAGCAGCAGCCATTCGGTCACGAAGTACCCGGCTACCATGACCAGTTCAGCCAGCACCAGCAGCGCCACGGTCAGCCAGTAGGGACGCCTTGCGCGCAGGGCGCATACGGCCACGGCGGCGACCAGCCCCTTGATTACAAAGGTGGGCAGGATATAGAGCGTATAGCCGCCCAGCAGATCCGCCAGGGCGCTGCCGATGGCGGCGGCGGGCACGCTGGCCCATCCCAGCAGCGACGCGCCCAGCAGGATAAAACCGTCACCCAGGTGGATGTACCCCTGAGTGATGGAAACGGGCAGCTTAAAAAAATAGGTAGCCACAAAGACCAATGCGGCCATCATGCCGCTCAAGGCCAGCGTCAGCGTTTGATTGTCGGATTTTTTGCGCATGCAATCAGCCCCTTTCTCTGCAAGAAACCATCAAACCGCCTGAAAATCAGATTTCACCCGGAACGGCAGGACAATCGACGCCAGAGATACGCCGTTTCCCACTCGCGCCCATGGGGCCTGCGGAGAGGAAACGGCGTAAGGAAACTTGCCGGGCGGGATTTGCGAATCCGTCATGCCCGGCGCCGGAATCGGATGTCGTCCGGAGGGCAGGACCCGCTCCGGGGCGGCTGCCGGCCTGCGCCGGCCAAAGATCAGCCCTGGGTCCGAAGCTCGCTCAGATGGCGGTCCTCCTCGGAGGCGATGCGCTCCAGCGCCTCCCGCGCGCCGGGCGAGGCGGCAAGGGAGGCAAACTCGCGGTATTTGCTGGCGGATGTTTCCTCTGCCAGCATCGCAAAGCGGAGCATGCTCTCCACATCGCGCAGCAGGCCGGCCCGCGCCGCGCCCATCAGCCCGCCTTCAAAGAGAATGTTGTCCGCCGCGGCGGACAGCGCGACGCGCCGCTCCTGCGCAAGGTCGTCCCTGCCGCCCAGCGCGCGGAACTGTGCCAGATGCTCCTGCTCATCGGCGAGCATCAGCGTCAGATGGTCATAGAGCGGTTCATCCTGACGGCCCAGCTGCTCCATCAGGGAGAGGGCGCGGGTATACAGCTGTATGGCGGAGGATTCCATTTCACATGCCATGAAAAGGGCCTCCTGCGCGGTGGCCACCTGCATTCTTTCGTTCACTCCTTCCGGGCGGCGTGGCGGGACGGAATTCAGGCCTTCTGAAGATACTCGTTGAGCTTTTGCACCAGCGCGTCGGGGTCGGACCCGTGGGCGGCGCATGCGTCGGCGATGGATTCGGCGGTGGCGTGCGGGCAGCCCAGGCAGTGCATGCCAAACTCCATGAAGATATGCGCCGTGCTGCGGTCGATGCTGAGCACTTCGCCGATGGACATCTGCTTGGTAACGGTCATATGGAAATTCCTCCTTGTTTACATTGCTTGAGGGGCCTTTGTCGGAGACGTGGATATCTTACCATCGGCAGCGGGGCTTGTCAATGTGGGCGGCTGGAGGACGGCGCTGGAAATCTGTGCTGGGAAAAGCCGCCCGACTGTGGTATACTTCGCATTGAGCCCTGTTTTTGACGGAAAGAAGGTAGTTGCATGCCAAACGAACCCTATGTATATGAAACGGTTTTGGACATGTGCTCGGTGGATTTTACCGGGCACTGGCAGCCGGGAGCGATCTTCCGCGCCATGCAGGAGGCGGGGGACGGACATTGCCATGTGCTGGATTTGACCTTTGAGCGTCTGCGCGGGCTGGGGGTGGCGTGGGTGCTCAGCCGTGCCCGCCTGCATATGGAGGAGTATCCCGTGCTGGGCCAGCACGTTGCGGTGCGCACCTGGCCCGGAAAGACCAAGCACATGTTTTTTCCGCGCTATTATACCTTTGAGACCGAAGGAAGGACGCTCGGATGCGCCTCCACGCTGTTTGTGCTCATGGACCTGGACGAGCGGAAAATCGCTCCGGTCTCGCGGCTGGGCGAGGCCATGCCCGAATATGACATCCCGGCGCCCCTGCCCTTCCCCGGCAATCTGCGCGCGCTGGACGGCCCGGTCTCGCGCCATGAATACCTGCCCGTCTACACCGATCTGGATATGAACCAGCACGTGAACAACACCCGCTATGTGGACTGGTTCATGAATCAGTTTCCCGTGGAAAAGCACCGCCGGCAAATGCTGGGCGATCTGCTGGTGCACTACAACGCGGAGGTCATTCCGGAGGAAAAGCTCGTTATGGAGGTTTGCCAGGCGGGGGAGGCGAGCACGCTGCGCGGGCTGCATGGGGACACCGTATGCTTTGCCGTGGAGGGCCTGTGGCGCGACCGTGCCTGACTTCCTATTGCGAAGCGTTGGAAACCGTCGTATAATGAGATCATCACCAGGCGCGGAAAGGAGATGCGCGCATGAAACAATCCCATCGCCCGACGGCGGAAGCCTTCGAGCGCCTTTGCGCACCCTATTCCGGCATGGTGTACCGGCACTGCCTGCATATGCTGGGCAATCCGCACGAGGCCGAGGATGCGGCGCAGGAAAGCATGCTGCGCGCCTTCCGCGCCTTTGACGCCTTCCGGGGCGACGCGGTGGCCTCCTGGCTGTTCCGCATCGCGCACAACACCTGTCTGGACATCTTGAAAAGCGCGCGCGTGCGCCGCGAAAGCCTGACGCTGGACGACCCGGAGCGCGCGGACCCCGCCGATCCGTCTCCCACGCCGGATGAAGCATATCTTCGTGACGCGGACGCCGAACGGATGCGCGTGGCCGTAGCTTCGCTGCCTGAGGAGCAGCAGCTGCTCATCGGCCTGTTCTACGGACAGCAGATGGGATATGCCGAAATCGCGCGGGTTACGGGCCTGCGCGAGGGCACGGTCAAAAGCCGGCTGAGCCGCGCCAGGGCGGCGCTTGAAAAGAAGCTGGCAGCGTCCGAATAATCAGGGAACCTTTTCACATCACGCTCGTTTATTCCCAAGGAAAGGAGGCATGCGCATGCTTCGGGAGAAGGAACCCAACGGCGCCTTGGAGCAGGCGCTCGGCCACCTGTACCAGTCGGAGAACGTGCCCGCCGGATTTGAAACCGGCTGGCGCGCCGCCGTAAAACGGGAGGAGAGCAGGATGAAACTCGTGGAAAACAGCACAAGACGGCCCTTCTGGCGCACCATCGTGCCGGCGTTTGCAGCGCTGGTGCTGGTGGTGGGCAGCCTCTGGGCGGGAACGCTGGACCTGGATTTAAGCGCCGCGCCCTCGGAAAAGAACGCGATGACCGAAACGGAATCTGCCGGCAGCGCCACCACCACCTCGGCCGGCGCGCCCAACGCGATGATGGCGCGGTCTGCCGATACGGCCACATATGACCTGTATGCAGTCCAGGAGAGCAGCGCTTCCACAAGCGGAGCCGGAGCGGTGGACGGCGGCACGGAGGCGGCCGCCGGGCAGAAGCTGGTGCGCACGGCCAGCCTGACGCTGCGTACCACCGCCTTTGAGACCGGCCTGGAAAATGTTCGGGCGCTGCTGGACAGCCTGGGCGGCTATGTGGAAAACCTCTATGAATACGGCGACGTGGAGAGCGGCGATACGCGTACAGCGAGTCTGAGCATGCGCGTGCCGTCCGAAAACCTGGATGCGTTCCTCGACGGCATGGAGGGCGTGGGCCGGGTGACCGACCGCTCCGAAAGCGTTACGGACATGACCGTGCAATACACGGATAATCAGACGCGCCTGGAGACGCTGTATGCCAAGCGGGAGCGCCTGAACCAGCTGATGGCGCAGGCGCAGGAGGTCTCGGATCTGATCGAGCTGGAAACCGCCATTGCCGATACACAGTACGAGATCGAGCGCTACGAAACGTCACAGCGCGACATCGACCGCCGCGTGGACATGAGCGCCGTCAATGTGACCTTGCTGGAGGAAAGCCCCGCCCAGAGCGCAACGGCGGAGGATATCGGCCTGGGCGAGCGCCTCGGCGCCGCGCTGAGGGCCTCGTTGAGATGGCTGGGCGGCTTCCTGCGCAATATGCTGGTGTTTGTCACGATGATCCTGCCGGTGGCCGTGCCCGTGGCTGCAATCGCGGCCGTGGTATGGCTGGTTGTGCGCAGACGGTCCCCGCGCACCCCGAAGGATGGTTCCAAGGAGGAATGACCCATGAAACGGCTGCCCCTTTTGCTGCTGGTCGCACTGATGCTGACCCTGTCTTTCGCCCAGGCGGAAACGCCGGCTTCCACTCCGGCGCAAACCCCTGTTTCCACTCCGGCGGCAGATCTCACGGCCGCGCAGGAAACCACCATCCGTGCCACGGGCACGGAGAGCGTGTCGCTGCCGGCGGATATTGTGGTGCTCACGCTGTGCGTGCAGGGCTCCGGGGATACGGTGACCGCCGCGCAGGACAAGGCGGAGCAGGTGATGCAAAGCCTCAGGGATGCGCTTGCGCAGATGGGCATCTCCGAACATGACGCACAGACCGCCTACTATGGCGTGGAAACGGTTTACAACTACCAGTATTCCAAGCTGGGACAACAGGAAACGGCCTCCGGCTACACCGTGTCCATCGACCTGGCGGTGCGGCTGGACGATCCCACGCGCGTGGGCGAGGTGATCGACGCCGCCATCCGCACCGGCGCGCAGAACAGCTACGAACTGGCCTATGAGAGCTCCGAAGCAAGAGACGCCTACTTTGAGGCGTTAGGCGCCGCAACCGCTGACGCCATGGCCCAGGCAATCTTGCTGGCGGAAGCGTCCGGCCTCGAACTGGGCCGGCTGGTGAGCGTGACCGAGGTGCAGGGCGACGAATCGACCGTCATGGCCACGAGTGTCAGCGCGGAAACCCCCGTGCATCCGCATCTGTCCGTGACCGCGACGGTGGAGGTCTGCTATACGGCAAGCCATCCATGAAGGCGCTTCATACCGTTGAAAAAACCCTGGTTTTGGAAAGAACCCCGTTTCTTGCATCCCGGTTGCTCAATCATTCGCGCTTCCCTGACGGTCGCAAATATCGGCGTTCCGTGCGCTGCCGCGCACAGCCCTTGTATTTGCTCACAGTAAGCGATTTGTCAAGGGGTTTTTCACCCAAAAAGAACACATTTTGAAAGAGAGGGGCTTAAGCCCCCTCAGACCGTTGACTTGGGTTTGTCAACGGTCTGCACCACCCGTAGGGTGGTGAGTAAGTGCGTACTTAGTATAATAACATTAAGGACAAGACAGCTTGAAACATCCTGCTTTGTGTGCTATAGTTTTAGCGGTTTCGACAAGGCGATAAACCGGGAATTGGCAGAGGAGGTATAGAAAATGTATAAAACAGTTGTAATTGAATACTCGCCAAAAGCAGACAATATGGCAGAGAAAATAGAAGAAAAAGCAAATGAAATGTTACAACAAGAATATGAGTTAGTAACTATGTCAGTTACTACTACTGCAAAAGCAATTTTGGTTTTCAAAAAGTAGACTAACAAGTTTAGCAGTTATATACCAATAGCACTTAAAAAATGGGACATGACCGCTCATTGTCTGTCATGTCCCTGTTTAATTTCCGACTGTCCTCCTTTCGGCCAGTCGCTTCACTTCACCACAAATGAGCCGCCAGTCGTTGCTGTATATTAGATGGTACAAACCACCCTTTATACAGTAACTCTCAGAACCAGATTTTCGGCAACCACACCTTCAAGCACTGGGGCGGCGGCGCCTACAAAACCGACGAACGGCGCCTGCAGGAGCCCAAGGACAGCGCCACCTGGACCCTTGCCCTGGTGGGTGAGGAAGCCAGCCTCTTCCGCGCCCCTGGCGGCACCTATGGCACTTGGGTGGACGCGGGCATCCCCATGCCCATCATCCAGTGGAGCGTGGATACCTACGACTATACCGGCAAAACGCCCAAGCAGATTTTCTATGTTTTCCGGGACAAGGTCAGCGAAGGGGACATTGTCCTTTGCCATGATACGGGACAATATTTCTACAAATCCATTCCCCTGTGGGGTGAGCACCTGTTAGAGCGCGGCTTCATGTTTGTCACCGTGGATGAGCTGGCCTGCGCCTACGGCATGGAGCTGGAGGACAGCGTGGTATACTGGTCCGTGCGCCCAGGAGAAAACAGCGTGGATCGCAGCGGTTTGTAATCGCCAGCCGCACAAGGGCAATCCCAATAAAAATCCTCCCATAGCCGCATCGAGCTATGGGAGGATTTCAGACGGTTGGTAAAGTATTTTGCTCCATCCTTTTTGCAGGTTGTGCAATACATGGTTGCAAGCACAGAAGGTTTCGCGCCTGCGGGCGCGACCAAAGGGCTTTCCGTTCGCCCTTTGGAAGCCTTCGGTCCCCATACTTGTTGGGGACCTTGCAGGCTAACAAAGCGGAAGTTTCTTCATCAGCGTTTCAGCGTGAAATAGCACGCTTTTTCAGTAGCTTAAATCCTCCCATAGCCATATCCGGCTATGGGAGGATTCGCTTTACCGCAACGCTTTTTCCATGCGGGGCATCAGCGGCACGCAAAACATGCCCAGGGCAATCCCCGCCGCCCCTTGAATCAGGTTGGGCACCACGGCTGCCAACGCAGCCGCAAAGCCCGTCAATGCCCATTCAGTCAGGAAGTAACCCGCCACCATGAGCACCTCGGCCAGGAAGAACGCCACCAGCTGCCTCAGCGGCTTTCCCGGCCGGTACAGCCGCCAGACCAGCAGCGCCATCAGGCCCTTAATCACCAGGGTTGGCAACACATAGGGCACATATCCGCCCACCAGGTCCGACAGCGCGGAGCCAATGGCCGCCGACGCCACAGCCAGCGGTCCCAGCAGCATGCCTGCCAGAAAGATGGCCCCGTCTCCCAGGTGAATGTATCCGCCCGTAACAGGCACGGGAACCTTCGGAAAATAGGTCATTACGAACACCAGCGCCGCCATGACGCCACCCAGGGTCAGCCTTTTGATTTTCATGTTCCAGCACGCTCCCGCATCAGCCCTGCGCTGCCCGGGTCAGCCGCGCCATGCCGTCGTCCATGCGGCGAAGGGTTTCTTCCTTGCCCAGGAGCCAGGCAATTTCAATGGCGCCGCCGGGAGTATTGGCCTGACCGCTGATGGCAATGCGCAGGGGCCAGAGCACAGCGCCGTTCTTCATGCCTGCCTGGGCAATGGCTGCCATGAGCGCGTCATGGATGTTCTGCTCGGTCCAGTCGCTCACAGCCTCCAGCACCGGGCGGCACAGTTGCAGGGACTGCATGGCCACCTGGGGATTGCTCTTCATCTTCTTGTGGGTATACAGCTCCAGGTCGTAGTCCGGGAGTTCCGCCAGGAAGCGTACCATATCCGGCACCCGGTTGAAAACCTCCGTGCGGCTTTGCATCAGCTCGGCCAGGCGGCGGTAGTCAATGCCCTTTCCGGCCAGCACCTTGTCAAACCATGGCGTCACCATGGTCAGGTAGCGCTCAAAGTCCATGCGGCGGATGTACTCGGCATTGAACCAGGTGAGCTTGTCGATGTCGAAGATTCCCGGCGCCTTGTTCAGGCGATGGATATCAAAGGCCTCGATGAGCTCCGGCAGGGTAAAGAACTCCCGGTCGTCCCCGGGGTTCCAGCCCACCAGGGCCAGGTAGTTGATCAGCGCCTCGGTAAGATAGCCTTTCTCGATAAAGTCGGAATAATAGGCGTCCCCATCCCGTTTGCTCAGCTTGTGGTGGGCATCCCGCATCACGGTGGGCAGATGGATATACTGGGGCGCCTGCCAGCCGAAAGCCTCGTAGAGCAGGTTATATTTGGGCGTGGAGGAGAGGTACTCCGTGCCACGCATCACATGGGTAATGCCCATCAGGTGGTCATCAATGACGTTGGCAAAGTTGTAGGTGGGCATGCCGTCCTGCTTGATGAGCACCATGTCATCCAGGGTATCGTTGGGGAAGGTCATGTGGCCAAAGACCAGGTCATCGTAGCTGGTCTCCCCTTCCGTGGGCGCATTCTGGCGGATGACATAGGGCACACCCGCGTCCAGCTTCTGCTGCACTTCCTCCTTGCTCAGGTGCAGGCAATGCTTGTCATACTTGAACACCTCACCCCGGGCCTCGGCGGCAGCGCGTGATGATTGCCATGGCCCTCATCACCAGACCGGAAATACT
>OLRD01001243.1_pt1 | contig 15975 bp, 11 predicted proteins | sample 1672051 | NCBI WGS metagenome assembly OLRD01 (sample SAMEA3136640, study PRJEB25190) | human gut metagenome | biome: human gut; feature: human-associated habitat; material: faeces | place: Austria | collected 2013 | reverse complement strand
ACGAATTTACTCCCATAATATCAAAACTGTTTTGAATAATCGTTAAAATCATTGCCCCGACAACCATGCCAAGAACATTTCCCGATCCTCCGGTCATGCTGACACCGCCGATTACTGCCGCCGAAATAGCGTTCATTTCATACCCTTCCGCCACAGATGCAAAGCCCCGGAGCCCTGACCGGCGCCCGGGACTGCCAGGGCGCAAGGCCCTGACGCGCAACCGGCCTCCTGGAAACAGGAAGCCGGCTTTTCTTTTCTCCCGAAGGGCCGGTAGCTGCCTCTGGGGGCCGGTTTTCTGGAGGGCGAATTGGAAACAAAAGATAGGCTGCCTTTCTTTTTGTATGCGGGCGCAGCTGAAAAGGCGAGGGTAGGCAGGCTGTGAGGCCGCTGCTCTTTTTGTGTATTTTGCAGGCTCAAAGCGGCCTGGCTTTCTGGCGGGAAAACCGTTTTTCAGATGCCTTTTGGGCTCTCCGTTTCAAAAGTCAGACTGCCAATTTTACGGATAAAATTCTTGAAAAATCTTCTAAAATGGACTTGACGAACAGGCCGTCCACCGAATACAATAACCATAGATCGTTCAAAGAGAATGTGCTTCGAAACGCAAATCTTTGCCGTTAGGAGGAAGTTCCGATGCTGTATCATGCGCCATCGGCTGAAATCCGCGATACCTTTCATCAGGGCACGAACCGCCGTGCCTATGAAATGCTCGGCGCACATCCATGCTACGAGGGCGACCAGCGCAAATGGCATTTCTGCGTATGGGCTCCCAACGCCAAACACGTGGCGCTGGTGGGATCGTTTAACGACTGGGACAAAAGTGCGACCCCCATGCAAAAGCAATACGACGGCACCTGGGAATTGCGCCTGAGCGAGGACGAGCTTTGGAAAAATGTACCGCAGGACGGTTACCCCACCTACAAGTACGCCGTGTGGGGGGCGGATGACCTGTGGCGGATGAAGGCCGACCCCTTCGGCTTCTTCAGTCAGCTCCGGCCCAACAACGCCAGCCGCCTCATTGATCTGGACAATTACCACTGGAGCGACCAGGACTGGATGGCCGCCCGGCATGATTTCAACCCCTACATCAGCCCCGTCAACATCTACGAGGTCCACATCGGCTCCTGGCGGCGCCATCCGGACGGCTCCATGTACAGCTACCGGGAGTTTGCCGACGAAGTGATCCCCTACATTCAGGAGATGGGCTACACCCATATCGAGCTGCTGCCCGTGATGGAACATCCCCTCGATATGAGCTGGGGTTATCAGGTGACGGGCTTCTACTCCGCCACGGCGCGCTACGGTACGCCGCTGGAGCTGATGTCGCTCATCGACCGGTGCCACCAGGCGGGCATCGGCGTGATTCTGGACTGGGTGCCCGCGCATTTTCCCCGTGATGAAGTGGGACTGTTCCGCTTTGACGGCACGGACCTGTACAACCACCCCGATCCCCGCCGGGGCGAGATCGCCCAGTGGGGCACGATGCTCTTTGACTACGCGCGCGGCGAGGTGTGCAGCTACCTTTTGAGCAACGCCTGCTTCTGGCTGGACTGGTTCCACGCGGACGGGCTGCGGGTGGACGCGGTAAGCGCACTGCTGTACTATGATTTCTGCCGTGAAAATGGGGAATGGCTTGCCAATCCCTACGGCGGCCGGGAGAACCTGGACGCCATCGCCTTCCTGCGCAAGCTGAACGCCACGGTGTATCACGACTTTCCCGGCGCGATGATGATCGCGGAAGAATCCTCCGCCTTCCCCATGGTGACCAAGCCCGCCTATATGGGCGGATTGGGCTTCGGCTTCAAGTGGAACATGGGCTGGATGAACGACATGCTCTCCTACATCAAGCTGGACCCCATTTACCGCAAGTGGCACCATGACAAGCTGACATTTTCACTATTCTACGCCTTTTCAGAAAATTACATTCTGCCTTTCTCCCACGATGAGGTGGTCCACGGCAAGCACTCCATGCTGGACAAGCAGCCGGGCGACCTGTGGCGGAAGTTTGCCGGGCTTCGGGCGCTGTACGGTTACACCATGGCGCACCCGGGAAAAAAGCTGTTGTTCATGGGCGGCGAGTTCGGGCATTTCATCGAATGGAAATACGACGATGAGCTGGACTGGTTCCTCCTGGTCTATGAGCGCCACCCCGAAATGCAAAAATGCGTGCGCCGCCTGAACCACTTTTACCGGGAAACTCCTGCACTGTGGCAGGTGGATGACGGTTGGGACGGCTTCCAGTGGATTTGCGCCAATGACTGCGACAACAGCGTGGTAGCCTTTTTGCGCACGGATCGGGTAGGCAACGCAGTGCTGTGCGTAACCAACTTCACCCCCACCTACCATCCCGTGTACAAAATCGGCCTTCCCGTGGACGGTACCCTGGAGGAAGTATTCAATACCGACCGGACGGAATGGGGCGGCTCCGGCAAGGGAAATTCCCAGGTGCTCCATGCGGTGGCGAAGCCCTGGAACGACCTGCCCTTCAGCTGTGACATCTGCGTTCCGCCCATGGCCACGGTCTATTTCCGCTATGATAAGCTGATCCCCCAGGAGGCCTCTGGCGAGGACGCGGATGCAGAGGATTCCCCCGTGCCCAAGGCAGTCAATGCCTGATACATTCGGCAATAAGCCCTAGCGGCTTTTGCATACACGAAAATCTCTTGGCCCATTCCGCTCCCCCGGGAGCGCCTTCGGGCCGGCACCATCAATATGAAGGAGCGTGTACCCCATGCTGAGGAAGAAAACCTGTGTGGCCATGCTGCTGGCCGGCGGACAAGGCAGCCGTCTGGGCATCCTGACCAAGAACGTTGCCAAACCCGCCGTGCCCTACGGAGGCAAGTACCGCATCATTGACTTTCCGCTGTCCAACTGCACCAACAGCGGTATTGATGTAGTGGGTGTGCTGACCCAGTACCAACCCCTGGAACTGAACGCTTATATCGGCAGCGGCGCTCCCTGGGACCTGGACTTGACCAACGGCGGCGTGTTCGTTCTTCCCCCCTATCAGAAGGGAAAGAGCGGCGAATGGTATCGCGGCACGGCCAACGCCATTTATCAGAACATGGCGTTCATCTCCCAGTATAATCCGGATTATGTGCTCATCCTCAGCGGTGACCACATCTATAAGATGGACTACAATGACATGCTGAATTTCCACATCCGTCACAAGGCGGACGCCACCATCGCCGTGCGCGAAGTGCCCTGGGCCGATGCCAGCCGCTTCGGCATTATGAACACCGATGCGGACGACAACATCATTGAGTTCGAAGAAAAGCCCAAGAACCCCAAGTCCAACAAGGCTTCCATGGGTGTGTATATCTTTACCTGGGAAAAACTGCGTCAGTACCTGATCGCCGACGAGGCGGACAAGAAGAGCAGCAACGACTTTGGCAAGAATATCATCCCCACCATGCTGGCGGACAAACAGGTGCTGTGCGCGTACAGCTTTGATGGCTACTGGAAGGATGTAGGCACCATTGAGAGCCTCTGGGAGGCCAATATGGACCTGCTTTCCACCCCCATGCCCATTGACCTGCATGACAAAAAGTGGCGGATCTACGCCCGTAATCCGGGCATGGCGCCTCACTACATCGCCAAGGGCGCCACAGTGAACGACAGCCTGATTACCGAAGGTTGCGAAGTGTATGGCACGGTGGACCATTCCGTATTGTTCGCCGGTGTAACCGTGGAGGAAGGCGCTAACGTACGGGACAGCGTTATCATGCCCGGTGCGGTGATTCACCGGGGTGCGGTGGTGCGCCGGGCCATTGTGGCAGAAAACGCCGTGGTGGGCGCAGGCACCTTTGTGGGCGAAGCGGAGGGGAACATCGCCGTCATCGGTCAGAATGTCACCCTGCCCGCCGGCGTCCAGGTAACCGCCGGACAGCAGGTGGACGAAACCACCTTCGCTGAGGCGAAAGCGGAGTAACGCCCGAAGGAATCCCAGAACATGACTTGAAAGGAATGAACACCATGAAAGATGTTATGGGCGTGATTTACACCGGCGAGAGCGACGCCCGCCTCCGTGAATTGACCATGACCCGCGCCATTGCCGCCCTGCCCGTGGCCGGACGGTACCGCGTGATCGACTTTCTCGTTTCCAGCATGGTGAACAGCGGCATCCGCAATGTGGGCGTCATCATGCAGAAAAACTATCACAGCCTGATGGACCATCTGGGCAGCGGCAAGGAGTGGGACCTGCACGGTAAAAACAACGGGCTGATCATCCTTCCTCCTTTCCTGACCCGCGAGAACATAGGCGTTTACAACGGCCTGCTGGATGCCCTGCGCTCCAACAGCAGCTATTTGGGCCGCAGCAAGCAGGAGTATGTGGTACTGAGTAATTCCAATATTATCTACAACTGCGAGTTTGACGACCTGGTGCAGTTCCACATCGACTCGGGGGCTGATATTACCCTGCTGTACACCAAAGATCCCAACATGAAGCGGGACGAGTTTGGCACCTATCTGTCCGTGGGCGAGGATGGCCTGATTACCGATATCGAGGTTGATCCCACCCATCCCGCACTGCAAAACACCTGCATGGAAGTGTTTGTACTCAAACGGGAGCTGCTGCGCACGCTGGTGGATCGCGGCGTAGCCCATGGCCTGCATGACTTTACCAAGGACATGCTGCTGAAGATGGTCCGGGATGACAATGCCCGCGTGGCCGCCTTTGAGTACAAGGGCCGCTGCTGGCGCATGGACTCGGTACAGAGCTACTTCCGCTTCAATATGGACATTCTGGATACCCAGACCCGCAAAGACCTTTTCTCCCTGCCCGTATACACCAAGGTACGCGACGAAATGCCCGCACACTATGGCGAAAAGGTCTCTGTGGCCAACTCGCTGGTGGCGGACGGCTGCGTGGTGGAAGGCACGGTGGAAAACTCCATTCTCTTCCGCGGCGTGCGCATTGCGCCGGACGCGCATGTGAAAAACTGCATCATCATGCAGGATGGTCAGGTGCATTCCGGAGCCTACATTGAAAACTGCATTCTGGACAAGCAGGCAGTGATCAAGCGCAACGCCCGGCTCATCGGCCCGGCCGCTTACCCCATCGTGATTGCGAAAAACGTGGTCATTTGATGCAGCAACCAAAAAGGGGAGAACAGGATAGCATCCCGTCTCCCCTTTTTCATCATTACGACAAGGAGGGCTTCCCCATGAAAATCCTCTTTACGGCATCCGAGTGTGTGCCCTTTGTAAAAACCGGTGGTCTGGCGGACGTGGTGGGCGCGCTGGCGCCCGTGCTGGCCGCGCAGGGCCACGATGTGCGGGTATTGCTGCCTCTGTACAGTGCCATTCCGCAAAAATGGACGGAAAAGCTGACCCATGTGTGCGACTTTGAGGTACAGCTGGGCTGGCGCCGTCAATATTGCGGCATTGAAAAGCTGGAGATGAACGGCGTTACCTGGTACTTCATGGACAACAAGTATTACTTTGGCCGGCCCTATATCTACGGCTTGGGCGGAGATGAATACGAGCGGTTCGGCTTCTTCTGCCGGGGCGCGCTGAACGCGCTGCCGCTGCTGGACTTCCAGCCGGACATTCTCCACGCCCATGACTGGCAAAGCGGCATGATTCCGGCGCTGCTGAAAATTCAGTATGCCCACCTGCCCTTCTACGCCAACATCAAGACCCTGTTCACCATTCACAACCTGCAGTACCAGGGCATCTTCGGCATCCGCGAGGTACAGGATGTGCTGGGCCTGGGCGACAGCCTGTGGACCAACGACAAGCTGGAATGCTTCGGCTGCGCCAACTTCCTCAAGGCCGCGCTGGTGTACGCGGACATGATTACCACGGTGAGTCCCTCCTATGCCGAGGAGATTCAAACCGCCTATTATGGCGAGCGGCTGGACGGATTGCTCCGGGCACGCAAGCAGAGCCTGTTCGGCCTGCTGAACGGCATTGATGTGGTGGACTACAACCCTGCCACGGACAAGGCCCTGGCCGCCAACTATACGCCTGATGACCTCTCCGGCAAAGCCGTATGCAAAAAGGCGTTGCAGGAGAAGCTCGGCCTGAAGGTGGACCCCAACGTACCGATCATCGGCATGGTGGGCCGCCTGAGCAACCAGAAGGGCCTGGACCTGGTGGATTATGTCATTGCGGACATTATGCGCCAGGATGTGCAGCTGGTAGTGTTGGGCATGGGCGACAGCCGGTATGTGAACCTGTTCAGCTGGGCCGAAGGCGAGTATCCGGGCCGGGTGGCCGCCCGCTTCGCCATGGACCACGAGCTGGCGCACCAGATCTATGCAGGCTGCGACCTGTTCCTGATGCCCAGCCAGTTTGAGCCCTGCGGCTTGAGCCAGATGATCGCCCTGCGCTACGGCACGGTGCCCATTGTCCGCGAAACCGGCGGCCTGCGGGATACGGTACTGAGCTACAATGACTTCACCGGCGAAGGAAACGGCTTCTCCTTCTTCAACTATAACGCTCACGATATGCTGCACGTTATTGAGCGGGCGCTGCGCTACTACCATGAGGAGAAAGACATCTGGCGCAAGCTGCAGCACCGCGGCATGACAGCGGATTACAGCTGGAACCACTCCTCCCAGGCATACCTGGATCTGTATAACAGGCTCCTGCATCCCACGCCTGCCCCTGAAGCGGAACCCGCACCGCAGGAACCCAATCCCGTGGTGATGGAAATCACGCCCGAGGCGGAAGCCCCCAAGAAAGCTACGAAAAAGTAAACGCATTCCTGTTTCATTCAGCAAAGCGGCTCCCTGCGCAAGGGGGCCGCTTTGCCTTTTTTCTCGGACGGCCTGCCGCAGGGAATTTGGCATTGACAAGGCCCATGGGACGTGGTATGATGACAGCGTTTCCCGGAAATGAAAAGGTATTGGAACAGAGGCGCGTCCCGCATCAGTAACGGCCAGCAAGGGTTGGGGCCCGTGGAGCTGGCGTGAAAGGGCCGGACGCCGAAAGGACTTTCCCGTCCCACGGGTGGTTCCTTGGGCGCAGGGCAAACAGCTCTGCGACTGTCATCGGGCAATGGCCCGGCGGAGCGCTGATTCCGAACGCGAAGGGGCATGCGGCATTCTGCGTGCCTACCCCCGGTGTATCCGGCGGGTTATTCCTTCGTTGGCGCACCGCAGGCATGCCCTGGGGTGATTTTTTTCATACTTTCGGGGCAGCTTGAATGCGTGAGGGCATTACTGCACGGGCAATTGGAAGGGGAGGAATAACATGAGATCCTATCGCGTAGGCATTGTGGGCGCCACCGGTATGGTGGGGCAGCGGTTCATTTCACTCTTGCAGGGACATCCCTGGTTTCACATCACCGCACTGGCCGCCTCCGCTCGCAGCGCGGGCAAGCCTTACCGGGAAGCAGTGGGGGATCGCTGGGCATTTAACTGGGAAATTCCAGCAGAAGTGGCGGATATGACCGTTCTTGATGCGCAAAATGTGGAAGAAGTGGCGAAGCACGTGGATTTCATCTTTTGCGCTGTGGACATGAAAAAGGATGAGATTCGCGCCCTGGAGGAAAACTATGCCCGGCATGAGGTGCCCGTGGTGTCCAACAACAGCGCTTGCCGCGGCCTGCCGGACGTGCCCATGGTGGTTCCGGAAATCAACGCCGATCACATTGCCGTCATTGAAACCCAGCGCAAGCGTCTGGGCAGCCGGTACGGATTTATCGCCGTAAAGCCCAACTGCTCCATCCAGAGTTACGTCCCTGCGCTCACGCCCCTGATGGACTTCATTCCCGAAAAGGTAAGCGTATGCACCTATCAGGCCATCAGCGGTGCGGGCAAAACCTTCAAGACCTGGCCGGAAATGGTGGATAACGTCATCCCCTACATCAGCGGCGAGGACGAAAAGAGCGAGCAGGAGCCCTTGAAGCTGTGGGGTTCCCTGGTGGACACAGCGGATGGCCTGGTCATTGAGAACGCGAAGCTGCCGGTTATCAGCGCGCAGTGCCTGCGGGTAGCCACCGCCGACGGTCACATGGCCGCGGTTTCCGTGGGCTTCCGCCACAAGCCCAGCCGGGAGGAAATCCTCCAGCGCTGGAACAACTTTGAGACCGAAGCGCAACGCTTACAGCTTCCTAGCGCGCCCAAGCCCTTCCTGCAGTACTGCGAAGATCCCTCCCATCCCCAAACGCGGCTGGACCGGGATTTTCAGCACGGCATGGGCGTTTCCATCGGCCGCCTGCGGGAAGACAGCATTTTTGACTATAAGTTTGTGTGCCTGAGCCATAATACTGTTCGCGGCGCGGCAGGCGGCGGCATTCTGACCGCCGAGCTGCTCTGTGCCAAGGATTTGATCCAGGCCCGATAATCGCCATGCAAAGGAGTTAAGCACATGAAGCAGGGATTCTTCACGGGCTGCGGTACAGCCCTTGTAACACCGTTTACCAAAACCGGCATTGACTGGGAAAACCTGGACCGCCTGGTGGAGGATCAGCTGGCCTGCGGCGTGCACTGTCTGGTGCCCGTGGGTACCACCGGCGAACCCGCCACCATGACCCGGGAGGAGCGCATGGCCGTCATCCGCCGCGTGGCGGACAAGGCCCATGGCCAGGTTCCCGTGGTCGCCGGTACCGGCGGCAACAACACCCTCGAGGTCATCGAAGAAGCTCGCTGCGCCCGTGACAACGGCGCCAACGTGCAGCTGTGCGTAACTCCTTATTACAACAAGACCACGCAGGCGGGGCTGATCGCCCACTACCATGCCATTGCCGACAGCGGCGTGCTGCCCGTGATGGTCTACAACGTGCCCGCCCGTACGGGGCTGAACATTGCGCCTGCCACGCTGCAGGCCATTTGCCGGCACGAAAACGTCATTGCGGTAAAGGAGGCCAATCCCGACGTGGCCCAGGCCATTGAAAAGCTGCGCCTGTGCGGGGAGGATGTGGCTTTCTACTCCGGCAGTGACGAGCTGAACTGGCCCCTGATGGCCTGCGGTTTTCAGGGTGTGATCTCCGTGGCCTCCAACATGCTGCCCCGGGCCGTGGTGGAGCTGGCGGAGGCTGCCTTGCAGGGCGATGTGGCAGAAGCGGCCCGGCAACAGCTGGCCTTGCAGCCGCTGATTTCCGCGCTGTTTTGTGAAACCAGCCCCATTCCCGTCAAAGCCGCCATGGCGCTCCTGGGCCAGTGCGAGGAAACTGTTCGCCTGCCCCTTGTACCCATGCAGCCCGAAGGCCGCGCGCGCCTGGAGCAGGTCATGCGTGATATGCGGCTGATTGTGTGAGAAAGGTGGTTTTCCCATGAAGATACTCATCAGTGGCGCATTGGGCCACATGGGCCGTGCCGTAGCCGCGCAGGCATCCGCCGATGGCATCGAAATTGTGGCCGGGGTGGACGCGCTCCAGGGGGACTGCTCCTTTCCCTGCCATACGAGCTTTGACGCGCTGCCCGATTGCAGCGGCGCGGTCATTGTGGATTTTTCCCGGCCGGAAGCTTTGACCTCCCTGCTGGCATATGCCGTGCGAAACCATCTTCCCGTGGTTCTGGCCACCACCGGCTATACGCCGGAGCAGGAGCAGGAGGTGGACCAGGCCGCCAGGCAGATCCCCGTATTCCGTTCCGCCAACATGAGCGTGGGCGTGGCGCTGCTCCGCCATCTGTGCCAGGAGGCCGCCAAGGTTCTGGGCGAGACTTTTGACGTGGAGATTGTGGAGGCGCACCACAACCGCAAGGTGGACGCCCCCAGCGGTACGGCGCTGCTGCTCTTTGACGCCATCAAAAACGCCTATGACGAACCGCGGTATGCGCAGTTGGGCCGGGGAGGCCGCAACTGTAAGCGCCAGCATAACGAAATCGGCATTCATGCGCTCCGCGGCGGAACGGTAACCGGGGAGCACGAAGTTTGCTTCTTTGGCCCGGCGGAACGTATCCGCCTGAGCCACAGCGCCGAAGACCGCAGCGTATTTGCTTCCGGCGCGCTGAAAGCGGCAGCTTATCTCCAGGGCAAGGCTCCGGGCCGCTACACCATGGAGGATCTGGTTGCCGGCAGATAAGGTCATTGGCAAGCTATCGTTTTCCAAAAAATTTTTCGCCAATTCAAAAGACGGGAAGCGCGTTCCATACGGCCTCCCGTCTTTTCAGTTTCATGGGAATAACATGTGCGGGAGGTATCTCCCCCACCGGTTACCGCCACATCGCCTTTTTCAGGCGGCCGGTCAGCAACGCCGCCAGCAGGATTTTCAGCACATCTCCTGGGAGGAAAGGCAGCACGCAGTAGCTCAGGCTGACCCACAGGCTGTTTCCCGAAAGCACCATGAACCACACCGTCCCAAAAACGTAGCACACCGCCACGCCCACGGCCATGGCCGCGCACAGCCGCAGGTACCCTTCACCCCACCGCTGCCGAAGCACCGCCGTCAGAAATGCCGCCAGCACATAGCCTACGATATATCCGCCCGTGTTTCCAAAGAGCGTGCCCACCCCCGCCTTGAACCCGGCAAATACCGGTATACCCACCAGTCCCAGCAGCACATACACCCCCACCGCGAGCAGCGCGCATACGGGCCGCAGCAACCCGCCACACAGCACCACCGCAAAAATGGCCAGGTTGATGGGGATGAAGGGCAAAGGAATCTGTATCTGTGAGCATACCGCCGTAAGGGCGGCGAACAGCGCGCAATAGGTCATCTCCCGAATCGTCAATTTTTTCATGATGCCCTCCCCATATTGTAAACCAAATATCTTCTTTACGTTTACGAATTGTATACGATTCCTGGTCTTCTGTCAAGCAGGAAGCGCGCGAAAAAGGAAGAATCTCTGCATAGTGGATCATAGGAAAGCGAGACGATGCCAGTGAGTACACGAAAGAACGCCATCTATAACGTAGGGTACCGTATGCTCTCCGTTTTGCTGCCCATTGTGACCGCGCCCTACCTGGCGCGCACCGTGGGCCAGGAGGGCACGGGCCTGTATGCCTATGCCTGGAGCATCAGCGCCATCTTTGTTCTGTTGGGTATGCTGGGGCTGGAAAATTACGGCGTACGGGCCATTGCCCAGGTGCGGGACGATCCCGCCCGACGCAACCGGGTTTTTTCGGAAATTTATCAGATGCAGCTGTTCACCGCCGGCACCGCCCTGGTGCTGTATGTGGGATATGTTGTATTTGTGGCAGGGGCGGAGCAATACATTGCCGCATGGTTAACCCTGATGTCCGTCAGCTGCCTGGTCAACCTGGACTGGTTGCTCATGGGGTTGGACCGTTTCCGCCCCATTGCCCTGCGCAACACCTTTGTAAAGCTCATGGCAGCGGCCAGCGTATTTCTGCTGGTGCGCGGCAAGGAGGATCTGTGGCGCTATGGACTCATCTGGGGTGGCAGTACGCTGGTTGGCTGCCTCAGCTGCTGGATTGGGCTCAAGCGGCAGGTGCGTTTTCATCCCGTGCCCTGGCGCGATGCCCTGCGGCATCTGCGGCCCTGCGCGGTGCTGTTCCTGTCGGTGATTGCGGTGCAGGTATACCGCACCATGGACAAAGTCATGGTTGGCGCCATCAGCGGCATGGCGGAAAACGGCCTGTATGAAAACGCCGAGAAGATCATTTACTGCCTCAGCGGATTTATCTCCGCCTTCGGCACCGTCATGCTGCCCAAGGTGGCCGCCATGCACGCCCGCGGAGAAACGGCCGCGGTAAAGCGCCACATGACCCTTTCCATGGAGCTGGTGCTCTGCATGACCTGTGCCATGGCCTTTGGCGTGGCGGCCGTGGCCACGGAATTCGCGCCCCTGTTTTTCGGGGCGGACTTTGCCTATTCCGGTATCCTGATGATTCCCCTGGCCTTTACCCTGATCATGATCGGCTTTGCCAATGTGGTGCGCACCCAGTGGGTGCTGCCCCAGGGGCGGGACGCCATTTTTGTGCGGAGCGTTTGCGCCGGCGCGGTGGTCAATCTCATCGTAAACAGCGCACTCATTCCCCCGCTGGGCGCCATGGGTGCGGTGATTGGCACCCTGGCAGCGGAATTCACCGTGCCTTTCACCCAATGGCTGATGCTGCGCCGTGAATTGCCCTATGGACGTTTCCTGGGCATGGTGGTGGCCTATTGTCTTTTGGGACTTGTTATGCTGGGTGCCGTGCGGCTCTGCGGGATGCTTTGCCCCTGGGACGGTTGGATTCGTCTGGGGGTGGAAGTCTTGGTCGGCATAGGGGTATATGGTGTGAGCTGCCTGGCCTACTGGCGGCTTGCAGGGCGGCATGAAGTGCTGCATGCCTTGGCCGGCGGACGCCGTGGACGCAATTGACGACGCTGCCTTCCGTTTTTTCCCGGCATGTTTCACCGGCTTTGGGGTGATAAAACCCTTGCCTCCCGGCCACACTGGGAGAGACAAGGAGGATTGGGGCATGGGAAAGAACATCCGTTGTGCCGCGCTGATCGTTTGCTGCTGCCTGCTGCTGTGCGGCTGCACTGCATCGGCGCAGGAACGCTATGAACGAGGACAAATGTACTTGGGCTTTGGGGACTATGCCACTGCCCGGGAGATATTTCAGCAGCTGGGCGGCTACGGCGACGCGGAAAAATACGCGCTCTACTGTGCCGCGCATCAGGCCATGGCTGACGGGGATTGGACACTGGCGGAGGCCAATCTGCGCCTGATTGACCCCTTTGCCAGCAGCACATGGTGCCTGCAGTACATTGATGCGGCGCGCCTGGCGGAGGAGGGCGACCTGGCGGGAGCCCTGGAAGGCTTTGAAGCGCTGGGCTCCTTCCTGGACAGCGATGCCCGCGCCCGCAGCCTGCGGGCGGAGATCCCCAGCCGTGAGCTGGAACGCATTGCTTCCCTGGTGGAAAATGGCCACTACGACCAGGCGCGCAGCCTGCTCAGCGCCCTGGACGCCTCCCCTGAGCGGGATGCGCTGCTGGAAACATGCGATGCCGGGGAAAAGGAGCTGGCCTATACCCAGGCCATGGCCCTGTACACATCCCAGGCATGGATGGAAGCCATCCCCGCCTTTGACGCATTGGGAGATTACCGCGACAGTGCCGCGCGGCTGCTGGCTTGCCGCAGCAATCTGTACCGCGCCGCGGAAGCCGCCGCCGCCCAGGCGACCCTGGATACCGTAGCCCAGGCCATAGAGGATTTCCGCTTCCTGGAGGATTATCTGGACAGCGCCAGCCGCGCAAAAGCGTTGGCATCACAGTGGGAGGTGAACCTGCGCCTGCGCGCAGCCGCCGCCAGCGCCCCCTATGTGGTATTTGGCAGCTATCCCCTGGGGGAAACAGGGGAGCCCATGCCCGTGCTCTGGCGCGTGGCTGAACTGTCGGGGGACAGCGTAACGCTGCTTTCCTGCCAGGTGCTGGACGCCATGGCCGCGGCGGAAGCGACTAGCCTCCCGCTCACGCTCAGCGAAGCAGAAGCCGCCGCGGCCCCCGAGATCGCACTGCCCACGGAGGCGCTGATCACCGCGCTCTATCCCGCGGCCGAGGATCGCCGCTGTACCGCCACGGCGTATGCCCTGGCCCAGGGAGTGCGTCACCATCAGGACGGCAGCGCCTGGTATTATTTGGCCGAGGCCGGAGAGGCTGGTTTTCAGCGCGCGGTATGGTATAATGGCGAGGTCCTGCAGGTGGACGCAGGCTATGACGGCGTTGGGGTCCGTCCGGTGCTGCGGCTTTCCCTGAATGCCCACGCCTTTACCCAGGGGGATGGCAGCGCGGAAAATCCCTACCGGTAAATCCATGATGCCGTACAAAAGGAGGCACGAGCCCTTGATGACCCTAACGGTTTCGCACCTGGACCTACCCACCCTGTTTTCCAGCGGACAGTGCTTTCGCATGCACCCCATGGAAAACGGGGCTTTTCTTGTGCTTTCCGGGGAGCAGGCCCTGCGGGTAACGCCCCTGGGCGGCGGGCGGTTTCGTTTCTCCTGCGCGCCTTCCCGTTGGCCGTACTGGCAGCGGTATTTCGACCTGGAAACGGATTATGATGCGCTTTTGTCCGCCATCCCTCCGGAGGAAACCTATCTGCGCCAAGCAGCGCAGGCCTGCGATGGTTTGCGGATTCTGCGCCAGGAGCCCTTCGAAACCCTGATCAGTTTCATTCTCTCCCAGCGCAAGAGCATTCCGGCCATCCGTGGCTGTGTGGAGGCCCTTTGCCAGCGCTTTGGCCGTGCGCTACCCTGCGGCGCCCGTAGCTTTCCCTCCCCCCGGCGCCTGGCCCGCGCCACCGAGGAGGAGCTGCGGGCCTGCGGGCTGGGCTATCGCGCGCCTTATGTGCTGGCTTCCGCTCGCATGGTTGCCCGGGGCGAGGTGGATTTACGCGCCTGTGAGCAGCTGGATGACCCCGCGCTGCTGGAAACGTTGATGACCTTTCCGGGCGTTGGGGTCAAGGTAGCCAGCTGCGTGATGCTCTTTGCCTACCACCGCATGGCCGCGGCACCGGTGGATGTATGGATTCAGAAGGTGATTGACGAGGTTTATGGCGGCACGTCCCCTTTCCCCCGGTGGGGTCAGGTGGCAGGCTGGTATCAGCAGATGCTGTTTTACTACCGGCAACATGTACTGCGTGAAAAAACACCCTCCGTCTTTTCTTCAGATGCCAGCCTTCCTCAGGGAAGGACGACATCCGCATGAAAGCGGAGGGTGTGGGACGGCTCCGGGCGGGAATGGTTGCATTCATCCGGCGCGGAGAAAGGACCCATTGCGCAATGACGTACCGACGGGAAGATAGCGCCGGAACGGCCCTGCTGGCCTTGTCTGCACGGTGGAGCCCCTGCCGTCCTGATTACAGGATGCCCGGGGCTCCCTTTTCTTATGCGAAAAAATCACGCGGTTTTTTGCCAATGTTCGCCGGTCAAGCCCAGCGCTTTCATGGCCTCCACCACCGCCAACGGCACCAGCGCCAGGAGGATAACCACAGCCCACTGAATGGGCGTGAGCACCGCCAAGCGGAAGATATCCCGCAGGAAGGGCACAAACAGCACCAGCAGCTGCAAGGCCAGCGCCGCCGCCCCCGCCAGGAACATCCAGCGGTTTTGTGGCCCGCGGCTGAACAGGGAGCGCGTATTGCTGCGCAGGTTGAAGGAGTGGACGATCTGGCTGCCGCTGAGCACCGCAAAGGCCATGGTCTGGCCACAGGCAATGGAAGCCATGCAGCCCACGCGATAGGCGGCCAGGGTGCACAGGGCAATCAGCAACCCCTGATACGCCAGGCGGAACACCAGCGGCCGGTCGAAAATTGCCGCCTTGGGGTCCCGGGGCGGACGGCGCATCACGTCCGGCTCCGCAGGCTCCATGCCCAGGGCCAGGGCGGGCAGAGAATCCGTAATCAGGTTCACCCACAGGATGTGGATGGGCAATAGCGGGCTGTCCCAGTTGAGCATCACGGCCACAAACACCGTGAGCACCTCGCCCAGGTTGGAGCTAAGCAGGAACTGGATCGCCTTCAAAATATTGCTGTACAGGGTTCTGCCCTGGCCCACAGCCTCCACAATGGTGGCAAAATTGTCGTCGGTCAGGATCATGGCGGAGGCTTCCTTGCTCACCTCCGTGCCGGTGATGCCCATGGCCACGCCAATATCTGCCTGCTTGAGCGCGGGCGCATCGTTGACGCCGTCGCCGGTCATGGCCACCACGTCCCCCCAGCTCTGCCAGGCACGGACGATTCGCAGCTTATGCTCGGGGGAAACCCGGGCATACACGGCGATGTTCCGCACTTCTTCCCGGAGGCGGTCATCGTCCATGCGCTCCAGCTCCGCGCCGGTAATGACCCGATCCCCTTTGCCCAGAATGCCCAGGTCCTTGGCGATGGCGGCAGCGGTGAGCTTGTGGTCGCCGGTAATCATGACGGGTTTGATACCCGCCTGGAGGCACTTGCGAACCGCTTCCCGTGCCGTGGGACGGGGAGGATCAATCATGCCCACCATGCCCAGGAAGGTCAGTTCCCGCTCGTAGGCCGCCTGCTTGTCCCCTTCGGCCAGGACATCCTGCTGCCCCATGGCAAACACCAGCACCCGCAGGGCGGAATTGGACATTTCCTCCGCCGTCTGCCGGATGCGCGC
>OLRD01001227.1_pt1 | contig 16169 bp, 13 predicted proteins | sample 1672051 | NCBI WGS metagenome assembly OLRD01 (sample SAMEA3136640, study PRJEB25190) | human gut metagenome | biome: human gut; feature: human-associated habitat; material: faeces | place: Austria | collected 2013 | reverse complement strand
CCGGGAACGTAGACGCCCACCCGGTGCAGGCCCCGCACCCGCTGGCCGGTGATGACCCCGTTTGGCAGGGGATCAATGCGGCTCTGCTGCTTCTGCCGCTGGTGAAAGGCGCGGATGTTCTCCGCCGCTTTCCTCAGGGAGGCGATGAACTGAGGGTCGCACTCCTCCACAGCCGCCTCCAATTCCCCGCGGGAGAGCTCCAGGCTCTCGGGGGTCCAGCCGTCAAATTTTTTGGAGAACTCCTTCACTGCCCGGTCCCCACCGGTGCGGACGGCTTCAATAATCTCCCGCACCGACTGCTCAATCTCCGGGGAGGTCTGCCCCACCCGGCTCTTCAAATCCTCCACAAAGGACTGGCAGGTCTGCCGGTCCCCCTGTACCACTTTGATCATGTCACTGCTCCCCCTTCTTTATCTCTCGCTCCAGCCGGGCGGCCAGGGCCTCAATCTCCCGTTTGCGCAGCTTCAGGCTGGCGGCGTTGACGATGAGCCGGGCAGACACATCCGCCACCCGCTCGATGACCTCCAGGCCGTTTTCCCGCAGGGTGGCCCCGGTCTCCACTATGTCCACAATGCCGTCGGACAGGCCCAGCAGGGGCGCCAGCTCCACCGAGCCCTCGATCTTGATGATGCGCACATCCATCTGCTTGCCCTCGAAAAAGCGGCGGGCCACGTTGGGATACTTGGTGGCCACGGTCTTCACCCGGTAGCCGCCGTAAAAATCCGAGCCCTTGGGGGCGGCCAGGGCAAAGCCGCACCGGCCAAAGCCCAAATCCAAAATCTCAAAAAAGCGGCTGCCGTTCTCCATGATGGTGTCCTTGCCCACCACCCCCATGTCGCACACACCGTGCTCCACATAGGTGATGACGTCGGCGGCCTTGGCCAGCACAGCCTGGAGGGAACCGTCCCCCACCGGCAGGATGAGCCGGCGGCCCTTATCCCGCAGCTGGGAGCAATCCATGCCGGTCTGCTCCAGCAGGGCTACAGTGGACTTCTCCAGCCGGCCCTTGGTCAACGCGATGCGAAGCGGCTGCATCAGGCCTTCCCCCCTTCTGAAAGTAAGATTTCCTCTGTCTCTGCACCCACCCGCAGCACCTTGGGGATGCCCGCGGCCTGAGCGTAACGGAGGGTCTCCTCCAGGCTCTCAAAGACGGAGGCCTCGCACAAGACCCCCTGGTTCGCCAGGGAGCCTGCCAGCTTTTGGGCCTGCATCTCGCAGCCTGGCTCCCCGTAGACCAGCGCCTGGGCGGGGGCCTCCCCCTCCAGGGCTGCGGCGTTTAGATCCGCCACAGCGTCCAAATCCAGGGAGAAGCCCACGGCGGGCATGGGGTCCCCAAAGTTCTGGCACAGGCTGTCGTACCGGCCGCCCATGAGCACCGCGTCCCCGTGCTGGTGGACGTAGGCAGAGAACACCACGCCGGTGTAATAGTCGTTGCGCTGCACCAGGCCCAAGTCCACCATGAGCCGGTCCCCCAGCCCCAGCTGGCCCAAGGCCTGGTACAGCCCTTTCAGGTATTCCAAAGTTTCCCGGGCCTCCCCATCCTGGAACCACTCCTCCGCCTGGGAAAGGGCCTCCTCCCCGCCGAACAGCCGGGGCAGCTGGGCCATGGCCTTGGCGGCGGGCAGGTCCCCCAGGGGGTCCAGCAGCTCAGAAAGGGCGGCATAGTTTTTGGACTCGATGGTGGCCCGCAGCTCCTCTTGGGCGGCGGCGGACAGAGGCAGCTGGTCCGCCAGCACCTGGAAGAACCGGGCGTGGCCGATCTCCATGCGGAAGTCCGGCGCACAGGCAGAGAGGGCCTCTACCGCAAGGGCAATGACCTCCAGGTCCGCCCGCAGCCCTCCTGCCCCCATGAGTTCAATGCCCATCTGCGCGGATTCATCGCTGCGGCCGGACAAATCGGGCCGGTTTCGGTAGATGGTCTGGCTGTAAAAGAACCGCAGGGGCTTCCGGTGGCCCTGCAGGCGGGAGGCCGCCATGCGGGCAATGGGCAGGGTGCTGTCCGGACGGAACACAATGAGCCGGCCGTGGTTGTCCGTGCACTTGTACATCTCCTGCTGGGGGATGGCCGTGCCCGGCAGGTTAAACACGTCGAAATACTCCAGCCCGGGGGTGATGACCTCCCGGTAGCCCCGCAGGCCGAACACCCGGGAGAGCTTTTCTTGCACCTCCCGGCGGGCGCGGCACTCCTCAAAAAGCAGGTCCCGGGCGCCCTCCGGTGTAATTTTGCTGTATGTCTTCATCCAAGCAGACGGCCCGCTCCTCCCCTGGACGGGAAGAGCGGGCCTCCCCCTTTCCTCACTTTAGCGTGCTACTATGATAATGTATAAATAAGCTTTTGTCAAGCCTTAAAACAAGGTGGTCTGGCTGCTCTCCGGCAGGCCGGAAAGCGATCCCGCCTCCCGCAGGGTGTCGATGACGGCGCTGGAAACCTTGGCCCTGGCCTGCACATCGTCGATGGAGATGTACTCTCCCCCCTCGTCCCGGGCCTCTCGCAGGCTGAGGGCGGCGGATTCTCCCACGCCCGCCAAAGAGGAGAAGGGCAGGCGGATCTGGCCGTCCTCCACCACAAACCTTTTGGCCTCGGACTTATACAGGTCCACAGGGCGCAGGGCGATGCCCCGGGCCAACATCTCGTTGATGATCTGCAGTGTGCCGAACTCGCCCTCCTCTTTGGGAGAGGCCTCCCGGTTCTTGATCTTCACATCCAGATCTTTCATTTTGCGAAAAACGGCTTCTTTGCCTTTGATGGCGGTGGCGCCGTCGAAGTCATCGCTGCGCACAGTGAAGTAAGCGGCGTAGTACTCCAGGGGCCGGTGCACTTTGTACCAGCCCAGCCGCAGGGCGGAAATCATGTAGGCAGCCGCGTGGGCCTTGGGGAACATGTACTTGATTTTAAAGCAGGAGTCGATGTACCACTGGGGCACGTCGTGCTCCTTCATGGCCTGGATATGTTCCTGGGTCAGCAGTTTGGTGGCCTTGCCCTTTCGGACGATCTCCATGATCTTAAAGGCCATTTTAGGCTGCAGGCCCTTGTTCATCAAGTAGGTCATAATACTGTCCCGGGTACCAATCACTTCGGAAATGGTGCAGGTGCCCGCCTGGATCAGCTCCTGGGCGTTGCCCAGCCACACGTCTGTGCCGTGGGACAGGCCGGAAATCTGCAGCAGGTCGGAAAACTTGGTGGGGTGGGACTCCTCCAGCATGCCACGGACAAAGTTGGTGCCCAGCTCTGGCAGGGACAAGGTGCCTGTGCGGATGCCGCCCAGGTCCTCCTCGGTAACCCCCAAAGCAGCCGGAGAGTTGAACAGGCTCATCACATCCGGGTCGCTCATAGAGACATCCATCACCGGGATACCGGTGTAGTCCTCCAGATAGCGGTAGATGGTGGGCACATCGTGTCCCAGCTCGTCCAGCTTACACACGTTGTCGTGGATGGAGTGGAAGTCAAAGTGGGTGGTGATGTTGCTGTTTTTCTGGTCGTTGGCAGGGTGCTGCACGGGGCAGAAGTCGTAGACCTCCATGCCCCGGGGAATGACGATCATGCCGCCTGGGTGCTGGCCGGTGGTGCGCTTGATGCCCGTGCATCCCAGAGCCAGCCGCTTTTCCTCTGCCTTGTGCAGGGTGATGCCCTTCTGCTCCGCGTACTTGCGCACATAGCCAATAGCCGTCTTATCCGCCACGGTGCCGATGGTGCCCGCCTTGAACACGTTGTCCCGGCCGAAGAGCACCTCGGTGTACCGGTGGGCGCCGGACTGGTACTCGCCGGAGAAGTTCAGGTCGATATCGGGCACCTTGTCGCCGTCGAAGCCCAGGAAGGTCTCGAAGGGGATGGTGTGGCCGTCCCGGTCCATGGGAGTGCCGCAGTCCGGGCAGTCCTTGGGGGGCAGGTCAAAGCCGGAGTCGATGGTGCCATCGGTGAAAAACTCGCTGTGGCAGCACTTGGGGCACACATAATGGGGCGCCAAGGGGTTCACCTCGGAGATGCCGGACATGCTGGCCACCAGGGAGGAACCCACGGACCCTCGGGAGCCCACCAGATAGCCGTGGGCCTCGCTGTCAGCCACCAGCTTCTGGGCGGTCATATACAGCACGGAGAAGCCGTGCTTCACAATGGAATTCAGCTCCTTCTCCAGCCGCTGCTGGACGATCTGGGGCAGGGGGTCGCCGTACTTTTTCTTGGCCCGCTCCCAGGTGATGGACACCAGCTGCTCCTCGGCCCCCTCGATGAAAGGTGGGAAGTTGCCCATAGGCACCGGGCGGATGGAGTCGATCATATCGGCGATCTTGTTGGGGTTCTTCACCACCACCTCATAGGCTTTCTCCTCTCCCAGGTAAGCAAACTCCTTGAGCATTTCCGGAGTAGTGCGCATGTACAGGGGCGCCTGCTGGTCCGCGTCGTCGAAGCCCCGGCTGCCCATAATGACCCGCCGGTAATCCGCGTCCTTGGGGTCTTTGAAGTGGACGTCACAGGTGGCCACCACCGGCTTGTTCAGCTTCTCGCCAATCTTGACGATAGTGCGGTTATATTCCCGCAGGCCTTCCACGTCGGTCTCCCCATTGCGGACCATGAACATGTTGTTGCCAATGGGCTGGATCTCCAGATAATCGTAGTAAGAGGCGATCTTGCACAGGGTCTCAAAGGACTCGCCCTTCACCACGGCCCGGAACAGCTCGCCGGCCTCGCAGGCGCTGCCCACCAGCAGGCCCTCCCGGTACTTGTTCAGCAGGCTCTTGGGGGTGCGGGGCGTGCGGTAGAAGTACTCCAGGTGCCCGGCGGAGATGAGCCGGTACAGGTTCTTCAGGCCCGTGTGGTTCTTCACCAGCAGGATCATGTGGTAGGGCCGCAGCTTCTTCGGATCGCCGCCGGCCAGGGCCCCGTTGATCTCGTCCACCCGCTGGATGCCGTGGCTGTTTTTCAGCCGCTCCAGGAAGTTGAGGAAGATCTCCCCCAGCACCGCGGCATCGTCCTCGGCCCGGTGATGGTGGAAAGGCTTGAGCTTTAAGTAGTTGGCCACGGAATCCAAGGTGGCCTTCTTCAGGTCTGCCAGCAGGGACCGGGCCATGGTCACCGTGTCGATGTAGGTGTTCGCAAAGGGCTTTCCCTGGCGCTTCAGGGCAGCCCGGACGAAGCTGGCGTCAAAGGAGGCGTTGTGGGCCACCAGCACCGCGTCCTCCCCGCAGAACTGGAAAAACTGCTCCAGGGCCTGGGCCTCCTTGGGGGCGCCCTTCACCATCTCGTCGGTGATGGAGGTGAGCTGGGTGATCTTCTCCGGGATGGGGCGCTCCGGGTCCACAAAGGTGTCGAACCGGTCGGTGATCTCCCCGTTGTGGATGCGCACCGCGCCGATTTCCGTGATGCGGTCGTTCTGGGGGCTCAGGCCGGTGGTCTCCAGGTCGAAGCAGATAAAGTCCCCTGTCAAGGGGTGCTGGCTCTCCCCTGTGACGGCGGGCACCAGGTCGTTGACGAAGTAGGCCTCCGTGCCGTAGAGGATTTTGAAATCGGGGTCCTCCTTCTGAATGTCCAAGGCGGTGTTCATAGCCTCGGGGAAGGCTTGGGCCACGCCGTGATCTGTGATAGCCACGGCCTTCTGCCCCCACTTGTGGGCCTGCTTGATGAGGGAGGCGGCGGAGCTCATGCCGTCCATGTCGGACATGGTGGTGTGCAGGTGGAGCTCCACCCGTTTCTCCAGGGCGTCGTCCACCACCTGCACCTGATCCACCGTGGCAATGGACCGGGGGCGCATGACATTTTCCCGGTCATATTTGTCGTACTCCAGGGCCCCCCGCACCAGCAGGGTGGCGCCGGCCTTCAGCTTATCCAGAGCCTGGCAATCGTGGGCGTCCTGGATGACCTTCAAGGTGGTGGAGCCGGTGTAATCCGTGATGTCGATGGAGTAGATCTTCCGGGACTTGTCCCGGGTCTCTTTGCTCTCGATGGCGAAGATCTCTCCCCACACCGCGATGTTGCCCATGTCCAGGGTGGCCTCCCGCAGGGGGACTGGCTTTCCCCGGGGCACGGAGCCCAGCACCGGCTTGGCGGTCTCTGGAATGATGGAGGGCAGCAGGTGCTCCTCATCCCGGACACTGACCTTCCGGCGGCTGGCCTGCTCCTTCATGGCCTCCTCATACTCCTCCATCTCCTGAAGAACAGCCTCCCGCTGGCGCCGGATCTGCTCATCCTTGGCCTTTTCCACCAGAACCCCTTCCCCTGCCTTCACTGTAAGCCGGCCTGTGAACTCCACCTGGCAGGAACGGCCAAACCAGCTCTGGATCAGGCCCTGCAGCTTCTCATCCGTATGACGGATGGAGAGCAGCTCATAGCCGCCATGGGCCAGCCGGATGGTGAGCCTCCCCTCCTGATAGGAGGCCTCTGCCTGGTTGAAAGTGCCATTGAGGGTGGCGTCCCGCTCCTTTAGCGCCGCCACCAGAGAGGGCATGCAGTCCACGGAAAAAGCCTCCGCCGGGAAGTGGGGATGGAGACGCACAGAGGGCAGGCCAAACGCTGGGCCTTCTAGCAGGGCCTCTAACTTTTTCAACTCTCCATACTCCACAAAGCGGGGAAAATCCACCACCAGCACAGCGGAACGCTCCTGGCGGTTCACTGTGACCTGGCGCAGTTCCCCAGCTTGCAGCGCCTGGGAGAAGCTCTCCCCGTTCATCTCGTTTTTGAAAAAATCACCTAGAATGCTCAAAACGCGCCTACCCTTTCGCTTTCGCTCACAGCTTGTCCACTTCCTCCAGAAGGGCAGCCAGCAGCTGATCCTCCGGAACCTTTTTCACGATCTTCCCTTTCTTAAACAGGAGCCCTTCCCCCTCGCCGCCGGCAATGCCCACATCCGCTTCCCGGGCCTCCCCCGGGCCGTTGACCGCGCAGCCCATCACCGCCACGGTGATGTCCTTTTGGCAGCCCTTCAGGGCCTCTTCCACCTGATGGGCCAGGCCGATCAGGTCGATGCGGGTGCGGCCGCAGGTGGGGCAGGAGACCAGCCGCACCCCTTGCTTTAGATCCAGGGCCCGCAGGATGTCCTCCCCGGCCTTCACTTCCTCCACGGGGTCGGCGGTGAGGGACACCCGGATGGTGTCCCCAATGCCCCGCTGGAGCAAGCTGCCAATGCCGATGGCGGATTTCACCAGGCCCATCCGGGCGGTGCCCGCCTCTGTCACCCCCAGGTGCAGGGGGTACGGGCACTGCTGGGCCATGAGCTCGTAGGCGCGGACGGTCAAATCCACCGAGGAGGCCTTCAGGGAGATGACGATGTCCGTAAAGTCGAACTTCTCCAGCAGGGAGACGTGGTACAGGGCGCTTTCCACCAGGGCCTCCGGGGTGGGGGCGCCGTATTTTGCCAGGATGTGCTTTTCCAAGGAGCCGGAGTTGACCCCAATGCGGATGGGGATATTCTTCTGGCGGCAGGCATCGGCCACGGCCTTCACCCGGCTGTCGTCCCCGATGTTGCCGGGGTTGATGCGGATTTTGTCGATGCCAGCAGCCACGCTTTCCAGGGCCAGCTTGTAATCAAAGTGGATATCCGCCACCAGGGGGATGGACACCTTCTCCTTAATGGCGGGGATCAGGGCCACAGCCTCCTTGTTGGGGATGGCAGCCCGGAGGATCTGGCAGCCCGCCTGCTCCAAGCGCAGGGCCTGCTCCACACTGCCCGCTATATCCGTGGAGGGGACGTTTAACATGGACTGCACTGTAATGGGCGCGCCGCCGCCAATGGCCACGCCCCCGGCCACCACTTGTTTTGAACTTCTCCGTTGCATATAGTTTCCCCTTTCCCAGTCTTTCAAAAAGGGAGGCCCGGCTGCCGGGCCCCCTGGTTTGTTTGCTATCCTTGGACAATGCGGAAAATATCGTGAAAGGCGATGACCACCATCAACCCGATGAGCAGGATGAAGCCAGCCGCATGGACATAGCCCTCGTACTTGGCGGGAACAGGATGACGGGTGACGCCCTCCCAGACGAGGAACAGCAGCCGCCCTCCGTCCAGAGCGGGCAGGGGCAGCAGGTTCACAATGCCCAAGTTCACGGTAATCATCACAATCATCAGCAGAATGTTCAGCACCGCCTGGCCAAAGCCCTGGGCAAGCCCCGCGCTGGCTGCCTGCCCAATGGCCTGAGCCGTGCCGATGGGCCCCGCCACATCGTTGAGGCCAAAGCGCCCGGTGAACAGCCCCTTCAGGGTCTCCACCACCATGCGGGCCATGGAGAAGGTGTCTGTGGCGGAACGGCGCACCAGGCCCAGAAAGGTGACGGCCTCCGGCTCCACATAGAAATCCAGGGAAACCATTTTGGTGCCGTCCTCCAAAACCTGGGACTGCATGGCAAAGGTGCCTAGGTCTACCCGCTGGCCCTCCCGCTTTACCACCATGGAGACGGCGTCCGGGTCCGCCAGGGCCAGGGCAAAGGAAAGGTCCCGGTCAGTGTAGATGGCATAGCCGTCCACCTCCACAATGGTATCCCCCACCTGGGCACCAGCGGCCTGGAGGGCCGAGCCCTCGGTGAACTGAGAGATCTGGGTGGTGACAAACACCTCTTGCTGGCCCAAAACAATCATCATCAGGAAAAAGCCCAGAACAATGTTAAAGACAGATCCGGCAGCGACCACTAAAAAGCGTTTCCACACGGGCTTGTTGCCAAAAGCGCGGACATCCTGACTCTCCTCGTCCTCCCCTTCCATGGCACAGTAGCCGCCAATGGGCAGCAGGCGCAGAGAATACTGCGTCTCTCCCCGCTGGAACCCCCACAGCTTGGGCCCCATGCCCAGGGCGAATTCATTCACCCGGATACCCGAGGCCTTGGCCAGCAGGAAATGCCCCAGCTCGTGAAAGAAAATGATAAAGCCAAAAAGCAAAACGCCAATGAGAATCAGCAAAGCCACCGTCAGAATCTGCAAAGAACCATCTCCTTTAAATCAGTGTGCCGCGCCTGCCACGAAAGCCCGTGCCTCTCGATCCGCTTCCAGAACCGCTTCCAAGGTGACCACGCCGGGATCCTGACGGTCCATGGCGGCCTCCACCAGCCGGGGGATATCCAAAAAGCCAATCTTCCCCTCTAAAAACAGGGCCACAGCCTGCTCGTTGGCACCGTTGGCCGCGGCAGGCACCAGGCCGCCCCGGCGCAAAGCCTCCCGGCAGAGCTCCAGGCAGGGGAACGCTTCCCGATCCGGCGGATAAAAGGTGAGTTTTCCCAGGGCGCACAGGTCCAGTTCTCCCGCGGGGGAAGGCATCCGCAGGGGATAGGTGAGGGCGTATTGGATGGGCACCGCCATGTCCGGCACCCCCAGCTGGGCCACCACCGCGTTGTCTTGATACTCCACCATGGAGTGGATGACGCTCTCCCGGTGGACCACCACCTCAATGCGGTGCTCCGGCATATCAAAAAGCCAGGACGCCTCCATAACCTCTAAGCCCTTATTCATCATGGTGGCGGAGTCGATGGTGATTTTGGCCCCCATGTCCCAATTGGGGTGGCGCAGGGCCTGCTCCCGGGTGACCCCCGCAAGCTCCTGGCGGCTCCTGCCGAAGAAGGGCCCACCCGAGGCGGTGAGCACCAGCTTCTTCAGGGCGCCCCGCTCCGGGCAGCCTTGCAAGCACTGGAAAATGGCGGAGTGCTCGCTGTCCACCGGGAGGATGGACAGGTTCCTCTTCCGGGCAGCCTCCATAACGATGGCGCCACCCGCCACCAAGGTCTCTTTGTTGGCCAGGGCCAGGGCCTTCCCCGCCTGCAGGGCCGCAAGGGTGGGCTGCAGGCCCACCATGCCCACCACCGCGTTCAGGGTGAGGTCCGCTCCCGGCCAGGCGGCAGCTTCACACAGGCCCTCCATGCCGGAGAGCACCTGGATGTCCGTATCCCGCAGGCTCTGCCGCAGAGAAAGGGCCGCCCCCTCGTCGAAGACGGCCACCACTTCTGGATGGAACTTGCGGGCCTGCTCCTCCAGCCGATTGACGCTGGAGCGGGCGGCCAGGGCTGCAACCTCCCATTTCTCTCCCTGCTCCCGCAGGTTTTGCACCACTTGAAGGGCCTGGGTGCCGATAGAGCCAGTAGAACCCAGCAGCGATAATTTTTTCATAGTGCGCCCCCTCTTATGCTTATGCGCCTGCCAGGGGGAGAAATCCCACCAAAAGGTACACAAACGGCGCGGTAAAGATCACACTGTCAAAGCGGTCCAAAATGCCGCCGTGGCCGGGGATGACCTGGCCAAAATCCTTGATGTGGCAGCTGCGCTTGATGATGGAAAAGCTCAGGTCCCCCAGGATGGACAGCACCGCCCCGAACAGGCCGATCAAAAACAGCACACCATAGTCCGCATGGGCTGTTCCCTGATAATAGAACTCGGAAAAGAGCAGGCCGCACAGCAGCATGACGGCCACGTTCACCACCACGCCGCCAATGGCCCCCTCCACGGTCTTTTTGGGGCTGATCTCTGGGCAGAGCTTGTGCTTGCCAAAGAGCGTGCCCGCGAAATAGGCGCCGGCATCCGCAACCCAGGCGGAGAGCACCGCGATGAGCACATAGAACATGCCGTGGTCTGGGCTCAGGTCCCGCAGGGAAACCAAGCACTGCAGGGCGCTGGGGATCAGCACCACCATGCTGTAAAGCACCCCAACCTCTTTAAAGGTGGTTTCTTTGTGATAGACAATCATGGCGGAAAACACCAGCAGAGTGAACAGGCAGTAAGCCAAAAATTCCGTTTCCTCATTGCAGAAGGGGATCACAGCGGCGGCCAGCAGCGCCGGGCCGCAGAGAAACCACTTCCGGGTGAGGTCCATGGCCTTCACCAGCTCAAACACGCCCGCGGCGGAGACCAGGGCCACAACAATGTTCAGCGCCAGAGGAAAAGAGTGGTTGAACACCACAATGGCCGCCACAAAAAGCACCAGGCAGGCCCCGGATACGATCCGCTGTTTCATAGCAACATCCCTTTACAGGTTTTTCTTCTCTGAAAATAAAATTCCCAATTCATTCCCAAAAAAAGCCTATGACAGATCATTTCTTGAAAAAATTCTGCTAGGCTGTAGGGGGGAGTTACACGCCCCCAAAGCGGCGCTGGCGGGTGGAATAGATCCGAATGGCCTCATCCAGGTCGCTGGTTTTAAAGTCCGGCCAGAGAATATCGAAGTAGACAAACTCCGCATAAGCCCCCTGCCACAGCAGGAAATTAGACTGACGCTCTTCCCCGCTGGGGCGGATGATCAGGTCCGGGTCGGGCTGGCCGCCAGTATAGAGGTACTGGGAAAACAGCTCCTCCGTCAGCTCCTCGGGGCGCCGCCTTCCCGCGGCCACCTCCTGGGCAAAGGCCCGGGCGGCCCGGGTGATCTCCGCCCGGCCGCCGTAGTTCATAGCCAGGTTCAGCACCATACCGGTCTTTACAGAGGAAGCCTCTTCCACCTCGTGGATGAGCTGTCGCAGCTCCTCTGGAAAGGCGGAGACATCCCCAATAAAGCGCACCCGGATGTTTTCATCCATAAAGTCCCGCAGGGCCTCTTCCAGATACTCTTTGAACAGGCGCAGCAAAGCCCCCACCTCGTCGGCAGGGCGGTTCCAGTTCTCGGTGGAGAAGGCGTACACGGTCAGATACTTAATGCCGATTTGTGAACAATAGCGGGTGATGGTGCGAAAATTGGACGCACCTGCCCGATGGCCGGCGGAGCGGGGCAGAAAGCGTCTTTTAGCCCATCTGCCGTTGCCGTCCATGATGATGCCGATGTGAACGGGCAGCCGCAAAGCCGCCCGCTCCCCATCCTCTTTCGATTGAAAGGCCAAGGCCTCTTCCCCCTTTCAGGCTCAGATGGCCATGATCTCCTTTTCTTTGCGCTGGGCGCACTCGTCCACGTTCTTCACATACTTGTCGGTCAAATCCTGGGTCTTTTTCTCGGCCTGCTTCAGGTCGTCCTCAGTGATATCCCCGGACTTCTTCATTTCCTTCAGCTTTTCAATGGCGTCCCGGCGAATGGAACGGATGGCCACTTTAGCCTCCTCGCCCAGCTTGGAGACCTCCTTGGAAAGGTCTCTGCGGCGCTCTTCGTTGAGGGGCGGGAACACCAGGCGGATCACCTTGCCGTCGTTCTGGGGGTTGACGCCCAGGTCGGAGGTCTGGATGGCCTTTTCAATGCCCCGCAGCACGCTCATATCCCAGGGCTGGATGACCAGCACCCGGGCCTCTGCCACGGAGACCGCCGCCAGCTGGTTGATGGGGGTGGGGGTGTCGTAATAGTTGACCATGATGTGGTCCAGCACCGCGGGATTGGCCCGGCCCGCGCGGATGGAGTCGAACTCCTCCATCAGGTGGTCGATGCTCTTCTTCATTTTGCTTTCTGCCTTGGCGAAAACGTCTTTCATCTCTGCCATGTTGGTTACCAGCCTTTCAAAAAATCTCTGTGTTAGGGAGCTTACTGCACCAAGGTGCCCACCTTTTCGCCGGAAACCGCCCGGACGATGTTGTGGGGATCCTCAATGCTGAACACCAGGAAGGGGATATTCCGGTCCTTGCAGAAGGAGGCAGCGGTCATATCCATCACACCCAAGTTCTGGTTGAGCACGTCCATGTAGCTGAGGGTGTCATACTTCTTGGCATCGGGGTTCTTTTTGGGGTCGCTGTCATAGACGCCGTCCACCATGGTAGCCTTCAGGATCACATCGGCCTCAATCTCCGCCGCCCGCAGGGCCGCGCCGGTGTCTGTGGAGAAGAAGGGGTTGCCCGTGCCGCAGCCGAACACCACCACTCTCCCCTTTTCCAGATGGCGCACCGCCCGGTTGCGGATGTAGGGCTCGGCCACTTCCTGCATGGCGATGGCGGTCTGCACCCGCACATCCAGGCCCAGCTGCTCCAGGCCGTCGGCCACGCCCAGGGCGTTGATGACCGTGGCCAGCATGCCCATGTGGTCGGCACGGGTGCGGTCCATCTTGCCGCTGGAGCGGCCCCGCCAGAAGTTGCCGCCGCCCACCACGATGGCCACCTCTGCGCCCATGTCCACGATCTCCTTGATGGGCTTGCAGATCTCCAGGACCGTGTCGAAGTCGATGCCGTGCCCGGCCTTCCCCGCCAGGGACTCGCCGCTGAGTTTGAGCAGGACCCGCTTGTATTTCAGTGCCATAGTATCTCTCCCCGCTTTACAGATTATATTCGCACTTATTGTACATGAAAAACCCCCGGTTGTAAAGCGCAAAGAAATCCTTTTCCGGGGGAAGGCCCGCTTCTTTCCTTTAGAATAGGGAAAAACGGCTGGGGCGTTACAAAAAATTTACATCTTACGGGCGGCTGTTCACGGTTTTTTGAAAATGTTACTCCCCGTTGCTTGTGGCAACGAGCGGTGCGGCCTATAATGAGGTTGAGGCTAGAAAGAAAGGAGGCCGCCCCATGCTCAGTGAAAACATCAAGTCGGTTCGGAAATCTAAAGGGCTTTCCCAGCAGGAGCTTGCGGTAAAGCTGAACGTGGTACGTCAGACGGTTTCCAAATGGGAACAGGGGCTGTCGGTCCCCGATTCCGACCTCTTGATCGCTCTGTCGGAAGCGCTGGAAACGCCTGTCAGCACATTGTTGGGAGAGACGATCGTTGAAACCGACGCAGACCGCTTGACTGCCATTTCTGAAAAATTGGAGGTGATCAATTTGCAGCTGGCACAGATAAAATGCAGCAGAAGGAAAGTCATCCACTGGCTCTTTATCGCGTTCAGCGCGGCCGTTGTGGCAATGCTCGCTCTCCTGCTCCTGCTGAACAGCCCCTACCAGCACTGGGATTACAGCGACCCGGAAACCGCTGTGTTGGGGACTATCTACCATTCCTTGGAATGGCTGTTCGCCCGGGTGTGGCCCTTTCTCCTGGCGGGGGGAGTCACCGGCGCTGTCCTGACGCGGAAGCGAAATTGACTATGCTGGGAAAGGAAGCCGTGGAATCGCTGCCTCTTTGCGCACCCAGCTGACAAGCCGGTTCCCATGAAGAAAAAAGAGCGGGCTCCATTTCTGGAACTCGCTCTTTTGCTGTGCTTTGGGAATACTTACTTCACCATGCCGGCCACTTCGGCAGCGAAGTCGTCCTGGCGCTTCTCCAGGCCCTCGCCCTTCTCGAAGCGGGTGTAGGCAGCGATCTTGATGTCGCCGCCCAGCTCCTTGGCAACGGACTCGGTGTACTGCTTCACGGTCATGGAGCTGTCCTGCACGTAGACCTGGTCCACCAGGCAGATCTCCTTGAAGAACTTGTTCAGACGGCCGGCCACAATCTTCTCGGCGATGTTGGCGGGCTTGCCCTCGTCCACGATCTGCTGGGTGAGGATTTCCTTCTCCTTCTCCACGCGCTCGGCGGGGACGGAGGCCTCGTCCAGGTACTCGGCGTTCATGGCGGCAATCTGCATGGCCACGTTGTGGGCATAGGCCTTGAAGCCCTCGGTAGCGGCGATGTCGTCGGTGGTGTCGAACTTCACGATGACGCCGATGCGGCCGCCAGCGTGGACGTAAGAGGTGACAGCGCCCTCATAGCGGGCGAAGCGGCGGATCTTGATGTTCTCGCCGATGGTGAGGATCTTCTCCTTCAGCAGGGCGTCCACGGTCTCCTCAGTACCGGAAGCCTTGCAAGCCAGCAGGGCCTCCACGTCGGCGGGGTTCTGCTCGATGACAGTGTCGGCGCAGGTCTTGACAAAGGCCTGGAAGTCAGCGTTCTTAGCCACGAAGTCGGTCTCGGCGTTGACCTCGATGACCACGCCCACCTTGCCGTCCTCGCTGACGGTGGCGAAAGCCACGCCCTCAGCGGCGATGCGGCCAGCCTTCTTCACGGAAGCGGCCAGGCCCTTCTCCCGCAGGAAGTCAATGGCCTTTTCCATATCGCCCTCAGAAGCAGTGAGGGCCTTCTTGCAATCCATCATGCCGCAGCCGGTCTTCTCACGAAGGGCGGCAACGTCTTTAGCGGTAAAATTCATTTGCAAACATCCTTTCTCTTCACGCCCCCGGGGCGCTCCCCGCCGGGGCAGCCTTCTCAGCTACTCTTATACGAAAAACGACGAAAACAGAGAGACGCTTACTCTTCCACGCTGATGTCGCCAGCCTCTTCAGCATCGGCCTCAGCCTCGGCCTCTTCCTTGGCAGCGGCGCCCATCTGGCCCTCGCGGCCCTCGATGATGGCGTCGGCCATGGCGCCGGCGATCAGCTTGACAGCGCGGATAGCGTCGTCGTTGCCGGGGATAACGTAGTCGATCTCATCGGGATCGCAGTTGGTGTCCACGATAGCCACGATCGGAATGCCCAGCTTGCGGGCCTCGGAAACGGCGATGCGCTCCTTGCGGGGGTCCACGATGAACAGGGCGCCGGGGAAGGTCTTCATGTCCTTAATGCCGCCCAGGAACTTCTCCAGCTTCTCGATCTCCAGCTGCAGCTTGCTGACTTCCTTCTTGGGCAGCAGGTCGAAGGTGCCGTCCTCTTCCATCTTCCGCAGCTGCGCCAGGCGCTGGATGCGGGTGCGGATGGTGGCGAAGTTGGTGAGCATGCCGCCGAGCCAGCGGGCGTTCACGTAGGGCATGCCGCAGCGGTTGGCGGCATCGGCGACGGCCTCCTGGGCCTGCTTCTTGGTGCCCACGAACAGCACGGTACCGCCCTTGCGGGTGAGATTGCTCACGAAGGTGTAGGCGGCGTCGAGCCCGTAGAGGGTCTGCTTCAGGTCGATGATGTAGATGTCGCCGCGGCTGCCGAAGATGTACGGCTTCATCTTGGGGTTCCAGCGGCGCGTCTGATGGCCGAAGTGGCTGCCCGCATCGAGCAGCGTGGTGATGCTGACTTTCGTCATTGCTTTCTCCATTCGTTAGTCCTCTGCCCGAGGTCATCCCAGCTCAACCGCAGCCTTTTCCGGTGGCCACTCGCGGTGCCAGTCGCCCGAGCATGTGTGATAGTTGCCGCTGCCCATCGCACGCCTGCGAAGACAGCCTGTCTAAAATAGCACAATCCCCCGCAAAAGCAAGGGATTGCGCAAAGAAAGTACGACAAGGCAGACAAGCGCCGGAGGAGGCGTCCCCGCGCAGCAAGAAGGCCCTCGACAATCGTAGCCATCTCATTCCCCTTCCGCTACAAAGCTCCCAGCCCGCGCTATCTCGTCCGCACCACTCAACGAACAGCATCGCGGCCGCAACGCTGCGGGCTACGCTTGGTTTCTCTGCAATTATTAACTGATAGCTCATACTTCGT
>OLRD01001221.1_pt1 | contig 16214 bp, 6 predicted proteins | sample 1672051 | NCBI WGS metagenome assembly OLRD01 (sample SAMEA3136640, study PRJEB25190) | human gut metagenome | biome: human gut; feature: human-associated habitat; material: faeces | place: Austria | collected 2013 | reverse complement strand
AGCCGCCGGAGCGGTGCTTGAGCCGTTAGGCGGGAATTGTGCGGTATTGCCTTAGAACCCACAGTGCAGAAAATCAGCATCTTGCACGATTATTTGAAATATTTTTTGTGAATACTCTTGACAGAGCGTGGTTTATCCGCTATTATAATAAATGCGTGAGTTAAGGGGTCAAGTGCGGCCAAAATGGAAGCACAACCCCCGCAAAAACTGCGCGGAATAATCAAGAAAGGAGAAAAGAAATGCCTACTTTTAACCAGCTCGTACGCAAAGGCCGTGAGGTCCTGGTAACCAAGAGCACTGCTCCTGCCCTTCAGAAGAGCTACAACTCCCAGAAGAAGCAGTACACCACCATGAACAGCCCCCAGAAGCGTGGTGTTTGCACCGCTGTTCGTACCATGACCCCCAAAAAGCCCAACTCTGCTCTGCGTAAAGTTGCCCGTGTCCGCCTGACGAATGGTATCGAGGTCACCTCCTACATTCCTGGTATCGGCCATAACCTGCAGGAGCACAGCGTTGTCCTGATCCGTGGCGGTCGTGTTAAGGACCTGCCCGGTGTCCGTTACCACATCATCCGTGGTACTCTGGATACTCAGGGTGTTGCAAACCGTAACCAGGCTCGCAGCAAATACGGCGCAAAGCGTCCCAAGGCCGGTGCCAAGAAGTAAGGAAACATCTTTTCGCCATAAAATGGTCAGCTGACCCTTTTGTGGCATAACGGGAGTTTTCTTTAACTTTCGAGTACCGATGATATCATTAATGTGAAGGAGGGAAGAAAGATGCCCAGAAGAGGTAAAATCGCAAAGCGCGAAGTTCTGGCTGATCCTATTTACAATTCCAAGCTCGTCACCCGTCTGGTCAACAGCATCATGCTGGATGGCAAGAAGGGCGTCGCTCAGAAGATCGTTTACGAAGCTTTTGAGACTGTCAAAGAGAAGACCGGCAACGATCCTCTCGAAATGTTCGAGAAGGCCATGGAAAACATCATGCCCAGCCTCGAAGTTAAGGCCCGCCGTGTCGGCGGCTCCACCTACCAGGTTCCCCTGGAGGTCAGCCCCGCCCGCCGCGAGACCCTCGGCCTGCGCTGGCTGACTCTGTACAGCCGCAGCCGTGGTGAAAAGACCATGTCCGCTCGCCTGGCCGCCGAGATCATCGACGCTACCAACAACGTTGGCGGCGCTGTCAAGAAGCGCGAAGATACCCACAAGATGGCAGAAGCCAACAAGGCTTTCGCGCATTACCGTTATTGATCTGCTTACTGAGGAGGTTTAAGCCATGGCAACGCCGAGAGACGTATCCCTGCAAATGACCCGAAATATCGGTATCATGGCCCACATCGACGCAGGCAAGACCACCACCACCGAGCGCATTCTGTACTACACCGGTATTAACCATAAGATCGGCGAAGTTCATGACGGCGCTGCTACGATGGACTGGATGGAGCAGGAACAGGAACGTGGTATTACCATCACTTCCGCTGCAACCACCTGCTACTGGAGCCACACCGAGACCCAGCACGATCCGGCTCTGTTCAAAAAGAACCGTCATCGTATCAACATCATCGACACCCCGGGCCACGTTGACTTTACTGTTGAAGTTCAGCGTTCTCTGCGTGTTCTGGACGGTTCTGTTACCGTTCTGGCCGCAAAGGGTGGCGTTGAGCCTCAGTCTGAAACCGTTTGGCGCCAGGCTGACGAGTACAAGGTTCCCCGCATGGTTTACGTCAACAAGATGGATACCATGGGTGCTGACTTCTTCCGCTGCGTACAGATGATGCATGATCGTCTGCATGCCAACGGTGTGCCTATCCAGCTGCCTGTCGGCCAGGAAGACACTTTCCGCGGCATCATCGATCTGATCGACATGAAAGCCGATATCTACTATGATGATATGGGCAATGATGTGCGCGTTGAGGAAATTCCTGAAGACATGAAAGAACAGGCTCAGGAATATCATGACAAGCTGATCGAAGCTGTTGCTGAGACCGACGAAGAGCTGATGATGAAGTACCTGGAAGGCGAAGAGCTGACCAAGGGAGAAATCAAGGCTGCTCTGCGTAAGGCTACTATTTCCAACGAGATCGTTCCTGTTGTCTGCGGCTCTTCTTACAAGAACCGTGGCGTTCAGAAACTGTTGGATGCAATCGTTGATTATATGCCCGCTCCGACCGACGTTGCGGCCATCAAGGGCACCAACCCGGAGACTGGCGAGGAAGAAGATCGCACTTCTTCCGATGATCAGCCGTTCTCTGCACTGGCATTCAAGATTATGACTGACCCGTATGTCGGTAAGCTGTGCTTCTTCCGCGTGTACTCTGGTACCGTTGAGGCTGGCACCACTGTTTACAACTCTGTTAAGGATCAGGACGAGCGTATCGGCCGTATCCTGCAGATGCATGCAAACAACCGTAAGGATATCGACATCTGCTACGCTGGCGATATCGCCGCTGCTGTTGGTCTGAAGAACACCACCACTGGTGATACCCTGTGCGATGAGAAGCATCCCATCATCCTCGAGTCCATGAACTTCCCCGAGCCGGTTATCCGCGTTGCCATCGAGCCCAAGACCAAGGCTGGCAGCGAGAAGATGGGTATTGCCCTGTCTAAGCTGGCTGAAGAGGACCCGACTTTCCGTACCTGGACCGATGAAGAAACCGGTCAGACCATCATCGCCGGCATGGGCGAGCTCCACCTGGAAATCATCGTGGACCGTCTGCTCCGCGAGTTTAAGGTCGAAGCTAACGTTGGCGCACCTCAGGTTGCCTACCGTGAAACCATCCGCAAGGATGCTAACCAGGAAACCAAGTACGCACGTCAGTCCGGTGGTAAGGGCCAGTATGGTCACGTTAAGATCAAGATTGAGCCCAACCCGGGTAAGGGTTATGAGTTTGTCAACGGTATTGTTGGCGGCGCTATCCCGAAGGAATACATCCCCGCTGTTGACAACGGTATCCAGGGCGCGATGAAGTCCGGCATTCTGGCTGGCTATCCCGTCGTGGATGTCAAGGTCACTCTGTGGGACGGCTCCTATCATGAAGTTGACTCCTCTGAAATGGCGTTCTCCATCGCCGGCTCCATGGCATTCAAGGATGCTATGAAGAAGGCTGATCCCGTCATTATGGAGCCCATCATGAAGGTTGACGTTGTTGTTCCTGACGAGTATATGGGCAACGTCATTGGCGACTTGAACAGCCGCCGCGGCGCGATCCAGAACCAGGAATCCACCGATGGCACTGCCCGTGTCACCGCTATGGTTCCTCTGTCCGAGATGTTCGGTTACGCTACTGACCTGCGTTCCAAGACCCAGGGCCGTGGCCAGTACTCCATGGAGCCGGCTGATTACCAGCAGGTTCCCAAGAGTGTTGCAGATAAGATCATGACCGAGCGCAATAAGGGCTGATTCTGCACAAATTCGCGCAAAATACTTGATTTTTCTTGAAAAATCTAGTATGATAGCCTTACAACAGGCTATTTTATCTGTTTGAATTAAAGGAGGATACTTCCAATGGCTGAAAAGGAAAAATTTGACCGCTCTTTGGAGCATGTCAACATCGGTACCATCGGTCACGTTGACCACGGCAAGACCACTCTGACTGCCGCTATCACCAAGGTTCTGGCTCTGAAGGGCGACGCCGATTTCATGGATTACTCCAGCATCGATAAGGCTCCTGAAGAGAAGGCTCGTGGTATCACGATCAACACCGCTCACGTTGAGTACCACACCGCGAAGCGTCACTATGCCCACGTTGACTGCCCGGGCCATGCTGACTACATCAAGAACATGATCACCGGTGCTGCTCAGATGGACGGCGCTATCCTGGTTGTTGCTGCAACCGATGGCCCGATGCCGCAGACCCGTGAGCACATCCTGCTGGCTCGTCAGGTTGGCGTGCCCAAGATCGTTGTGTTCCTGAACAAGTGCGATATGGTTGACGACGAAGAGCTGCTCGACCTGGTCGAAATGGAAGTTCGCGAACTGCTGGACAGCCAGGATTTCGACGGCGACAACACCCCGATTATCCGTGGTTCCGCTCTGAAGGCTCTGGAGAGCACTTCCAAGGATCCCGATGCTCCGGAATACAAGTGCATTTGGGAGCTGATGGACGCTGTTGACAACTACATCCCGACTCCGGACCGTGCTGCTGATAAGCCGTTCCTGATGCCCGTTGAGGACGTTATGACCATCTCCGGCCGTGGCACCGTTGCTACCGGTCGTGTTGAGCGTGGTACTGCTCATGTCGGCGATCAGATGGAAATCGTTGGTCTGAAGGAAGAGAAGCTGACCACCACCATCACTGGTCTGGAAATGTTCCGCAAGAGCCTCGAGTTCGCTCAGGCTGGCGACAACATCGGCGCTCTGCTGCGTGGTATTGACCGTGACCAGATCGAGCGTGGCCAGGTTCTGGCTGTTCCCGGCTCTGTTCATCCTCACACCACTTTCGATGGCCATGTTTACGTCCTGAAGAAGGAAGAAGGCGGCCGTCATACCCCGTTCTTCAACAACTATCGTCCTCAGTTCTACTTCCGTACCACCGACGTTACCGGCATCATCACCCTGCCCGAAGGCACTGAGATGTGCATGCCCGGCGACAACGTTGATATGCACGTTGAGCTGATCACCCCGGTTGCCATGGAAGAAGGCATGCGTTTCGCTATCCGCGAAGGCGGCCACACTGTTGGTTCCGGCGTTGTTTCCAAGATCGAGAAGTAATTTTCGGCTTGTGATATAGCTTTCAAGGCTCCTGCTGTTAAGGCAGGGGCCTTTTTGTTGTGTACGACTTATGGGGCGGGGAGGGGGCAAAGGCCGGGTGTGGAAGACCAAGGAAGGCATCATGAAAACATCAGGAATTGTAGATAGGGGAGAGGACACCATTCGGAACTTTGAAAAAGTGGAGCAGAAGGGGGCACTCACACCGCCCTACCTTGGGAAGGTGTATTTCAGGTCGCGGTTAAGGGGCAAGGGTTGATCTATCCCTAAGTTTTCGGAACGGTCAGGAACGCTCTCTACAGTACAATTTATAATGGGCAATTCTCAACCTCCAATTTTCCCTTCAAGTTTCCTCCAATCTCTGCCAAATCTCTCAACAACAAGCCAAACCGAAATGACAAAAAATGCGCGATTACAATACCGGGTGATTGTATTAAGAGATTGCAAAGAACATTATCAGGGTAAATGTTTAATCATTTGATAAAAACAGGAATAAACCATTCAAAAATGTTAATAAATACCGCCAAAGGGTCACCGCACCGCAACGCAAATAATGTGCGAAAAACAGGTTTCAGTTGATTCAAGGACAAAAATTTACATAGAAACCGCTCTAATTAACTATGCAAATTCTGGCAACTGTGATATAATGTATATACCTAGATGTGTCGGAATGGTTATCATTTGCAGGATCAAGGCATGCAGCCGGTACAACGTTTTGTCAGCCGCTGTGCCGGGGCCAAAAGCCCCAAAAGCAGGCCGCAGCCCGGCAAGGGATCGCCAGACCGAGGGAGCACAACCAGGCGTTTTGCAATCAACACCTGCAAAGTGCCGCACATCTGCCGTACCACTTTTCACACAAAAGGGGAAAGTAGTAACACTTAAGGGAGGATAAAACTATGAAGAAAAACCTTCAGCGTTTTGGTGCATCCGTGCTGGCAGCAGCCATGGTTGCCCAGAGTGTGGCGCTTCCCGCAGCAGCCGAAACTACCAAGATTGATTCTTCGGTAGCGCAGTCTGTTGCAGCTAGCGCAGCAAGCGCGGCCAGCGCTGTGCAGTCCCTGCCCAAGTTCACCAGCACCGCAGACCTGATCAAGCAGACAGCCCAAACGCTGGCTGCCCAGGGCGAAGTGCATGAACTGGAGCAGGACGATGCCAAGCTGGAAGCGACTGCACAGAGCAAGGCGGGCATGAGCCTTGCAGCGTTGGAAAATGCACTGGCCGATGCCATGTACGCCAACGCCGCAGCCGGCAAGATCAACACTGAAGCCTATGGCCTGAACAAGGACGAGATGGCATCGGTGATGGCTGCCACCATCAAAACGTATCATCTGTCCAGCGCCGTTACCGACCTGGGCTATGAGACGAACGCCGCAGGCGTTGTGACCGCCGTTACCTTTACCGGCAGCTCCGGCATGACCTCTGCGATGGAGTCCATGACCAACAGCGATGATGAAGTGATTGCGCAGCAGGCTGACAGCTACGCACAGGCTTACGTTGCTGAAAACTCCGATACCTTTGCTGCCAGCGCCGCTGCAGACGGCCATACCTATGGCGAGCCGAAATGGTACTGGAATGACACCAACCCGGAGGATGGCCACACCCATACCTGGAAGGAAACCCCCGATGGTTACTGGACCAAGACCGATGACGGCTGGGCTTACACCGCTGTGTATACCTGTGAAAAGGACGATGCCTACCAGAAGGTAGAAGGCACCGTAACCAAGGATACCACCGAGGCAAAGCCCGGCGCTGCCGGCAAGACCGTTTACTCTGCCAGCGTGCCCGCTGACAAGAGCCCGGTTAAGAAGGAATACAAGGAACCCACCACCCGCACCGACGACATTGCCGCCCTGCCCTGCCAGAACCATGCCGTGCCCAAGGATGCAGATGGCAACTTTGTTGCTACCTTCAACTGGGAAATGAAGAAGGTCGAGGGCAAGCTGGAAGCTGACTACAGCAACGCCCAGCTGTTCTATGACAGCGAAACCGGCAAAATTTCTGCCGGCGCTCCCGTTACCATTGACTGGGAATGCACCAGCGTCACCTTCAAGTGCGCTGTCTGCGGCGAAGAAATCAAAACCCAGCCGGCAATGACCATGCCGGTCAGCGTTGTGGTAGACCAGAATAACAATTCCGTCTACATCAATGTGGGCGGCACCCCGACCCTGGATACCACCTCCGGCGGCACCGGCGTTACCCTGGTGTCCGCAATGAAGGACGGCAACTGGTACGATATGCAGAACAACCCGGTTGACGCAAGCAAGGTGAACTTCACCTATCAGAGCGGCGACAACAAGGGCAAGAACAGCCTGCTGCTGTATGACAGCCAGAAGACTGCCGTGTATGTGGACGACCAGGGCAACCAGGTCACCAATACTTACGATGTCTCGACTGCGCAGATGAACTACTACTACTTCCAGCTGTCGCAGTTCAACCAGGACGAAGCAGAGTACTTCGGCGTGGTTGCCCCGTTCTGGACCTCCAAGGGCGTTCAGAAGCAGGGCGAGGATGGCAGCATCACCGGCACCATGGGCGCAATCAAGATATTGTGCAGCATTGATCCGAACGATGATGTCCCGCCGACCACCATGGCATTTATGCTGCAGTTCCTTCCGCAGGGCTTTATGTCTTACGTTATGACCTATGGCGAAGCTCTGAAAGCCATCCGTGATGCAGGCCTGGCACAGGTTGCCAAGCTGGGGGAAAGCGCTGACTATGTCACCAAGCTGCTGATCCTGCACGACTGGATCTCCCAGGTTGCAGAATTCGATATGGGCTCCATGGGCGATATCACCGGCGGCGGCAACAACGATCCCATCCAGATGACTGCTTTCGGCGCCCTGCTGGGCGGCGGGATCGGCGCTTCCGGCGTTGAGTATGGCTGCATCTGCCTGGGCTATGCATCTGCATTTAACTACATGGTCCAGAATTTGCCTGACAACAAGAGCATCTATAAGAATGAAGACGGCACCTGGAAGACCCCCGATGAAGTAGGCGATAACGCTGTTGTTGACTTTGCCCAGATCCTGTATTACTGCGATACTTCTGATACCAGTATTGCCGGTAATGCGTTCGGCGGCGGCATGTTCAACAACGTCCACTACTTCAACGCAGTCAAGGTCAACAAGCTGCAGGGCGACAGCAACTCTGCTACGATGACCACCGGCGAAGCCAACAAGAACTGGTACTATGTTGACGTCTGCTATGACGACGTGAACACCGAGTGCATGGCCCAGACCCGCGTTGAGAACGCAGGCGACATGCGCCATGTCAACTTCCTGGTTTCTCCCTCCGGTCTGGAAGGCCGTTACAGCAAGTACTATGATTACATTGACTCGCTGTACGATGGCTACACCTACACCAAGAACAAGAATCCCGATGTGGATGATGACGGCAATGTTGTGTTGAACAACGGCAAGCCGCATTACTCTTACACCAAGGCGGATAACAAGAACGAGACCCGTTACACCGATACCTGCTACGAGGATACCTGGTTCACCTCTATCTGCAGCCCCATCTACTTCGACAATAATTACTTCTATTACGTTGATACCACGACCAACCAGAACCTGTACAACAACATGCGCCGCCAGCAGTCCGAGAACGGCAACAACGGCAACTCTGGTTCCGGCAGCTCTGGTAACAACTCCCAGATGCAGCAGTTCATGAAGAAGATGCAGAACCAGGGCCCCGATACGCTGGAAGCACGTCCGCGTAATGCGAACTACTATATCCGCAAAGAGGATTCCAGCAGCAGACCCGGCGGCTTCAGCATGAGCAGCTTTACCAAGACGGATGACCCGTTTGATATCATCCTGATGTACTACAACGATCTGAAGGAAACCAGCAGCAACTTCAATGATGACGACAGCAATGCCAAGGTCCTGGCCGAAGCTGGCACCATCTATAAGATCGATACCAGTGCAAAAGATAAGCATGCCAAGGTTGAAAACAACCTGAACACCGAGTGCCTGGCAGACGCTGCTGCAAAGCGGATCTACCCCGCACTGGTACACTCTACCGCACTGTATGATGGCAAGCTGTACTTCAACGTCAACAACGCCATCTACCGTATGGACCCGACCACCGGCACAGTGGAAGAAGTGAAGGAATACAACACCGTCTATGGCGGCATTAAGCTGACCAAGGATAAGGACGGCAACATGGTTCCCGATACCCACTTTCCCGGCATGAGCATGGTTATCATGGATAGCGCCCAGGATACCAGCAGTGTGAAGTATCTGGGCACCTTCAAGAACCATCCTCTGGCGGGCCTGACCCTGCGTGACAGCTACAGCTTTGCTACCACCACCCAGCAGAACCAGACTGTGATCACCGGCATCAACACCACCAAGGATCAGCTGGTCGTTTCTGTCGGCACCAACCTGTCCAACACCTATAAGGAACTGGTGGACGGCAAGGCAGAAGTCAAGACCGATGCCTCCGGCACTTCTTATGCAAACCGTAAGAGCTACAAGACCGAGTCCTGGAACTACAACCCGAGTTACAACCAGAACATGGGCAGCTCTGACGAGAAGAACAAGAACGAAGAGTTCATGTGGTGCGCTAACCTGGTTGAAACCATGCCGATGTCCGACATGGTCAGCGACCTGAGCAGCGGCGCAACCACCGATGTTTCCGTTGAAGCATGGTGTGATACCCCCGCTTACACCCAGGCCCGCACCAACAAGTACGGCCTGACCAAGGGTGAAAAGAAGTACGCTGACGGCGCACTGCCCAAGGGCCATACCTGGGCTCTGGACGAGCTGGAAACCAAGTCCGTTGGCAACAATGTGTACCTGTGCTCTGATTGCCATACCGCAACCGAAAGCACCCCCCACACCGTTACCCTGCCCGATGCAGTTGCAGGCGTTACCCTGACCCTGGGCACCACCAGCAACACCTACATCAAGGACGATACCGTTACCCTGACCGTAGAAAAGGAAGGCACCGATATCGTTACCGTTACCGCAAAGAACGGCAATACCGATGTTGCTCTGACTGAAGTTCAGGAAGCAGCGCAGGACGAAGCCGCAGCCCAGGCTACCACCGAAAAGGCGAAGACGGTTTACACCTTCACCATGCCGGACGGCGATGTGACCATCAACGTTGAAAAGAACGCTAAGACCTATGCGGTCAATGTTGCTACCCTGACCAATGGTGAGATCACTGCTTCCGCTAAAGAAGCAGCTGAGAAGGAAACCGTAACCCTGACTGCTAAGCCCGCAACCGGCTATGCCCTGAAGGCTGGCAGCGTGAAGGTTACCTACAAAGACGCTGACAACACCGATAAGACCGTTGAAGTGAAGCCTGATACCGAAAAAGCCAACACCTACACCTTTGCAATGCCTGCTTACCCTGTCAACGTCAGCGCAGAGTTTGTTAAGGAATACAAGGTTACCGCAGCTCCTGCTGATAACGGCACTGTTACCGTAGACCCGACCGCAGCTGTTGAAGGCACCGACGTTACCGTTACCGTTAAGGCAGCTGATAACTACCAGCTCAAGGCTGACAGCCTGACCTACAGCTATCAGATCGGCGAAGATAAAAAGACCGAAAAGCTGACCCTGACCGATGGCAAGGCTACCTTCACGATGCCTGCCGCTGATGTTACCGTTAGCGCTGTGTTTGAAGCACTGACTGCAACTCCGACTGCAACTCCGACCGCAACTCCGACTGCAACTCCGACTGCAACTCCGACTGCAACTCCGACTGCAACTCCGACCGCAACTCCGACCGCAAAGCCGGCAGAGCCGACTGCTGTGCCGGAGCCGACTGCTGTGCCGGAGCCGACTGCTGTGCCGGAGCCGACTGAGGTACCGTCTACTGAACCCGAAACGCGCACCGTTCACGGCGCTGCTGAAAAGACCACCATTACCGCAATGGCTGTCTTTACCTGCACCGATAAGAACTGCGCAAGCGCTCAGTTCGTGGATGCAACGGTAAAGCAGACCAGCGGCGTTACCACCGCTGCTGTCAACTTCAACGGCAAGGACTACACCGCCAAGTACGGCGAGAAGAACGGCTGGGTTGAAGAAAACGGCAAGAAGTACTGGTACGAAAAGGGCGTGAAGCAGGGTACCACCGGCCGCGGCAAAGAGATCTATGATCCCGATTCCGACGCTTGGTACTGGCTGGATGCTGTCCAGGGCGGCGCAATGACCGTCAGCAAGGACGTTTATCAGGAATCCGCCGCCGGCCAGTGGGCTGATAAGCCCGATGGCACCGGCAAGTGGGTCCGTTACGATGAGAACGGCCACATGGTCAAGGGCTGGCAGACGACCGATAAGGGCACCTACTACTTTGACCTGATCACCGGCGCTATGGCTAAGGGCGCAGGCGATATTGACGGTGTACCTTGCGCATTTGACGAGTACACCGGTATCGCTCTGGACGGCCAGTGGCTGACCATCAAAGGCGCTGACTTCTGGTACGAAAAGGGCGTTCGCCAGGGCCTGGATGGCCGCGGCAAGGAAATCTATGACCCGGCTTCCGACGCTTGGTACTGGCTGGACGCCGTTGACCAGGGCAAGAAAGCCACCAGCAAGGATGTCTATCAGGAATCCGAAGCTGGCCAGTGGGCTGATAGGCCCGATGGCACCGGCAAGTGGGTCCGTTACGATGAGAACGGCCACATGGTCAAGGGCTGGCAGACGACCGATAAGGGCACCTACTACTTTGACCTGATCACCGGCGCTATGGCTAAGGGCGCAGGCGATATTGACGGTGTACCTTGCGCATTTGACGAGTACACCGGTATCGCTCTGGACGGCCAGTGGCTGACCATCAAAGGCGCTGACTTCTGGTACGAAAAGGGCGTTCGCCAGGGCCTGGATGGCCGCGGCAAGGAAATCTATGACCCGGCTTCCGACGCTTGGTACTGGCTGGACGCCGTTGACCAGGGCAAGAAAGCCACCAGCAAGGATGTCTATCAGGAATCCGAAGCTGGCCAGTGGGCTGACCGCGCCGATGGTACCGGCAAGTGGGTCCGTTACGATGCACAGGGCCACATGATCAAGGGCTGGAGCGCTGACAAGCGTTACTATTTCGACCCGATCTATGGCACCATGGCTAAGGGCGATGCAGTCATCGATGGCCGCACTTATCATTTCGATAAGAACACCGGCATTCGGCAGTAATCCCACAGCCTGAACAATGAGCTGTAACCCAGCCCATTAACCCCTAAATAGAAATGCCGCAGCAGATGTAACAGTCTGCTGCGGCATTTTTGTATTTGTGGGCATAGGTTCGGTGAAATATTTGCCAGGCCAGTAGGGCGGGGGACCCCACCCCGCCGAAATACTGGGAACAATACACAATTTAAAAATTGCAATATACCTTGCTATGCCGTAGGGGGCGGCGTCCCCGACGCCCCGGAGGAGCGTATAAATTACAGGCCTTTTGTTGGTAACTGTACGGTAGGGCGGCCAGCCCATTGGTCGCCGGATGAGCCCAGTCACAAATCTCATTTATCAGGCTCTGCGCGAGGAACCACCCCTCACCGGCTTTCGCCGGAGCTCCCCTCTAAGGGGAGCCAGTATCTTACCTTATGATTGCGGTGGCTCCCCTGGAGGGGAGCTGGACGCGAAGCGGCCTGAGGGGTGGTTCCTTGCCGCAAACCTAAAGCAATCGAATCCAACGCCTTGGAACAGTCACTGCGCCCGCAGGCACCTTGCCCTGCCACAAATCCCATCACGACCAATCGGACAAGGCCTCGGAACGGTCAAGACCGTTCCCTACAGAACAAATTATAATGGGCGGCACACCCTTAAACAATAAGTAGGGCGGGGTGACCCCACCCCGCCGAAAGCTAGGGCAACACCGCACAATTCCCGCCTTGCGGCTTAAGCACCGCTCCGGCAGCTGCGGCACGGCATCTGCGTTGCCAAAATGCTCGATAAGACATCCAGTATTATCTGCGCTTTTGGCTTGGCATCTGCCGCACCTCGCTCGCCGTATCGGCACTTAGAATTATGCGGTATTGCCCTAGAAATAGTACACGATTAAAAAATCGCAATTTACCTTACCCGCATAATAAAGGCAATACACAAAAACATGGCGAACACATCAGGCCGGTGCAAGGGCAAAACCTACTAAAAAGCTGCGGCTAAATTTGGCAAATATGGCGCGCGAAGTATAATTTTTGGAGGATATCACAAGCAGAACAAACAAACTTTGTCAGTTCAAACAACAAAAAAGCGACAAACTGGCATGGATGCCAAAGAATGCGGCTGCGAATTGTGAAAGATTTTAATACATTTTCTTCATTTTTTCCTTACCTGTTATCATTTGAATTTGCAATCGAAATATGGAACTTGTATAATAGAATAAAAGAAAAGTGCAAACTAAATGGGTGAAGAGGATTTGGTGTAATGGATGATAAAAATAGATTCAGCATTCTGCTGGAGCATTTGCTGGAAGTTGCGGAGGTCAAGAACTATACCCTGGCCAAGCACCTGCAATACGATGTTTCCTATATCAGCAAATGGGTCAGCGGCCGCATGCTGCCTGCCAAAAAGACTGAAAAGCGCGTGATGGAGGGCATCAGTGCCTGCGTGGTGGATGAAGCCACCGATGATGGCCGTGACCTGCTGCTGCGGGAATACAGCGTTAGCATCCCCAGTGACCTGAAAGCCGCCATTTATGATAACCTGATTGCTGAATATGATTATTTGCAAGAGGAGCTGGACAGCGGCGAGGCGCGCATTGGCCCCTATACGGACTTTTGGGCCGAGCTGAACATGCTGCAATACCTGACCAAAATGGCGCACCCCGTGCTGCGCCGCGTCAGCCAGCTGGACATTGTGGCTGTGATGGACCTGATGGAAATGGCGCGCGAATACCGCCTGAAAGTTGCCAACCTGCAAAACGGCCAGCTGGTGGACCAGCGCAGCTATGATAACGTCTATTTCAAGCTGATGATCGATATCAGCCGCGAAAAATGGGACCCCATCTATGATGCCGCGCTCATTATCAACGTGTTGACCAACTTCAGCCATATTCATTTCAAGCTGTTTGGCAGCACCGCGGCTGCCGGGCGCGCGGTGTTTGTGGTCAAGGGCGATTTTGCCATTACCGGCCTGCTGGTCAGCCACAGCCGCTGCGCTGCCGTTACCGCCACCGAGGACCCGCAGAACTGCGAAAGCCTGTATGGTAACTTCTCCAAGCTCTGCGTGCGGGATGACCAGCTTTTCCGCGATACCAGCATGCGCCAGCTGATCAGCCAGTACGACTATATGCACACGCTGCTGGCCTCCAATCTGCGGTGGATGTTCGGCCACCTGAATGAGCTTCTGCTGCCGGATGACTTGTTTGAAGAGATCCTGACCGCCCACGAGGCCGAGCTGAAAGATTTTTTGGGTGCTACCCCTGCGGAGCTGCGTAGCGTACACAACCTTGCCAAAGGTGTGGTGGAGGAAACAAACATCCGCATCCTGATTTATGAAGCTGCATTTTCCTCCATGGCGGTTTCCGGCGAGCTGGACTTTTTCAGTTACAAGGTCAGCCTTACCCCGGATCAGCGCAGCCGGTGCATCAGCTATGTGCTGCAGCTTTGCAAGCAGCGTGAAAAACTTGAATTCCGCTTGATCAGCGGCCGCATTGTGAACGATTTCCAGTATGTGGCGGACCCCAATATGTTTCTTTCTGGCGCTGCATCGTATCTTCGGCTGGATAACAACTGCCCCGTCAACCGGATTGCAATGGTCAACAACAGTGTGATGGAAGACCGCCTGAGTGAATATTTTGATCAGGTCTGGAATTTGGATGACCAGAACGTGACAAAAGAGCGCAACGCCATTGCGGAGCACATCCATCATGTCCTGCAGGGAATCCATCTGATTACCCGCGCCAAAAGTGATGAAATGGAAGAACTGCAAGAGAGCTGGATGAACAAAATCTAAAAATACAACATACATACGCATAAACATAAAGCCCTGGCTGCTGCGGTAGCTGGGGCTTTTGTTGCACCAAGGAAAATGAAATTGCAAGAAAACTCCATGCCAAAGCGTAAAAATTCATGTGAAAAAAGTGAATCATGCGGAATCAATTTCTGGAAATTTGTGCCATGGGATTCTCGTGCTTTCCGTAAACAGGAATGGTATACTATGTTCAGCACCGAAGATAATTATAGCATTATGGTTCGGCGACGCTGTGCAACGATGTGCACAGCAGGGGAAAGCGCCATAAAGGTTTGGTGTGATTTGATTTGGATAATTTAATTCCCTGCAACTATAAGGGAAAGACATTTGGAGGAAATTGCAATGAATAAAAACGCGATGTTGACTGGCAAGCCCAGCATTGACCGCCCCTGGATGAAGTTCTATCCAGATGTTCTGCGCGGTATCCAGGTTCCGGCCTGCACCGTGGAGCAGTACCTCTCCGTGCGCGCTGCAGACCCTAACGTGATTGCCATGCACTACTATGGTGTGGATATCACCTGGGGTACCGTGTTCCGCAAGGTGGACGCCACCGCCCGCGCTCTGCAGGTGCTTGGCATCAAGCAGGGGGACCAGATCCCCGTATTCCTGCGTTCTGTGCCGGAATTCATTTATCTGCTGCTGGCAGCCGAGCGCATCGGCGCTTCGCTGCTGTGCCGTGACAACACCCTGGAAGAAAACATTGAAGCTGTTCAGAAAGCCAATGCCAAGGTGATTTTTGTTCACGACTTCTTCTCCAAGGCCGAAATCGAAGCCTACCGTGAGCAGACCAACGTGAATACCTATGTTATCGTTCCCGCTCTGGAAAGCGGCGACCGCGCCGCTATGCCGGTTTACCTGCAGCATTCCCTGGATGCCCTGTATCCGGATGTTCCCGCCCGTGGCTCTGATACCATGATGTGGGCTGATTTCTGTAACATGGGCCAGCGTTTTCGCGGCTTTGTGCCCGCTCCTGTCAACATTGACCGCCCGCTGCTGCGCGCCTACACCAGCGGTTCCACCGGCCCTTCCAAGCAGGTCATCCATTCTGCACACAGCATCATCGGCGTGCTGGCCCAGATGAACTTTTATGGCGCTTCGGATAAATTCCGCCCCACCTGGCTGCTGACCATCCTGCCCCCGGCTCTGATCGCTGTTGTGGTTTCCATGATGCTGCTGCCCCTGGCCGGCGGTATGCTGCTCATTCTGGATCCGTTTGTGGATGTGTACGATGTTGACCTGGAAATGATGCGCTACCGCCCCAACAACTGGCCCCTGATCCCCATGTTTGTGGAGGTTATCCGCCGCAGCAAGCGTCTTCCGGCTGACTATGATATGTCCCACATGCTGGCCATCGGCGCCGGCTGCGAGGCATTCAACAACAAGCAGCTGCGCAATGTTGAGGAGTTCCTCAAGCAGCATAACTGCAACCTGCGCTTTACTGCCGGCTACGGCAGCAGCGAGGCCGGCTCCAACGCCACTCTGCCCATGGCTCCGTTCCCGGTGCGTGACGGCAACGTTGGTGTGCCGATGATCCGCAGCGTCATCAGCATCTTCAAGCCCGGCACCCAGGAAGAGCTGACCTACAATACC
>OLRD01001196.1_pt1 | contig 16494 bp, 13 predicted proteins | sample 1672051 | NCBI WGS metagenome assembly OLRD01 (sample SAMEA3136640, study PRJEB25190) | human gut metagenome | biome: human gut; feature: human-associated habitat; material: faeces | place: Austria | collected 2013 | reverse complement strand
CCCAGCAGGATGAAAGCTCTCAGCTGTGGAGGGACCGCCTGGAGCAGCTGGTGGGCGCTCTGCCGCCAGAGGTTCCGCTGGGATTTTACGAGTGTCCCTATCCCTATAAGCGGCTGCTGACCGAGGAGGAGCTTTCCTTCTGTCAGACAGATATCGGAACGCTTACGGCGCCGGACCATGTAAAGATAGTCGGACTGGGGGAATCCAGTCATGGGGCATCGGAATATCAGCAGATGAAGGCTGAGGTATTTAAGGCTTTAGTGAAAAATAACGGCTGCCGTACCTTTGTGATAGAGGGTGATTTTGGCGGAGGACTGAAGGTGGACACCTATATCCATGGCGGGGAAGGAACCGCGCAGGAGGCTGTGGCGGAGCTTGGATTTGGGATTTACCGCACAAAGGAGCTTGCCGAACTGGCGGATTGGATGCGCAGCTATAATGCGGAGGCGGCGGAGGGCCGGGATCTTCATTTTTACGGGATGGATATGCAGAGATACGATAATAATAAAGAATATCTCTTTTCCGTATTGGATGAGGCGGCCCCGGAGCTGAGTGAAGAATATAAAGAGATATTTTCCCGGCTGACGGATGATAACCGGTACGTATTGGACAATTCTGCGCTGGAGCAGGCACAGACTGACGCCCTGGCCCTCCTGAAGGCGATGGATGAAAAGGAGGAGGAAATCACAGCTGTTTCGGGGAAAAGGGATTTCGCTTTTGCCAGGGAATGTGCAAACAGTATTTATGAATCCAGCGAGCTGTGTGCCAGCGGAACGGACTACAATTCCCTGCGGGATGGGCATATGGCGGAAAAGGTGGTATGGTTTGTCAGCCAGGGCGACGGCAGTCTCATTTTCATTAATGGACATAACGGACATATTGGTAAAAGTTCGGTTTCAGGCTATACCTGCCTTGGCGCGCGCCTGACGGAAGCCTACGGGGATGGCTATTTCGCAATTGGAACCGACGCTGCGGCAACCCGGTTTAATTCACAGAAAGACAGCGGCGGATTTGAGGTTATGGAAGTAAAAAATAAAAACGATCTCAACAGACAGCTGGATAAGCTTCAAGGTGATTATTATTATCTGGATTTTTCGGAGGTATCGGAGGACAGCGGCTGGCAGGAAATACTGAATTCTTCACAGAAAATAACGTCACTGAATGTGGGGATTGCAGGCTGGCAGAAGATTTCGAAAATGTTTTATACACAGGCGGTGGTTCCTTCCGCGGATTTTGATGGTATGATTGTGTTCAGGGAGGTTTCTCCTACTGCGATAGTGGATTAATACAGGATTTGTATTTTTAGGCGGCAGCACCATTGACGGGTGCTGCCGTTCTTTTTTTAAGTGCCCGATTTTTATTGGGCAGACATATACGGCTGCAAACTAAGATAATACAGATGAACAATAATCCGGCAGTAAATAATTCATACGGAGATAATAGATTGCACGCAGTAATCACACAGAGTATAATTAACGGGATACGATATTGTTCCCACAGGGGAACCGGATAAGAAATATTGAGGTAAGTGATTAGAATGAGTGAAGATAATAAGAAAAGGAAAAAAACAGGAAAGATAATCTGTACGGCAATACTTCTCCTTGGCATAGCAGCTTTAGCCGGAGGGGCCGTACTTTACCGTCAGTTCATCATCCCAAGAGACTTTGACTGGCTCTTTCCGTGGATGGAATCCGCAGTATTCGCAAGCATGTTCCTGGCGGTGTTCTGGATTCTTTTCCTGTGGCTTCCGATTGGGAAGAAGGAAAAATGGCTTTTATTCGGAAGCAGTGTTCTGGCAGCCATATTGGCCGTAGTATGCATTGCGCTGGTTCTGCCTGAAAAGGTGAGCATACAGAGATCACCCGATCGGAAATATACGCTTGTGACGGTGGAAAATACGGAAAAGCAGACAACGGCTGTTTACCGTATTTATTATGGGGTACTGAAGAGAGAAAAGGAGCAGCTGCCGTTTCTTCCGCAGACAGCATTAAAATATCAATGGCTGCAGAACGATGTCTGTGCAGTCACCGGCAGGAATGAAGCCGGTGAAATATGCCAGTATCTGGCGACCTATGGAGAGCGGGGAGATGGAATTTCTTATATAGATCCGCTGGCGGCCATGCACGGAAACTGGGAGGCTGAAGTGGATGGGGTAAAATGTAAGCTGAGCATAGGCGGGACGGTGGAACTGGAGCTGCCGGAGATTCGGGAATCTTTTGACAGCAGTGAATGTGAACGGTACGGAACTATCGCCGTCACACTCGGAAAGGGTGGGGACGCGCGCTGGAGTCTTGTTATGAATCAGGACTGCAGGCTGAATGACGGGAGCATTGCACAGGGAGGAACGCTGACACTTTGCCCGGTATCCATGGAAACAACATCCGGAGATGAAAAATCTCCGGAAGCGATAAATCCCATTATATGGACCAGTGCGGATGAAAGAGAGGCATGGAACGGAACAGAAGCTGTACAGGGGGAAGAAAAAGAAAATGTAATCTGGGTTAAGCTGAAGCAGTACTTTGGACAAAGAGAACAAGAAAAGCAAAGCCCGGAAGAATCTATCATTAAGGAAATGCGTTCCCTGGCAGAAAGCAATCCTTCCGGGGAGGGGTATGAGCCGTCACAGACAGGAATCTTTTTTGTAGAAACGACAGATGCGGAAGAATGCTGGAATGTGCGGAATATATTGAAGGAATTTCAAAGCTGTTACCAGATAAACGGGGTGGACAGTGCCGTTCAGATTGACTCTGTCCGGTGTCTTGCGGGGGATCAGGCAGATGGACTGTATGAGGTGCATACGGCGGAATTCCTTGTTTCACCGGGAATTGCGGGACAGGTGGCGGACGGAAGTTTCATGGAAATGAGATATGATTTCCGTCTGGTAAAGACACCGGCCGGATATTACGTTTATAGTTTTCTGAATGGCATGGACGGCGGATGGGGGCTGGAAACAGCGGCGGGAGAAGCTTATAAACTGTCGGACAAAGAGGAATACTACTTTTACTTGCCGGGGGAATATGATACGTCCGATATGTATAAGTTTGCCAAATCACCGGAAGAGGGGATGAAGGAACTGTATCAGGCAGTGCTGGGAGAGCGATATCCGAACGCTTCGGAAGCGGTTTATGATGGCTTCCCGGCCATGCAGCTGGATGATTCCGGTTTGCTGTTTCTCCTGTATGACGGGATCACGAAGGACTGCCTGCATTACCGTTACCGGGTGGTGAGTTCACAGACGCCGGGGCTGCAAAGATACGGCAGACTTGAGACACAGGAAGCGTATCAGGCCGCGATAAAGAGAGGAATGTCTGATATTGCCGCGGCGGACAGGACGATTAAGATGGTAAGGGCCTCAGAAACAGAACAGTCGGCGGGAGCGGAATCGCCGGCCGGAACGAATCCGGCGGACGGAAAAGCGGAAAACAAGAAAGACGTACCGGTTCAGGGAAAAGAAAGCAGCGGGCCAAGGGAGGGTGAAGAATTATGGGATACCTATAATGGCGACTATGCCAGGGAAGTATCTCTGAAGGAACAGGGGATAACCTTCCGCATGGTGGTGCTGGATGCTGCTTTGGGCAGCCGGTTTTATGGCCTGATAAAAAGCTATGACGGCGGGAAAAGCTGGTATCAGGTAGGAAAGGATCCGTTTCACTCCCAGACCGGTATGGATATCGACTTTACCTTTTTCGATGAGGATTTCGGATTTGCCGCGCTCGCCCATAATGGCGGTGACAGCGCAGATCTGTATGTAACGGAGGACGGAGGATTTTCCTACAGTCTTGTGAAAATGGAAGAAAAACTGGTGACGCTTGACGGGGACTATACCTATGCGCCCTATGATTATCCGAAAATGCCTTATTGGGAAAACGGAACGCTTTATGTCCTCTGCGGTCAGGGCGCCGACGGGGATTATGACGGAGGCGATGCGTGGACATTGGCGCGGTACCGGTCGGAGGATCATGGGAAAAGTTTCCGGTTCGATGGAATTGTGCCTGGAACCGGCAGGTAGTGGGGGAGGGCGAGTTATGGTATAGGAACGCCGCCTGTGCAGTCTCTCCCTGGCTGTCCCCGGCATCCTCCGCCGTCTCTCCGGCCGCGTACACTCTGCTCCCCCAGTGCCAGACAAAAAAAAGGGGCTGTTTCTAACTGTTTTATTTCTATACTTTACTGCCAACGCGGCTTAAACTCCTCCCTTTGGTCGTCAGACAGCGCCGCTAAGGGCGGGCAGTAAAGTATAGAAATAAAGCAGTAAGAAACAGTTCCCTTTTTTTGAGATGGCACTGGGGGAGCAGAGTGTACGCGGCCGGAGAGACGGCGGAGGATGCCGGGGACAGCGGGGAGAGACTGCACAGGCGGCGTTCCTATACCATAACTCTGGGAAGAGCAGGTGAGATGGATATAATTTTTTAGAGGATTAGGTGGTTATTGGATGAGGCGGAGCATGGTGGTTATGTCTTGGGAGGCCATTTGGGCTTTGGATTTTTCTATGAGGATGTTGCCTCCGGTTATGATGTAGGAGGGGATGATCCGGATGGTTTCGTAGTAGAGTTCGGTGGTTCTCAGTTTGTAGGTTGAGGTGGAGGGGACTGCGTTTTTGCCGGTGGCTTTTTTGGTTAGCATGTTGAAGGCTTTTTTGGCGACGTCGCCCATGAGCATGATTACTTTGGTGTTTGGGAAGAGGGAAAGTTCTTTTTCCAGATAGGGCAGGCTTGTTTCGATGGTGCTTCTTTCAATGGTGTAATCGGATTTTGGGGTTTTGACGGCGTTTGTGATGTAGATGCCTGTTTGCAGGATATCCTGGATGTTTTGGGCCGGAAGGCCGGCTTTTTGGAAGAGGGGAATTGTTGTTTTGAGGTAATCTGGGTCGGGGGAACCGTAAAAATCCTGGGAAGGGTCGGAGGGGACTACCTCGTTTATCATGATTGCCTTGATTTTCTCAGGATCAAGGTCTAAATCGTTCAGTTGTACGGGGAGGGCGGCGGGTATTGTTTTTTCGAGTTCTGTTTTTATATTCATTTTTTCTCCTGTCTGTGCGTTTCTGTACACTTATGGCCATTGGCGGCTGTGGGGCTGAAAGGTTTTTTCAGCGGTTACGTTTCTTTGTAGTGGTTCAGGGCGGCTTCGTATTTTTCGATGATTTTCTGTTTGATGTGTTGGGGGCGGATGATGGTTACTTTTTCGCCGAAGGACATGAGAAAGTCGTAGATCCAATCGGTTTCGGGCAATGTCAGGTTAACGGTGTATCCGTGCTGTGTTTGGGTGATGGCGTCGTCTTCCAGCTGGTCATACAGTTTGAAGCCGACTTCAGGGGGAAACTGTAATTCCAGATTAATTAAAGGTCTCGTATCCTGGGGCTGGGAAAAATTGTTTTGGTCTGTTTCGGGGATTGCGTCAAAATGTGTTTCGGTTAAAAATAAATGTTTGATGCGGGTGAAGCGGAACAGCCGGCAGCCATTGTGCAAAAGGCAGTACGCATGGAGGTACCATGCTTTATCTTTGTAAATTAGTTTCTGCGGGAGGGCTTCGCGTATGCTGGCGGTGCCGGAGGAATTGAAGTATTCAAAGTGGATTTTCCTCTTTTCGAGGACGGCCTGTTTCAGTTGGATAAATAATTGATTTTCATATTCAGCGGCACTTCCCCAGCGTGAAAAGTCGATCTCTATCCAATCGGTAAGTCCTGTTTGAAAAACGGCGCTGAGTTTTCTCAAAATATTGTCGATATCAGGATATTGTACGGCGGAAAGGCTTTGTATGGCTGATAAGATTTCCTGTTTTTCTCCGGATGAAAAAAAGGTTTTATCAAGAATGTGGCCGTCGAGAAAACGGATGCCGCCGTTTCTTCCTGTGGTAACGTAAATGGGAATGCCGGCGCTGCTCATTGCGTCTATATCCCGATAGATAGTTCTTACGGATACTTCGAATTTTTCAGCCAGCTCAGGTGCGGTGGCTTGTCCTTTGTCCAATAAATAGTATAAAATCCGGAACAGTCTGCTTTCCTGCAATCAATCACCTCCATAATGCTGATATGATTATACTATAAAAACCCTGACACGTGATGGCAAGGTTTTTATTTCAGCTGTTTCCGTTTTCATATACGATTTCTTCCATCAGTATTCCCATTTGTTCCGGTGTTTTCCGGGGATTTTCTTCGCACCAGATGAGTGTGAGCCGCCAGAAACCGGCCAGGCGGAAATGAAAAAGATACTTATATTTTTCCAGATCGGCAGAAGGCGTTATCCGTTCGTATTCCGGGGGGATATGTTTTATTTTTACAGCAGTATTGCGGACGAGGGCAGGCATATCATCCTCGAGGAAATACAGCAGGTGCTGTTTTTTCAGAAGGAGGAGGATATCAATATAGTGTTCCCAGAATTCGAAATATGACTGCGCGATGCCTTTCAGATCGGCCGCATGGTTTTTGAGCAGGGTATCTGCAAATTCATCCATGAGCAGGGCTGAGGTATATTTCATCACATCATCTTTTGTCCGGAAGCAGCGGTAGAAAGTCCTGCGGCTGATATTGGCCTTCTGCGCAAGGCGGCTTATTGTGATGTCGTGATAGTTTTTGTGTTCAAGCAGTTCGAACAGCGCTTTTACGATGTATTGGCGCGGCTGTTTTTGTTCTCTGACCGGTATTTTCATAGGGGGCTCCTGTTCTATGGATTTCTTTCTGTCAGAAACTTCTCCAGGGCGGATAGATATGTTTCACGGCTCAGCAGCATTGCGAGGTGTCCGCCTTTGAGGCCGGGGATGACGGCGGGCTCCGGCATCAGGCGGATCAGCGCATCCTTCAGGCTGTCACAGAATATATGGTCTTCCTGGGAAAAGAAAAGCAGGACTTCTTTGCGGAAGGGTTCGAAGTCTTCCGGTTTATGGGTTCCGAATTCGGTGGTCAGATCTCCCAGGAGGGTATCCATATGGACAAGATAGTCATTGGAGAAGTCTTTTTTCAGAATGTCAAAAACTGCGCCGGCGATTTCGGCCGATTGTTTCTCTGCGATGGTTCGTCTGCACATCAGTTTGAAGAGGGGGAACAGGAGAAACATGGGGAGGTATTTATCCATTCTGATATTTTTCTTTATTTTATCCGGGTTAATCATGGTTACAATATTCTGCATTCCTTCATAATCAATGTCGTTGGACAGGGAACAGGTACCTGACAGAATCATTCCCTTTATGATTTCAGGATGGCGTTTTGCGGTGATCTGCGCCAGGAGTCCTCCATAGGACTGCCCGATCAGGTAGATATTCCGGGCGCCGATTTGTTCGAACAGTTCAGCCATGGCATCGCAAAGGGAAACATTTGTGGGGAAATCCATGGGATAATTGAAGGTTATAAGGCTGTATTTGGGAAGAAGGGAATCATACAGGTAGAATAAACTGTCGCCGAGCCCGGTTCCGCCGGCCAGAAATACAAGGGTGATGTTTCCGGATGGGCTTTGATTGTTTTTGTAGTATCGGTATGTAAAGCTGCCATGCGTCAGCCTGGCGGTGCGTAAGGGTGCTGTTTTATCAAATTGTGTGTATTTCTCTTTTAAGGTCATGGCAGTGCCTCCTTATTTGAATTGGGGATTAGAAGAAACTAACTTGCGGATAAAATAAAAGTTGTTACTGTACTTTGGGACCTATGAGGACTGTGGGAAATCGAGCCGGGGAACAATAACTGGAAAGCAGCGGGGCAGAAATTCTTTTTTATGGATTTGAGATGGGTACAGTATACTATATGGGGAAATTCTTTTCAATTATCCGGGATAAAGGCGGCACAGATTTTTGATTTTGTGCCTTTTGTTTCATGATGGTTTGGAACAGGGAGGGTTCGGGTTTGCCATTTTTTCTTACTTGACACGAGAAATTGATTATAATAATGTTAAAGGTATCAGTGTTATTGTGATATAATAAAGATAACAGATATGAGTACATAATACGCATACGCGGGCAATATATCAGGAAAATGAAGTGTTTGTATGATAATAAAGAGAAATGCAGGAGGGATTTATGGGTAGAAACAGCGGCGGCGGAAGCCGCAGAACGGGAGGTTCTTCATCCGGAGGAGGTTCCTCATCCGGAAGCAGTTCCTCTTCAGGAGGAAGCCCTTCTTCAGGAGGCCGTTCTTCAGGGGGCGGTCGGATCAGCGGAGGGAGAACGACACGTATATCTTCCGGCAGCAGTTCCTCATCGGGGAGCAGCCGTCCGGCTTCAGGAAACAGCGGTTCTTCATCGGGGAACCGATATTCATCAGGGAACAGCAGCCGTTCGTCATCAGGCGGAAGCGGCCGGTCGGGAGCAGGAAGCAGCCGTATATCGTCAGGGAGCAGCACAGCGTCAGGGAGCAGCAGGAGTTCTTCCGGTTTCTCTTCGGGGAATACGTCATCTTACGGGCGTGAAAGCCGTAAGTGGGGGGCGGCCCCGCCGCCCGGCCAGTCTCCTTATAACAGACCGCCTCAGTATAATGGCTGGAATAATGGCGGATACCCACCGCCGCCACCTGGAGGAAATCCGCCGCCTGGAGGATATCCTCCTCCGCCGCCCGGAGGATATTCATCGCCGCCGCCCGGACCGCCGCCAAGGGTATCTAGACCGCCCAGGCAGCCAAGACCGCCCAGACCACCGAGGGAAAGGTGGTTTCGTAACGGTTCTGGTTATGGCGGCGTAAGGCCTGCCCGTTCCATGGGATGTCTTGGAGGCTGTCTCACGCCTTTCCTGATTTTGTTTGTGATAGGAATTGCTGTTGTGGTGATTGTTTCTTCGGGCGGCCGGAAATCGGCTCCTAGTGGAACCCGCGAGCAGCAGAATGTACAGGAACAGGCACCGCCGCCTATACAGCAGAAGGCGGAAACAAAGTCAGACGATCAGTCTTCAGAGGCTGTGGTACCTACCGTGGCAGAGTACTTTACCGACAAGATGGGGTGGATTAAGCAGGCTGATGTACTGAATGCCGGAATGGAGGCTTTCTTTAAGAAAACTGGTGTAAAACCGTATCTTTATCTTACAGATAATATCAATGGCAATACAGAGCCTTCGGATGAAGAGATGGATGCGTTTGCAGGTGATCTTTATGATAAGCTTTTTACTGATGAAAATCACTTCCTGCTGGTATTCCAGGAATATGGTGACTATTATATGACATGGTATGTGTCCGGCGGTGACGCCGCTGAAATTATGGATGAAGAGGCGGCGAATATTGTTCTGGATTATGTGGATGAATACTACAGTTCTGATATGGGTGAGGAAGAATACTTCAGTAACGTATTCTCCATGGCCGCAGGTAAAATTATGGAAACCAGGCCATAAATACTGTTTATGCAAGTGAACAGCGACCCAGACGGATGCGCAGTTCTTTTTGCAATTGCAGCAGGCAGAGACGGAAGACAGCTATTTTCCGTCTCTGTCTTATTTTAATTTAATTTATTTATATGGAAAAACTCAGGGAGCAGATGCATCCATCAGGATACTATCAGATGCCATATCAGGATAAAGCGTGGCATCCAGCTGAAGTTCGTCTTTCAGCCGTTTTATTACCGTATTCTGAATGGCAGATGCTTCCGCGGAGCGGGGAGATTCCCGGAACCTTACTTTGATAAAGGCCAGTTTTTCTTCCGGACCGTAATCATGCAGGTTGATGTCTTCCACCTCTTCAAAAAGCGTGTATTCCGAGAGAAGCTGCCGGATTTTCCGTTCTGTTTCCGGAGTGACTCCTTTTCCGAGAAGAAGTACGAGATTTTCTTTGAAGGAAGTAAAGCCTGACCACAGGATAGAAAAGGCTACAACGATTCCAAGAATGCCGTCAAGAGGTACGCTGGTAAAAGGGATCAGCAGGATTCCGGCCAGAGTTACCGAAGTCACCAGGGAATCGGAAAGATTGTCGTTGCGGACGGCCCTCAGTGCGGCGGAATCAGCCGCTTTATTCAGCCGGTTTACATACCAGGCCATGGCAAGCTTGAGAAGGATACCTATGATTAACGGCAGTATTATGGATGGCGAGACGAGGACATTCATTGGGTGAAGAAGCCGGTTCAGGGAGGATTTCCCCACAGATACGGCGGTCAGCAGAATGAGGATGGAAATCAGAAATCCGCAGATATATTCCATGCGTCCGTGGCCGTATGGGTGAGTGCGGTCTTTTTCCCTTGCCGCCAGGGTGAAGCCAGTTATGGTTAAAAGAGAAGAACAGCAGTCAGTAAGATTGTTCAGGGCATCCGCCGTAATAGCTATACTTTGGCTGAAATACCCGGCGATAAGTTTTATCAGAACCAGCAGCAGGTTCCCAACAAGCCCAATCCATCCGGTTTTGCGGCCAATGAGGTCACGGCTGCTGATTTTTTCGTAAACAGGGTAAGTTTGTTCCATAGTTTTGCTCTCCTTTCTAATGCTAGGTACCTTGTGAATTATAACTTATCACTTTGCGATTAAAATGTCAAGGTACCTAACTAAAAAAGAAAAATAGCTTTTGCTAATGTATATATTTTACTTGACAGGCTAGTGAATACTAGCTATTATGAAAGAAGCTAGTATTCACTAGCAAGAAGGGATGTGTAAAATATGAAGGAATATAATCTGGAGTCCTATTTAAGCAGAGGTGTGGCCAATATAGTAAAGGGAGTTCTGAAAGCGTCTGCCGGAAATCCGAAGGAAAGTTTTTTTCTGATGCAATATGCAAAAGAGAGCCTGGAGGCCGGCAGGCTGAGGAAGGAGGCGGAAGAGCGCGGGGAACATATACCTCCGTTCCTGATTGCCAGCATTACGCAGCAGTGTAATCTTCATTGTAAGGGGTGCTATGCCAGAGCCAATCACAGCTGCTTTGACGGCGCAGTCCGGGAGAATCTGACGGCAGGACAGTGGGGGAATATTTTTGAACAGGCAGCTGAGCTGGGAATTGGATTTATTCTGCTGGCGGGGGGAGAACCCTTTATGCGCCGGGATGTATTGGAAGCGGCCGCAGGACAGAAAAAGATTCTTTTCCCTGTTTTTACCAACGGAACCATGATAGATACAGACTTCCGGAAGCTGCTCTGTGAAAACAGGAATTTGATTCCCATACTGAGCATGGAAGGAAAGAAAGATACCACCGATGCACGGAGGGGAAAGGGAACATATCAGAAGCTGCGGCAGACCATGCAGGAACTGCAGGAAAACGGTATTTTATTTGGGGCGTCGGTTACCGTACAGAAACAAAATATGCAGGAGGTGCTGTCCCGGGAATTCACAGAAGCTTTGTTTCTGGCTGGCTGCAGAGCGCTTGTTTATGTGGAGTATGTACCTGCAGATCGCAGATCCGCCGATCTCGCGCCGGATGAAAAGGACAGAGTATACATAGAAGACAGGCTTCGTCAGCTGAGGGAAACGCAGAAGGAGCTGTTATTCCTTTCTTTCCCGGGAGACGAGAAAAGCTCAGGCGGCTGTCTGGCGGCCGGAAGAGGGTTTTTCCATATCAATCCGACGGGAGGAGCGGAGCCGTGTCCGTTTTCCCCTTATTCGGATACGAGTCTTGCAAATATTTCCCTGAAGGAAGCCCTGCAGTCTCCCTTGTTTTTGCTGCTGCGAAGCAGCGGGAATCTGATGCAGGAGCATAACGGCGGCTGTGTGCTTTTTGAGCAGGAAGAGCAGGTGAAGAAGCTGCGGGATAAGGCGGCAGCCATGTTTCCGGCAGGGGGGCGTATCGCTGCCGGCAATGAGAATGGAGAGAAAGAGGCTTGGGCATGACGACGAAAGAGAGAATAGTTCAGGAAGCGCTTAACCTATTTTCCATAAAAGGATTTAAGGGGACGAGTGTTAAAAATATCGCGGATGAGGTAGGGATTAAGGATAGCTCCCTGTATAAACATTTCGGCAGCAAACAGGAGATTTTCGATACGATAGTCCTGGAAATGAAACAGCGCATGAGCCGGCTGGCGGAGCGTATGAAGCTGCCGGAGGAAGAGGATTATGTGAAATCGGCACAGGCCTATGGGGCACTGTCCCTGGAAGATCTGCTCGCCTTAAGCCGGAACATCTTTCTTTTTTATCTGAAGGATGATTTTATGTCCCGGTTCTGGCGTATGGCTAATATGGAGCAGTACCAGAATTCAGAGGTTTATGAGATATTCCGCCAGATTTTTATGGAGGACAGCATTATGTATCAGGCGGAGTTATTCGGTGAAATGATGAACCAGGGGATTTTTGTGAAAGCGGATCCTGTGGCTGCAGCTATGAATTTTTATACCCCGATTTTTTTCCTGCTGAGCAAATATAACGGCAGGGAGGATGGGGAAGAAGAGGCTCTGAAGACGCTGGATAACCAGGTGAGGGAATTTTACCGGATTTATCGGTGTCAACAATGATTTTACGGCTTATTAAGTCCTGAACAGCGGCAGATAGAGATAAAGTAAAAGAGCAGAGGATATCGGATGGAAAAATATACCGGGAAGGAAGAGCGGCGATTCGTTCGCCCGCTTCCTTTCCGATTTTTTTGTATAATCCGTATTTTAACGACAGTATTTCTGTCATAACGGTTTAATTCCAGAAATCTTCTGTTTCTTTCAGGATATCTTCGGTCGGCAGGACAGTCGCTTCGTAAAGATTTTTTCCCGTCTTTTCAAGAAAATGGCGGATTAAGGCATATCCGCATGCATAGCCGGCACAGTATGGCATCCCAACAGGAGTACCGCCGCGCATGGCCATGATGTCATCGCCGTACAGGTAGGAGGAAAGGATCTGGAAATCATTTTCCTGTAAACGTGTTTTTATTGCAGGCTTGATTACGGTTTTCAGCGTTTCTGCAGAGGTGTTTTTTACCCATATTCCAATCTTATCTTCTCCGAAAAGACTTGCCGCAAAGTTTTCGGCAAGGCCTTCGGATACCAGCATATCAGCCAGAGTAATGGACGGGCTCCATTGCATGAACTGCCATCTGACATTATGGTTTGTCTCGTGTGCCAATGCCGCCGGCAGCATTTGCATCACGTGTTCGGTGGGGATAATGGTACCTGTAAGGTAACCGGGGATACCGCCGTCTCCGCAGTAGTCGCCGGTCATTTTTGACATGGGATTTTCAGGATCATTCAATAGGACGGTAAAAATATAATTCTGCACAGGCAGCTTAATTCCATGCTGTTCAAAGCCGGAAAGGGAAGTTCGTATGCTGTTTTCACAGCTTTCCCAGAAGGCATCATCGCTGATCCTTTCGATTTCGGGAAGGCGGGCCTCCGTAATCTGAGAGGGAGAATAGCCGCCGCTCATAATGCCTGCAGAGATAACATCACAGCCGCCTTCCTTCTCCGCTTTCAGCGGGATCCCCATACAATTCCACTTGAATGCAAAGGGCTCCATTAATTCATAACGGTAAATATTATCTTTATCCTCCTTTGACGCGACTGCCATTCTGCGGTAGATTGCGTCGGAACGGATTGCTTTTATATTCATAATCAGTACCTCGATTCGTAATTTAGTATTGGGTTCGAACCACAAGAATACCCTACACTATTACGCTGCGTCAAAGTCAAGCTTTTTGCAGGAGGTTGCAGGAGGCTTATAACATCATTTCAAATTGAATAAACGAATATAACAGAATGATAAAAAGGATTATTGAAATATTTGGCATGTTGTATGGAAAAATAATATGAGCAAATAAAAAGAGAAAGCAATTTGCATAATTAATATGCAAAATATCTTGTTTTACTTTGTGATGTATGCTATTATAATGATATTGATAATTATTACTGATTAAGAAAGGAAGGTATTTTATGGAGAACAAGAAACTGACCAACGAGGTTGGGGCACCCGTATCGGAAAACGAGCATTCCCTGACATCCGGCCCGAGGGGGCCTGTAGCGCTTCAGGATGTCTGGCTGCTGGAAAAACTGGCTCATTTTGACAGAGAGGTCATTCCGGAAAGACGTATGCATGCCAAGGGGTGGGGCGCATACGGTACATTTACCTGTACCCATGATATCTCTCAGTGGACGAAAGCCAAGGTCCTGCAGAAAGGGGCGACAACAGACCTTTTCATCCGGTTTTCCACCGTGGCGGGTGAACGGGGCGCTGCCGATGCCGAGCGTGATATCAGAGGAGTTGCGGTTAAATTTTATACCGAAGAAGGCAATTGGGACCTGGTGGGAAATAATACCCCTACATTTTTCCTGCGGGATGTACATAATTTCCCGGATCTGAACCGGGCCGTAAAACGCGATCCCCGGACAGGAATGCGTTCCGCACAGAATAACTGGGATTTCTGGACTCTTTTGCCGGAAACGTTCCATCAGACCACTATTGTTATGTCCGACAGGGGAATTCCTGCAACATTCCGCAATATGCACTTTTTCGGAGAGCATACCTTTGCTTTCTATAACCAGAAAAATGAAAGGGTATGGTGTAAGTTCCATTTCAAGACACAGCAGGGAATTAAGAATCTGACCAATGCGGAGGCGGAGGCACTGATTGCCAAAGACAGAGAAAGCCACGGCAGAGATTTGTTCATGGCCATAGAAAAGGGAGATTATCCCCGCTGGACGATGTATGTTCAGATCATGACGGAGGAACAGGCCAGGAACCATTATGAGAATCCTTTTGATATAACCAAAATATGGCGTCATGCGGAATATCCCCTTCATGAAGTGGGGGTGCTGGAGCTCAACCGGAATCCGGAAAACTATTTTGCGGAGGTGGAGCAGGCCGCATTTACACCGGCGCATGTAGTTCCCGGAATCGGCTTTTCTCCTGACAAATTCCTTCAGGGCAGGCTGTTTGTTTACGGCGATGCACAGAGATACCGTCTGGGAGTCAATTATAATCAGATACCGGTGAACCGTGCCAAAGTGGAGGTACACGATTATCACCGCGACGGTTTGATGCGCACCGACGGCAATTATGGCGCAGCACCAGCGTATTCACCTAACAGCCAGGGCGAATGGGCGGCACAGCCGGACGTTATGGAACCGCCGCTGAATCTGGAAGGCGCGTTGTATGCATATGATCCCCAGGACGACCCGACGGATGACTGCTTCCGTGCCGGCGGTGATCTCTGGCGGGTAATGGAACCGGATAAGCGGGATTTGCTGATTGAGAATACGGTGGAAAATATGGAAGGCGTGACAGAAAATATCAAATACCGCCATGCGGTACATTGTTACTGGGCGGATGAAGAGTATGGACGCCGCATGACAGCTGGCCTTGGACTGGATATGGAAAAAGTAAAGGAATTGGCGGCGGGAAACCATAAGACATTAGTTCAGGCAACGATCTGATAATCAGCCTGTGATGGGACATCCTTATTGTGGATTATCTGCTTTGAAAGGGAAAACGATAGGCAGGATGTCCCCTGCCCGCTAAAAGGTAACAGAAGTCTGTAATTACAAATCCTTGCATTACCTTTAAAACAGGTTTGCAAGGATTTGTCCGTATCAGACTTAGATGAGTAGTTAAATATCCCCTGAAAGCTCCGTTTTCTCTATGAATTCCCGGAGAGTACCGGCTCTGGCGGCTTCCTTATGCCATTTTTTCAAGAGGGTAAGATTAGTTTCTGAGAGAATCCGTTTGCGTAAGGCAGCAGGTATAACATCCAAATCCTCCAGAAGTTCCAGTATGGCCTCGGCTGTCCCTTCTGCCTTTCCGGCTTCAATTCCTATACTATATTCATCGGCACGGATTTTTTTCAATTCTTCTTCTTCGTTATATTCAAATATCGACACCGCAATCACCTCCGCCCTCTGCGCGGATAAAAAGTCCGCCAGTATATTATTACGTATACATTCTGTCACCGCCCGGTCCACGGCTTCCGCAATATCCATCTCTGCCGCATATTTTCGGATGCATTCCACAAACAGGCAGTATTCCCTGAGAGTTCTGCATTTTTCCATCAGTTCCCGGTTATTCCCGAGATTGATGTTAAGCATTGTCACCGTAACCTCCAGTTCGGGGGAGGTTACCTCCTTTTCAAACGCATCGGACAGCTTTAACAGCCTGCTTTCCGGCTGCTCCTGCGTCCCATTATAGAATACCACGAAGCGGGGAACGGGGATTTGTACCAGATTACTGGAATAGAGTGTCTTTCCGACTACATACTTTTCCAGCTGCCTGGCAATATAAAGGAGATCCCGAAGCGGCATATTCGGGTTAAAAGAGGACTGATGCTCGTATAAATTCATTTCCGAATCAAACAGGAATGAAACATCATTCTTAAATCCCATATAAATTGCGTTTTCCAGTGTACAGATCTCCATATCGTCGGTATTTTCATATGCGGTTCCGTTAAGTGCATTGTATAACTCCAAGAGTTTTTCCTTATCATTGTACAGCATACGAAAAACCGTATCCTTGTGGTTCCTCACCACATGCGGTTCATTTCCTTCTATAGAATAATTTTCTTCCATAGACGTCTCCTTTCTGAAAATGTGCGCAGGAAACTGTCTGAAAGAACAGGACATATACATCCTCTGTTCAGCAACCCCTGCCTGTTTAAAATGGATTGTAAGCATAGAGTTTCTGAATAGAAATAGAAAATAGATGGCCTGAGCCTGGATT
>OLRD01001195.1_pt1 | contig 16497 bp, 31 predicted proteins | sample 1672051 | NCBI WGS metagenome assembly OLRD01 (sample SAMEA3136640, study PRJEB25190) | human gut metagenome | biome: human gut; feature: human-associated habitat; material: faeces | place: Austria | collected 2013 | reverse complement strand
TTCGGCCCGCTTTAACTCTTAGCCCTTCACTCTTGGTCTCTGTTGAGTGCGATGATGAAGAAGAGACTGAAAGCAAGTGGCACGATTACCTTGAGTATCTGATTCACTGGGCAATCTCCCATTCGGATAAGAAATTCGTTGGATGCTGCCCAATGCGTTATGACGAATGGGTTCAGCAAAAAAATGAGAGAGGTTAATATATGAAGAAGCATTTCACTGATGCAGAATTGGAGGAACTGTGGGACGAGTTTGGAGATGTCCCGATGAATCCTGAGACTGAGTGCATCGAGACATCTTGGTTTATTTTTTCTTCTGGAACCTACAGAGAGGATATTTGGTACTGGTTTGATGAGAGGTATAGTACAGGTGTTGCGGGACTAATGGGACAAATATAAGGAGGATTGTTATGAAACCGCTGCTTACCAAGAAAGAACTGAAAGAAAAGCTGTTCGCCGGGCAAACGATGGAAGAGCTGTTTGATCTCTCTGATGGACAAAGCTGCACAATCTTCAAAGCACCAGAATTCCCGGATGGCATGGACTATGACAAGATAATCTACATCCCTGATATGGAAATGAACGAGATCCCCGTTGATGAACTTGTGTGGGCAGAAGATGTAGAGGATGTTCTGAGTTACTGTTATACCGCAGAAGATTTTCTGGAGGAAACGGATCAGAACTTGTGTGCTGCGAAAGAACTGTTCTGGTTTTGCGATTGGCAGAACCCCAGTGCCGCCGAGAAAGAGATCTACTCCGATAGCCAAGGGGGATTTGATGAAGAGGGGTTCTTTGATTACATGGACGAGAAGTTTGGTGTATCAGAGAACCCTGCTTTTGAAGAAACCGTAAAGCAAATCGTTTCTTATGGAGAGAAACATGAACGAGTCTCCAAAGATCAGTTCTGCTATTGGCTGACAGATATGATCCCTGTGCTTTCTTTTGGAGAAGTAGCAATGTTTGTTCCAGATTCTAGTCTTACCGAGTGGGGACAGAATGAAAAGAAGAAATTCATTCAAGCGATGGGAGGTAGATAAGGTTAAACATTTATATTGTTAGTGAATCAGAAGTCTTACATGCTATACGTTGAGAAAGGGAAGCTGTGATGAACAAAATAGTTTTCAATAGCGCCGATATCGAGTGGCTATTAGCATGGAGAGATAACCATAAAGAGGAGGTGCGAAAAGCTCCTGCTTCTTTGAAGTCTATTCAAATGGAATTTCCAGAAGTAAAAAGAAAAGTGAAATGCATTAGAGAGGGGAGCAGATTGAGGCTCTCTCTCAACGAAAAGGGGCTAAGCACTGGACATTGTGAGCTTGAATTGGTAGCAAATGGTTGGAAACTAATCAAGGCGAAATTCCTGGATCAAGAACAAATTCAAACGATGCTCACCGTGTACAGCTCGTTAATGGCTCTTATGGCTTTTGGAAGTCTTCCCGGCAATGAGAATGCTTCTCCAAAGGGAAAAAAAGAATCTCAAAATAACCCCAAGCGTTCACGTTCTGCGAAAGGGATTACATACATATTACGTCGCTCAAACACACGAGAAGCTGTTTTGCCAGCAGGGAAACACAGCAGCCCGCAAGGTGTGTTTTCTGTAAGAGGACACTACCGGCATTACAAAAACGGCAAAGTTGTGTGGATCGATGAATACAAGAAAGGGGAGGGAAACCAGAAGAAACGCACATATAAAATCGGACCAAAAACCTAAGTAAACCAACACAAAATCAACTTAAAACGGAGGTAAAACAAACATGAAAGTTAAGGTTATTGGAAACATGATGCACGTCTTTATGGACTTCTCTAAAGGTGATTTGTCCATTGTGAGAGAGTTTGATCCCGATGCTCTGTTCTTGGTCAAGGAGAAAAATGATTCTAAAGAAGTCGTTTTCGCCGTAGAAAATTCTTCTTCTAATGCGGAGAGCCTTTCTCAGTATGGCGCATCCTTCGTAGAGAGCTACGTCATCAACGAAGGCGATGAAAACGGAAACGGGTTTAAAACGGGTGCTCTCCTCAATATTCAGCTCCCCTCCGTAATGACCAACGAAGAGACCAAGGAGTATGTTGCTTCTATGTATGGAGTCGGCTTGTCCTATCTGAAGGAAGTGGAGGTGCAGATCAAAGAGGCTCTCCAGAGGCGAGATGAATTCATTGCTTCTGTAGCAGAAGAGATCGATATCGAGTCCTTCTCCGTAGAATAATAAAAAAGGAGTAATTTGAAATGATTAAAGTTGTACTGATCGGACTTCGCCGGGATGAAACAATTGTGAACGAGAACAGCACGATCCGAGAGGTGCTTGAGAAAAACGGGCTTCTTCTGAGCGGGCGAAGCTACTATCTCAACTTGAGGGACGTTCCTGTGGAAGCACTTGATACGACGTTTGCTGAGAACGGCGTTCGAGACGGACAGAATTGCACCTTGGCGAGTATTGCTCAGAAAAATAACGCTTAAATAAATCTCTATATGGAACCGCGAAAGCAGTCTTGATGTAATCAAGATTTTGAATTTGGTAAAGGGCGAAGCCGAGATTAATGGTTTAATTAAAATCTAGGTATCATTAAACACCACGCGATGTCAACTCATAAACTCACTCAAAAAATAAAAGATACGAAAACACCTGCATCTCGGCCACCTCTGAAAAATCGAAACCCAAAACTGCATCAACATCTATGTTCGTCTTATATCCTGAAGGTTCAGATACAACAAATACAAACACTTAATCAGCATATAGAGTAGAAAGGAAAACAATGAATAAAGTATACTTAACAGTAAAGCAACTTCCGAAATATAGGCAGATCACCTTTGAAGACATGCTTGCCGGGATGACGGATGGAAAAAGCTACATTCTTTGGAACAAAACTGGTACGATTACCCGAAGAGTTAATGCTTCAGATAAACTTAGGGAGAAGCGAGATATTTCTATAATGGAATTGCGCTTGAAATATTTTTGCGACAACTTCAAGTGGTTGATTGAAAGTGATTTGCATACTCACTACAACACTTTCTATATTCCTAAGAAGTCCGGGGGACTCAGAAAAATCTGCGCTCCCGACAAAGAACTTTCACAGGCCCTTCGCGATCTCAAATCCTTGTTTGAAGAATTTATGCCAGCTACTTATCATACATCCGCATATGCTTATATTGAGAATCGTAGCACGATAGACGAGAGAGGCCCGCACCAGCGGCATGAATCACAGTGGTATAGCTACTTTGATTTCCATGATTTCTTTGGCTCTACAACGCCTAAATTTGTTATGGATATGTTAAAAGCCATATACCCTTTCAATTTTATCATTGAAGATGGCTATGAAGATATTCTTAGAGCTGCATTAAGTTTAGCGTTTTTGGATGGCGGTCTGCCGCAGGGAACACCGTTTAGCCCGCTGATTACAAACATTATGATGATTCCTTTTGACCATACTATGACTATGATGCTGAGGGAGTTTTCCAACCCCCGCGCACGAAACGGATCAGATCATTTCATTTACACCCGATATGCCGATGACCTCTGTGTTTCGTGTCGAAATGAATTTGATGTTGAGCTGATTCAAAAGCTAATCCTTGATACCTTGGAACACTTCGATGCTCCGTTCTCTTTGAATACGAAGAAAACGAAATATCAATCACGGAGCGGAAAGAACTTCCATCTTGGTGTCATCATCAATAAGGACAACAACATTACGCTCGGCCATCAGAAGAAGCGCAGAATCAAAGCGATGGTGTGTAACTATATGATGGATAAAAAGAACGGGAAGGATTGGCCTCTTCATGATGTGCAGATTTTGAATGGGCAGCTTGCGTACTTCCACAAAATTGAACCTGAGAGCCAGAAAAATATGTTGGCCCATTTTAGTGAGAAATTTGGGAAGAGCGTTGAAGAAGCGATTCACAACGATTTAGTATCGAAATCCCAGGACGATTCCTCTGACGGAGAATAAATAATAACTTAACGAATGGCGCTTAGCGCTCTCTTGATGTCATCAAGAGAAACAACCTATATACCCCCAGAAGTTATACATACTAGGGCGAAAACATGCCAAAGGCATGATAAGGTTAAGTTAGGAAAGGAAATGCGTATGAAAAAAGTCCTAAAAATCCGATATTCGCACGACATGCACTTAGTGCTTGAAGGCACAGATATGCAGCGGGTATCCATCTTTGCAAGAACAAAAGAAGGAAGGCAGGAAGCCTTTGTAGAAATTCTAAAAAAGATTGACGAAGGCTATGAACTTGATGTACAATTTAGTTTAGAAGCAATGTTTCTCAGAATCATGGAAGAACACGGTGAAATGGTCAATGGAGGTGCCAGAAACAAGAGACAATTCCCGGTATGGAAGCTCTATGATTTTAGTAAGCCTCCTGAATATTCTCCAGAAGAAATTAGAGAGGGCCGTAAAGCTATTGGTATTAACCAAACTCAGCTAGGAAAGATTTGCGTCCAAAGCTATCCGATGATCTGTCGGTGGGAGCAAGGGTCTTTTAAGCCCAATATCCATCAGCGTAGGATTTTGCAGTTTCTTTTTGGAGATCCTTATGTTCTGCTCGATTGCGGAATTTTATCTCCAAGATATGATATCTCAGAACGTACTACAAGATTTGCTATGGAGGAGGCAAACGCGCAAGAGCCTGACATGAAGACTCGGAAGAAGCCTCCGACGTGGGATGATGACTAAGAAAGGTTGAGTTTTGATGATGGAAGATAATCGGATGAAAGCAATCAATGCTGCACAAGATGTCCTCAGTCCCATCAGGGATCAGGTGGAGAAAGTGTTTCCTGGGTGCGATTTCTGCAACCTGGCGGATTTTGGAGAGTTTGGATTTGAGATAACAAAGCACTATGCAAAGATTTGTTGTGCTCTTGGTAGTTGGAGATTCCCAAAGAATGAGCAATTCTTGTTTTGTCCAAAATGCGGGAAGCCGCTTACAGACGAGGCCGTGGATATGGTGATAGGGAGATTGGAGGAGTTGAAAGATGGCGAGGAATAACGAACTAATTCGGCTGGCAAAGAAAGCCGCTGACGCATGGAGGAACACAGATGCATATTATCAAGCTGCACAAATTATTGATATGCTAGTAGAAAAATTGGAGAGCGATACCATCACCCAGCCGAACGAGCCGTTGACCTGTGAAGGGTGTATTTATGAACATAACGAGCATGAAAATTGTAATTATTGCACAAGAGCGTCATATCTTGGCGATTATTACCACCGCCGCACGCCGGAGGGAGAGGAGGAAACCTGATGGAAATTGAAAAGCTGAAAGACCGCCTGTTGGAATGGGATGGTGTTGACACCGTAGACAATGGGGAGTTTACCGAGGTGAACTACCACGGGGTTTTTGAGCTGCTGAGAGAAGCAGCGGACGCCCTGGAACAGCTCCAAGCTGAAAATGATAGGCTTAGGAGGAAGTGGACGCAGAGGTAGAAGATTTGCGAGGTAAATGCGCTACTTATCATGATTAGCGTGGATAATCTTGTGAATCATACATATATTTTTAATAGAAAGGGGAAGTAGTTCATGGAAGAGAAGCCAAAACTACATTGGAAACACAAGCTCCTTGTAGTGTTAATTGTAGGAGGAAGCCTGTTTTTTATGATTTTTGGCTCCCTTGCTGGTGAGCCCGAATTAGTGAATGTGTCCCTATTTATGGGGGCTTTGGGAATACTTCCCCTTATTGTGATTCTTCGTAATTACTATCGAGACGTAGATTCTTATGAAAAACATTTTGAGAGAGTAAATGGTATTAGTTATGCAGAATACGTTGAGAAACACAAAGATATTATCGCCGCAAGCAGAGACAGAAATTTAGAAGGGAAAAGAAGAAAAGCAGAGTTTCGTAGGTTATCTCCTTACGGTGAAGATAACTGGACTTTATTCAAGAAAACTATAAAGAAAATTATGATTGAAGAAGCTCCGCCTGTCACACCTAAAAAGAAAGAAGAATCAGAAGTATCCAAAATTATAGAACCTCAAATAGAACTTCCAACGGATGATGGGAGTTTCATTAGAAATGGAGCTTTGTCATACGAAGAAGTAATGGAGCGAAGGGAAACTTTTAAGCCCGTCTATGTAACAGCTAAACATTGTTTCGGGGTGGTAGATAGAGAACATGATTTTATTGCACTGGAAAACGGTGACAAAATACCTCTTTCTACAGCATTTATCACGGGACTTTATGCTACTCCCCATGACGAAGAAGATTTGGATGTAAAAAACAATCCGAACGGAGGCATACCCTATCGCGAGCTTTTGGGGCAGGATCATCGCCCTGTATATATGCCAGAATTTAATTCATGGGGCTGTATCAACATGGAAAATCAGGAAATTTGGTTAGCAAAATATGTTGTGCCGTCTCCGCACGGAAAAACAAACCGAATTTCATTATACGAAGCAAGTAAACTTGGCGTGTATTTTGAAGAGGATGGTGTAAGAAAATGAGTTGGAATTTTCTTGCGGGGCTGGCTTCATTTGCATATTTATCTACACAAGGGCATACGCAAGCAAGAAGCATTTATAAAGGCCCTTACGCCACAGGAGATAGAAGTTATGCCGATAAACAAGAAATTGCTCAAAAATTCGATTTGTATGCCAAGTTGTTTATCGACCACAGAGCAGTTACGGGCGGATGCACTTATTATTCTGAATTAAATTATCCTGCTACAATATGGGGGTGGAGATGTAAAACAACTGAACCAAAGATTGCTATTTGGATGTATGCCGGAGCAAACGATTGTACAATCAATGAGCTCAGTGCAAGAGAAGGACAAGCTCACGTTTATCTGGAATATGGTATCGAAGATTACTCAGATTACAATGTTAGAAAGATTTGGCTTCAAGATTGGGGCAACAAAGAATATGTTTGGAGGTTTTATCCGCATCCAATAAACGACAAACTTCGCATTGACAAAGAGGGCAATGAATGGTACTATATCAGCAAGGAGTATCTATACGCACATTATCTCCGACCTGCGCGAAAAGCAGAGCTAGAAAAAAGATGTAAACAACTATTTAAGGAGTGATTTTTGTGGCAGAACGGCGTATCAGATCAAAGGAAGAACGTGCGGCTGAGATTGACCAAAAGATTATCTCTATTAAAGAAGAGATTGTAGCTCTGAATGAGCGCAGGGAAACTGTTTTGGCTGAGTTCGACCGGAAAGAGAAGGATAAGAAGGACAGGATCAAAGCCCTGGAAAATAAGAAGGAAGAGATCCTCAACCCGAAGCCGAAAACACCCAGAAGAACTCGAAAGCAAAAGATGAAGGAACTATTCGATATTGTTTATAAGAGCGGTATGTCTGCTGAGGCTGCTGCCGAGATGCTCGGATTATCCGAGTCTGAAGATGCAGAAGTAGACGAAGAAACAGAAGATACAAATGAATAACAGCTCGTGTTGAGTCACGAATTTATTTAAGAGTAATTATTTAAGAGAGCTATTCACTAAATGTGTTTAGCTCTCTTTTTATTTTCCAAAGGAGGAAACATGGGATATTGGGGGCATATTATCGGGACGATTAAAGTTTGGGTTCCTGGTAGGACACAAGCTGAATGTCAATATATATTGTCTACTGTATTGAATCATCTTCCCCGCGTTCCTGAATTAGAAGTTCATGCTAACCAAAGGAAAGGCTATTCTAGCTGGTGTAGTCAAGATGAATTAGGAAACCAAATCCCGATTGAGTATCAGGAAGTATATCTACTATCAATAGCTGCGGACACGAAAGGTGTGATGTTTGATGAACTTTTCAGGGGGTTTAATAAATGGCTCACAAGACTTGCGAAACGGCTTGTGGTCTTAGAGTTGCTTATCCAAGTAGAAGATGATTTTGGAAAATCTTGTATCATAAACGATGCTTGTGCTTACCGAGATATAAATGAACCATTTATGTCGGACGAAAGAAGTGGAGGAGAGCCTGCTTGGGTCGAGTATTTGATGTGGGAGCGGGCAAAAGATGATTGGATGCCTATGCTTCTGAAGTACAAATATTATCAGGATGATGAAAACGATAAAGAGGTTGAGCGAAGAATCAAAGAAAGAAAAGAAAATCATAATGGAGAATGAAGATGATTTTACAATGCGGAGCTAAAATTCTCCGCATAATATGCGCCCTTAGCTCATCGGTTAGAGCACTCGTCTTATACGCGAGGGGCCTTGATAGGGTTAAGCCTGGTTCGACTCCAGGAGGGCGTACCATAATGCTCCTTTAGCTCAATGGGTAGAGCAACGGACTTTTAATCCGTAGGTCATGGGTTCAAATCCCATAGGGAGTACCACTCTCATGAGGTGGGAAGTTGTGAATACCCCGCCACCAAAGAAATAGGTGGTTCACAGCCTCATGAGATACCACAGACACCAAGGATAGACTTGGCGGGAGTTAGCGCACTTGTGGAGAACCGATAAATAAAAGCGCACAATATGGGGATGTCGCCAAGCGGTAAGGCATCGGACTTTGACTCCGACAAGGGTGAGATAATCACCCGCTCGTAGGTTCGAATCCTACCATCCCTGCCATCTTGGATATGGTTTGTGGGTGAGCCATATCCAAGAGAAAAGAAAACACCGGTGGTAGTTCACCGGTGTCTCTCCTCACTTTTCTTTTCCTGAACTCCATTGCAACGAACTTTTCAGAGCCCCTAAATTGTGTAAGCTACCTAATGGTAGGCAGGGGTGTATTCGAGATTACAGATGATACTCGATTTACATTAAAATGAAAAGATTGTGTGTACCAACTACTGCACACTTCTGTGATGGAGCGTCTCACTTTAAGCAGTCTGAGGATCTGCTTTATAGCTTACTGCCCTTTTGCATTGACTTTCATCAGGACGGGCAGAAACAAAAATTCTCCTAACATAGGAAAACTCCTTTCCTGATCGCCCACAAAAATCAAGAGGGTGGCAACACCCTCACCATGTAGCCGTAGCTCAATTGGTAGAGTATCTGCCTTCCAAGCAGAGGGTTGCGAGTTCGAGGCTCGTCGGCTACTCCATGCAAAAAAAGAATAATGAAGGAGGAATGTGGTTGGATGACAACAAAAGAAGCAGCTTTAGTGTCAGCGTACACAGGATTTGTTTTGGTGAAAGACTTTTCTTCCCTGCGGCGATTCTGTGAAGAGATTTTATGTCAGCCGGTTACTCTTGATACGCTCACAGATAAATCAACTCTCGATGAGTTACATGAGAAATGTAGGCCGATGATTGAAGAGCTGATTGAAAACGAAACGCTGGAGGAGTGAGGCAATGACACTGTATTTTGAGGATAAGAAATCCAAAGCGAAGAAGATTTTTGAAGCAAATGAAAATTTGTCTAATGAGGATCAATCAAAGGAGTGCTACGACGAGATACTCCGACGTTGCGATGACATGGGATACAAAGTTTATTATCTCCGATCTTGGGAGACAGTGTTTCAGGAGAAAGAAGCAATTAAAGTCGATTTCGGCAGCCATAGTGAATTCTTTTATGTAGTTAGATAAAGGAAGGGTGAGTAGTATGGACGGAGAGTACATCAAAGTTGATCGGCTCGTTGCGTTCATCAAACAAAATGGATATGTGTATGCGAACAGCCTGTATGAAATGGGCGAAGATGCGGTATCCAGAGAGGAATATAATCGTGTCTTGAAACAGCGAGACATCGCAGTTAAGTATTTGAACAATTTACGGCTGGCGACAAACAACATCTGCTATGCATGTGTAAACGACAGGTTTGATTATGACAAGAGTTCCTGTCTTGGATGTGAGTACAACAACAATCTGAATTGGGAAGTGGAATTTGATCCCGAAACGAGAGGTTGCGAACTTTGTATCCATCCTGATGAGCCATGTTTGTTTAGAGTATATGGAGCTAAGGAGGGTTATTGCGGGACTAATGAGTGTGAACACGCCAGGAAATTGAAGAAAATGGAGGAAGCGACATGAATACTTGGATGGCATTTGCCATAGGAGAGGCCAACAGAGGAAAAGAGTTAATGGTTTTTGATTGGGATAAGGCAGCAAGGCTTATTCAAGAGAAAAAACCTAAATGGGCCACTGCTGGTCTTCGGGGCGATTGGGAATACACTGGTGGGACAATCTACGAGGATGGAAAGCCGGTGATGGACGTTTATACATACCTTGCCTCTACATGGGCTGTTCCTGAACTTGATATGGACGGAGATATTGTAGAGTGCTTCCGAATGGAACATGAGGTTCCTGGATGGGACTCAAAAACAAAATGGCCGCAAAGTGCTCTTGACATCCTGAGCGCGAAGGAGGTCAGCCACGAGTATGACGCTGGATGAAGCTCTCAAGCTGCTGGAATACCCGATCTGTAAATGGTCTATGGAATGGGATGAACGGGATGACGGGCTGGACTACACCGAGGCCATTGAGATTGCTATTGCCGCGCTTCGACACCAGATATGGGAAGACCAATTATGGCACAACGCTAAGACAGACCCGCCCAAGACACCAGGGATGTACTATGGGAAAAAAGACGATACCAACTCTATGTATCCCTGCCTGTATCGGGACGGCATATGGGTTTTGTCCGTGTACCCACAGCAGAAGATAGACATTGTTCAGTGGGCGGATTATACGGCGTTTGTAAGAGAGGATGATTGAGCATGACGAAGGAAGAAGCGATTTTGCTATCAGCATACACAGGTTTTTTACTTGTGCCAGATTTTTCAGATGTCCACAAATTTTGTGAGGATACTCTTGGCCGTCCGATTTTGACGCATGAATTTGGAGACCAGGATGTACAAAAAGAAATCCAAGATAAACTGCGCTCTCAAATTATGGAGCTGATTCAGAATATCTCCGCCCTCCGCCCCGTCACCAGAGAGCAGGTGGAGAAGGTGTGGAGGGGTGAGTGGATAGGCATACCAAACATGGGGGTATACGACATTGCGTGTTCAAAGTGCGGATATTCCACAGGAATTAGATTTTGGAGTTCTGATTTTTGCCCCAACTGCGGAGCTCCCCTTACGGACGAGGCCGTAGACATGGTACTGGAGAGATTGGAGGCTCTACGGGATGAATGAATGCAGACAAGTAAACTGCCCATTTCGCTCGAATTCCAGCTCCAGCGTATATGGATGTGAGCATATAGCGTGCCCAAATAGGGATGACGGCTCTGTTGTATTTATTACAACTGACCATACAATTATTCAAAAGGAGGCGCTGAAAGATGGCAGTACGACCGATTGACGGTAACGATTTTATGCGGCGACTAACGCTTGATACTAGTAAAGGTCATTATGGCGAGTTTATGGATGGGAGCGAAGTTGCTTTCACTTCTAGAGAAATTGCGGCGTTTGTAGAACAGATGCCCACCCTCACCCCGCCTGCCGAGGACAATAATGTCTCTACCAAAGCGTCCAACGAGCCGTTGACGCTAGAAGTGCTCGCAAAATCACAGCTTTTGCAGATGCTAGGGGAGAAAGTTGAAGTCATTCGTATGGGTGAAATGTGTCAGGCGGAGTGGGCTACTGTGCGTTCGTTTGGAGATTGCAAAACAGACAGCGGGCGCTTATGCTGTCATGAACTTTACGGCAAAACCTGGATTGCCTACCGCCGCCCGCCGGAGGAGGAAATATGACACCATGCAAAAATGCTAAAGTCTGTATAGAAACCCTGGTGTTAGCATGGCTGGCTGCTTATGGAGGAAGAGAAATGCAGCTGCCTAGCTGTAATTACTGTAACATGTATCAGCCGGAGGGAGAGAATAATGGCATCGAAGTTACAGAGGATCTTTAACCCAACGATAGAAGAACAGATACAGGATTATGAGTTCCTGCTAAAACTTCATACGGAGCAGCTTGGTCAATGTTCTACATGTGCAAACCTTATCTCCGGTGATATGTCTGGAGTTGTAACAGATTATGGCATGTGCAGGAAAAATAGCCCATTGTTTTCAGCCAAAGTGTGTGGGAGAACGGATAAGACTTGCTCACTATATTTAGAGACATCCGTCAAATCACTTGAACAAGAGATAGATAGGCTCAGACGACAGAGCCCGCCGGAGGGAGAGGAGGAAACATGATGGACAGCAGTATGCTAAAAGTGGGAGGCCAGTACTTCCGATGTGTTTGTGGAGCGAACGTGTTTCATAAGGGGGTAAAACCTGGTTTATGGATTTGCAATGGATGTGGCGCTGAATATACCGATGAAAATTATGACCACAGAAAATCCAACGCCGACCGTATCCGGGCAATGAACGATCATGATTTAGCTGTTTTTTTAGAGCACGCTATGTACGATTCTTCCGAGCCGGATTGGATGACCGTGTTAAGCTGGCTCCAACAGCCAGCAGAGGAGGAAACTTGATGGATAATGACAGATTGCGACCTGATGTGCTTGTCTGTATAAAAATTTTTGAGTACCAGAAGAGGCACAACTTGGAACATCCCTCAAAGATCTTTGTGTCAAGCGCCGCATTTGTGGAGCTTGTCAAAACTGAGGGTAGCGGACTAACAGCATTTGCGAATGGAAGCTATAAGATATTCGGAGTGCCTGTTGTAGTTTTTGACAGTGACGACCCGTTAGAGATATATCTAAGCGATGAGAAGGAAACCTGATGGAGATAAAAAATCTTATTGACCGCTTAGACGACTGGGATGGAGTTGACGCTATTTACAACGGGGAATTTGTTGAAGTAAATCATCACGGAGTTTTCCGTCTGCTAGAAGAAGCCGCCGCAGCCCTGGAACAGCTCCAAGCCGAGAACGACAGGCTAAAAGAGGAAGTCCAGCAAATGCGGTGGATTCCAGTGGAGGAGAGGCTGCCAGAAGAAAATGTTACAGTGCTTGCCTTTAACGCAGATCCACATGCAGAAAAATACGTTCTGGCGAGATATCGCGCTGTCGTCCACTTTGGATGCTGTTGGTGTCAGTTCGATCAAGAATATGATAGTTGGTGTGCTTCGTGCTGGAAGGTCACCCACTGGATGCCTTTACCACAGCCGCCAAAGGAGGAAACCTATGAAAAATAAATTCGCAAAAATGATTTTGACCACTGTACTGTTTGCTATTGCCCTTTGTGGGTGTACGGAGGCTGATAAAGTTTCTTACAACCTCTCACAGGAGGCGGACAATTTCAACGATGTGCGGCAAATCACCGTGATTAACTGCATCCAGGGAGATGTGCTTTTCCAAATGTCTGGGAGGATGTCAATTCAGCCGGACCCTACTGAGAACCAGCTAGAAGTCATCGTGGAATACAAAGAGGGACTCTACAAAAAGCATTACATAGGTCTAAGTGATAACGTGACGTATGTGGTGGAGGACTTGGAGGTTGACAACGTAGACCAGTACAGCTACACACTCAATTTCAATCCAAAAATGTGGATTCCCGTAACACCTGGGTATGTGGATTAAGGAGGTTCAGTGAATAGTGGTAGAGATTGTGTTCGCTGTTTCAGCGTTAATTCTGGTGTTTCTTACAATTGTATCGATAATGGATTGCCAGTAGGGAGAATGACTGACTGCGACATTAGCTTTGAGGATAACGCTGAATCTCCTGGCACAAGCATTGAAACATTCACCTCAAACAAGTCCGCCGAGTTAGAATTTTCTTTTAATATGAGCGTAAAAGACAGGATCAACATGAAGTATCTTTTATCTGTTCCGCGCCCTAGAATCTTTTGGAATATGTGGAGGCACGGAATTGCATCAGAAACTATAATATATGTGTAGACGAAAGGAGAGTGTAGATTGCGAGTTCTATTGTTAATGCGAGGAGCTCCTGGCGTAGGCAAGTCAACTTTTATTAAAGAGCACGGTCTTGAACAATACACCTTGTCAGCCGATAATATCCGATTGTTGTGTCAATCGCCTGTTCTGACGAAAACAGGGACGACTGAAATTAGCAATAAGAATGACAGGGAAGTTTGGAAACTGCTGTTTCAAATCCTCACAACACGGATGGAGCGAGGAGAATTTGTAGTTATAGATGCAACTAATTCTAAAACGAAAGAGATGACCCGCTATAAGGAAATGGCGGACACTTACCGCTATAGGATTTACTGCGTTGATTTCACCAGTGTCCCCATTGAGGAGTGTAAGCGAAGGAACCAAAATCGAGAGCAGTTTCGAATTGTGCCAGATGAAGTTATCGAAAACATGTATTCGCGTTTCAAAACGCAAGCGGTTCCGAAAAGCATCAAAGTGATTTCTCCAGAAGATCTTGATTCAATTTGGTATAAGCCGATTGATCTTTCTTCCTACAAACGGATTCATCACATAGGAGATATTCATGGATGCAATACGGCGCTTCAAGAATATCTAAAAGATGGGCTGCATGATGATGAGTTGTACATCTTTACAGGTGATTACATAGACCGCGGCGTTGAGAACGTAGAAGTCCTTACTTATCTTTCTACTCTGCTGGATAAAAAGAATGTCATCTTCTTAGAGGGAAATCATGAACGCTGGCTTTGGTATTGGGCACATGGCGGTACAGGGAGATCTCCTGAATTTGAGAAGGCCACTCGTCCACAACTTGAAAAAGCAGGACTTGATCCCAAAATTGTTAGAATGTTCTATCGTAGGTTGGGACAATGCGTGTATTACAAATATCAAGACAAAACAGTCTTGGTAACACATGGGGGGCTCAGTAATATCCCCCAAAACTTGACCATGCTGGCTACTGAGCAGATGATTAAAGGCGTGGGAAGTTATGAGGATTACATGGACGTGGTTGAATCGTTTGAGCAGGCAACCTCTCCATCTACTTATCAGATTTTTGGACATCGAAATCCCAGAGGTCTCCCTATTCAAATTTCTCCCCGCTGCTTTGATTTGGAAGGCGGCGTAGAGTTCGGTGGAGAATTGCGAGCTGTGGTGCTGGATGAAGAAGGATTTCATCCTTGTTCTGTAAAAAACCATGTGTTTCGGAACCCCGAAGAGTCGGCGGTAAAGGGCTACATCAAAGAAGAATTGAGCGTAATTGATTTTATTGACCAGTTGAGGCATAGCAAGTATGTCAATGAGAAAAAATTTGGGCCGATCTCCTCGTTCAACTTTACGAAGGATGCGTTTTATGATAAAAAATGGAATCAGCAAACCATTAAAGCGAGAGGTTTGTTTATTGATACCGTGAATGGTAGGATCGCTGCGAGAGCTTATGAGAAGTTTTTTAATTTGAATGAGCGGGCGGAAACGAAGTTGGACATGCTTCAATTTAGGTTGAAATTCCCTGTGACTGCCTACGTTAAAGAAAATGGATTCCTTGGCCTGGTGTCGTACGACACTGAAAAGGATGATTTCTTTATCACTAGCAAGTCCACTCCCGAAGGGCCGTATGTTGGGTTTATGCGAGATGTTTTCTTGGACACAGTACAGCATCCAGATGAACTAAAAGAATATATCAAAGAAAACGGCGTCACATTCGTGTTTGAGTGTATTGATCCAGTTAACGATCCACACATCATTAAGTATGATGCGCCAAAAGTGGTACTACTTGATGTAGTCAAAAATCAAATTGATTTTGAAAAGCTGCCTTATTCCCAGCTCGCTCAATTTGAGAAGTTTGGATTTGAAATCAAGCGCAAAGCTGCCGTACTGAATTCTTGGAGCGAGTTCTATGACTGGTATACTGAAGTGTCCAGCGAAGACTATTTATATGAAGGAAAAGAAATCGAAGGATTTGTTGTAGAAGATTCGGCTGGATTCATGTTTAAGATGAAGCTGCATTATTACAACTTCTGGAAACACATGAGGAGTGTGGCAAACGCCATGTTCCGTTTTGGTCATTACCGATATACTGGTTCGCTTACGACCCCGCTCGCAAATGAATTCCACGATTTCTTGAAAAAGATTTCATCGAATGAGAATCATCCAGCAGATATTATTGCTTTGAGAGATTTGTTTTATAGCAGTAGAGGTGAGTAAGTTAAATGCCTGTATTCTATTTTCTCCTTTTTGCCGGGGCTATTCTCCTGTGGTTTCTCCTGTCCTTCTGTTTTATTCCGTTAGGCAAGAAGGTATGGCAAATTATCCATAGAACCACGGAAACCCTTCAAAAAGACGAAGAGGACATATATATCCAGGACGAGAACGGGAATATTTCCGTTTTTGAAAATACAAAGAAAGGTGATAGCGAATGAAAAAAGGAATGATCGGTGGCATTGTTGCAGGCGTGTTGATTGCAGGAGCGCTTGGTGTGGGAATTTTCTGCACTGAGAAGATCCCCGCTGGTTATGTCGGCGTTGTCTACAACATGAACGGAGGAGTTGATGGAGAAACTCTTCAACAAGGGTGGCACCTAGTGTCCCCTACAAAGAAGGTTACTTCTTACTCCATTGGAATCGAACAATCATACTTAACCGCTGAGAACAAAGGTGATTCTAAAAACGACGAAAGTTTTAGCATCCCTACTTCTGATGGCAAGACTGTTCGGGTTGATCTGGAGTTTTCTTACCGCTTTGACGAGGAGCGTGTGGCCGACACCTTTGTGATGTTCAAAGGAAAGTCGGGGGAAGAGATTAAGAACACTTTCATCAAACCGAAAATCGTGGCCTGGACGCA
>OLRD01001190.1_pt1 | contig 16535 bp, 13 predicted proteins | sample 1672051 | NCBI WGS metagenome assembly OLRD01 (sample SAMEA3136640, study PRJEB25190) | human gut metagenome | biome: human gut; feature: human-associated habitat; material: faeces | place: Austria | collected 2013 | reverse complement strand
GTGGCGCGGACTTTGAGTCCGGAAACCTGCTGGCCCGGGCCAAGGCCATGGTGCCCCTGCTGGTGCCGCTGTTCGTCAGCGCCTTCCGCCGGGCAGGGGATCTGGCCATGGCCATGGAATCCCGCTGCTACCGCGGCGGGGAGGGCCGCACCCGGCTTCGCGTGCTCAAGCTCACCCGTGCGGATCTGTATGCCAGCCTGGTCATGGCGGCATTCGTTGGGTTGATCGTGGTAGAGGGCCTGCTGGTATGAGGCGCATACTCTGCACCGTGGAATACGACGGCACCGCTTACGCGGGCTGGCAGCGCCAGCTCAACGGCCTGGCGGTGCAACAGGTGCTGGAGGAAGCCCTCTCCCGGGCCACCGGCGCGCCGGTAACCATCACCGGCGCCAGCCGCACGGACGCCGGGGTGCATGCCCTGGGTCAAACCTTTCATTTTGACACGGACTCCTCCATTCCCCCGGAGAAATATCCCTTCGTGCTCAATACCATGCTTCCCCGGGACATCCGGGTGCATCAGGGGCGGCAGGTGCCCCCGGACTTCCACGCACGGTTTCTCACCTGCGGCAAGCGCTATACCTACCGCATTTGCAACAGCCGCCATGGCACCGCCCTGCGGCGCAACCTGTGCGCCCATGTGCCCCTGCCCCTGGACGCATCCGCCATGGACCGCGCGGCCCAAACTCTGCTGGGGCGGCATGATTTCGCCGCCTTCCAGGCCTCCGGCGGCACAGCCAAAACCACCGTGCGTACCCTGACCCTGGCGCAGGTAACCCGGGTAGGGGACGACGTGACGCTCCTGGTGGAGGGCGACGCCTTCCTGTATAACATGGTGCGCATCATTGCCGGCACGCTGATGGAAATTGGCTTAGGCCGGCGAGGCGGGGATGCCTTTTCCCGCGCGCTGGAGAGCGGCGACCGGCTTGCCCTGGGCGTAACGGCCCCTGCCTGCGGGCTGGAGCTAACCCGGGTGTATTGCCCCGAGGCCGCTTTCCGGGACCCCGCCGCCATCCGCTGGCATCAGGAATAAAAGCCGTTCTTTTCCCCGTTCCCCCCTCATAAGGTGGTACAAACCTTGGAGGGGGGATTTTCAATGAGAAAGGATAAGCGCACGCCGGCCGGCCGGGAAACCATTCCCCCTGACCTGGCCCAGCGCTGCCTGCGCATCGCCACCTACATGCTGGAGCATCACGCCACCGTCCGCCAGGCGGCCAAAGCCTTTGGCCTTTCCAAGTCGTCGGTACACAAGGACATGCATCAGCGCCTGCCACAGCTCAGCGAAAGCCTGGGGCGGCAGGTGGAGCTGCTTTTGCAATACAACAAGGCCGTGCGCCACCTGCGGGGCGGCGCAGCCACGCGGAAAAAGTTTCTGGAGGCCCGTGCGGCGGAGGATTCCCCTGCGGTCATGCGGCAGTAGTTTACTTTGCAGCCCGAACATGCTATAATGCCTATGATATACCAATTTTTTGATAAGGCAAAGGGGAAGGTTACGTGGCTGCAGTCAATGACATCGGCATCGACCTGGGCACTTCCAACGTGCTCTTCTACATGAAAGGCAAGGGCATCGTGCTGCGGGAGCCCGCGGTGGTGGCCATTGAGCGGGACAGCAAAAAGATTCTCGCCGTTGGCAGCGATGCCTACCGCATGATCGGCCGCACCCCCGGCAACGTGCTGGCTATCCGCCCCCTGCGCCAGGGCACGGTGACGGACTTTGACCTGACCAATACGCTGCTGAAGTATTTCACCATGCACGTCATCGGCCGGCATTTCTTCTCCCGGCCCCGGGCGGTGATCTCCGTGCCCAGCGGCGTGAACGAGGTGGAGAAGCGCTCCATCATCAGCATCATGTTTGACGCGGGCATGCGCCGCACCCAGCTGCTGGACCGGCCCATCGCCGCCGCCCTGGGCGCCGGACTGCAGTTTGAAGAAGCCTACGGCACCATGATTATCGACATGGGCGCGGGGGTAACGGACATTGCGGTGCTCTCCCTGGGGCAGGTAACGGTTTCCAGCTGCGTGCCCATCGGCGGGGATTACTTCGATGACGCCATTATCCGGCACCTGCGTAAGAAATACAACCTGCTCATTGGCGAACGTACGGCGGAGGAGTTGAAAATCAACATTGGCAGCGCCGTGCCCCGCCTGGAGGAGATTGCCATGGAGGTCACGGGCCGCAACCTGATTACCGGCCTGCCCAAGACCATGAAGATTTCCTCCACCGAGATCTATGAGGCCCTCAAGGACCCCATCAGCGAGCTCATCGAGGCCATTCAAGCGGTCATTGAGCGCACGCCACCCCAGCTGGCCTCCGACATCTTCAACGACGGCATCGTGTTCACCGGCGGCGCGGCGGCCCTTACCGGGCTGTGCGAGGCAGTGTACGCGGTGATGAAGATTCCCTGCGGCGTGGCTGACGACCCCCAGACCTGCGTGGTCATGGGTTGCGGCCGTGCCCTGGAGGATTACAGCGCCCTGCGGCACCTGCTGGGCAATGGACGCGGACGGTAAGGTCCGCGCGGTCCTTGCTCCTTCCGGCGGGAAGCGCCGCCGTCCCCGGGTCGAGGCGTTTGCCATGATCCAGGGCGGGACGCTCCCCGCTTTTTCTGTGCCCTGGCATGAAGCGGCCCTTTTACCGCATATGCTGGAGCAAAAGGGGGCGAGGCGACGATGTCCGAGCTGGAGCTGTTTGCCCGGCTGATTCAGTGCGAAGCAGGGGGCGAAGGAGACAACGGCATGCGCGCCGTTGCCAGCGTGGTGATGAACCGTGTGCGCATCGACTACGGGGAGTACGGCCGCTACAATACCCTGCGGGACGTGATCTTTCAGGCAGGGCAGTTTAATTGCGCCCGCACCGAGCTGGGCGGGCAGGTCAACCTGCAAAACGTCTACAACATGAATCCCACCCAGATTCATTACGACATCGCCAACTGGGCCATTGCCGGGAACCGGCTGACCAACCTGAGCCAGGCCCTGTGGTTCTACAATCCTTATTCCGTCACCTGCCGGAACAGCTTTCCCTCCGCGGTGGGATATTTTGTTCTGCGGGTGGGCAACCACTGCTTTTACAACCCCGCGCCGTCCTATGCCGACACGTGACAGGGCGGCGCCATTTACACAGGAGGCACCATGGCAAGCGCGTTTACGCTGACGGATCTATCCCTGCATTACAGCGAAAAGCATCTGTTGGAGCATGTCACCCTCACCGTTTCCGAGGGGGATAAAATCGGCATTGTGGGCCGCAACGGCGCGGGGAAGTCCACCCTGCTGCGGCTATTGGCAGGCACGGAGGAGCCGGACCGGGGCGAGGTTTCCCGCAAGCGCGGGCTGACCGTGGCCTATCTGCCCCAAACCCCGGACCTTAACCCAGAAGCCACCATCACCCAGGCCGCGCTGGATTATCTTCCAGCCGCCACGCCCCAGGAGCGTGAAGCCGCCGCCTATGAAGCCCAAACCATTCTCTCCCGCCTGGGTTTTACGGATTTTCAGCAGAAGGTTTCCACGCTTTCCGGCGGGCAGAAAATGCGCGTGGCCCTGGCCGGGGTTCTCTGCCGCCCCACCGAGGCCTTGCTCCTGGACGAGCCTACCAATCACATCGACCTGGACACGGCCGCCTGGCTGGAGGAACAGCTGGTCCGCTACCGCGGTACGCTCCTTTGCGTTACCCATGACCGGTACCTGCTTCAGCGGGTGTTTAGCCGCATCTTTCACGTGGGTAACGGCGGCGTGCAGACCTACCAAACGGATTATGCCGGTTACCTGGAGGAACGCGCCCAGCGGGAGGAGATGGCCGCGGCCACCCTGCGCAAGCAGCGCAGCCTGTACCGCACGGAACTAAGCTGGATTCAGCGGGGCGCCCGCGCCCGGAGCACCAAGGCCAAGGGCCGCATCGACCGCTTTGAAACCCTGCAGGAAAATGTCCGGGAGGCGCCCCCGGAAGCGAAGCTGGAAATCAAGAGCGTTGCCAGCCGCCTGGGCAAAAAGATTCTCTCCTGTGAGCATCTGGGCTGCGAGCTGGGTGGACGGACGCTGATCCGCGACTTCTCCTATACCCTGCTGCGGGATGACCGGGTGGGCATCGTTGGTGACAACGGCGCGGGGAAAACCACCCTGCTGCGTCTGCTCAGCAGCGATCTGCCGCCCACCCGTGGCAGCGTGGAGCTGGGGGAAACCGTGCGCCTGGGCGTATTTGCCCAGCACTGCCCGCCCATGGACCCGGACGCCCGCATCATCGACGCCATTCGGGATGTGGCCGTGAAGGTATATACCCCCGACGGGGAGATGTCCGCCTCCCAGATGGCGGAGACCTTTCTGTTCCCTTCGGGCATGCAGTACCAGAAGGTATCCTCCCTCTCCGGAGGCGAGCAGCGGCGGCTGTACCTGCTGCGGGTGCTCATGGCCGCGCCCAATGTGCTGCTCCTGGACGAGCCCACCAACGATCTGGATCTGGAGACCCTCAACGTGCTGGAGGACTATCTGGACGGTTTCCAGGGCGCGGTGGTAGCCGTAAGCCACGACCGGTACTTCCTGGACCGGGTGACCCGGAAGCTTTTTGCCCTGGCGAATGGGGAGCTGACCCCCTACAATGGCGGCTGCGAGGATTACCTGGCGGACAAGGCCGCCCGGGAAACCGCTCCATCCCCGGAAAAGAAGCAGGCGCCCCAGCCTCCCCGTGAGCGCCCCGTCTCCAAGCGTTTCACCTTCAAGGAGCAGCGGGACTTTGACACCATTGAGGGCACCATTGCAAGCCTGGAAGCGGAGCTGGACCGTTTGGGCAAGGAGCTGGAGGCAAACAGCGCCAATTACGCCCGGGTGACCGAGCTGATGGCCAAGCAGGAGGAAACGCAGGCGGCGCTGGACGCGGCCATGGAGCGCTGGATGTATTTGCAGGAGCGCTATGAGGAAATCACCGCCGCCCAGGAGCAGAGCAAGCGGTAACGCGCAGCAATCTTTTTCTGCACACAAACGCCGGGACGCATCATCACGTCCCGGCGATTTTTTGTCTCACAGGTCAAACTCCCCCGCATGCGCCCGGAAAAAGTCCGCGTAGACCCGCACATTCTTCAGCTCCGTCCACCGGCGCACCTCCACGGGATGGGTATCGAAGTCGTAAATTTTCACCCGTTCCATGGCCAGCAGGAAGGGCGAATGGGTGGCAATCACCAGCTGGCACCCCGCGTATCGGGCGGATTCCTCCAGGTATGCCGCCAGCTCCAGCTGTCTTTCGGCGCTGAGGCTGTTCTCCGGCTCGTCCAGCAGGTACAGCGCGTCCTCCTCCAGGCGCTGCTTGAAATAAAACAGCGCGCTCTCCCCGTTGGACATCTCCCGCACATTGCCCCCCAGCTGCTCCCGCACAAAGGCGGATTGGGTTTTCCGCCGGGCACTGTTGCGCTTTTTCAGCTCCTCATAGTCATCCAGATTGCGCAGCTGGAACACGGTGTGCCGGGCCTGGGTGTGCTCCTGGAATAGCTTCTCCCGCTCCTGGTCGATGTGCGTATTGAGCTCACGGAGGTTGAGCATATAGTCGAACACGTCGTCGCTGGTAACCATGCGGCTATGTGCGGGGATGTCCTCCTCCAGGTTGGCCCGGCAGGCCCGCACATAGGCCTCCATGAAGGTGGAGCTGTTTCCGAGGGTATCCCGCAGCAGCCCCAGCTTGGCCGCCATAACGTTCAGGGCCGTGGTCTTGCCGGTGCCGTTGCCGCCATAAAGGATGGTAATGGGAGCAAAGTCCAACCGTTCCAGCCCGATGCCCGACAGCACGCCCATGGGATACATGGTGTTGTAGCAGGTGCGCTTCTCCGCCAGGCGTGCGTTCCACTCCCAGTCCTCGTCGGGAAAAACAAAGCTATCCAGATACACCGGCCGCGCCTCCCTTCCCAGTCAAAAAGTTATGGCTGTTTGCGCTCCGCCAGGAGGTCAGATAGCGCAGGCACCGCTTCTCCGTCCAGGGTTTTTCCGGCACGGGCACAAAGCATGGACTTGAGGATGGCCTCCTCACAGCACTCGCCCACGGCGCGGAAAGGCAGGTTGATTTCCTCCTCCCGAAGCACCCGCATGGTTTCAAAGGCGCCGGAAACCGCCCGGGGAGCGGTGGTGAATCCCACCATAATCTCCCCGCTGCCGTGGCCCACGTAGGAACCCAGGCGCGCCATGCCCACGCTGGCCCGTTTGATGACCCGCCTGAGTTGCCGGTGGCTCAGGGGAAGATCCGTGGCCACCACCATGATAATGGAGCCCCGGTCGCACTCCGCCAGCCCCTGGGGCAGCTGTGCCCACTGGAAGTCCGCCGATGCCCCGTAATTGGACTGCACCAGCACCCCAAGGGTGAAGGTTTCGTCCCCCAGGGTCATCTGCCGGGATGCGGAACCGATACCGCCCTTCATACCGTAGCAGATGGTGCCCCGGCCCGCGCCCACGTCCCCCTCGGCAAAGTCCGCGGAAGCGGCGGCAATGGCGGCGCGCACCTCCGCCTCGCCCACGGGGCGGCGGGCAATATCACTGATGCTGCTGTCGTTGCACTCCAGCACCACGGGGTTTACGCTGGTGAGCTTGACCCCATCCCGGCGGCACCAGTCCAGCATCACGGAAACCATCGCGTCATGGACCTTACCCACGTTCAGAGTGTTGGTCAAGGCAATGGGCGTTTCCAGGGTGCCCAGCTCCTCCACCTGAACCAGGCCCTGGCTCTTGCCAAAGCCGTTCCACACAAAGGCGGCGGCGGTGAGCTTTTCCGTAAAGGGGTTTGCAGGCGGCGGCAGGATCACCGTCACACCCGTATGGCAATCCTCCCGGTCCACGGTGCAGTGGCCCACCCGGACCCCCGGCACGTCGGTGATCTGGTTTCGCGGGCCATGGGGCAGGCGTCCAACGGACAACTTCATGGATGCTGTCAGCTCCTTCGCTTCGATGGATTTGGTCATAGAAATTCGCGCCCAAACCCGGTTTTTCCTGTCCGGGCAGGAATTTCCCGGTGAAAAATGGAATATAAGGAAACAATCATGAGTTGCAAGGAGGCGGCCAGTGTGGCAACGCCCTGGATCGGCCTGACACCGGGCCTGAATCATGAAGAAACCTATGTAAGCGTGCGCGATGATTTTTGCCAGGCGCTGTTGCGTCTGGGTGCGCGTCCGGTACTGCTCCCCCTGGACGCCGGGGAAGCGGTGCTCCAGGACTACGTGCAGACCCTGGATGGCTTTCTGTTCACGGGCGGCGGCGATGTGGACCCGCAGTATTTCCATCAGCCCTGCCGCCCCTGGAGCGGGGACATTAGCCCGCGCCGGGACGCCATGGAGCTAACCCTGTGCCGGCTGCTCCTTCCCACCGTCAAGCCTGTGCTGGGCGTATGCCGTGGCTTTCAGATCATGAATATTGCCCTGGGCGGTGACGTTTATCAGGATATTCCCAAGGAGTTTGTCACCGACAATCCCATTGCGCACCGGCAGCTGCAGCCGGAGCACTATCCTGCCCATGCCGTAGCCCTGTCCCCCCACAGCCGCCTGCAAGCGATTCTGGGAGACAGCGCCCGGGTCAATTCCCTGCACCATCAAGGGGTGCATCACATGGGCCAGGGATTCATCCCCACCGCGCACAGCGAGGACGGGCTGTGCGAAGGCGCGGAGCTGGCGGGGGAACGCTTCTTTGTCGGCGTGCAATGGCACCCGGAACGCCTGTGGCAAACAGAGCCCGGACAGCTGGCGCTCTTTGAGGCGTTTGTGGCGGCTTGCGGCGGGATGAAAGCTTAAAAATTCATTTTTCCCAGGGCATACCGGTCGCTTGCCTTTTTCTTCAAATTATATCCTGCGTACAAATTTTGCGTTTCAGCGCAAGATGCAAGTTTTATACATTAAAAATGCATTTCCCTGCCTTGACAAGGGCATGTGCGGGTTGTATCCTGTTTCTAACAGCCGCGGGGGATTCCATTCTTTCCCATCCCCGTGAATCCCGTGGATCATTATCTTTTCAAAAGGAGGTCACCATTTCATGAAAAAGCTGCTTGCCTTCTTGATGACACTGGCTATGCTGGCCAGCCTGGCCGTCCTTCCCGCTTCCGCGGAGGAGGAGAGCGTCTATACTTCGCTGTACAGCTCCGAGGTGTCCACGCTGAACTACCTGACCAGCAGCACCACCTGGGACTACACCCCCGGTGCCAACGTGGTGGATACGCTGATTGAGTACAACAACATCGGCGAGATCATCCCCGGCCTGGCCGAAACCTGGGAAGTGTCCGAGGATCAGCTCACCTGGACCTTCCACCTGCGCCAGGGACAGAAGTGGTACGACTACACCGGCGCCGAGGTGGGCGAAGTTACCGCCAACGACTTTGTGGCCGCCGCCAAGTATGTGCTGACCCCCGAATATGACAGCAGCCTGGAGTACATGTTTGAGGAAGCCAACATTCTGAACGCCGCCGCGTACTATGCCGGTGAAATCACCGACTTTGCCGAGGTTGGCGTGAAGGCTGTGGACGACTACACCCTGCAGTACATCGTGGATAAGCCCACCCCCTACCTGCTCTCCTGCATGACCTATGGCAGCTTCATGCCCGCCTATGGCCCGCAGCTGGAAGAGCTGGGCGCGGAGTTCGCCACTGCCTGCGAAAAGATGTATTACTGCGGCGCGTTCATCCTCAGCGAGTTTGAGCCCCAGGTAAAGCACGTTTTCGTGAAGAACCCCAACAACTGGGATGCCGAGCATGTCTACATCGACCGCATCGAGCAGATCTACAACACGGAAGCCGCTACCCTGGCGCCTACCATGGCCCTGCGCGGCGAGGTGGACTACGCCGACCTGAGCAACGACATCATCGACGACTGGAAGGCCAACCACGCGGATATCGTCAGCCGCGGCCGTGCCGTGCCGGACTTCAGCTATTTCTTCTGCTTCAACTTTGATCCCCAGTACGACGCCGAATACGGCCCGGACAACTGGCGCATCGCCGTGAACAACAGCAACTTCCGTCACTCCATCATGAGCGCCTTTGACCGCACGTACTCCATGCGCGCCCTGGAGCCGGACGATCCCGAGTCCATCCTGCAAAACACCATCACCCCCGCTACCTTCTGCGCGGCGGACGGTGTGGACTACTCCGAGCTGGCGCCCTTTGATGGCACCGAGGAGAACTTCTTCAACGCGGAAAAGGCCCTGGAGTACAAGGCCAAGGCCATGGAAGAATTGACCGCCGCGGGCTGCACCTTCCCGGTGACCATCCTGCTGACCTATAAGAGCGGCGACACCGACTGGGAGAACGAGAGCATCCTGTTCAAACAGCAGCTGGAAGGCGTGCTGGGCACGGACTACATCAACGTGGAGCTGTACGCTGGCCCCTCCGAGTCCTTCCTGTCCGCCACCCGCCGCGCGGGCGTGTACAGCATGATGCGCTGCAACTGGGGCGCCGACTACGCCGACCCGCTGACCTGGGCCTCTCCCTTTGCCGAGAGCATCGACAGCGAGACCGGCCTGCATGAAGGCAACAGCTACAACAAGATGGACGTTTCTCTGGACGGCGACAGCTATCCCGAGACCAAGGACATCCTGACCACCTACTACGCCACCGTGGAAGAAGCCAAGGCCATCACCGATGACATCGCCGCCCGCTACACCAAGTTTGCCGAGGCGGAGGCCATGCTCATCAACAACGCCATGGTTATCCCCTACAACATTGAAGCCGCGTCCTATCAGGTGACGAAGCTGAATATCTTCGAAGGGCAGTATTCTCCCTGCGGCGTCAGCAACCTGCGTTACAAGTACCAGACGCTGCATGAGGACTTCATCAGCGCCGAGGAATACGAAGCGGCCTACCAGGAATGGCTGACCGCCATGGGCAAGTAAGTCCATCCCCGGCGGGGCGGGCATCCGTGCTCCCCGCCGGGTTTTTTACCCCGGTCTTGACCAGGCCGGGGTTTCCGCTGTATCTCAGGGTATGAACGGAACGGCGGATTCCAGCTTATACAGAGAGGAAGACGTACGTGGCACGATATCTGGGCAGGCGGTTTCTCCGCTCCTTCATCACGCTATTTATCATTTTGTCCATCGTGTTCATCCTGGTTCGCCAGATGCCCATTGATGGCTATTTCCCCAACATTGAGAAAATGACCGACGCGCAGATCCAGAATGGCCTGCACCAAATGGGCCTGGATCAGCCGATTCTTGTACAGCTGTACAATTTCTTCAAGGAATTGATTCTGCACGGAAACCTGGGTATTTCCTGGGTCTACCGGGATAATGTCCCGGTGGCGGAAATTCTCGCCCCGAAAATTCCCGTTTCCATTAAGTTGGGCTCTCTGTCGCTGCTCTTTTCCATGCTGATTGGCTTGCCCATGGGCACCTTTATGGCCAAGTACAAGGGCAAGTTTTTCGACAACCTGGGCGCGGCATTCATCGTATTGATTCAGGCGGTACCTTCAGCGGTATATTACCTGTTCATTCAGCTCTATGGCACCGAGTGGCTGCACATCAGCATGCTTTTTGACCCGGATAAAGCCATCAGCTGGGTACTGCCGGTGTTTTCCATGTCCCTGGGCAATATCGCCTACTACGCCATGTGGCTGCGCCGCTACATGGTGGATGAAAGCAAAAAGGATTATGTGACCCTGGCCCGTATCAAGGGTGTGAGCGAAAACAAAATTTTCTTTCACCACGTTTTCCGCAATGCTTTTGTACCCATGGCGCAGTACCTGCCCACGTCTTTCCTGAACACCGTCATCGGCTCCATCTATATTGAATCGCTCTACTCCATCCCGGGCATGGGCGGCCTGCTGGTGGACGTGGTGAAGAAGCAGGATAACAACATGGTGCTGGGCATCGTGCTGCTCTACGCCACGGTGGGCATCATCGGCCTGCTGCTGGGCGACCTGATGATGGCGCTGATGGACCCCCGCATCAACCTGGTCAAGAAGGGAGGGGAGCGCTGATGGCTCTGCTGAAGCATCCCAAGGTGGAAGCCCTGGAAAACAGCCTGCAAGCGCAGCTCAAGCGCGACCTGAGCGAGAAGGAGCTATTCTCCTTTGCTCCCTTTGACGCGGAGGAGGCCGAGCTCACCGGCGCCAGCAACTACTCCTACTGGCGCTCTACCCTCCGCGCTTTCCGAAAAAACCGGGTGGCCATGTTTCTGCTCCTTCTGATGCTGCTCATTGTGCTGTTCACCTTTATTCAGCCGCTGCTGCCCGGGCAGTACGACGCCTTTGTGGTGACCAATGGCGACAATGGCCTGCCGCTGAAGAACAAGCAGCCCTCCGCTGAGCACTGGCTGGGCACCAACTCCATCGGCCAGGACCTGTGGGCACGGCTGTGGAGCGGCACGCGGACTTCGCTGTTCATTGGCCTGGCCTGCGCCTTGATCGAGGCCTGTGTGGGCATCCTCATGGGCGTATTGTGGGGCTATGTACGCAAGCTGGATTTCCTCTTTACGGAAATTTACAATGTGCTGGATAACATTCCCAGCACCATCATTCTGATTCTGATCTCCTTCATTCTCAAGCCCGGGGTGGGCACCATCATCTTTGCCATGTCCATCACGGGATGGATTGGTATGGCCCGCTTTATCCGCAATCAGATTCTCATTATCCGCGACCGGGACTATAACATCGCTTCCCGGTGCCTGGGCACCAGCACCTGGCGCATCATCGTCAAAAACCTGCTGCCCTACCTGGTATCGGTGATTATGCTGCGCATGGCGCTGTCCATTCCCGGCGCCATTGGCTCGGAGGTATTCATCACCTACATCGGCCTGGGACTTCCCGCCACGGTGCCCAGCCTGGGCAACCTGATTAACGAAGGCCGCAAGCTGATGATGAGTCCCAGCCTGCGCTATCAGCTGATCTACCCCACCATCGTCCTGTCCATCGTCACCATTTCCTTCTATATGATCGGCAACGCCTTCTCAGATGCCGCCGATCCCAAGAGCCATGTGTGACGGAAGGGAGGAAAACACCATGCAAGAACCCATTCTATCCGTGGAAAACCTCCACGTGAAGTTCAAGCTGCGGGGCAAGACCCTGCATGCCCTGCGGGGCGTCACCCTGAACGTATACCGCGGAGAGTCCCTGGCCATTGTGGGCGAAAGCGGCTGCGGCAAAAGCGTGCTGAACAAAAACTTTATCGGCCTGCTGGACGGCAATGGCTTTATTTCCCAGGGGCAGATCCGCTACTACGATGCCCTGGAAAAGTTCAAGGGAAGCACCGCCTGCAAGCAGGATGAGCAGGGCCGGATGTATGTGGACCTGACCAACCTGCCCAAACCCACCGACTGGCTGAATATCCGCGGCAGCGAAGTGTGCATGATCCCCCAGGACCCCATGACCAGCCTGAACCCCCTCAAGTCCATCGGCAAGCAGATATTGGAAGCCCTGGAGCTGCACCGTGGGCTCAAGGGGCGGGCCGCCCGGGAAGCCGCCATTGACATCCTCAAGGATGTGCGCATTGACGATCCCCGCCGGCGGTACAAGCAGTATCCCCATGAGCTGAGCGGCGGCATGCGCCAGCGCATCGTCATCGCCATCGCCATTGCCTGCCGCCCCAAGATTCTCATTTGCGACGAGCCCACCACCGCCCTGGACGTAACCATCCAGGCCCAGGTATTGAACCTGCTCAAGGAGCTCAAAGCCAAGTACAACCTGACCATCATTTTCATCACCCATGACCTGGGCGTGGTGGCCAACATTGCCGAACGCGTGGCCGTGATGTACGCCGGGGACATTGTGGAGCTGGGGCTGGTGAACGAGATTTTCTACGATCCCCATCATCCGTATACCTGGGCGCTGCTGTCCTCCCTGCCCCAGCTGGGACACCGTGGCGAGGAGCTGTACTCCATCAAAGGCACGCCGCCCAACCTGTTCCAGGAAATCCACGGGGATGCCTTTGCTCCCCGCAATCCCCTGGCGCTGCAAATTGACCACCTGGAGCAGCCTCCGTATTTCGATATTTCCCCTACGCACCGGGCACGCACCTGGCTGTTGGACCCCCGTGCCCCCAAGGTGGAGCCTCCCGAGGTTATCCGCAAACTGAAGCAGTTGGGAGGGAAAGCAGTTGGAAACCCGTGAGAGAGAAGTGCTGCTGAAGGTTCGGGACCTGGAGGTCACCTTTGGCAACAGCTGGCACCGGTTCAAGGCCGTCAAAGGCGTCAGCTTTGATATATACAAGGGGGAAACCTTTGGCATTGTGGGCGAAAGCGGCTCCGGCAAAACCACCATTGGCCGCTGCATCATCCGCGTATACCCGGCAAGCGCCGGCTCCATCCAGTTCAAGGGACGGGAGATTACCGGCCACATTTCCAAGGAGCTGGACCGGGAAATCACGCAAAAAATCCAGATGATTTTCCAGGACCCCATGGCCAGCCTGAACGAGCGCGCGAAGATTGACTACATCGTCTCCGAAGGGTTGCAGGGGCGCGGTTATACCAAAGCGCAGATTCAGGAAAGAGTTACCGCCGCCCTGCATGCGGTGGGACTGCCCCCGGAGTTTGCCACGCGGTTTCCCCATGAATTTTCCGGCGGCCAGCGTCAGCGTATCGGCATCGCCCGGGCGCTGATCATGAACCCCGAATTTATCATCGCCGACGAACCCATTTCCGCCCTAGATGTATCCATCCGCGCTCAGGTGCTGAATCTCATGAGCCAGCTGCAAAAGGAGCGCGGGCTGACGTATCTGTTCATCAGCCACGACCTGTCCGTGATGCGCTTCATCTGTGACCGTATCGCCGTGGTACACAAGGGCTTGATTGTGGAAATGGCCGACACGGAGACGCTCTTCCGGCATCCTGCCCATCCCTACACCCGTGCACTGCTCTCCGCCATTCCGCAGCCCAATCCCGATGTGGAAAAGAAAAAGGTGCTGGAGATCTACGATCCCTCCTGCCATCACTACGAGCAGCATCCCCCCCGCTGGCAGGATATCGAGCCCGGACACCAGGTGCTGTGCAATGATGAAGAGCTAGCCGCCTGGAAAAACTGGTAACACGGTCTTTGCAACGCACAAAAACGTCCTGCTCCTTCCAAACGAAGAAAGCAGGACGTTTTCTTATTGCTACCGTACATTTTCATGGGAAGGGCTGCTCCCCGCATTCGCTGGGAACAGCCGTCCGTTTTTACCCAGAGGCAGTCCGCGTTAAACCGTTTCCGGCTGTGCTTCTTTCTGGGGCACCTGGTCCATCCGGCTCACGGTGATGTGATCGTTCTCCATCCGTAGCTGTACCGTGTCGCCCAGGGAGATGGTTCCGGAGATCAGCTCTTCGCTAAGGGTATCCTCCACCAGGCGCTGAATCACCCGGCGCAGCGGACGCGCGCCATATTTTGCGTCAAAGCCTTCCTTGGCCAGATACGCCACCATGTCCTCGCCATAGCGCAGGTGGATGTCCCGTTCCGCCAGGCGCTTTTCCAGCTGGCTGAGGAACAAACGGGCAATCTTGCGGATGTCCGCTTCCTCCAGGGGATGGAACACAATCAGTTCATCCACCCGGTTGATAAACTCCGGCCGGAACAGCTCCTTGACCTCCTTCATGACGGTTTCCTTCATGGTCTCGTAGCTGCGCACGTTGGTCATGCTTCTGCTGCCAAAGCCCAGGGAGCGGCCCGAATCAATGGAATGCGCACCGGCGTTGCTGGTCATGACGATGATGGTATTCTTGAAGCTGACCACCCGGCCCGTGTTGTCCGTGAGGCGTCCATCCTCCAGAATTTGCAGGAGAATGTTGAACACATCCGGGTGCGCCTTTTCCACCTCGTCCAGGAGCACCACGCTGTACGGCTTGCGGCGCACTGCCTCGGTAAGCTGGCCGCCTTCCTCATATCCCACGTAGCCAGGGGGGGAGCCCACCAGGCGGGAGGTGGTGTGTTTCTCCATGTACTCGGACATATCCACACGGATTACGCTGTCCTCGTCCCCAAACATGGCCTCGCCCAGGGCGCGGCACAGTTCTGTTTTACCCACGCCCGTGGGCCCCAGGAAGATAAAGGAGCCGATGGGCCGCTTAGGGTCCTTCAGTCCCGCCCGTGCCCGGCGGATGGCCCGGCTTACGGCGCTGACCGCCTCATCCTGGCCAATCACCCGCTGATGGAGCACCTCCTCCAGATGCAGCAGGCGGTCCGCCTCGCTCTGGGTCATCTTCTTCACGGGAATACCCGTCCAGCTGGCCACAATCTGCGCGATGTCGTCCTCGGTCACCACGTCCTTGGCCGCGCTCTTGGTTTGCTCCCAGGCCGTGCGCTTTTCCTTGATTTCCTTGAGCAGCGCGCGCTCCTGGTCCCGTAAACCGGCCGCCTTTTCATAGTCCTGATGGGCAATGGCTTCCCGCTTCTCAATCTGCACGGCCTCCAGGCGCTGCTCCTGGGCTTTCACATCCGGAGGCGCGGTAAAGGCCTGGATGCGCACCCGACTGGCGGCTTCATCCATGAGGTCCACCGCCTTGTCGGGCAAAAAGCGATCCGCAATGTAGCGGTCAGACAGGGTCACCGCCGCGTGCAGGGCTTCATCGGTAATGCGCACCTTATGATGGGCCTCGTAGCGGTCCCGCAGTCCCTTGAGAATCTCAAAGGCTTCCTCGGGGGTGGGTTCGCCCACCATCACGGGCTGGAAGCGCCGCTCCAGGGCCGCGTCCTTTTCAATATTTTTCCGGTATTCGTCCAGGGTGGTAGCACCTACGCACTGGAGCTCGCCCCGGGCCAGGGCGGGTTTAAGAATGTTGGCGGCGTCCATGCTGCCTTCCGCCTTGCCGGCGCCCACCAGGTTGTGGATCTCGTCAATGAAGAGAATGATGTTCCCCGCCTTGCGGATCTCCTCCATGGCGTTTTTCAGCCGCTCCTCAAACTCGCCGCGGTATTTGCTCCCGGCAATCATGCTCCCCATGTCCAGGGACAGCACCCGCTTGTCCCGCAGCAGCTCCGGAATATTCCCCTGAGCAATGCGCTGGGCCAGGCCCTCCACCACGGCGCTCTTGCCCACCCCGGGTTCACCGATCAGCACGGGATTGTTCTTGGTGCGCCGGGACAAAATCTGAATAATCCGCTGGATCTCTCCATCCCGGCCGATTACCGGATCCAGCTCGCTCTGGCGGGCTGCCTGGGTCAGATCCCGGCTATACTGGGCAAGGGTGGGCGTCTCCTGCTTTCCCCTGCTCTTTTCCTGGGGCCGTTCCTGCTCCATGTTGCCCACGTTCCCGTAGGGCTGCGTGCGCAGCTGAATCAGCAGCTCCTCACGCGCCTTGTCAAAGTCCACGCCCAGCTGGCGCAGCACATTGGCCGCCACGCCATCCCCCTCCCGGAGAATCGCCAGCCAGAAATGCTCCACGCTCACATAGCTTTGTCCCAAGCGGCGGGACTCCAAAATGCTTTGCTCCAGCAACTTCTTGGCCCGCGGCGTCAGCTCAAACAGGGGGGATGCCCCCACCGTGCCGAGCCGGTCCGCCGCGCCCACGCTAAGCATGTCCCGCACCTGTTGATAATTCACCCGGGAGCCAATAGCCTCCGGAAGGCGCTCCGGCTCCTTGAGCAATCCCAGCAACAGGTGCTCCGTACCCACATAAGGCTGACGCAGCTCCGCTGCCT
>OLRD01001181.1_pt1 | contig 16644 bp, 17 predicted proteins | sample 1672051 | NCBI WGS metagenome assembly OLRD01 (sample SAMEA3136640, study PRJEB25190) | human gut metagenome | biome: human gut; feature: human-associated habitat; material: faeces | place: Austria | collected 2013 | reverse complement strand
TTTCAGCGGGTATCTATTTTGTAGCATAAACCCAGCAGGCTGAGCCTGGACGCACATCGCGTTCCGGGCTCGGTTTTTATTTTATCTGTCCGCTCGCGTTTATGGTAGGGTATCTTTTTTGTAGCATAAACCCAGAGTAATGTGACCGTGGAAACCATGAAGGATAGGCTCTACCTATTCCAGTGCTATCCCCAGATAACCACCACACTGACCTTTGCGGAATACACGGATGACAGCCGTACTGCCACCAAAGAAGTTACCCCTGGTCTTTCGGAAGTGATGATGCTTGCCGGCGCAAAGACGCCTACTGAGTATGCTATCGAGGAAATCGACCCGTATATGCTCAGAGAGCTGATTCAAGCCATCTATGTGGAAGCACCGGACAAGTCCAGCGGTAAACGCAGACAGAACATCCACATCAAGTACGATGGAATCGGCTTTATCCCGTTGGAAGAACTGATGAAACACGAATAAAGCAAAGGAAAACGGCGTAGCTCACGCCACGCCGTCCCTTGAAAACTATGCAGTTTTCTGCTTTTTCAAAATAACCTTTTTACGACCCCCGCCCATTCGCCGGGGGATATTTATTCGTATCCGAATCTTTTGTTTTATCCGAAAAACCTTTTTATAAAAGGAAGTTTTTTCGGATTACAAACAAAAACTATTGAAACGTTTTCAGTATTTGGCTATACTATAAGCAAGGAATAAGGAGGCGAACGATATGATTATCCGACCACAATATATGAACACGCTGAAAACCTATCGGGATGTTCCGTTGGTGAAGATACTGGCAGGAATCCGGCGCTGCGGAAAATCCACGATTTTGGATATGTTGCGGGATGATCTGCTGAAAAGCGGGGTTGCCACAGACCACATTATCAGTATGCGCTATACGTCGGAGGATTTTGACGATGGCATGACCGACAAGGATATGTATCACGGTATCAAAGAGCAAATGACCGATGGGCGCTACTATCTGCTGCTGGACGAAGTGCAGGAAATCGACGGTTGGGAAAAAGCGGTCAATAGTCTGCTGGAAAATGCCGACACCGATATTTATGTGACCGGCTCCAATTCCAAGCTGATGTCCAGCGAGATCTCGACCTATTTGACGGGACGGTATATCTCCATCCCGGTCTATACCCTGTCCTTTGCGGAATATCTGGATTTCAAGAAATCTGATTCCCGTTCCCCAAAGGAGCTGTTAAACGAATACCTGCGGCTGGGTGGATTCCCCATTGTGGCGCTGGGTAACTTTGATGAACGCTCCGCCTATCAGATTGTGGAGGGAATCTATAACTCTGTGATTACCAACGATATTACAAAGCGCCATAACATCATGAACTTCGATTTGTTCAACCGTGTTGTCAAGTATATCGTGGAAAATGTGGGCAAGACCTTTTCCGCCAACGCCATTGCGAAGTTCCTCAAAAGCGAGGGGCGTTCCCTATCCGTGGAGGCGGTTTACAACTATCTGAACTGGCTGGAAAAGGCGTTTGTGATCTATCGCTGCCAGCGGTATGATTTGCAGGGAAAATCCGTACTGAAAACCCAGGAAAAATTCTATCTGGCAGACGCTTCTCTGAAATACTGCATCATGGGATTTAATCCGAAGTCCATTGCCGCTATGCTGGAAAACATCGTGTATTTTGAACTGCGGCGGCGGGGCTATGAAGTTTATATCGGGAAGAATGAAACGAAAGAAATTGATTTTGTGGCGGTGCAGCGTGACGAGCGTATCTACGTTCAGGTGTGCCGCAGGCTGCCAGAGGAATCGGATCGGGAGGTTGCCAATCTCCTCGAAATCAAAGACCACTATCCGAAATATGTGGTAACGCTGGACGAACTGGCCGCAGGCAACATCAACGGTGTCAAGATCGTGCATCTGGCGGATTTTCTGCTGAGCAAGGACTATTAAACGCTTTCTGCATATAAAACGGTCGAGATATATGCAGATAATCGCATAGCCGGACGGCTTTCATCCATGTGAGAGCCATCCGGCGTATTTTTTATAATGGGGTGTTATAGCAGGCCGCTGTCCTCACCGTTCGGAAAAATGTGCGAATTTGCAATAGAAAAGGCCGGAAAAATGTGTGTTCATCTTCTGAAAGGTCGGAGGTTGCTATGAAACGGCAGCATATTGTCGTGGCCTACCTCAAAAAATCAAAGCGATCTAACGCAGACGGCACGGAAACCTGTGCCGTTTTCTGCATATACAGTTCTGTTATCTGCATATAAAAGGTCAAAGTATATGCAGATAACTACATAGCCGAGAGGTTTTCAGTCTGAAAACCCCTCGGCTATTTTTATGTCAGAACGGAGGTGAAACATATGCCATATATCCCGCCGGAGGTGGTGGCAAGAGCTCGTGAGATGGACTTGCTGACCTATCTGCGGACTTATGAGCTGCAGGAGTTTGGGCCCTATATTGTCATTGTGCCCGGCTTGGCAATTCCGCATTCCACAAAAGGGGCGCCCGGCGTACGCCGCACGGCCATTGCGTTTGTAAAGTTTGAACAGCCTGTACGCTTTGATGAAGCCGACCGGGAAAAGGATGCCACACTGTTTTTTGCCCTGGCGGCAGTGGATGAGGACGAGCATGTAAAAAATATGCGCCAGCTGTTCAAGCTTCTCTCGGATGAGAAGCTGCTTGAACAGCTGACGCAGGTGAAAACAGAACAGGACCTTCTGGCACTGGACGATGCGCTGGCGGGTTCACAGGGCGGCTAGCGCCGCCTGCAGCCCGCTGGGAGCCTGAATGGAGGCGAGTGGCGCCACGGCGCTGCCAAAGCCATAAGCCGCATGCACGAAGGGACAACCGGCGGCGCATGCGCTGGCTTCGTCCAGCGCGGTGTCACCAACATAGACAGGCGCGCGCAGGCCGTTGCGCTGCACCACCAGACGGATATTTTCAGCCTTGGAAAGCCCGGTTCGGCCCTCGCACTCAAAATCTTGAAACAGCGCCCCCAGGCCGGACCATGCCAGAAAACTTTGAATGTAGCCGTCCTGGCAGTTGCTCACAATGAAAAGCGGCGCCTGCGCGGCCAGGGCGGCCAACATCTGAGGCACACCGGGGTAAAGCGCGCCGCCATGCTGCGCAAGGTAGCTGCATTCGTCCGCCAGGCAGGCATTGCACACTTCCAGCGCCGGTGCGCCATAACCGGTGAACAGGCGCTGGGCGATTTCTGATGTGGGCAGGCCCATAATGCCTTGGATATCCTCAACGCCGGGCAGATGCCGGGCACCATAGCGTGTGCGCAGCGTGTTGCGCCAGCTTTCCGCCACAGAGCGGCAGGAATCCCACAGGGTGCCGTCCAAATCGAACAGAATGCCATCGAACTTCATTTGCGAACGCTCCTTTCCTTTCGCGGGCAGCAGGGGCCGCCGCAGCAATCTCAGTATACCATTGCCTGTCAAGTGCCTTGGGCGCAGGCGGCATAAAATTCAACATCACACAGGGGGAAACAAACATGATCGACACCAGCAGCTCTGTCTTTTGGAAAGAGATATTCGAGCAGCCGCAGGCCGTGGCGGCCTGCCTTTCTGCCAACCGCGGGCTATGCAGGCAAATTGCCGAAGAAGTGAAGGCGCGCGGCATCAAAACGGCTGTTTTGGTGGGCCGCGGCTCCAGCGACCACGCCAACCTGGTGGGCCGTTACCTTTTGGAGGCAAAGTGCGGCATGGTGGCCAGCATCAGCGCGCCCAGCGTTGTCACGGCCTACAAGGCGGCGCCCGATTATTCGAATGTGCTGATGATTGCGGTGTCGCAATCCGGCGGGGCGCAGGATATTTACGAGGTGATGAAAGCCTGCGATGCGCAGGGGGGCCTATGCGTCAGCGTCACGAACACCGAGGGCTCTTTGATGACAAGGGCGGGCAAATATCACATCTATAACCATTGCGGGCCGGAAAAAAGCATCACGGCCGGAAAATCGTATCTGACACAGGTGACGGTGCTGACGGCCCTTGCCGCCTATATCTCCGGCGATGAAGAATTGCTGCGCACGCTGGACGAGGCGCCGGCCATTGTGGAAAAGGCCCTGGCCGTTTTAGAGCCGCAGGTGCGCGACGTGGTGCGCTTTTACCGCGAGACCGAGCACCTCATCCTGGTGGGCCGCGGCCTGATGGATGCGCTGGCCAACGAGGCAGAGCTGAAGATACAGGAAACAAGTTACCTGGACGCGCGCTGCTACGGCTCGGCCGATTACCGCCATGGCCCCATTGCCACAGCGCAGCGCTTTGTGCCGTACATTTTTCTTCTGGCGGACGGGCACACCAATTATTGCGGCCAGGCGCTGCTTGAGCGGCTGAAGGAAGAGGCGGGCATCTGGTGCACCGTGGTGACAAACCGCCCCCAGCTGGCAGCCCTGGGCGATACATCCGTGCTTTTGCCGCAGGAATACGATGGCATACAGGCCGTGTTCAGCGGGGCGGTGTTTGCCCAGATGTTTGCCTGCCTGTGCAGCCTGAGCCGCGGCTTTGACCCCGACAACCCCAAGGGCGTAAGCAAGAAAACGGTTACCGTATAACGCCCAGACACCGCATAGAAAGGAATGAGACACTTGGAACACACAGAGCTTTCCATGCTGCGCTATATTCAGGAAACGCCCGCGCAGGTACGCGCCAACATTGCAGCCAGCGCCCGGCTCACCCGGCGCATGGTGGAATTGTATCTGGCGCGCCCCTACCGCACGGTGTGGCTGGTGGCCTGCGGCTCAAGCTGCAACGCGGGCTACTGCGCACGCTATTACATGAAGCAATACCTGGGCACAGAGGTGAAGATTGTGACGCCCTTCACCTTCAACCACTACGAACACGACATGACGCCGGACGATTTTGTGGTGTGCATCTCGCAAAGCGGGTGCAGCACAAACACCATTGAATCGCTGCAGCTGTGCCGGCGGCTGGGCATCCGGGCCATTGGCCTCACGGGTAACGTCCACTCCGATTTTGAGCGCGAGGCCGATGAGGTGATTGATTTTGGCCTGGGCGGTGAAAAGCTGGACTTTGTCACCAAAGGCGTGGTGACGCTGACGGCCTTTCTGATGCTGTTTGCCCTGCACGCGGCCCACGCACAGGGCAGGCTGAGCAGCCAGGCGCTGGAAGAGCAGAAGCGCCAAATGATGGTGTGCATGGAGAATTATGACGCGTTGATTTCGGCGTTTCCGGCCTACTTCGAGGCGAATAAACAGAAGCTGCTCTCGATGGAGCGCGCCTACCTCATTGGCGCAGGCGCCAATTACGGCACAGCGCTGGAGGGCGCCGTAAAAATAGGCGAAACCGTGCACATCCTGGCCGTGGGCTATGAGGTGGATGAATTCATCCATGGCCCGCAGGTGCAGCTGACGCCGAACTATAACCTTATTTTTCTGGACCCCGGCGATGAGACAAGCCCGCGCATCCAGCAGGCGTGGAAGGCGGCCCATAAAATGACGGACAGGGTGTTTATTCTGTCGAACAACCCCATTCTGCAGGGGGTGGGCGTGCTGCGTGTGCCGCACCTGGTCAGCGAACAGCTCAGCCCGCTGTACAGCCTGGCCTTTGTGCAGCTGATGGCCTACTATGTGGCCCAAACCAACAACACCTGGCACCAGCACCCGCTGCTGGAAGATTTCAAGGCAGTCTTGTCGGGCAAATCTGCCACTTATGAAGCGTACGACTGCACCTGAGCCAAAGCCCGGCGGCCGCCTGGCCGCACATCATATCCAACAGTTTTTAGGAGGTACCTTATGGAAGCGCAAAAACTTAAGGAATTGAAAAAATTCTCTGCCCAGCTTCGCATCGACCAGCTGCAGATGTTCCGCCAGCGCGGCATGGGGCATATTGGCGGCTGCCTTTCCGTCACCGAGCTCATCAGCGTGCTGTATGGCAAACAGATGAAGTTCGACCCGAAAAACCCCGCCTGGGAAGGGCGGGATTATCTGGTGATGAGCAAGGGCTACGCCGCGCCCGCCGTAGAGGCGGCGCTGGCGGAAAAGGGCTTTTTTGACAAAGCGCTGCTGCTCACCATGGACGACATTGGCACCCATGTGCCCAGCCATGTGGACAGGCTGCTTACGCCGGGCATCGACGTCACCTGCGGCTCGCTGGGGCAGGGCGCCAGCGTGGCTGCGGGCATTGCCTGGGCCCTGAAGCATGAGGGCGCCGAGGGCCAGTATGTGTATGTGTGCATTGGCGATGGCGAGCTGAACGAAGGCCAGAACTGGGAGGCATTTCAGTTTTTGGCGCACAACCGCCTGAACAACTGCATTGTGTTCATCGACAACAACAAGCGCCAGCACGACGGCTGGTGCACAGAGGTGCTGAACCCCTTCAGCTATGAAGAGAAGATGAAAGCCTTTGGCTTCTGGTGCAAAACGGTGGACGGCGCCAGCGAGGAGGCCATTGACACGGCCATCGAAGAAGCAAAGCAAGTGAAAGACAAGGCCGTCTGCATTGTGCTGGACACGGTGAAGGGCCAGGGCGTGAAATATTACGAAGATATGCCGGACAACCACGCCCCCAAGGTGTTTGAAGAGGGACGCGCCGTCATTGATGCGGCCATTGCAGAGCTGAAAAAGATCACAGAGGAGGAATAATGCCATGCTGAAACAGAACAGGACCAAAGAGCCGGGCGGCGAATTGCGCAACCAGTTTGGCGCCACGCTGAAAGAGCTGATGGAACAAAATGAAAAAATCATTGTTTTGGATTCCGACTTGGGCGGCGCCTCGTTTTTCATCCGCTTCAAACAGACCTGCCCAGACCGCTTTGTAGATGTGGGCATCTGCGAGGCCAATATGTTTGGCGTGGCGGCCGGGCTGGCGCTGCGCGGCTACACACCGTTTGTGCACACCATGTCTGCCTTTGTCACGCGCCGTGCGCTGGACCAGCTTTACATCTCCTGCGCCTATCAGCGCAACACGGTGAACATCTATGCCTCTGACCCGGGTTTTTGCTCTGGCTTTGACGGTGGCACGCACACCTGCTTTGAAGACCTGGCCGTGATGCGCGCCATCCCGAACGCCATTGTATGTGACCCGTGCGACCAGGTGCAGCTGGATTGGATGGTGCGCGAATGCGCCGCGCGCAACGACGGCGCCATTCATTACATCCGTGCCTACCGCAAAAATGTAAGAGAAATCTACGAGCCGGGCACGGCGTTTGAGCTGGGCCGGGGGCAGGTGCTGGTGCCGGGCACAGATGTGCTGCTAGTGGGCAGTGGTTACCTGATGGCTGATGCGCTGGATGCCGCGGAAGAGCTGGGCCGCCATGGAATCAGTGTGGAAGTGGTGGACCCTGTTACCGTAAAGCCCTTTGACGAAGAACTGATTTGGAACGAGGCGCAGGGCAAAAAACTGGTGGTGACATATGAGAACCACAGCGTCATCAACGGCATTGGCAGCGCCGTGGCCGATGTGCTGGCAAAGCATGGCGCCGGCGTGCCCCTGCTGAAGCTGGGCGCGCAGGATGTGTTTGGCCAGGTGGGCCTTGTAGACCTTTTGAAAAAAGAATTCAAGCTTACCAGCGCAGACGCCGTGCAGGCCATTGAGGCCGCGCTTGCATAAGGGCCCGCAGAAAAAGGGCCTGGGCAGCAGCCCAGGCCCTTCTTGCAGAACCGGAATGTGGAAAGGCGCGCTTACTCCTCCTGCACCACAATGAAATTGGAGGGCAGCGGGGGGCTGAGCTCGGGCGGGCAGGTGACAATCACCCCGTCGAACGCGCTTAAAGGGGCAAGGCGGCAGAAGCTGGTTTTGCCAAGCTTGCTTGCGTCTGCCAAAAGGTAATTTTTGTTTGAACATTTCATGGCAATCTCTTTCACCGGCACGGTGTCGATGTCATCGTTGTAGGCCATTTGGTGCATCAGCTCGATGCCCGAGCAGCCAAAAAAGGCGTGGTCGAAATGAAACTGAGAGACCATTTTTTCCGTGTACACACCCACCGTGCTCTCATGAAAGTGCGTGTAATGCCCGCCAATTAGAAAAATATCAACATTCATGTTTTTCAGCCGGTGCGTCACCAGCAGGTTATGGGTGACAATTTTGATGCGTTTATCCTGAATGAAATCGATCATGGGCGCAATGGTAGTGCCGCCGTCCAGAAAGACACAGTCGCCGTCGTGCACAAAACTGGCAGCCAGCCGGGCAATGGCGGTTTTATCCTCCATATGCTCGGTGAGCTTTTCGCTGGTGACAAGCGGGGCTGCGTTGCCCGGCACAGCCCCGTTTACACGCGTGGCGCCCGAGCGTACGCGCACCACAAAGCCCTGTGCGTCCAGCCGCTCGAAGTCGCGGCGCACCGTGGCCTCCGAAACGCCAAGCTCGGCCGCGATTTCTTTCAGGGTTACCGTGTCCTTATCACGCAGCTTGTTCAGGATATAGCTGGCGCGTTCTGTCGCTATCATCTCGATCTCTCCCTGGCTGTTCATGCACGCAGGAATAAACAAAATATTGCAAACGCGAAAAACGCTTTTTGCCCTGCGCTGTTTATAGCATACCGTAATATCCTTCAAAATACAAGCGATTTTCACGCGACAGCAGGAGAAATGACAGGAACTAGGCCAGCCCGGCACGGGCGGCGTGGCGTGAAAGAAAGCAAAACAATTTGCAAACCGGCCTTGGTTTGAATGAAACACGACAATTTTAATCATCGCTTGAAAGGCGGCGGTGCACGGCAACCGCCGCTTTGGGCACAAGGAGGGAAACACCCGTGAGCAAAGCCGCTTATCTATCGCCCTCGCTGGCCTGCTGCCCCTTGGAACGGCTGGAGGCCCATGTGCGTGAGCTGGAGCAGCTGGGGGCGGATCTGCTGCATGTGGATATTATGGACGGCGATTTTGTGGCCAACTATTGCCTTGGCACAGAGTTTGTGCCGCTGCTGCACCGCATTACCCGGTTGCCGCTGGATATCCATCTGATGGTGCAGCGGCCAGAGCAGAAAATAGCCTATTTTGCCCTTGACCCGCGCGATTTTGTCACCGTGCACGCCGAAAGCACGCCGCATGTGCACAAGGCGCTGGCGGCCATCCGCGCGCAGGGGGCGCGCGCCGGGCTTGCGCTGAACCCGGCCACACCACTGGAGGCATGCCGCTGGGTGCTGGATGATTTGGACCTTCTGCTTATTATGACCATCAACCCGGGCTTTGCGGGCCAGAAACTGGTGGCGCAGACGCTGGAAAAGCTGCGCAACGCCCGGGAAATGCTGGACGCAGCGGGAAGCGCGGCGCTGCTGGCGGTGGACGGAAATGTCTCGTTTGAAAACGCCAAAACCATGAGCCAATGCGGCGCAGACGTATTTGTAGCGGGGACCTCCAGCTTGTATGCCAAAGGCAATGACCTTGCACAGAATTATGAAAAGCTGCGCCGTGCCATTGCCGAGGGAAAGGGGGGTGCGAAATGATCTTGCGAGGAAATGCGGTTTCACCCGGGGTGGCAGCGGGCCCGGTTTACCTTTATGCGCCGCAGGCGATACATGCCTGGCACGAATTTGCCGGGCCCGAAGATGCGCAGGCAGAGCAAAGGGCCTATGCCACGGCGCGAAACAGGGCCCGGGAACAGCTGCACAGCCTGCAGCAGCGCCTTGGAAAAGAGGAGGCGGAAAAGGCGGCCATTTTTGACGCACACCTCGATTTGGTGGACGATGAGGTGATTGTGGAGGAGATAGAAGCGGAAATTTTGCGCCACGGGCGCACGGCGGGGTTTGCCGTGCAAAGCGTATACGGGCGCTATGCGAAGGTGATAGCCGCCATGGAGGACGAAACCATGGCCCAGCGCGCGGCAGACCTGGACGATGTGGCCCAGCGCCTGCTGCGCCTGTTGTACGGCCTGCCCGGGCAGGACCTTTCGTGCCTGCCCGGCCCGGTGATTTTGGTGGCAGATGACTTGCTGCCCTCCGACACAGCCGCCATGGACAGGGCCAATGTGCTGGGCATAGCGGCCCAGAAGGGAGGCGCCACCTCGCACTCTGCCATTATGGCCCGCAGCTGGGGCATTCCGGCCGTGCTGGGCATCCCCGGCCTTTTGGGGCAGATACAAAGTGGGCAAACTGCTGTGCTGGACGCGCTGGAGGGCACGCTGAACACCACCCCGGATGATGCGGCGCAGCACGAGGCGCAAAAAAAGCTGGCCGCCTGGCGAAAGGACGCAGCCGAAGCACAGCGGTTTCTGAACGCCCCGGCCAGCACACAGGACGGCGTGCGTGTGGAGATAGGCCTGAACCTGGGCGATGTGAGCGCCCAGGCCCTGGCTGCATCCCCTGCAACCGATTTTGTGGGCCTGCTTCGAACAGAGTTCCTCTACCTGGAGGCGTCCCATATGCCCACAGAAGAAGAACAGTATGCGGCATATAAAAAAGTACTGCTGGAGTATGCCCCACGCCCGGTGACGGTGCGCACGCTAGACATTGGCGGTGATAAAACGCTGCCGTATTTTGAACTTCCCAAGGAGGAAAACCCGTTTTTGGGCCAGCGGGCGCTGCGCCTGTGCTTTGCACACCCGCAGCTGCTGCGCACACAATTCCGCGCCGCACTGCGCGCTGCGGCCCACGGCAGCTTGTGGCTGATGTTGCCGATGGTGTCTGGTATAGAGGATTTTTGCCGCGCAAAACAGATGCTGGAGCAGGCGCGCACAGAGCTTGCCGCGCAGGGCATAGGCCCCTTGGGCGAGGTGAAGCTGGGTGTGATGATTGAGACGCCGGCCATGGTGATGATGGCGCCGGAAATTGCCCGCCGGGCAGATTTTGCGTCAATTGGCACAAACGATTTATGCCAGTACCTTACGGCGGCAGACCGCATGAACCCCGCTGTGGCCCCTTACTGTCGGGCCACACACCCGGCGCTGTACCGCGCCATTGCCATGGCGGTGCGCGCATTTGACCAGGCGGGCAAGCCCATTTGCGTGTGCGGCGAGATGGCGGGCGACCCGCAGGCCGCGTGCGCGCTGGTGGGCCTTGGGCTGCGCAAGCTTTCCATGAGCGCTTCCCAGCTGGCAAAGGTAAAGCGCGCGCTAAGCCGCCACACGGCTGTGCAGCTGCAAAGGCTGGCCGGGGAAATTCTGGCTTGCGAAGATGCCGGTGAAGTTTTACAATGTATGCAGGCCGCGCTTGCGCTTTGAGCGCCGCGCGGGAGAAAGGAGTGCTGCCCCATGTATCGCAGAACAACAACCGTCATAAACCGCACAGGCCTGCATGCCCGGCCGGCCTCTCAGTTTACAAATGCGGCAAAAGCGTTCGATTCCCGCATTTCCATTCGCAACCTCAGCTTGAAGGAACAGGATAACACGGCAAATGCAAAGTCTATCATTTCCGTGCTGACACTGGCGCTGGTGCAGGGCTCGGAGGTAGAGCTGACGGCCGAGGGCCCCGACGAGCAGCAGGCGGTGGACGCTTTGATTGAACTGATTGACGGCGGCTTTGGCGAGGTGTAAGTTGCCGCAAGGCAAAAGCAAAGGGTGGCAGGTGCAAAGCACCTGCCACCCTTATTTTGTTGGTTGCACCCGCCGTTTGGGCTCAATGGCGCAGCCGCGCCAGAAAATCTTTTGCGGCCTGGGTGCTGGGCGCGTCGAAAAACTGCTGCGGCGCCCCTGTCTCGGCAATCACACCGTCTGCCATAAACACCACATGGGTAGAGACATCCCGCGCAAAGGCCATCTCGTGCGTCACCACCAGCATGGTGAGCCCCTCGCCCGCCAGGCGCCGCATCACGGCCAGCACCTCGCCCACCATCTGTGGGTCCAGCGCGCTGGTGGGCTCGTCGAACAAAAGCACTTCCGGCCGCATGGCCAGGGCGCGGGCAATGGCCACGCGCTGTTTTTGCCCGCCCGAAAGCTGGTGGGGCTTTGCCTTGATATACTGCTGCATGCCCACCTTTTCCAGAAATTCCATGGCTGTGGCCTCGGCCTCGGCGGCGCTTTTTTTCAGTACCTTGCGCTGGCCGATGGTGCAGTTTTCCAGCACGGTGAGGTTGGCGAACAGGTTAAAGCTTTGAAACACCATGCCCACCTTGGCGCGGTAGGCGCATGGGTCGAACCCGCGGCCGGTGATAGGCGTGCCATGGAACAAAATCTGCCCGCCCGAGGGCGTCTCCAGCAGGTTGATGCAGCGCAGCAAGGTGGATTTGCCCGAACCCGATGCCCCGATGATGCAAGTGACGTCCCCCTCCTGCACAGAGAAGTCGATGTCTTTCAACACCTCGTGGGTGCCAAAGGTTTTGCTGAGATGCTGCACCTCTATGATGCGTTCTGCCATGCTTCAGCGCCCCCTTTCGTTCTGGTCTAAATTCAAGTTGCCCGTCTGATACATCTGCCTGGCGCGCAGGTCCGCGTTTGGCTGCGCGCTGTTTTTGCGAAAATGGGGCATGCCCTCACCCGTGGAGGTGTCGTAAACGGCCAAATCAAAGTTTGCAGGGCCGTCCATGCGCTTTTCCAGCAGGCGCAAAAGGCGCGAGCAAACGAACGTGAGGATGAAGTAGATCACCATCACAATGGTGTAGGTTTCAAAATACCAGTAATATGCGCCCGCCACGCCGCGGCTTGCGAAGAACAGTTCCACCACGCTGATGCAGGACAGAACGCAGGTATCTTTGATGTTGATGATGAGGTTGTTGCCAATCTGCGGCATGATGTTGCGCAGCGCCTGCGGCAGAATAACATAGGTCATTGTCTGCACATGGGTCATGCCAATGGCGTGTGCGCCCTCTGTCTGGCCGGGGTCAATTGAGAGGATGCCGCCGCGCACCGTTTCCGCCATATAAGCGCCCGTGTTGATGGACACAATCAGCAGCGCCGCCCCCATGTAGGGCATCACCACGCCGGTGAGCATGGACACGCCATAGAAGATGAACATGGCCTGCACCATCATGGGCGTGCCGCGGAAAATTTCGACATAGGCGCTTAAAATAAACTTGACGGCCGAAAGCAGGGCCCAGCGCACGGGCGACTGTTTGCGGTCTGTGGGGATGGTTTGAACAATGCCAACCGCCAGGCCAATGATGCAGCCGGCCAGCGTGGCCAGCACGGCGATTATCATGGTGTTCAGCACGCCCCGCCCCAGCGAAGCGCTGTAGTTTTGCAGAATATAGATGACTCTGCCCCAAAAATCAGTAGGCAATGTGGATGTCATGTCTGCTTCATCCTTTCTGTGAGGGCGCTTTCACACAGCGCCCGCTGTGCGCGGGAAAAATCAGTTGCTCAGGGGCTGGATGCTGATGGCCTCATCCATCATGGCGGTAAAATCATCTTGCGTCAAACCGGCCAGCGCCTCGTTCAGGGCGTCCAGCAACTGGGTGTTGCCCTTGCGCACAGAGATGCCGATGTTGACGTCTTCTTCCGACACTTCATAATCATCCTCGGTGCCGGTGAAATCCAGCAGCTTGAAGCTGGGGTATGCCACGCAGGCGGCCATGGCCGTGGGCATATCGGTTACCACCACGTCGCACGCGCCGGTGTCCAGCGCCACTAGCATGGCGGGGGCTGTCTCCTGTGCGGGCAGAATGTTGGCGTTTTCAATTTGCGGCAGGCAGTTGTCATACCAAATTGTGTTCAGCTGGCTGGTGCAGGTGGCGCCCGCAAGGTCGGCCACACCGGCCGCATCTGCATAGGGGCCGTCGGCCTTCACCAGCGTCACCACGCTGGCATAGTAGTACGGCGTGGTAAAATCTACGCTTTCCATGCGCTCAGAGGTGATGGACTGGCCGGCAATTACGCAATCTACCGTGCCGGATATCACGGCCGGAACCAGCGAATCCCAATCGGAACGCACAATTTCCAGCTCCATCCCAAGGGCCTCGGCCATTTTTTTGGCCATCATCACGTCATAGCCGTTGGCATAGTCCGAGCTGCCCGAAATGGGAACAGCGCCGTTCGAATCGTCATTCTGCGTCCAGTTATAGGGCGCATAGGCGCATTCCATGGCAACCGTCAGCACATTGTCATCCGCCCCGGAGGCCGCCGCACTGCCGGACACTGCGCCGGAAGATGCGCTGCCGCCGCAGCCGGTAAGGGCCATGGCCAGAACCATCGCCAGCGCCAGGGCGCCCGCCATCCAGTTCTTCATCTGAAATTCCCTCTTTCCAAAAATATTTTTCTCAAACCGGCTGTTTTGCCGGCGCGCGCGGGAAAGTGCTGCGGCGCCGGGGGCCTGGCCGGAACGAAAACAAAAACCCCATGGCGCGCAAAACGCACCATGGGGTTGCAATCAGATACGGAGGGCGAAGAAAAGCTGCCCACGCACGGAATGCTGTTCCAATGATAGCGCTTCACGCTTTGCGTGACAGTCCGCCGCATGTTCTGCGGCGGCCCAGCCGCCCGGCCAAAGGCAATTGCCCGGGCGCTTCGGCGGTGGCCCCTTTCGCGCGCGGCGGCTTGCCTGCCTTGCCGCGCGGTACTTTTGGACACCGCGCCTCTATCATTGCCTGCGGAAAACCGCAGCGCAATTTGAACTTTTTATTTGTTTGCATGTTACCCCCCGCGGCCACATTTGTCAAGTGCTTTTTGGGCGCGCAGGCTTAATTTTGGATATTCATGCAAAAACATACTTTAAATATGCACAACTTTGTAAAAAGCCCCAAAGGAAACGGGGTATCAGCGCAGGCCCAGCACCCCGCTGACAGGCAGCGAAAAGGTGAAAGCGCGCTGGGGCGTTTGCTGGGCCACAGTGTCGCAGATGGCCTGCATCACCGTCTGGCGAATGCCGGCCGGCACCAGAATGAGCACAAGCTCTTTTTCTGGCTGAATGGGCAGGCCAAACAGCTTTTGCGCCGTTTCGCTGCACACCTCGCGGGCCCTGGCCACGGTGCCGCCGCGGGCGCCTGCTGCGCGCGCGGCATCCATTACAATATCCACGCCGTCTGCGTCTGTGACGGCAACAATCAGTTCATGCTGTTCTGATGTCATGCTGGTTTCCTCCTGTGGCAGGCAAAGCTCCAGCCTGCCGTGTGTGACGCGGCTGTGCGCCGCAGTGCTGATGCCCGAAAGCAAAATCGAAAACGCGATGCCTGCCCCGGGCCGGGTAAAATGAAGCTCTTCCTCCAGCGCGCGAAGAATTTCGCGGGAAAGCGCGCCGGGCACAAGGCTGAGCACAATATCTTTTTCCGGCTCATCCAGGCCCAGCACATCCATAATTTTGGATGTGGCAGTGCCGCGCCCATGTGTGACCAGCTGCACGGCCACATGGTGCCTTTGGTACACTTCGGCCACTTTGTCGCCGCGCCCGCGGTCTACAATGGTGATAAGCCATTCAATTTTTCTGTTCATAGTTCCACCTCTTTGGAAAGGTCGATTACTTCATCGGCGCTTTCCTGCGGCGTTGCAGCGCCAGTGCGCGCAACCTTCATGCGGTATAAAAGCCCGATCAGCTGAATGATGATAAGCGGTGTCATGGCCACCATGGCCACAATGCCGAAGGCGTCTGTCAGCACATTGCCGCCGGCTGCGTCACACGCGCCCATGGCAAAAGACAGCAAAAAGGTGGCCGTCATGGGGCCGCTGGCCACGCCGCCGGAGTCGAAGGAGATGGAGGTAAAGATTTTCGGCACCACAAAGCTCAGCCCCAGCGCCAGCGCATAACCCGGCACCAGCAGCCACAAAATGGAAATGCCCGTGAGCACACGCACCATGGAAAGCCCCACCGAGATGGCCATGCCGGCAGAGAGGCCAAACATCATAATGCGCGCAGAGATGGCGCCGTCCGTCACTTCCTCCACCTGCCGGTTCAAAACCAGCACCGCGGGCTCGGCTTTCACAATGAAATAGCCAATCAGCATGCCAAGCGGCACCAAAAGCCAGGGCCAGCCGCTGGCGGCCAGCTGGCTGCCAATGGAATAGCCTGCGGGCATAAAGCCCACGTTCACGCCGGTGAGAAACAGCGTGAGGCCAAGAAAGGTGTACAGCATGCCCATGAGAATTTTGGCCAGCGGCCGTTTGCGCAGATGCAGGCACACGGCCTGAAAAATTAGGAAAAAGATGAGAATGGGCGCAAGCGCAAGCAGCACCTCCTGCGCATAGGTGGGAAATTCGTTGCTGAACTGCATCCAAAGCTCGCGCGTGGTGTTCACCTCAGGGATGGCAAGCGGCGTGTAAGAGCCGCTTGCGGCGCTGTATACAAGCCCCAGAACCAACACGGCAAGAATGGGGCCGATGCTGCACAGGGCCACCAGGCCGAAACTGTCGCTGTCGGAATGGTCCGAATGGCCCACCGAGGAAAGGCCAAGGCCCAGCGCCATGATGAACGGCACGGTGATAGGCCCGGTGGTGACGCCGCCCGAATCGAAGGACACCGGCAGAAATTCGCGCGGCACAAAGGCGGCCAGGGCAAACACCAGAAGGTAACAGATAATCAAAATACGCGCCAGCGGCCAGCCGTACAGTGTGCGAAGAAAGGCCAGGGCCAGAAACACACCCACGCCGCAGGCCACGCACAGAATAAGCACCATATCCGGCACGGCGGGCACCTGGTTTGCCAGCACCTGCAAATCTGGCTCGGCCATGGTGATAAAGGCGCCAATGAGGAACACAATGGGGAGGATGGGCCACACAGAGCGCTTGCCCAGGCGCACCACTTCGCCGCCTACGCTGTCGCCCATGGGCATCATGGCCATATCCGCCCCCAGGGTGAACAGGCCCATGCCCACCACCAGCATTTCGGATTCGCGCAGCCGCGAGGCGAGCCGCGTG
>OLRD01001173.1_pt1 | contig 16741 bp, 14 predicted proteins | sample 1672051 | NCBI WGS metagenome assembly OLRD01 (sample SAMEA3136640, study PRJEB25190) | human gut metagenome | biome: human gut; feature: human-associated habitat; material: faeces | place: Austria | collected 2013 | reverse complement strand
GGTAGCTTGGCGCAAAAGCGCAGCTTTTTCGACAAGCTGAGCCCGGCGCTTTCCCAGAAACGGGAAAGCGCCGGGCTTTTGCCGTTATTTCTGCATGGCGCGGTATTGAGTGGGCGTAACGCCTTCATATTTTTTGAATTTGCGGGAAAAATTCGCCTCGTCGGTGTAGCCAACGCGCTCCACAATGGCCTTAACGGGCAAAGCGGTGGCAGCCAGCAGGCGCTTGCTCTCCTCAAAGCGCTTACGGTCGATGTACTGCATCAGGGAAATACCTGTCTTTTCCTTAAAATAACGGGTGAGATAAGAGGGAGAAAAACGCAGGCTCTCGGCAATGGAGGAAAGCGAAAGCGCGGGCGAGGCATAATTTTCCTCCACATAGTCATAAATCGTGCCCAGCAGGCCGCCGCTCAGCTGCGCCGAGCGCTGCTCGTACAGGGTATCGGCCAGCAGGATACAGAATTTGTACAGGTCCTGCTGGAGCACTTCCGTGCTCTCGTAACAGTTTTCATACAGCAGGTCCAACATGTTTACCAGCATGGTCTGCTTGTTTTCGGCGCATTCCGGAATCAGCTTGTTCAGGCGTGAAAGCATGTCAAAATAGGCGAGTTTGTAGGAGGGAAGGGTGGCGGCCCGGGTGATATCGGCAAAGAAGCGCCCCACTCCGCGGGAGATGTCCGGGTAGCTGCACGCCTTGACTGCTTGAAGAATATCGTCCGCGCCCGTATAAGAGAGACGCGTGCGCTGGTTGCGGATGTCGGCCACAAATTCCGGCGTAATGGTGGAATTGGCGTGGAAGAGGCGGTACCGGCAGTTGGCGCTCGCCTCCCGGAAGGCATGGGGCAGATCTCCGGCCGCATAGACCGCGCTGCTGATGCCGCAGGAGAGCGACAGCCCGCAGCTGCGGCACAGCGCTTCGCGGATGGCGTCCAGAATGCAGGCGCAGTCTGCGTCCGGCCCGAAGGCAGCGACCGCCGCGATCCCCTGCCCGTTTTGCAGGTCCACCGCCGCGCCGAAGCCGTCCTGCGCCCCGCACATCGCGGCAAATTCCTGCCGCAACGCGGATTTGATGCTCCATTGCTGCTTGGGGAGATACGTCTCCACAAAATGAATGGTATCGTCAAAGCGGAACACCAGGACGCGCAGGCCGAAGCGGCTCCAGCGGGAAAGCAGCGTACTGTATTTCTGTACGACGGTTTCGGAAAAGTCCCGCCCGCCAAGCACGCCCAGCAGATACAGCAGGTACTGGGATTCCTCCAGTTGGCTGTGGCTCTCCATAGCGGCTGTCAGAGAAGTCTGCTGCTCCACGAGGTCTTCAAAAATATGAGAGAGCCGGGCGATCTCATCCGGTTCCTCCGCGGGCGTCACGCCGCCCAGCTGGGAGGCGCGCTGTACCAATACGGAAAACGGGCGGGCGGTATTTTGTGCCAGCACATAAGAAAGGCGGAGGCCCGACACCGTGACGAAAGCTGCCAGCAGCACAAGGCTGAGAACAGCTGTGAGCGTAGGCTGATAATATTGCCAGAAATCCAGGGGCCTGCACCACCTGGATACCGTAATTCTCCAGCTCGTGGCGAAATACGGCCTTGCCGGAAAGGCTTTCAGGCCCGACTGCGGCAGCACGGGCGGCGGTGATATCGTTGCCGTAAGTGGGGCCAAAGTACAAAAGCAGGTTTTCTTCGCTGTCGAATACATAAATGTCGCTGTTTCCGGCCGCTGTGGCGCGCAGCCCGCGTGTAAAGGAGGTATAGTCCAGCCGCAGCAGCAGTCTGCCGGGAGAGAACACATACGAGGAGGGGATGGGCATCACATACAAAAGGCTTCTGGTATTGCCTGAGAGTTGGGGCACGAAATGGGCATGATCCGCGGCATACACCACTTCCATAAGCTGGTTTTCCGTGAGGCTGCCGCTCAGTTCGTCGCGGCAGTAATCGGCGTAGCTGAACCGCCCGGCGCTGGAATAGATGACGCCGTTGATTTGCGGGTACAGCGAATCTACGTAAACGATGCTGAGGGAGGAGAGAGAGTTGACGGAGGGCGCCAGCATTTCCAGCTCCCAGACGATATTGTGGGGCAGGTCTCTGTTATTATAAAGGTTATAAGCCATGAGCTGGGAATCATTCTGGACGACGATGCCCAACTGTTCGGCACTGGCGATGAAATCCCCGATCTGCTGGCTGGCCTGGCTCAGGGCCATCGTCTGCAGGCTGGCCTGCCGCTGCTGTGTGCGGACAATGGAAAAAACATTGAAAACAGAGAACATCAGAATGATGACCATTACAGCGGTTACATTGAATTTCATCAGCGGACGAAAGAGCCCGGGCAGCTTTTCTTTCATACTCATCACCTCCAATTGTAGAATTTTGCTGTTTTTTCTTCTGTTGTAAAAATATTATAGGAATATTTAACAATAAAAACAAGAATTAAGGGTGTATCTGGGCAAATATTGCGGCGGATGTCAATTTTTGCACATGGCAAAATCGTGTTTTGGGTTGTACTATGAACACAAATCCAAAGGACGGACGGTGAAAAAAATGGTTAAAATGCTGCAGGGCGGCCGGACGGCCGCACCGGCACGGACACGCGCCGAAAAGCGGGCGCGCGGCAGGCAGCGGCGCAGGCGGGTGCTCACAAAGCTCAACCAAAGCAAGAGCCTTTACTTGTTTTTGATCCCTGCGATCGTCTATTTCATTATTTTTTGTTATCTGCCGATGTACGGCGTGCAGATCGCCTTCAAGTACTACTCGCCCCGGCTGGGCATCTGGGGCAGCACGTGGACGGGAATGGAGAACCTGAACCGTTTCTTTGATTCCTATTATTTCTGGAGGCTGCTGCGAAATACGGTAGGGTTGAGCCTGTATAACCTTATAGTGGCGTTCCCGTTCCCGATTTTGCTGGCGCTGGTATTCAACGAGGTGAAAAGTCCAAAGCTGAAAAAAGCCGTGCAGACCATTTCTTACGCGCCGCATTTTATTTCTGTGGTGGTTCTTGTAGGCATCCTGAACCTGTTCTTCAACCAGGGCAACGGCCTGATCAACGTGTTCCTCGACAAAATGGGTTTTGAGAAGTTCGGGTTTCTCACAAGCTCGGCGGCGTTCCCGTCCATGTATGTATGGTCGGGCGTGTGGCAGAACGCGGGCTGGAACTCCATCATTTATATTGCGGCGCTGGCCGCCATCGACCCGCAGCTGCATGAGGCGGCACAGATCGACGGCGCGTCCCGCCTCCAGCGTATTCTGCACATCAACCTGCCGGGTATCCTGCCTACGGCCATTATCATGTTCATCCTGGATGTGGGCCAGGTAATGAATATGGGCTTTGAAAAAGTATTCCTGATGCAGAACGCCCAGAATACTGAAACGTCGCAGGTGATATCCACCTTTGTATATGAAGCGGGCCTCATCAACAGCGATTACGGGTTTTCCACGGCCATCGGGCTGTTCAACAACATTATCAACATTGTTTTGCTGCTGACAGTCAATAAGATCGCAAAAAAAATCAGCGATACGAGCCTGTTCTGATGGTGGGAAGAAGGAGGTATGGATTATGTCGGCAGTAAAAAGGCGCAAACAAAAACTGGGCGCAGGAGACAGGGCGTTCAATATTGTGCTTGGGGGCCTCACCGCAGTCAGCGTTGTAGTGATTTTGTATCCTCTGATTTTCGTGCTTGTCGCATCCATCAGCGACCCGATGGAGATATTTCAGGGGAACGTGTGGCTGTGGCCGAAAGGCTTCAACCTGGAAGCATACAAGCAGGTATTCCGCAACGGGGACATTTTTACCGGTTATAAAAACACTCTGATCTATACGGTTGTGGGGACGCTTGTCACCATCATAATCACATTCAGCGCGGCATATCCGCTGTCCCGCAAAAAACTGTACGGACGAAGCAAGCTGATGGGGTTTTTCCTGTTCACAATGTTTTTTTCCGGAGGGATGATACCCACTTACCTGATGGTGAAAAATCTGGGCTTATACAATACCACGTGGGCCGTCATCCTGGTGGGAACGGTGTCGGTGTATAACATTATCGTTGCCCGCACTTTCATGCAGAACACGATACCGGAAGAGCTGTATGAGGCCGCATCCATGGACGGCTGCGGAGACATCCGCGTATTCTTTAAAATGGTGCTTCCGCTTTCGGCGCCCATCCTTGCCGTTCTGGTGCTGTTCTACGGCGTGAACTTCTGGAACAGCTATTTCAACGGCCTGATTTATTTGAGCGAGCGCTCGGCCTATCCGCTGCAGATGTTCCTGCGGGAAATACTGCTGAACAACATGGCGGACAGCATGATCGACACCGCGGGTATGGACATCAGTAAGTTTATGGTGGGAGAGAGCATCAAATACGCGGTGATCATCGTTTCCAGCGTGCCGATGCTGGTTTTGTATCCGTTCCTGCAGAAGTTTTTCGTCAAGGGCGTCATGATCGGCGCGGTAAAAGGGTAGACGGGAGGCCGTAAGGCCTCCGGGATATATAAAAAAGAGAAAGAAGGATGAAAGATGAAAAAGTGGTTGAGCATGTTTTTGGCAGCCGTGATGCTGTGCGGCGTGCTGGCGGGCTGCGGCGGCACACAGAGCGGCAGTACGCCTGCGTCCGGCGCGCAGAGCGCGAGCGCGGCGGGGGACTCCAACGTGAACGCCGAGGGCTTCCCCATCGTGAACGAGCCGATCACGCTGCGGGGCATGGTCGCCCTGAACGCGAATGTGAAGGACTGGAACGAGCACCCGGCCCTCAAGCGCATGGAGGAGCTGACAGGCATCCACATCGAATGGGAATGCGTGCCGGACGCGGGCTTCACGGAGAAGCGCAACCTGGCCTTTGCCTCCGATGACCTGCCGGACATTATCCTGCGCGCGAAGATCAGCCCGCAGGAAGAGATGAAATATGCGGCCAACGGACAGCTCGTTGCGCTGGACGAGTATCTGGATTATGCGCCCAACCTTTCGGCGCTGATCGAGCAGGACGACGCCATCCGCAAGGGCATTACCATGCCGGACGGCCATATCTATTCCTGCCCGCAGCTCAACAAGACCGAGGGCAACCTGATCCACCACTACTGGATCAACAAAACCTGGCTGGACAACCTGGGCCTGGAAGCGCCTACGACGGTTGACGAGCTGTATGACGTGCTGGTGGCGTTCCGCGACAACGACCCCAACGGCAACGGCCAAAAGGACGAGATCCCCTACTGCGTGGTGGGTAAGGACTATCCCCACCGCATGTTCTACGACCTGCTCGGCTCCTGGGGCTTCGGCATCAACGGCGTTATGGATTCCGACTATGCCTTCAGCTGGCTGGATATCGACGACGCGGGCAAGGTGCGCTTCATCGGCCGTGAGGACAAATTCAAAAATATGGTGGAATTTTACAACAAGCTGTGGACGGAGGGCCTGGTAGACAAGGAAAGCTATTCTCAGGACCAGACCCAGGCCGCCGCAAAGGTGAACGCCGGCCAGGTGGGCTTTGTGGCCCGCGCGCAGAACACCCAGTGGATGGGCGCCGCCGCTGAGAACTATGTGCAGTGCCCCGTGCTGGAAGGCCCCTACGGCGACCGCGCGCTCATCAACGTGGAGAGCAACGTGCAGATGACGGGCGTTGCCGTCATCACCACCGCCAACAAATATCCCGAAGCAACCATGCGCTGGCTGGACTATTTTTACAGCGAAGAAGGCACCGTGCTGTGCCGCCTGGGCATCGAGGGCGAGAGCTATGAGGTCGTGGACGGCAAGTACCAGCTGCTGGATAACATCAAGAACAACCCCGACGGGCTGACGCTGGACCAGGCTCTGGGCCAGTGGGCCATCTTTCCGGGCGGCTACCTGCCTCAGTATATCACCAACGAAGTGGACCAGAGCGCGGCCCAGCTGCCCGAAACCAAAGCGGCCAACGATGTGGTACGCGATTATGTGGTGCCCTTTGAGACAGTGCCTCGTGTAAAGTTTACCGAGGAGGAGAGCATCAAGCTGGGCACCTATGCGCAGGATATCGTCAACTACGCCACGGAGAATGTGGTGAAGTTCATCACGGGCGAAAAGAGCCTGAGCGAGTGGGACGCCTACGTGGCGGAACTGAACAATATGCCGGTTGAGGATTACATCAAAATCAACCAGGACGCTTACGACCGCTGGAAGGGTTGAGCGGAAAATGCATTATGCGGCGCCCCGCGCCTGTAAACCAGGCGCGGGGGGACGCCGCTCCAAAGGAGAAGAACAATGAAAAAAATCAGATTTGGCGTGATCGGCTGCGGAAGCATCGCCAACGAATACCATCTGCCCGCGCTGCGGCGCGTGGAGGGCGCGCAGCTCGTGTGGGCCTGCGATCTGATCGAGGAGCGCGCGCAGAAAGCAAAGGACGACTTCGGCTTTGAAAAATATACGCTGGATTATCACGACATCCTGAACGACAGCAGCATCGACGCGGTGTGCATCTTCACAAAGATCGAGATGCACGCGACGCTCTGCATCGAGGCGGCCGCCGCGGGCAAGCATATTTTTTCGCAAAAGCCCTTTGCCTATAACATTGAGGAAGGCCGCAAGATCATCCGCGCTGTGGACGAGGCGGGCGTCAAACTCACGCCGTCCTTCATGCACAGCTATATGGACGGCTCCATCGCGGCGCGCAGGATCGTGGAAGAGGGGAAGATCGGTGAGATCCGCCACATCCGCATGCGCAACGCCACCAAAAATCCGTTCGATTCCGCGCCCGGCTACGGCGGCTGTATGATGGACATCGGCTGCCACGGGATGGACCTGATCCACACAGTGGCGGGGTCCTCCATTGAAGAGGTGTTCGCGCTGCACCTGTCCCCGCGGGACGAAAAGCGCAGAGAGGAATTCGGCGAGCGTGCCAACCTGAACGGTGTGGAAAATACCGCCATCCTCAACTACAGGCTGGCCAGCGGCGCAACGGTGTTCCACGAGGTTTTCTGGACGCAGGTGGCGCAGACCAACCGCTTTGAAATGGAAATCTACGGTGCGAAGGGTGTTATCTATCTGTACAATCCCCACCGCAGCGATATCGTATATTATGGCTGGAATCTGGACGGCCATCCCCGCAAGGATATCCACTGGCAGGCCGCCCCCGTTGACCCGCAGTTCTTTGGGTACATTCATCACAAGACATTTGTGGACGATCTGCTGAACGGCACGAACAACAGCAAAACAGCGCGCGACGCATTTGTGCCGCTCCAGGTGGTAGAGGCCGCCCGGCGCTCCTTTGAATCGGGCCGCATCGAGCGCGTGCTGGGCATCTGAAGGAGGAATAGAACATGAAAAAACTCGGTTTTATCGTAGAGATGAAGGACTGCAAGGACGCAGCCGACCTGCGCCGCTGGGTGGACCTGGCCCAGCAGCAGGGCATCGACGGCGTGGAACTGCTGTTCAACTCAAAGTGCGGCGTGGACTTCTCGCTGGACAAAATCAAGCCTGCGTTTGAAAATACACCCGTGGAGCCCGCTGCCTGCGGCCTCTGGTGGCTGAACACCATCAGCCCGGACCCGGACGAGCGCGCGGCAGTGCGCAGGACCATGCTGGAATTTCTGGACATGGCGGAGGCCATCGGCTGCAGGATGGCGTTTTTCAACACCGGCGAGTACGACCCGGAGGACCCGGACAAGAATATCGCCGAGTTCAAAAAAGAATATCTTTACTATAAGGACATCGCGGACAAAAAGGGCATCAAGCTGGCCTGCTACCTGGGCCACGGCGGAAACTTCGTCCATTCCCGCGAGATTTTGGACAAGCTGCTGAAGGAAGTGCCTGAGTTCAACATCAAGCTGGACCCGGTGGGTATTATGCGCAACATGAAGGACGACCCCTATGAGATCATGAAGCGTTACGCCAACCGCATCGCGCACTTCCATGCCAAGGACATTTTCCGCTATGGCGACGACGGCTGGGAGATCGAACCCATCGTAGGCATGGGCCAGCTGAAGTGGAACGTGATGCTGGGTATGCTGTGGAATGTGGGCTATGACGGCTATATCATCATCGAGCCCCACGGCGACGTGTGGGCCGAGCCGGAGAACCGCTGGAAGCACATCGTGCTGGCGAAGCGCCATCTGGAACAATACATGATCCGCTGAGAAAGGAGCCGCTCATGCTGTTATGGGGAGATTTACATAACCACTGCGGCATCACCTATGGTTTCGGAAGCCTGCAGAATGCGCTGAAGATCGCCCGCAGCCATCTGGATTTCTGCTGCATTACAGGACACGCCATGTGGCCGGACATCTATGCGCGTACGCCGGAGACGGAATTTATCGTGGATTTTCACCGGGAGGGCTTTAAAAAGCTTCTGGAGCACTGGGACGAGATCCGGGCCGAGATGGCGCGGCAGAATGACGGCGAACTGGTGACCTTCCAAAGCTATGAGATGCATTCCTCGCTTTACGGAGACCACCACATCATCTCGCCGGATGACACATTCCCGCTCATTTATCGGGACAGCCCTGCGCGGCTGGTGGCGGATTGCGGCGTGCGCGCCATCGCGGTGCCGCACCACATCGGCTATACGCCGGGATACCGGGGCATCAATTGGGAACTGTACGACCAGAACATCTCGCCCTGCGTGGAGGTATGCTCCAAGCACGGCTGCGCCATGAGCGAAACGGCTCCCTATCCGTATTATCACGACATGGGCCCGCGGGATTCCCGCAACACGGTATACGCCGGATTGCGGCGGGGCAGCCGGTTCTGCTTTTTGGGCTCCACCGACCACCACGCCGGGTTCCCCGGCTCCTACGGCGACGGCCTGACGGCTGTTTTGGCAAAGGAGAAAAGCCGGGAGGCCATTTGGGAGGCGCTGCTTTCGGGCCGTGCCTACGCGGTGACGGGCGACCGGATCGAATGCGATTTTACCGTCAACGGCCAGGGCCTGGGCGAGACGGTGCGCGGCGCAAAGAGAAAGCTGCGCTGCGCCGTAAAGGGCGAATACTGAGCCGACAAGCTGGTGATCTATAAAAACTGCAGACCGCTGGCGGTTTTGTGCGGCGAACAGCTTCGCCCGAAGCCTGCCCGTGCGTACAAGCTGCGGGTGGAGATGGGCTGGGGAAACAGCGAAGAGCTGACGCGCTGGGCCGGGCGCATTACAACCGACGGGCGGCTGGCCGGCGCGAACCTGTACCTGCGGGGCCGCAGCCTGCTTTCGCCCACAAACCACGACGGAAGCCCTGTCGAGGTAAACGAGATCGACAACCGTGTGCTGGAACAGGACACGCAGGCCTTTGCCTGGCAGTGCGAGACCGTGCGCAACAAGAGCACGCTGCACCCCCAGACGGACGCCGTCGTTGCCGAGATAGAGGGCGGGCCGGACACTGTGGTAAACGTGACGGTAAACGGCCGTACGCACACGGCGTCCATCGCGCAGCTTTTGGACGGCGGCGTAACCTGGCACGTGAAGCCCTGGCATTCCGAGGCGGTAAAAATTCATGCCGCCGTGCCGGACAGCGCCTATGAAATGGTGCTGGAGGCAGAGGACGAGGGCAGCGGGGGCATGGATGTGTATCATGCGGAATTTGCCCAGAAGAACGGCCAGTGGGCGTTTGTCTCGCCCATATACGCCGGGCTGTAAAGAAGAGGCCCGGCGCAGACGCAAAACGGAAAAAACCGCCGCTCGGGACGGCGCACGCTGTACCCGGCACGGAAAAACAAGAAAGAGGGTAAACACAATGTCTATCGCGATTGTAAAAAAGGAAGAAATGGCGCCTCAGTATGACGCAAACGGATTTTCCCGCATGGAAATGCTGCCCGGAACGTTCCCCGGCGCCCACAACTACAAATGCTTTTTGAAGGCCGGGCATGATGTGCAGCCGGAAAAATATGCAGATAAGACCGCAGTGTACTGCTTTACAGCCGGCAAGGGCTATGTCACCACGGATAAGTTCGCCCGCAACATCACCGAACTGGCTTTTTTTGTGCCGGATTTTGACAACGGCGATTTTACCATTCACGCCGTCGAGGATCTGGAGTTCCTGTGCCTGGTGCTGGATATGACAGAGGGAGACCACAAAAATTATGCGGCGTGCCACACAACGCTGCCGATCTTCCGTTCCTTCTCTGAGACGCATGAATATACGCAGGACTGCAAGGGCCCCCACACCCGCAGCTGGCAGGTGCTGTACTCCGGCGAGGTAGGCCGCAATCTGCTGGGCGTGGTGAAAGCCGTGGGCGAAGGCACTGTGGAAAAAGGCCATCCCGCGGTGGACCAGTGGAACTACGGCCTGGACAATGCCGATTTCACGCTGACGGTGGAAAACGAGAGCGTGGCCCATCATGCGGGCGACTGGAGCTTCGTGCCCGCCGGGCTGGACCACTCCCTGACGGCGGAGCCGGGCAAGGAAGTGGCGTACATCTGGTTCGAGCGCTTCGTGAAAGAGCGGGAGGCCTGAATTTCTGCAGCGGCAGAAAAAAACAGAAACGGCGGGATGCGCTCCGGTGCGCCCCGCTCATCCATCAGGCTGTTTCAAGGCAATAGCTTGCCTTGGGGCGGCCTGATGCCAAAAGGGGACGAAGTGATGGAAGTACGGAAACTGAAAACGGTAATCGCAGGCTGCGGAAAGATATTCCCCATGCATGCCGTACCGGTCTCCAGGGACCCGCACGCCGTGCTCACGGCGGTGTGCGATGTGAAGCCCGAGCGTGCCGGGGCTGCGGCGGAGCGCTTCGGCTGCCGGGCGTATACGGATTTTGAAGTGATGCTGGAGCAGGAAAAGCCGGATGTGGTGCATATCTGCACGCCGCACTATCTGCATGCACCGCTGGCGTGCCTTGCCATGGAGCGCGGCTGCCATGTGCTGACAGAAAAGCCGATGGCCATTGCGCTGGCGGACGCGCGCCGTATGCTGGACACCGCGGCCGCCACAGGCAGAACGCTGGGCGTCATTTTCCAGAACCGCTATAACGCGGGTTCCCAGCTCATCCGCCGTTGTCTGGACAACGGAGATTTGGGCGAGGTGCGCGCGGCGCGCGTGCTGCTGACATGGGACCGCTCACCGGAATATTATTCCCAAAGCGACTGGAAAGGCACCTGGGATAAAGAGGGCGGCGGCGTCATCATCGACCAGGCCATCCATACGCTGGACCTGATGCGCTGGTTCACGGCCGTCCGGTGACAGGCGTACAGGCCAGCCTGGCCAACCGCACGCACCCGGATATTCCGGTGGAGGACACAGCCGAGGGACGGGTGGAATTTGAAGGCGGTGCGTACGGCGCCTTTTATGTGATGAACCACTACTGCACAGACGAGCCGGTTCGTCTGGAGCTGGCGTGCACCCGGGGCAAAGCCGTTATGGAAGGGCCCAAGGCGCGGGTGGAGCTGAACAACGGCCTCACCTGCCTTGCGGACAACGACCCGGCACAGATGTTTGAATACGGGGACGTCAAGCAATATTGGGGCACCAGCCATGTCAAGCAGATCGGTAACTTTTATCAGAGCCTGCTGGGGCTTGCGCCCATGTATGTCACCGCGGAAAACGCCTTTTTGACACAGGAAATGATCTGCGCCCTGTATGAGCACGGCCGCAGGCATTTTGTAAGGGAAGTACGATGAAGGTCATCTATTTTGATATCGACACGCTGCGGCCGGACCATTTGTCCTGCTGCGGGTATGGGCGGCCGACGCCGCACATCGACGCGCTGGCGGCGGACGGGGTGCGTTTTTCCCGGGCGTATGCTTCCAACACGCCCTGCATGCCGGCCCGCGCAGCGCTGTTTACCGGGTGCTTCGGCGTGGTCAACGGCGTGGAGACCCACGGTACGGCTGCACTTTCCGTGGCCACGCCGCCGGAAACGGCCCTGCCCCGTGTACTGTCCTGGGAGGGCGTGCACACGGCGGCGGTTTCTTCGTTCGGGCGGCATCCTGCGCCATGGTTTTACAATGGATTTTCCCATGTGATCGACCCCTCCTACCGCTGCCGTGCGGAAAATTTCCAGCGCTTTCCGGGCGCCGCGGTGAATGAGGCGGCAATGGATTTTCTGGACGGCTTTTGTGGGGAAGACCTTTTCCTGCATCTGCATTACTGGGATCCTCACGGGCCGCTGTCCCCGCCGCCGGAATGGATCGACCGCGGCTATGAGCCGGACACCTCCGCCGTAACCGATGAACAGCTCACCCGGCTGGCCGCATCTCCGCTGTACCGAGGCGGCCGGCATACGGGCGTGCGCAGCCGACGGGAGCTGGCGGAGCTGCTTCGCCTGTATGACGCCGAGATCCGCTATACCGACCATCTGGTAGGGCAGATGTGCGCATACCTGAAAAAAAGAGGCTGGTATGACGACTGTGCCGTGATACTGAGCGCGGACCACGGCGAGCAGTATGGAGAGGGGCAGATGATCCTGGAGCACGGCACGGTGCATGACAGCTGTATCCATATCCCGATGCTGCTCAAGCTGCCGGGCGGCGCCCACAGGGGCGAGGTGTGCGCCCATCCTGTGTATGGGCTGGACATCGCGCCTGCCGCGGCGCGCTTTTTCGGCGTGGCCGCACCGGAGATGTGGCACGGTACAGCGCTGCAGGACACGCTGGACGGAACAGCGGCGCCCCGGGAATATCTTGTGTGTGAGCACGGGCTGTACACCTGCCAGAGGGCGGTTTTACAGGACGGCTGGAAGATGGTGCATACCTTCAGCCCCGGCCTGTGGGATTTTGCAGAATATGCCCTGTATCATACGGAAGAGGACCCGCGGGAAACGGCGGATGTAAAGGCCCGGTATCCGGAGGTGCTGGCGCGGATGCAGGCGCTGGAGGCGGAATGGCTGGAGCGCACGCTGCACGGCGCGCCAGACCCGCTTGCACGGCTGGGCGCTGAAAATGCACAGCACGGCCTGCGTGTTGCCCGGGAGGTGACCCGGCGCCTGCGTGCGGACAAGGAGCAATAACCGGCTGCCAAAGGGGCAAAAGGGTGCGGAAAGCTGAACGCTTTCTGTACCCTTTTTCTATTGACAAACCTTAAAAAAAGCAGTAAGATATGGTTCGTCCCCTAACAAACGGGGCATAGCTGGCGCTTAAAATTCAAGAGCCGCGGGCGGCAGCCCGCATGGCCGCGTCGGGCCGCACTGCCTGTCGCAGGGCGGCCGAAGAGACTGCGGCTGATTTTTTTGAGCCGAATTGTTAGCGTCATAACAAATAATACAGAAAGGCTCCTCGGAGCCGGAGAGAAAGGGGTATCTTTTTATGCTGAGCGTTTTGGCCAAAAGCATCCGCGAGTACAAGAAGCCTTCGCTGCTCGCGCCGCTGTTGGTCTCGGGCGAGGTGGTGATGGAGTGCATCATCCCGTTTGTCACGGCGAATCTGGTAAACCAGATCAAAGCCGGGTGCTCCATCGGCGTCATTGTGCATTACGGCGCGGTGCTGGTGGTGATGGCTGGGCTGTCGCTCACCTTCGGCGCACTGGCGGGCAGCGCCTGCGCCACCGCAAGCTGCGGCTTCGCGCGCAATCTGCGCAAGGACATGTTCTATAAAATACAGGATTATTCTTTCGAGAACATCGACAAGTTTTCGGTGTCCAGCCTTGTGACACGCATGACCACCGATGTGACCAACGTGCAGATGGCATATATGATGATCGTGCGCACGGCCATCCGCTGCCCTCTGATGCTGGTGTTTTCGTTTGCGATGGCGTTTATCATGGGCGGCAAGATGGCGGTGATCTTCCTGCTGGTCATCCCGGTGTTGGGCGTGGGGCTGGCGCTGGTGGTGCGCAGCACGATGCCGCTGTTCAAGCGCGTGTTCAAAAAATACGACGCGTTGAACAGCTCTGTGTAGGAAAACATCAAAGGTATGCGCGTCGTGAAGTCCTATGTGCGCGAGGAATATGAAAAACAGAAATTCGGCGCGGCGGCAGCAGACGTCCAGCGGGACTTCACGAGAGCGGAGCGCATCCTTGCTTTCAACAACCCGCTCATGCAGTTCTGTGTGTATGCGGTGATGGTGTTCGTGCTGTCCTTCGGCTCGTATACGGTCATCACCAGCCGCGGCCTTGCGCTGGATGTGGGCCAGATGTCCTCCATGCTCACGTACAGCTTCCAGATATTGATGAGCCTGATGATGCTCTCCATGGTGTTCGTGATGATCACCATGGCCAGTGAATCGGCTCAGCGCATCGTGGAGGTGCTGTGCGAAGAGAGCGCGCTGCAAAGCCCGGAAAACCCTGTGCGCGAGGTGAAGGACGGCTCCATCGATTTTGATAATGTGAGCTTCAAGTACGCAAAGACGGCGGAGCGCATGGCGCTTTCCGGCATTGACCTGCACATTCGTTCCGGCGAGACCATCGGCATTATCGGCGGCACGGGCTCGTCCAAATCCACGCTGATCCAGCTCATCTCCCGTCTGTATGACGCCACTGAGGGCTCTGTGCGCGTGGGCGGTGTGGATGTGCGCAGCTACGACCTGGAGGCTCTGCGCGACCAGGTAGCCGTGGTGCTGCAGAAAAACGTGCTGTTCAGCGGTTCCATCCGGGAAAATCTGCGTTGGGGAAACAAGGACGCCACCGATGCAGAGATGGAGGAGGCCTGCCGCCTGGCGCAGGCGGATGAGTTTATCCGCCAGTTCCCGGACGGCTACGACACCCATATCGAGCAGGGCGGCGCCAATGTTTCCGGAGGGCAGAAGCAGCGCCTGTGCATTGCCCGCGCGCTGCTGAAAAAGCCCAAGATCCTGGTCCTGGACGATTCAACCAGTGCCGTGGATACGCGCACCGACGCACTGATCCGCCAGGCGCTGCGCCGGTATATACCCGAAACGACAAAGATCATCATTGCCCAGCGCATCGCCTCCGTACAGGACGCGGACCGCATCGTCGTCATGGACGGCGGCGCGGTGAATGCCGTGGGCACCCATGCGGAGCTTATGAAAACAAACAAAATCTACCGCGAGGTGTATACCTCTCAGAACAAGGCAGGTGACGACGATGCCGAATAAAGGAACCGCAAAGCGCCGCGCGCCCAAGGGCGTGCTGGGCCGTCTCATCCGCACGCTGTTCGGTTTTTATCCGGTGCTGCTGCCCGTTACCGTGGCGTGCATCCTGTTCAACGCCGTCGTCAGTTCGGTGCCGTCCATCTTCATGCAGAACGTCATTGCCGCCGTGGAGCAGAGCTGGCAGAGCGGCGATTGGTCCGCCGTATCCGGCCGCATTTTGGGACTGGTGACGTTGCTGGCGGTGTTTTATGTCCTCAGCCTGGCAGCGGGTGTTGTATATACTCAGCTCATGGCCGTCATCACGCAGGGCTCGCTGGAAAAAATGCGCGAGAAGATGTTCAACGGCATGCAGGACCTTCCCATCCGCTATTTCGATACCCACAATCATGGCGATATCATGAGCTATTATACCAACGATATCGACACGCTGCGCCAGATGATCAGCCAGAGCTTTCCGCAGCTGCTGACCTCCGCCGTAACGGTGATAACGGTGTTCAGCATCATGCTGTATTACAGCATCTGGCTGGCCGCTGTGGTGGTGCTGGGCGTGGTGTGCATGGTGCTTGTGGTGCGCAGGATCGGCGGCGGCTCCGCCAAATATTTTGTACGCCAGCAGCAGGCATTGGGCCGTACCGAGGGCTACATTGAGGAAATGATGAACGGTCAGAAGGTCGTTAAGGTGTTCTGCCACGAGCAGGAGGCCAAGCGCGCCTTCGACGCCATCAATGATGCCCTTTTTTCCGACGCCGAAAAAGCCAACCGCTACGCCAACATGCTCATGCCCATTCTGAACAACATCGGGAATGTGCTGTATGTGGTGGTGGCGCTGGCCGGCGGAATTCTGCTGCTGAGCGGAGCGCCCAACCTGAGCATTTCAGGCCTGGCGTTCAGCATCAGCATCGTGGTGCCGTTTCTGAACATGACGAAGCAGTTTTCCGGCAATGTCAGCCAGGTGTCCAATCAGATCAATTCCATCGTCATGGGCCTGGCCGGCACGCAGCGCATTTTTGCGCTCATCGACGAGCAGCCGGAAGCCGACGAGGGCTATGTGACGCTGGTGAACGCGAAAGAGGGGGCGGACGGCACGCTGGAGGAGTGCGCGGCGCGCACAAATGTATGGGCCTGGAAGCATCCGCACGGCGACGGCACCACCACCTATACCCGCCTGACCGGCGATGTGCGTCTGTTTGACGTGGATTTCGCCTACGAAGAAGGCAAAACGGTGCTGCATGATGTGGCGCTGTATGCAAAGCCCGGCCAGAAGGTGGCTTTTGTGGGCTCCACCGGCGCGGGCAAGACGACCATCACCAATCTCATCAACCGTTTTTACGATATCGCGGACGGAAAGATCCGCTATGACGGCATCAATATCAATAAAATAAAAAAGGCAGACCTGCGCCGAAGCCTGGGCGTTGTGCTGCAGGATACCAACCTGTTCACCGGAACGGTGATGGACAACATTCGCTACGGGCGCCTGGACGCCTGTGACGAGGAGTGCATCGCCGCGGCCAAGCTGGCGGGTGCGCACGATTTCATCACACGCCTGCCGCAGGGCTATGATACGCCGCTGAGCGGCAACGGCGCAAGCCTGTCCCAGGGCCAAAGACAGCTGCTGGCCATTGCCCGTGCGGCGGTGGCGGACCCGCCCGTGATGATCCTGGACGAGGCGACCAGCTCCATCGACACCCGCACCGAGGCCATTGTACAACGGGGCATGGACGCGCTGATGACGGGCCGCACGGTGTTTGTCATCGCACACCGGCTGAGCACTGTGAAAAACGCCTGCCGGGGATTGCAGCCAAGGTCCAGCGCGGCGTCGTAAACGGC